>Ga0224508_10000025_pt1 | contig 186935 bp, 179 predicted proteins | sample SF_Jan12_sed_USG_4_FD_170157 | JGI IMG/M metagenome (GOLD analysis project Ga0224508, IMG submission 170157) | Sediment microbial communities from San Francisco Bay, California, United States - SF_Jan12_sed_USGS_21 | ecosystem: Environmental > Aquatic > Marine > Sediment | place: USA... | reverse complement strand
CGATTCTAAATCCGCCAGCATCAGCTCGGTCTCGATGGTCTCGGCATCGGCCACGGGATCGATGCGGCCCTCTACATGTGTGACGTCGCCGTCCTCGAAGCAGCGCAGCACATGGGCGATGGCATCGACCTCGCGGATATTGGCCAGGAACTGGTTGCCGAGCCCCTCGCCGCGCGAGGCGCCGCGCACCAGGCCCGCGATATCTACGAAGGTCAGACGGGTCGGGATGATCATGGCTGATTCTCCCAGCCGCCCTAGGGTCGCTAGGCGGGGATCCGGCACCGGGACTTCACCGACATTCGGTTCGATGGTGCAAAAGGGAAAGTTCGCCGCCGCCGCCTGGGCGGTTCGCGTCAATGCGTTGAAGAGGGTGGACTTGCCAACGTTCGGCAGCCCCACGATGCCGCATCTGAATCCCATCTCGCGCACCTCGCCGATCGCAACCGGTGCGCGCTGTGGCACGGGCCGGTCAGCGGGTCAAGCCCGGGAGCTATTGCGGTGCCGGAGTATCCGTCTCCGGCGCCGGCTTTGCGCGCCGATTGATCGCTAGGGTCAGGATCTCTTGAAGCTGGTCGGGATTGATCGGCTTCGTCACGACCCCGTCGAAACCATGCGCACCGGCCTCGATCTCGGCGACGGAACTATCTGCCGAGATTGCCACCAAGGCGATGTCGTCGTGCCCGGAATCCCGCAGGCGCCGCGCGATCGATGCGCCGTCCATGCCAGGCATGTTGATATCCAGGAGCGCGGCATCGAAGTCTCCGCTATCCAGGGCGGCCATCGCGGCCTCGCCGTCCTCAACCTCACGCACCTCCACGCCCAATGGTTTCAGAAAAAGGCGCATCACGATCCGGTTCGTGGCCACGTCATCAGCGATCAGGACCCGCTGGTCCTTCAAAGTGTGCTTGAGAACCTGCTCTGCGCCTGTGTCCGACTTAGTTTCGATCCCCTTCGCGCGGAAGAAGAGCCGGAAGGTCGTGCCTTTACCCGGGTCGCTCTCCAGCGTGACCGAGCCACCCATCGACTCGGCCAGTTGCCGGGTGATGCTGAGCCCGAGGCCGGTGCCGCCAAAGCGCCGCGAGATGCTGCCATCGGCTTGGGTGAAGGGCTGGAACAACGAACGTGCCAGGTCGGGCGCGATACCGATCCCGGTATCGGCAACGACGGCCGTCACCAGATACCAGGGTGTCCCGTCCTCGTCGGTGGCGCATTGCTCGCTCGAAAGGCTGATCTCGACCGATCCCTCGTCAGTGAACTTGATCGCGTTCGAGACCAGGTTCGACAGGCATTGACGCACCCGCACCGCGTCGATCATCAGCCGGTCGGGCACGTCGGGTCGAACCTCGACGCGCAATTCCAAGCCCTTCTCGCTGGCTGCGGGGCCGTGCAGCCAAGCGATATGCTCGACGCTTTGGCGTAGATCCTCTGGTTGAGTCTCGATGGTGAGTTTGCCGACTTCTAGCTTGGAATAGTCCAAGATATCGTTGAGCAGGGTGTTCAGGCCGCGCCCGGATTCCGCGATCACCTCGGCCTGTTGGCGCTGGCGCGGGGTCAGTTCGGTGCTGAGCAATGTCTGTGCCATTCCCATGACGCCATTCAGTGATGTCCGCAGTTCGTGGCTGACGGTGGCTATGAAACGGCTCTTGGCCTCGAGTTCGCCAACCGACCGGGCGCGCGAATCGGCAAGTTCCGCCTCGTGCCGCAGATGGCGTAACCAGGTCGCGCGCCGCGCTTGCGATACCAGAAGCATGGCACCGGCCAGGAATAGAACCGCGACAAACTCGACAATCGGGCGCGGCCCGTTTGCGGAAGGGGCGAGAACCGCATCCCGACCGGCCAACGCCACGAGGACAGCCAAGTAGATCGCCTGGCGCGGCAAGTTCATGCAGGTGCCTCGGCCCCCTTGAACCAGTGAGACAAGTGGGACCATGAACATGGAAAGTGGCAGGATCCTGCTCTCTGGCGCTGCGTAGAACCAAACAACACCCAGGCTTGCCGCGACCACGACATCGGTCGCCACCACCGCAACGCGCAACGGTGACATATCGCGGCGGTTTTCGGCGTGAGCTGGACGATCTGTGCTGGATTCGACAAAAGGTCTGCCGATGCGCCAGGCGAGAAGCTCGGCGATCGTAATTCCCGCGACGCAAGCTGCCACGATCGCGCCCGGCACATAGAGCGCACCGGCCGCAGCGCCAAGCACGTAAAAGACCGCGCGCAGCCGCAACGAGGCCGCGCGCCCGGCGGCCAGCGAGAGATCGGAGAAGTCGGTTAGCTCGGCACGCACCTTACGGCACCCTGATTATTGGTCGGCTTCCAATGATTTGCATAAGCCCGGAGACCTAGCGCATACCTATCCATTGCGCGAGAATTTAGCGAGCAAGTTTGCAAGAATGTCATCAAATTTGCGAGGCTTTTGCGGATCGGCCGGCGGCTCGGTTTCGGCTTTTACGCTCTTTGTTCTCGGTTTCATTTCGGTTATCGGAGCATCCGATCGTTCCGGGCGTGTCGCCAAGGCGACGGCATTCATGAAGCTGGAGGCATCGCCCTGAGCCAACTGGCCCGCGGCGCGCGCCACAGCGTCCAGGAGGGGGTCCAGCCAATCTTGATCGGCTTTGGCAAAATCGTGGAGCACATAGCCCGATACCCGGTCCTTGTGGCCCGGATGGCCTATCCCCATCCGCACCCGGTGGTAGCCCTCGCCGATATGCTGATGCAGCGATCGCAATCCGTTGTGGCCCGCATGACCGCCGCCGGACTTGACCCGGACCTTGCCCGGGGCCAGGTCCAGCTCGTCGTGGAAGACCCAGATCTGCCCTGGCTCGGCCTTCAGATACCGCATCGCCTCGCCAACCGATTGGCCTGACAGGTTCATATAGGTTTGGGGCTTCAACAGCATGACCCTTTCGCTGCCGAACCGGCCCTCGGCGATTTCCCCCTGAAACTTGGCGCGCCACGGCCCGAAGCCGTGTTCCTCGGCGATTCGGTCCAGTACCATGAACCCGATGTTGTGGCGCTGGCGCGCGTGCTTCGCGCCGGGATTGCCGAGGCCGACGAAGATCTGCATGACGCGCGCCCTCCGGGCGCCAGGCCGCTGCTCAGGCCTGCTGGCGGCTCTGGGCGCGGATCGCCTCGGCGGCGTCCTTGTTATAGGCGATCCCGTTGTTTTCGAGCACGCCGTCCAGCTCGCCCGAAAGCGTCATCTCGGTGATGATGTCGCAGCCGCCCAGGAACTCGCCCTTCACGTAGAGCTGCGGGATTGTCGGCCAGTCCGAGAAGGTCTTGATCCCCTGGCGCATGTCGTCCGATGCTAGAACATTCACGTCCTGAAATTCCACGCCCATATAGTTCAGGATCGAGGATACCTGCCGCGAGAAGCCGCATTGCGGCGCTTGGGGCGTGCCCTTCATGAACAGGACCACGTCGTTCTGGTCGACGGTGTTCCGGATTTCGGTCTGGATGTCGGTCATCGGGTTCGGTCCTTTCCAGGAAAATCAGTCGGGTGCGCTGGTTTGGAGCGCTAGCGCGTGAAGGGGCGCGTCCGGCCCGTCCAGAATGCTTTTCAGGGCCTGGTTCACCATGCGCTGCTGCTGGACGCGGTTCTTGCCACGGAATTCCTCGGCGACGACGGTCGCCGCAAAGTGGTTGTTGTCGCCCGCCAAATCCCTGATCTCGATCGTGGCCTCGGGAAAGGCGTCACGGATCAGGCGTTCGATCTCGCTGGCAGGCACTGGCATTGACGCGATCCTATCCATCGGGCTTCGGTTCATAGGGCATGTAAATCTTGCGTGCCACCGTGGCAAGGCCAGTGGCTTTGCGGGCCTTATTGACCCGGGGCATGTCAACGCGGTAGCGAGCCACAAAGCTCGGGGAGGGAAGCCCAACATGCCCACGCTTGGCGAGAATCTGGTCAGGTGGCTGGAAGCCTATGGAGTCGACACGGTTTTCGGAATTCCGGGGGTCCATACGGTCGAGATGTACCGGGGTCTGGCGGCGAGCTCGATCCATCACGTGACCGCCCGGCACGAGCAGGGGGCCGGCTTCATGGCCGACGGCTATGCGCGGATCAGCGGCCGGCCGGGGGTCGCCTTCGTGATCACTGGTCCTGGGCTGACCAATATCGCGACGCCGATGGCGCAGGCCTATGCGGACAGTGTGCCGATGCTGGTGATCTCGGCGGTAAACGCGCGTGGGGCCTTGGGGATGGAAGCGGGCGATCTGCACGAAGTCCGCCGCCAGGGGTTGATCGGCGCGCAATGCGCCGCCTTCTCGCACACAGTAATGACGCACGGCGAATTGCCCAAGGTGCTGGCCCGGGCCTGGGCCGTGTTCCAGGGCGCGCGGCCGCGGCCGGTTCACGTCGAGATCCCGCGTGATCTCTTTTCTGTCGATGGCGGATCGGTTGATCTCGACGCGCCAACCGCCTTGATGCGTCCGGCGCCCGCGCCTGAGGCCTTGAGTATGGCGTTTGAGGCGCTCGGCGCCGCGGCGCATCCGCTCATTCTGGCGGGTGGCGGAGCGCAGGATGCCGCCAAGGCAATCGAGGTGTTGGCCCAGCGCTTGGGCGCGCCCGTGGTGATGACGATCAACGGTCGCGGAATCTTGCCCGAGGCGCATCCATTGGCCGTGCCTGCCAGTCCGTCGCTCGAAGCCGTGTGCAAACTGGTACGCGAGGCCGATGTGGTCCTGGCGCTCGGCACCGAGATCGGTCGCACGGACTACGACATGGCCGATAGCGGCGCCTTTCAGGTGCCGGGCACGTTCATTCGGGCCGAGATCGACGCCGAACAGATGCGCCGGGGCGCTGTGCCGGATATTCCGTTGCTGGCTGATGCGAGCGCGGCGGCGGTGGCGCTCGCCGGCGCATTGGGGGAGGGCGCTTCCGCTTCGGGCGGCGCGGCGCGCGCTCAGGCGGCGCGCGAGGCGGCATGGAACGAAATCGGATCGGGTTACCGGACCACGGTGACGTTCATCGAGACGATCCGCGAGAGCCTGCCGCAGGCCGCGCTGGTGGGCGACTCGACCCAAGTGGTCTATGCGGGCAACCTTTTCTACAACGCGCCTGGCCCTCGGCGGTGGTTCAACGCGGCGACGGGCTATGGGGCGCTCGGCTATGGCCTGCCCGCCGCGATTGGCGCGGCGCGGGCGCTTGGTGGGCCGGTTGTCTGCCTGGCGGGCGACGGCGGCTTGCAATTCACGCTTGCGGAACTTGGCGCCGCGGTCGAGGAGCGGCTGCCGGTCATCGTCATGGTCTGGAACAACCAGGGCTATGGCGAGATCAAGAGCTATATGGAGCGCCACCAGATCACGCCGGTGGGCGTTGACCTACACACCCCCGATTTCGTTGCCATCGGCCGGGCCTATGGCTGCGCGGTCGAGCGGATGACTGACCTAGCTCAATTGCCGGGGTTGTTGCACGAGGCGGCGGCGCGCGCGGGGCCAACAGTGATCGAGTTCGATGAGAGGGTTATTCTTCCGTAGGGTGGGGTTTTACCCCACCGCTCGGAGGCACAATGGTGGGGTGAAACCCCACCCTACCCAACCCGCCACCGAGTTTTCCGATCATGCCCTCAGCATCCGCTCGACCATCTCGCGGGTGTTGCGCGACAGGGCTTCGACCGCGGCCATGCGTTCCAATTCGCCGCGCATCAGTCCCTGGCGGCCCGCGTCGTAGCGCCGGTAGATCTCGAACGCGCTGGCGACGCGCGCGGCGGTCTGGGGATTGACGGCGTCGAGCTTGGTCAGCCAATCGGTGACGAAGCGGTAACCCGCGCCGTCCGCCCGGTGGAAGACCACCGGGTTGCCCGCCGCCAGCGCGCCGATCAGTGAGCGGAACTTGTTCGGGTTTTTCCAGTCGAAAGACCGGTGCGTGGTAAGCGCCTCGATCCGGTCAAGCGTCTGGGGCAGGGGCGCCGTCGCCTGCAGCGCCAGCCATTTGTCGACCACCAGCGGATCGTCCTTCCACTCGGCGTGGAACGCATCCAGCCGTGTCGCGGCGCCGGGCGCATCATTGTGGGCCAGCGCGGTCAGGGCGGGTAGGGCGTCTGACATGTTGTCCGCCCCGTCGAACTGCGCTTCGGCGCGGGCGAAGGCGTCCGCCCCGCCGGCGGCGGCCAGAAGTGCCAGGCAGCGATTCTTGAGCGCACGTTGCCCCGCCGAGGCGGCATCGGGGCTGTAGGGCCCGTCGGAGGCCATCGCTGCGTAGAGCTCCTCCAATTCGCCAGTTAACCGCGTGCCCAATTCGCGGCGCATGCGTCGCAGGGCGGCGTGGATCTGATCCGGGTCAGCGAGGCCGCCATGCCCGGCGACCTCGCGGGCGATCTCGTCGTCGATCGGAAGCTCCAGCGCCAGGGCGCGGAACGCGGGGTCCAGGCGCTCGTCGAGCGCCAGCGCCTGGATATTGTCTATCCAGAGCGACGGGACGTCATCGTCATCGAGAAGCCCAAGCGCGATCCGCACGGCGTAGCGCCGCCCGGCCTCCCACTTGTTGAAGGGGTCGGTGTCATGGGCCAGCAGGAAGGCGGACTCTTCGTCCGAGACCTCCCGCTCCAGCACCACGGGCGCCGAGAAGCCGCGCAGGATCGAGGGCACCGGGCGTGACCCTAGACCCTCAAAGGTGAAAGACTGCTGCTCGTCAGTCAGCTCCAACACCTGTGTCGGTACCACTTCGTCCCCATTCTGGCCCAACAGGCCCACGGCAATCGGGATCACCAGCGGCGCCTTCTCCGTCTGTCCCGGGGTCGGCGACGCCTCCTGGCGGAAGGTCAGGGTGTAGCGCCCATCCTCCCAATCTTCGCTGACGTTGATCCTGGGCGTGCCCGCCTGGCTCCACCAGCGGGCAAATTGGGTCAGGTCGCGCCCGGTCGCGTCCTCGAAGCACTGCCGAAACTGCTCAATCGTGCAGGCTTGGCCGTCGTGCCGCTCGAAATACAGGTCCAGCGCCTTGCGGTAATCGTCAGGCCTGACCAGGGTCCGCAGCATCCCGATCACCTCGGCGCCCTTTTCGTAGACGGTCGCCGTGTAGAAATTGTTGATCTCGACATATTCCTCGGGCCGCACCGGATGGGCCAACGGCCCCTGGTCCTCGCGGAACTGACGGGCGCGCAACGCCTTTACGCTGTCGATCCGCTGCACCGCGGCCGAGCGTTGGTCGGACGAGAATTGCTGATCGCGGAAGACCGTCAGCCCCTCCTTCAGGCATAGCTGAAACCAGTCGCGGCAGGTGATGCGGTTGCCGGTCCAGTTATGGAAATATTCGTGAGCGACGATCCCCTCGATCAGCTCGTAGTCCCGGTCGGTGGCTGTTTCGGGCGACGCGAGTACGTATTTGGAGTTGAAGATGTTCAGTCCCTTGTTCTCCATCGCCCCCATGTTGAAGTCGTCGACTGCGACGATCATGAAGAGGTCGAGGTCGTATTCACGGCCATAGGCCTGCTCGTCCCAGCGCATCGAACGTTTGAGCGCATCAATCGCATAGGCACATTTTCCCTCGTCGCCCGGGCGCACATAGACCTTGAGCGCGACCTCTCGGCCCGAGGCGGTGGTGAAGCCGTCGTCGTGGCTGACAAGCTGACCGGCGACCAGCGCGAAGAGGTAGGCGGGTTTGGGGTGCGGGTCGTGCCACTCGCCAAAGTGGCGGCCATCCGTCAGGTCGCCCGATCTGACGGGATTGCCGTTCGAGAGCAGGACCGGATAGGCGGCGCGGTCCGCCTCGATGCGGACCCGGAAGGGTGCCATCACGTCGGGGCGGTCAGGGAAATAGGTGATCTTGCGGAAGCCCTCGGCCTCGCACTGGGTGCAATACATGCCTTTGGACATGTAAAGTCCCTCGAGCTCGGTATTGCTTTCCGGGTCGATCTCGGTCTCGCAGGTCCAGAGGAAGCCGTCGCGCGGGAGCGCGTCCGCCGGGACGTGCAGGCCCTCGCGGGTCAGCTCCGGCTCCACGGCTTTGCCGTCGATCTCGGCCGAGACGAGTGTCAGCTGGCGTCCATCCAGCGCCAAGGCCGCTGGACCCTCTCCCGCCCGGTCAGGGTTGCGCCGGAACACGATCTTGGCGCGCACCCTGGTCGCCCGGGCCGCCAGGTCGAAGACCAGCTCGACGCCATCCACCAGCCAATCCGGCGGACGGTAATCTGCAAGCCGGGTGGGCTGCTGCGATGGGGCGGTCTCGGTGCACATGGGGACCTCTCGCTCGTTTGCTCCGGTTCTTCAAATAGCCGCTCGCCTGCGCCCTTCCTAGGCCCGGATTGATGGGCTAGAAAGCGCGCGCGGGCCGGGCAGGGGCAATCGGGCGGGGCAAGAGACCAAGAATGGCGCAGCAAGCGCGCGAGACCAGCAAGGGCAAGGCGGCGCGGCGCAAGACCGCGCGCAAGCGCAAGGCCGAGGCCCCGAAGCCCGAGGGACCATGGTGGGCGCTGACCCTGGCGCTGTTGGCGGTCGTTCTGATTCTGCGCTTGGCCGTCAACGCGACCGAACCCTTCCCTGTGCATCACGGCGAGGCGCGGATTTGGGCGCTCGGCCAAGAGCTCTCCTGGGGCTATTTCGGCGTGTCGCCGCTACCTGTGTGGACGGTTCGCGCCGTCACTGACATGAGCGGCGACGGCCTGTTCATGCTGCGCGCTTTGGGCGTGCTGGCTCATGGCACGGCCGCGTGGCTGATTTTCCTGACCGGACGGCGGCTCTGGGGCGGCGCCAGCGGGTTTTGGGCGGCGGCCGGGTATACCGCGGCACCGGGCGTTTCTTATTCCTCGATGATCCTCTCGGCGGATCCGTTTCTGAGTGCGCTCTGGGCCGGCGCGGTCTACGCGATGATACGGGCGGCCGAATTCGAGGGGCGTCTCTGGTGGGCGGTTCTGGGCGGCCTGACCGGGCTGGGATTGCTGGCGGGCGGTGGCATGTTGGGCTTTGCCGCTGGCGCTTTGGCGTATGGGGCCTTTTCGGCGCGAGAGCGGTATTGGACCGGCACCGGCATCACAGCACTGGCGGCGGGCGCCGTGATTCTACCGACGGTGCTTTGGTCGCTGGCAGAGGACGCGCCCCTGTTGGCGGTGCCGGCGGGTAGGACTGACCCGGATATCGTGAACTTGCTCGAAGCCTTGGTCGTGCAGGCCGCGGTAATCGGCCCGGTCTTCTTCGTCGCGATCTGGCTGGCGCTGAAGGATCGCGCCCGGTGGATCGAGGATTGGGGAATGCGGTTGATGGCGTGGCTGTGCGTCTTGCCGGTCATCTCGGTCTTGGCGTTGGCATTGATCAGCTGGGGGGACGGCGTCTGGGCGGCGCCGGCCTATGTGGCCGGGGCACTTCTGGCGGCCCGGTGGCTGGTCATCGCAAGCGGTGCGCCGGCCCTTAAGGCGCAGCTGGGGGTCGGTGCCGCGGCGGCGCTGGCCCTCTGGGTGGTGACCGGTCTCTATGCGGGTCAATCGCAGGGCCTGACCCGGCGGCTGGATCCCTTTGCCGAGGCCCGGATCAGCGCTCCAATCTGCGAATTGCTGCTGGCGACCATGGCCGAGGAGGGGGCCGAGGTGCTGCTGTCCGACGACCAGACGCGGCTGGCGCAGTGCATGTATTACGGCGGCCTGTCGTGGGACGAGATCGCGATCTGGAACCCGGACGGCGACATAGGCAGCCACTATGAGATGACGGTTGGGTTGCAGCCGGGGGATGCGCGGTCGATCCTGCTGGTCAGCGAGCGCGGTGCCGGCCAGATCGCCCTGCATTTCGCCGAGGCGCGCGAGATCGACAAGGGCGTGATCGAGACCCACCGTGACCGCTCGGTGCCGTTCCAGATATGGTCGATCCAGGGGTTCAATGGGTATTGATTGGGGGGGTTGAACAGGGAATCTCACATGTGAGATTCAAGTGAAGTATATGTTTTGATTGGAGTAAAGTCTTAACGTTTACCTGATTTTAAGGGATTGCCGAGGTGGCGATCCCCTACCGCGCCCACGGCGCGGGTTCCCTGGCAAAGAACGCCGCGATGCCCTGGGCGGCTTCCTCGGTCTCCCATTGGTCGGCGAGCGCAGCCGCGGTCATGGCGATCGCCGCGTCGTCGATGGGTTTGGCGAGGCGGAAGAGGAGAGCCTTGGAGGCCGTGACGGCGCCGGGCGCGGCGGTGAGATAGGGCGCGATCTCGGCCTCGACGGCCGCGTCGAGACCGTCTGGGTTGACTGCGTGGGTCGCGAGACCGAGGCGGACCGCCTCATTCGCCTCGAAGAGGCGTGCCGAAGCGAAAACCTCGCGCGCGCGGGCGAGCCCCATCCGGGCCACCACATAGGGCGAAATCGTCGCCGGGATCAGGCCGAGGCGCGCCTCGGTGAAACCGAATTTCGGGCCGCGCGCGGCAATTGTGACATCACAGACCGACATCATCCCCATGCCGCCACCAAAGGCCTGGCCCTGGACCCGGCCGATCAGGGGTTTCGGCAGTTCGTTCAGCGCCTTCAGCATATGGGCCAGCTTGGTTGCCTCGGCGATGCGCTGGGCGCGGGTGGCCTCCTGCTGGGCGCGCATCCAGGCGAGATCACCCCCGGCGCAGAAGCTTTTGCCCGCACCGGTGAGGATGACGGCGCGGACCGACGGGTCGGCGCCAAGCTTGGCCGCGGCGGCGGTGAGATCAGCGATCATGCCTGCGTTCATGGCGTTGTGCTTGTCGGGCCGGTTCAGGGTGAGGGTTGCGACGCCGCGGGGATCGCAGGTGATTGATACGGTTTCATAGCTCATCGGCGTCGCTCTCCAGGGGTAGGGTGGGTTTTCAACCCACCACCTGGACCAATGGTGGGTTGAAAACCCACCCTACCGGTCGCGGCCCAGCATGTCTTGCAGGCCTTGCACGAGAGCTTCGGCTCTGGCGAGTGCGTCGAGATTTAGACCGGTCTCAATTCCCTCATCAGCCAGATGCCGTGCCAGCTTGCCAGTGGCCAGGTTGCCTTTGGCCCCCGGCGCATACGGGCACCCGCCAAGTCCTCCGGCCGCGCTGTCGAAGACGCGAAGGCCCTTCTCGAGACTCACCGCCACGCTCTCCAGCGCCCGGCCGTTGGTGTCGTGGTAGTGGCCTGCGAGCGTTGCGGGCGGGGCAACCTCGAGCACCGCGTCCAGCATCAGCGCCACGGTCTCGGGCGTGCCTTGGCCGACGGTGTCTCCCAGCGAGACCTCGTAGCAGCCGAGGTCGAACAGAAGCTCGGTAACCCTGGCAACCTCGGCAGGCGCGACGGGGCCCTCATAGGGGCAGACGACGGCGCAGGAGATGTAGCCGCGCACCGGGATGCCGTCGGCCGCCGCGGCCTGCGCGACGGGGCGGAAACGCTCGATGCTCTCGGCGATCGAGCAGTTGATGTTCTTTTGGCTGAAGCTCTCGGAGGCGGCACCGAAGATCGCGACCTCGTCGGCCTTCGCCGCGTGGGCGGCCTCGTAGCCCTTCATGTTGGGGGTCAGCGCGGCGTAGCGGGTGTCGGGGCGGCGGGTGATGCCGGCCATGACCTCCGCCCCGTCGGCCATCTGCGGCACCCATTTCGGCGAGACGAAACTGGTGGCCTCGATGCGGCGGAACCCCGCGGCAGAGAGCAGATTGATCAGTTCGATTTTTTTCGCCGCGGGGATCGGGCGCTTTTCGTTCTGCAATCCGTCGCGGGGGCCGACTTCGACGATGGTGACTTCGGGTGTCACTTCACTCATCGGCAGGCTCCAGAGCGATCAATAGGGCGCCTTCCTCGACTTGCACGCCGGCGCGGACCGCGACTTCGGCGATCACGCCGTCGCGGGGGGCGGTGAGGCTATGCTCCATCTTCATCGCTTCCATCACGGCCAGGATGTCACCAGCGGTCACGGGATCGCCTGGGCTTACGTTCAGGGATTTGACGATGCCGGGGAGCGGCGCGGCGATGGAATCGCCGCCATGGGCGGTGGCCTCGGCCGCCGCCATCGGGTCGGTGAGCCAGAAGGTGAGCCGGTGGCCGTCGCGGGCGATGGTCACGGTGCCGTTTGTTTGGTGGAGGTAGAGCTGGCGCGTGCGGGCGCCCTCGGTGACCTGCCAAAGGGCACCGCAGATCTGCGTGGCACGGTGACAGGCCTCGCCGCCAGCGCTCTCGACCGCGATCTGGCCATCGGCGGGGCGCAGGGTGATTTCGTCGATCTCGACCTGGTCCGGGCCGGTGGCGCGGGTGAGTTCCAGATGGGTGGCGCCGGTTCCCCAGGGACGCCAGCCGGCGAGCGGGGCAGGCGTCAGCAGCCCGGTCAGCGCGGCGCCCGCCAGGGCCAGATCGGCAGGCGTGGTTTCGGGCGTGGCCGTCAGGGCGGCGAGGTCTCGGCCGATCAGGCCGGTGTCCAGGGTGCCCGCCCGCACGCCATCGTGCCGGACCAGGCGTTCGAGGAAGGCGAGATTGGTGGTGACGCCTTGCGCATCGGCGGCGGCGAGCGCGGTCTCCATGGCCGAAAAGGCGGCCCCGCGGTCGCGGCCATGGGCGATGACCTTCGCGATCATCGGATCGTAGTGCGGGGTGACGGTGTCACCCTCGGCCACGCCTGTATCGATTCGGGCGAGGGCATCGGGCAGGTGCAGCTTCGTCAGCCGCCCGGTCGCTGGCATGAAGTCCCGTGCCGGATCCTCGGCATAGAGGCGTGCCTCGAGGGCATGGCCGTTGAGCGGGATTTGGTCCTGCGCGAGCGGCAGCGTTTTACTGGCGGCGACCCGGATCTGCCATTCGACCAGGTCCAGACCGGTGATCGCCTCGGTCACCGGATGCTCGACCTGGAGCCGGGTGTTCATCTCCATGAACCAGAACCCATCGGGGCGAAGCGGGCCCGAGCCATCCACGATGAACTCGACCGTTCCCGCGCCCTGATAGCCGACCGCCTGGGCCGCGCGCACCGCGGCACCGGTCATGGCTTCGCGTACCTCCGGGGTCATGCCGGGGGCGGGGGCCTCCTCGATCACCTTCTGATGGCGGCGCTGGGCCGAGCAGTCGCGCTCATACAGGTGGACCGTGTTGCCATGCGCGTCCGCGAAGACCTGGACTTCGATATGGCGCGGGTTCTGGATGTATTTCTCGATCAACACATGGTCGTGGCCAAAGCTCGAAGCGGCCTCGGAGCGGGCGAAGGTCAGCGCGGCCGCGAAGCCGGACGGGTCGTCGACCCGGCGCATGCCCTTGCCGCCACCCCCGGCGCTGGCCTTGATCAGCACCGGAAATCCGATTTTCTCGGCTTGCTCGGCCAGGAAGTCCGGCTCCTGGTTCTCGCCATGGTAGCCGGGGGTGACCGGGACACCGGCCTCTTCCATGAGCTTCTTCGAAGCGTCCTTCAGCCCCATGGCCCGGATCGCGCTGGCGGGTGGGCCGATGAAGGTGAGCCCCGCCTCCGCCACCGCCTCGGCGAAATTCGGGTTCTCGGACAGGAACCCATAGCCCGGATGGATCGCCGCGGCGCCGGTAGCCTTGGCGGCGTCGAGGATGCGGTCGGCCTTTAGATAGCTATCGCTGACCGGGGCGGGGCCGATGGCGACGGCTTGGTCACATGCGAGCACATGCTGGGCGCGGGCATCGGCCTCGGAATGGACCGCGACGGTGGCGATGCCCATGGCGCGCGCCGTGCGGGCGATGCGGCAGGCGATCTCGCCCCGGTTGGCGATCAGGATCTTGCTGAACATCAAACCTCCAGCGCGGAAAGAGCGGCCTGGTGCCGTTCGGCCGAGGCTTCGTCGAAGCAGCAGATGATGACCTGGGTGATGCCGGGGGTGTGGGACAGGGTCTCGGCCACGGCGGTCACGGCAATGGTTGCCGCCTCGTCCGCTGGAAAACCGTAAATGCCCGTCGAGATCGCCGGGAAGGCGATTGTGGCGAGCGCGTTCGCCTGCGCCACCTCCAGCGAGCGACGATAGCACGATGCCAGCAGGCCCGCCTCGCCAGCGTCCCCGCCCCGCCAGACCGGGCCGACCGTGTGGATCACATGTGGCGCGGGCAGGGCGTAGCCCTTGGTGATCTTGGCGTCCCCGGTGGCGCAACCCCCGAGGGTGGCGCATTCCCGCGCGAGCCCCGGTCCCGCCTTGGCGTGGATCGCGCCGCAGACCCCGCCGCCGGGGGCCAGCGACTCGTTTGCGGCGTTGACGATGGCGTCTACGGCCAGCGCTGTGATGTCGCCTTGGTGGATGACGATGCGGTGGGTCATGGAGTTGATCGAGCTCATCGGGGGAATATCCTACTCACACCAGCCGCCGCGCCGCCCGCCGGCATAGGCGCGGCCTTGTCCGGCGTCGATCATTAGGGGGGACACGTTGGCGCCATCGAGGAAAAGCGAAGCTAGGCGCCGCCCATACCGATCGGTACCTTCAAACACCAGCCGACTCTCGCTCGCGCCCCATATCACACGCCTGAGCGCGAAGGTCGCCTTGATGCCTGCCAAGTACTCCGAGAGGCATTTCGGAGAATAGACCTCGGGCGTATCGAACCCCACAAGCCGCGTGCGCGCATATCCGCTTCCGGGGCAGTAAGTGTTCACCGTATCGCCGTCGATCACGTTGACGACTTCGCAGGATGACGCGCCCATCACCGCCACGCGCATCGCCGTGCGGGTTTCTCGGAGAGCAACGACTCCGATGGCGATCACGAGCAGCATCACGACCTTAAGCCACGGCTGTAGAGACGATGCAAAGCGGCGACGCGTCCTATGGCTGGGACTTTTTTGTCCGTTCTGCGTTTCTTAGTTCGCGCGCCCCGGAACTCGAAAACATTTCGCTCCCGCCTTTTCAATGTTTCACATCCTGAACACGCCGAAGCGCGTTTCCGGGATCGGCGCGTTAAGGCTCGCACGCAGCGACAGCGCCAGCGCGTCCCGTGTCCGCCTCGGGTCCTGGATGCCGTCGTCCCAGAGGCGGGCCGAGGCGTAGAGCGGGTGCCCCTGATGCTCGAACTGGTCGATGATCGGCTGCTTGAATGCGGTCTCTTCTTGCTCCGTCCAAGTGCCGCCCGACCGCTCGAGCCCTTCGCGCTTGACCGTGGCCAGCACGCCTGCGGCCTGGAAACCGCCCATCACCGAGATGCGGGAGTTCGGCCAGGTCCAGAGGAAGCGGGGCGAGTAGGCGCGGCCGCACATGCCGTAATTGCCGGCCCCGAACGAGCCGCCGATCAGCACGGTGATCTTCGGCACCTCGGCGCAGGCGACGGCGGTCACCAGCTTGGCACCGTGCCGCGCGATGCCCTCGGCCTCGTATTTGCGACCGACCATGAAGCCGGTGATGTTCTGGAGGAACAGGAGAGGGATCTTGCGCTGGCAGCAGAGCTCGATGAAATGAGCGCCCTTCACCGAGGACTCGGAGTAGAGGATGCCGTTATTGGCAATGATGCCGACGGGGATACCCCTAATCTGGGCGAAGCCGGTGACGAGGGTCTCGCCGAACCGGCGCTTGAACTCGTCGAGGCGCGAGCCGTCGACCAGGCGCGCGATTACCTCGCGCACCTCGTAGGGGATGCGGGTGTCCGGGGGCAGGATGCCGAGAATCTCGTCCGGGTCGTAGAGCGGGTCTTCGCCGTTCAATTCAGGCAGCTGCGGTCCCGGCCCGAGCGTAGCCACGATCTGCCGGGCAATGGCCAGTGCATGGGTGTCGTCCTCAGCCAGGTGATCGGCGACGCCCGAGAGGCGGGTATGGGTGTCGCCGCCGCCCAACTCCTCGGCCGAGACCACCTCGCCGGTCGCGGCTTTGACCAGGGGCGGACCAGCCAAGAAGATCGTGCCCTGCTCGCGCACGATGATCGTCTCGTCCGACATGGCCGGCATATACGCCCCGCCCGCGGTGCAGGAACCCATGACGACGGCGATCTGTGCGATGCCCTCGGCCGACATCCGGGCCTGTTTATAGAAGATGCGGCCGAAATGCTCCCGGTCCGGAAACACGTCCTCCTGGTTCGGCAGGTTGGCGCCGCCGGAGTCCACCAGGTAGATGCACGGGAGCCGGTTAGCCCAAGCGATCTCCTGCGCGCGGAGATGCTTCTTGACCGTCATCGGGAAGTAGGTGCCGCCCTTCACAGTGGCGTCATTGGCGATAACCATGACGTCGCGGCCGTGGACGCGGCCGATTCCGGTGATCAGCCCGGCGGACGGTGAGGCACCGTCATACATCCCCTCGGCGGCGAAAAGGCCGCATTCGAGGAACGGGGAGCCCGGGTCCAATAGCTGCTCGACCCGGCGCCGAGGGGCGAGCTTGCCGCGCGAGAGGTGGCGCGCCATTGCCTTCTCGCCTCCGCCCGCCATGGCGCGCTGGGCGGCGGCTTCGACATCCGCGATGGCCGCTTCCATCGCATTGCGGTTCTCGGCGAAAGCCTTGGCGCGAGGGCTGATCTGGGATTGGAGGACGGTCATGCGGCCACCTCCGTGCTTGCGTTAAGCGCCCGATTTGGAGTATCAGACGCGTCCTCGAACGACGATCCCCTGGAGGCGGCAATGTTGACGATGCTGAAGAGCGTTCGCTCGCACCCGCCCCGGCCGGAGCAGGCCTGACTGCCGCCGGCCGGCGGCTTCACACGTCCCGAAGGCTCAGTAAAGGGAACGCGCGCGCCCAAGGGCGGCGCGGGGTTGTCATGTATGTTCGTTTTGTCTGCCCGAGGCAGCATCCCTATACGGATGCCGAGCTCGGGATCTATCGCGCGACCGATTGGCTCGACGTTGAGGATCAGCCCGAATGGCTGTGCCGCGATTACGAGCGCGCCCTCGAGTCGATGGAAGGCCTCTCGGTCCCGCGCTGCGTCTCTGGCTCGTCTGGCACGGCTGATGGGCGCCGTTCGCTCTGCTGGTTGCGGGGCGAGCGCGACGACCTGGTGTCCGGGTTTCGTCATCTCGCCTGGGTGATGGGTGAGATGGGGGTGCCGGTCTCTGAGATCGTCATGCGCGACCCGGGGCACATCATCTATCGCGATGATGCGCAGGTGGTCGCCTTGCCGGGTCCCGGGTTGCCGCGCGCCTATCCGCGCAAATGGGCGGCCAGGGTTTGAGGGGTGGGCCATCGCGCTCACCCCTCGCTTTCCAGGCGGGCGTGGAAATCGACCACCCGGCGGGCGGTCAGTTCCAGTGTGCAGGCCGAATGGGCGATCGTACGGAAGCTGCCCAGACCATAGGTCGCGTAGCTGTGCCGGCAGTCGGCGTCGCGGAAGGCGATCCAGGCGCGCTGGGCGGCGCGGAGCGTCTCGGCGGCGCTGTCCGGTCCGGTGATCTGGTTTGCCTGGTCAGTCGCGCGCGCACGCTTCATGAGTTCGGGCCAGAGCCGGTTGAGGATCACATCCCACGCCTCGGCCTCCTGGGTCAGGCAATTGTTCATGCCCAGTGTCGTCTCTCCACCGGATTTGGCCTGGCACGGGTCTGCGATGAGCCCGGTGCATTCGGCTAGAACGTCGCCAGGCCAATGCTCTTGAATGCAGGCCTGGAGCGCGTCGGCATCTTGGTCCTTCTGCGCAGCCGTTGCCGGCAGTGCGAGCATGAGGATCATCACTAGCGCGACAAACCGCATCACGCGGTCTCCTTGAACAGCTCGCGGCCGATCAGCATCCGGCGGACCTCCTGGGTTCCGGCGCCGATCTCGTAGAGCTTCGCGTCGCGCAGCAGGCGGCCGGTGGGGTAGTCGTTGATGTAGCCGTTGCCGCCGAGCGCCTGTATGGCCTCCAGCGCTACCCAGACCGCCCGCTCGGAGGAATAGAGCAGGCAGGCCGCTGCGTCCTGGCGAGTGGTCTCGGCCCGGTCGCAGGCGGCGGCGACTGCATAGACATAGGCCCGCGCCGAATTCATCGCGGTATACATGTCGGCGATCTTGGCCTGCATCAGCTGAAACTCGCCGATCGGCTGGCCGAACTGCTTGCGTTCATGGATATAGGGCATGACCACATCCATGGCGGCGGCCATGATGCCCAACGGCCCGCCCGAGAGCACCACGCGCTCGTAGTCGAGGCCGGACATCAGCACGGCGACGCCCTTGCCCTCCTCGCCCAGGACGTTCTCGAACGGAACCTCGCAACCCTCGAAGACCAGCTCGCAGGTGTTCGAGCCGCGCATCCCCAGCTTGTCGAGCTTCTGGGCGGTCGAGAAACCGCTCATCTCCTTCTCGATCAGGAAGGCGGTGATGCCTTTTGGCCCGGCATCCGGGTCGGTCTTGGCATAGACCACCAGGGTGTCGGCGTCAGGGCCGTTGGTGATCCAGAACTTGTTGCCGTTGAGCCGGTAGTGGTCATTGCGCTTCTCGGCGCGGAGCTTCAGCGAAACCACGTCTGAGCCGGCGCCCGGTTCCGACATGGCGAGCGCACCCACATGCTCGCCCGAGACCAGGCGGGGGAGGTATTTCGCCTTCTGCTCCGGCGTGCCGTTGCGGCGGATCTGGTTGACACAGAGATTAGAATGCGCGCCGTAGCTGAGACCCACGGCGGCGGAGGCGCGGCTGATCTCCTCCATGGCCACCACATGCGCGACATAGCCCATATCGGCGCCGCCGAATTCCTCGGGCACGGTAATCCCGAGCAGGCCGAGCTCGCCCATTTCGCGCCAAAGCTCGTTTGGGAACTCGTTGCTGCGGTCGATCTCGTCCGCGATGGGCGCAATCCGGTCCTGGGCGAAGCGGTGCACCATTTCGCGCAGCGCACCGACTTCCTCGCTGAGGCCGAAATTAAGGGATTTCATGAACATGCCATGGCCTCTCTCGTCTCGACGCCTGTCATGCGGGCGACGATGTTCCAGTAGATCCGCTCGATCTTGGCCGGGTCCAGGGGGCCGGACTCGCGGTACCAGGTGGTGATGCCCGTCAGCAGCGCGATGATTGCACGCGCGGTGACCCGGGGCTCGTCCATGATCAGGGTGCCCGCCTTGGCGCCGTCGGCCAGGATTTCGGCCAGGTCGTGCTCGTAGACCTGCCGCATCCCCTCGATCACGTCGAAATTGGCGGGCGTCAGGCTGCGCAGTTCCATGTAGCTGAGGAACACGCCCTCGGCGCGGGGCAGGTGGTGGCGGATGTGGAAGCGGGTGAACGCCTCAAGCCGCTGAGGTGCGGGCGCCGAGCGGGGCAGGCGGGCCTCATCCCAAGCCGCGAGCAGGTCGTCCATATGGGTCTTCAGCAGGCTGAACAGCATCGCCTGCTTGTTCGGGAAGTAGCGGTAGAGCGCAGCGGCGCCCAGATCTATCTCCTCGGCCAAGCGGCGCATGGACATGGCTTCGTAGCCATAGCGTGCGATCAGCCTGAGCGCGGCCTCGCGGATCGCCGCCGCCGTGCGCAGCCCGTCCGATCCGACACGTCTTGCCATGGCTCTCCCTCTGGCCTGGGAGAGATATTAATTGAACGATCGTTCACTTCAAGGAAAATCGACACTTAGTCGAGGAGTGCCGCCACCGCGTCGACGGCGATGCCGTAACCCTTGGGACCGAGCCCGGCAACGATTCCGGTCGCGGCGGAGGACACGAACGAGCGATGCCGGAACGGCTCGCGTTTGTGTGGATTCGAGAGGTGGAGCTCGATTACCGGGATCTCCAGCATCTTCAAAGCGTCGTGAACCGCGACCGAGGTATGGGTGTAGCCGGCGGGGTTGATGACAAGCGCCGCTGCCTGGTCGCGTGCGTCCTGGATCCAGGTGACCAGTTCGCCCTCGTGGTTGGTCTGCCGGAATTCGATCCTGTGCCCATGGGACTGGGCGCGCTCACGCGCGAGCGTTTCGACATCGGCCAGGGTCTCGTGACCGTAAATGTCCGGCTCGCGGGTCCCGAGCAGGTTCAGGTTCGGTCCGTTCAGGACGAAGATCGGCTTTGCCATGGCGCGCGCCCCTCGCAGCGCGGCGACGGCCAGGGCCGTCGCCTGATCACGTTTCAAGGGCCTTCTTACTCGGCGGCGGGCGTGCTCTCAACCTCGATCACCGGCTCCATGGCGTTGAGCGTGTCATCGTCCAGATGGCAGGCGATCACATGGCCATTGGCCATTTCTTTCCTTGGCAGGGGGCCGGAATCGCATTTGCCTGGCATGAAATAGCTGCAGCGGGTCTGGAATGGGCAGCCATCGGGCCGGTTCAAGGGGGACGGGATCTCGCCCTCGATCACCACGTGGCGTTTCTTCACATGGGTGTCGGCCACGGGCACGGCCGAAAGCAGCGCTTCCGTGTAGGGGTGGTAGGGCGGCGAGAAGATATCCTCGGTCCGGCCCTGCTCCATGATCTCGCCCAGATACATCACAACGATCCGGTCCGAGAGGTAGCGCACGACGCCCAGGTCGTGGCTGATGAAGAGCATGGTCGTGCGGCTCTCGCGCTGGATATCGGTCAGGAGCTTGGTGACCGCTGCCTGAACCGAGACATCGAGGGCGGAAACGGGCTCGTCCGCCACCACCAGTTTCGGGCGTCCGGCGAAGGCGCGGGCGATACCGATCCGTTGCTTCTGGCCGCCCGAGAGCTGACGCGGCATCCGGCTGGCGAATTCGCGGGGCAGCTTGACCAGATCCAGGAGCTCGAGCATTCGCTCGCGCCGGTCATTGTCGTTGACGCCGATCTCGAAAATCTCGAGTACCCGCATGATCTGGTTGCCGATTGTCATCGACGGGTTCAGCGTGTCGAACGGGTTCTGGAACACCATCTGGACCGAACTGACGGTCTGCGGGTTGCGCTTCTCGACCGGCAGGTGCGCGATGTCCAGATTACCAAGCGCGACCGTGCCGTCGGTCGCAGTCTCGAGCCCCATCAGCACCTTGGCGAAGGTTGACTTGCCGCAGCCGGATTCGCCGACGATCGCGACGGTCTCGGCTTCTCGGGCCTCGAAGGTCAGGTCTTCGTTGGCCTTCACGGTGCGGGTATCGCCGCCACCGAACATACCCGTCGAGACGGAATAGTGCTTCTTCAGGTGGTTGACGGTCACGACCACGTCGCCGACCTCGATCGGCTCGTCCTGTTCGGCCGCGGCCACGTCGGCGTTCCAGTCGATCTCGCCGATCCGCTCGCAGCGGCTGCGATGGCGGTGGCCCACCTCGTGCATCTCCACCAGGCCCTTGTTACAGATCTCCTCGGCATAGTGATCGCAGCGGGGCCCGAAATTGCAGCCGATCGGGCGCTCGTGAGGCAGGGGAAGCTGGCCGGGGATCGCGACCAGTGGGCGGGAATACTTGTCCGCGCCCGGCACCGGGATCGAACGCAATAGCCCCTTCGTGTAGGGGTGGCGCATATTGTTGAAGACGGTGTCGATATCGCCTTCCTCGACCGCCTCGCCGGAATACATGACCGTGATCCGGTCGCAGGTCTCGAGGATCAGGCCCAGATTGTGGCTGACGAAGATCATCGAGGTGCCGAATTCCTTTGCCAGTTCGCCGATCAGTTCGACGATGCCGGCCTCGACGGTCACGTCGAGCGCGGTGGTGGGCTCGTCCAGCAACAGAAGCTGCGGCTTCGACAAAAGCGCCATTGCGATCACGATGCGCTGCTGCTGGCCGCCCGATAACTGATGAGGATAGGCGCCGAGGATCCGGTCCGGGTCCGGCAGGCGGACAGCACTGACCATATCCGCGGCCCGCTTGAGCGCCTCTTCCTCGGTCACCCCGTCATGTACCGTCAGAACCTCGGAGAGCTGATTGCCGACCTTCATCGCCGGGTTCAGCGAGGCCATCGGCTCCTGATAGACCATCGAGATCTTCGAGCCGCGCAGGTTGCGCATTTCCTCGGCCGACATCTCGGCCATGTCGCGGCCCATGAACTTGATCTTGCCCGACTTGATGCTGCCGTTATTGCCCAGATAGCGCATGATCCCGAGCGAGACCGTGGATTTGCCGCAGCCCGACTCGCCGACCAGACCCATGGTTTCGCCGGGCAGCACGCTCATCGAGAAGTCCATGACCGCCGGGATCTCACCCGCGCGGGTGTAGAACGAGATGTTCAGGTCTTCGATTTCAAGGATCGGTTCGGTCATTGGTGCCTCCTTAATCCTTGAGGGATTCTTCGCGCAGGCCATCGGCCAGCAGATTGAGCCCCAGAACCAGGCTCATCAGCGCCAGTGCCGGGAAGAGGGCCAGATGGGCCGTCGTCGCCAGGCGGACGAAGGGCCGGCCATGGTTGATCATCGAGCCCCAGTCCGGGCTTTCCGGTTGCAGCCCCAGGCCGAAGAAGCCGAGCGTGCCGAGCAGGATGGTCGTGTAGCCGATGCGCAGACAAAAATCGACGATCAGCGGTCCCCGCGCATTCGGCAGGATTTCCCACAGCATGATGTACCAGGGCCGCTCGCCACGGGTCTGGGCGGCGGCCACATAGTCGCGGGTCATGATATCCATGGTCAGCCCGCGCACGATGCGGTAGACGCCGGGACTCGAGCCCAGGATGACGGCCGCGAAGACGTTTAGCGTGTTCGGGTCCATCTTGATCACGCCAAAGGGATCGCTGGAGAAGACCAGCCCGGAATAGATCCAGAGACCGAGGACCAGGGTGACCGCCAGATAGGTGATCAACTTCCTTTTGTTCGACTCGTATTTCGTGAACCACATGGTGCAAAGGAACACGATCGGGAACATGAAGAACAACGCCGCCATGCCGATCGGGATCGACCAGGGGATCGTGAAGAAGCCCAGATTCACATCGATCGGCGTGCGCACTTCCGGGGTCACCAGCAGGTAGAAGAGCAGAATCACGGGGAAGGCCAGGATCAGGTTCGCGAGGAAGGACGAGATCGCGTCCGACCAGCCGCGGAAATACCCCGCGGGTAGGCCGAGCGTCGATCCGACCATATAGGCGATCAGCGTCGCCGCCGGCGCGACAATGAGCACAACCCGGCAGCCATGGACCACGCGGCTGAAGATATCGCGGGCCAGGTTGTCGCCGCCCCAAAGGAAGATGATGCCGTTCTGGCCGTCGATGATCCCGGGCGCGCCCTTTTTCATGCCGGGCGAGAAGGATTGCTCCAAAGGCCCCATAACCGCGATGAGATCGGCGAATATCGCGGTGAAGACCCAGAAAAGCACAATCACCACGCCCGCGAGGCCGATCCACGATCCGTAGAGCCGGCCGAACACGCCCAACCGCTCGCGGATCGGGTAGGCCACGGCGAGGGTCACGCCGATTGCCAGCCAGGTCGGCCAGAACCGCGTGATCGACTGGAGAATGATTTCTCCGGTACCGATATATTCAGGCATTGCTTCCCCCCGTCCCGATCATTTCACCCGGATCCGCGGATTGAGATACGCGTATCCGATATCCGAGATCAGCTGAGTCAGCAGGACCACGATGACGGCCACCCACGAAATTGCCAACAGCAGGTCGATGTCGTTGTTGCCGGATGCCTGGACCAGGATGAAGCCGAAGCCCTTGTAGTTGAACATGGCCTCGACGACGACGACACCGGTTAAGAGCCAGGGGAATTGCAGCATGATCACGGTGAAGGGGGTGATCAGCGCGTTGCGGAGCGCATGTTTGAGCACCACGGTCCGGAAGTTGAGCCCTTTTAGCCGCGCGGTCCGGATGTATTGCGACGTCATGACCTCGACCATCGAGGCCCGGGTCAACCGCGCGATATAGCCCATACCGTAGATCGCCATGGTCATGACCGGCAGGGTGAAGTTCCAGAAGTTGACGGATCCGGCTTTCGCAATGCCCTTGAACACGAGCCAATCGGGCCACCAGGAGACTTCCTTGGCTAAAACGCCGAACCAACTGGCAAATATGACTGTGAAGATGATCCCGGTGACGTATTCCGGAGCTGATGTGGACGCGATTGACCCCACAGACAAACCGCGATCCAGCGCCGTTCCCTCTCGCATCCCCGCCAGAATGCCAATGATAAGGGACATCGGCACCATCACGATCATGACCCAGAACATCAGGATGCCCGTATGGCCAAGCCGCTCGCCCACAACCTCGCTGACCGGCTTACGAAAGACGCGGGAATACCCCATGTCACCTTGCGCGGTGCCCACCATCCATTCGACATAGCGGGACAGGAACGGCCGGGTGAAGCCTTCAGCCTCGAGCCAATTCTGCACTTCCTCGTCGGTCATGCGCATGTTGCCCTCGGTCTTGGCGAGCTTCTCCAAGTTCCCGGGCAAGTTCACCATGTAGAAGACGATGAAGGTCAGCGCGATCATGGTTGCGATCATCTGGCCGATACGGCGCAGGATGAAAATCAGCATCTGAAGGCCCCCTGTCTTGGGTCCACGGGCTTATTGTTCGTGCGGTCATGCCGCTGCCAGTGGGTGATCCGGGGCCTGCAGGATGAGCAGCCCCCGGAAGTCTCAATCAGCTTTCTATCCAAACCAGATCGAGATGCTCTTCGAAGGATTGGTGCATCTCGAACCCGTGAACGCCCTCGCGGTGCGAGCGATAGAGCGAGCGCCAGAACGGCTGGATGATTATCCCCGAGTCGCGCAGGTTCGCTTCGATCTTCGCCATAATCTCGCGACGCGCATCAGGATCCGGCGTTGCGAGAGCCTGGTTGAGCAGGTCGTCGAATTCCTGGTTCGCGTAGCCGGTCTCGTTCCACGGCACACCCGACTTATAGGCCAGCGCCAGAACCTGAACGCCGAGCGGACGTGCGTTCCACTGGGTCGCCGAGTGGGCGTATTTGTCCCAGTTGTTCCAGAACGTCGAGCCCGGAATGACCGTCCGCTTCACGTTGATGCCGGCGTCACGCATCTGCGCGGCGACCGCATCGACGGTGTTGCGGTTCCAGTCGTCATCAACCGAAATCAGTTCGAACTCGGTATCCGTATGGCCGGCCTCGGCCATCAGCGCCTTGGACTTTTCCGCATCGCGCACATGCGGACCGATGTCCGCATATTCCACATGTACCGGGCCCACGTGGTGGTTTTCGGCCTCGCGGCCGGCGCCGTTGATGCCCAGTTGCAGCACGACATTGTTGTCGACCGCATATTGGAAGGCCTGGCGGACGCGGATGTCGTCGTAAGGCTCGGTCTTGATGTTCGTACGGATCACGATGGTCGCGCCCGTTGCGATCTCGGATGTGGGAACACCGATCGACTCGACCTGGGCGATCGAATCCGCCTTGGTCTCGTAGCTGGCATCGACCTCTTCTGCTTCAAGCGCCGCGATCATGGCGGTCGGATCCGTACCGTGATCGACCCACTGCACACCGTCGAGCCAAAACTCGCCGCCCCACCACTCGGAGTCCTTGCGACGCACTTCGGCGCCGACGCCCGCATCCCAGGAGACCAGTTCGCATGGGCCAGTCGAGATAGCCAGCGCTTCGAACGGATCGTTGCTGCCCTCGTAGCTGCGGTGCATTACCAGGGTTGGGTAGTCGGCCATGCCGGCGATCAGCGTGATATCGGGCACCGGAAGGTGCAACTTGATCGTACGGTCGTCGACCTGTTCGATCCCGCCATCGCGCAGTTTCTTCGAATCTGGATCGACTAGCGGACCCATGCGAGTGGCAACCGAGTTGCCCTCAACGGTCCCGTCGCACCAGCGGGTGACGTTGTGGATCAGATCCTCGGCATTGAAGTCGTCGCCGTTCGACCACTTGACGCCAGACCGCGCGGTCAGGGTGTAGGTCTTGGCGTCGTCGCTGACCTCCCAGCTTTCCAACAGCCAAGGCGAGAACGTGAAATCGCGGTTCCAGCGCACCAGGTATTCATTGACCTGACGCGAAGGGGTCGCGAGCTCCGACCAATCGAACGTGCGTGGGTCCTTGAACGCCTTGACCGCCATGGAGATACGGAGAACGCCGCCTTTCTGCGGTTCCGCGGCCTTCGCCACGGTCGGCGTCAGGCCGCCCAACGTAAAAGCGCCGGCGGCAGTGACGCCAAGTGCGCCCATGGTCGCAAGATATTCGCGGCGGTCCATCTTTCCCGCCTTGAACTGCTTCACGACCGGATCGGCCATTGGGTGCAGCGACCGATCGGTCATCATAATCTTTGTCATCTAGTTTCCTCCCATCGCGGAGCATCGTCCGCGAATTTTTTCGTTTTTCCGTTACGCCACCTAAACATGGCGGGACGGAGCGGCCAAGAACGATTTCGTTCTTTGGGCCAGACTATCGCCCGCATTCTTCGCGGCTGTCGGAGTGCAACTGCGACAATTTCTATCGCGTGTGCGACATTTTCTGAAATTTGATTGGAGATTCGGGTTTCAATTGGCGGCTGGTCGCCCGGAAAAGGTCAGGTTGTGTGACCGTACGCGTAATTCGGCCTAACCGCTTAATACAATTGGACAAGGCTATGGAGGCGACGGCCGGAATCGAACCGGCGTACACGGATTTGCAATCCGCTGCGTAACCACTCCGCCACGTCGCCGAAAGGGGCGGCCTAAGACCGCCGTAGCTGCAGCCGCCTGGGGGCGTTGGGCGAGCCATAGAACGCAGGATGGCAGAAAGCAAGCGGTTAGGAAATGCAACACTCGCCAAGGTTGCGATTTCTGTTTATTGCGCGGCGCATCGTCTTGTGGCAATGAGACTTTGTGAGCTTGGCCTGTTTTGGCTGCACGGCTCGCGCACGAGTGTTCGGGGATTGGTGAATGTCCGACTACGCCGCAGCGCGTCACGCAATGGTCGATTGCCAGGTCCGTCCGTCGGATGTGACCCGCTTTGCCATCATCGACGCCATGCTATGGGCTCCGCGCGAACTGTTCGTCGGCAAGGCGAAGCGTGACATTGCCTATGCGGGCGCCGAGATCGAGCTTGCGCCGGGGCGCACGCTGCTCGATCCGCGCTGCTTCGCAAAAATGGTCGAGGCCGCGCAGATCGGCAGCAACGACCTGGTCATGGACCTAGCGCCAGGTTCCGGGTACTCGACCGCGGTGATTTCGCGGATGGCCGAGGCCGTCATTGCGATCGAGCCGGATCAGGATCTGGCGGAGTGGGCACAGGGCTTGCTGGCCAGCCTGGAAGTGGACAATGCGGTCGTCACCCATGGCGACCCCGCGAAAGGGGATCCGGATCACGGCGCCTTCGACGTGATTTTTATCAATGGTGCGGTCGAGACACTGCCGGAGACTTTGACCGCTCAACTCAAGCCCGGCGGCAGACTGGTGGCGCTGTTCCGAGAGGGGACAGTCGGCAAGTGCTGCGTGCTGACGCGCTCGGAAAGCGGGTTGGCGCGCCGGTTCATGTTCGATGCGGACGCACCACTTCTTCGTGATTTCGAGAGGCACGAAGAGTTTGCGTTCTAGGCGGCGCGAGCCGAATGGTCAGAAACACAAAATGTCCGATAGGGGGACGTGAGCGTGGGATACTTTAGCGAGAAGAAATTCGGGATGGGCCTCATGGCCGTGGGTCTTGCCTTCGGCCTGTCGGTCGGCACGGCCGATCAGGTCAGGGCACAGTCCCTCGCGGACGCGATGGTCGCGGCTTTCCAGAACAGTCCGGAACTCGCCGCGGCGCGGTCCGATGTGAAGGTTCGCTCCGAGCAGGCGGTTCAGGCCCGCGCGGGCGGGCGGCTGCAAGTGGATGCCGACCTTAGCGCCGAGGCTTTCACCGCCACGAAGACCGGAGCCGATACGCCGAACTTCCCGACCTCGGCATCGGTGTCCCTCGTGCAGCCGCTCTACACGGGCGGCCAGGTCGAGAACTCGACCGAGGCGGCCGAAACCCGGATCAGCGCGCAGGAAGCCGCGCTTCTGGCCACGGAAGAGCAGGTGCTGCTCGATACGGTGACCGCGTATTCGGACGTGCGCCGCGACGCCGCATTGGTTTCGATCGCGCGAAACAACGTGCGGGTGCTGAACGAGCAGCTCCGCGCGGCGCGCGAGCGCTTCGAGGTTGGCGAAGTCACCCGGACGGATGTCGAGCAGGCGCGTTCTCGCCTTGCCGCCGCACGGAGCAGGCTGGCGGCCACGACGGGCGCGCTGGCGGTCTCGCGTGAGGCCTATCGCCGGGTCGTGGGTGTATATCCGACGGATCTGCAGCCCTTGCCGCCCCTGCCGGACGTGCCGGCGACTTTGGATCAGGCGGTTGCAATTTCGTTGCGCGACGATCCGAACGTTATTGCCGCCCGGCTCGAGCGGGTCGCGGCCAGCAGCGATGTGCGTGCCGCTATCGGTGCGCTGTTGCCGCAGGTCTCGTTGCGGGGCTCGGTCGGCGCTGGCAATACCTTCGAGGACGGAAATAGCGGTCGCGACGGGGAGTTCGGTCGGGTTGGACTGTTTGTAAACATTCCGCTCTATACCGGCGGTTTCAACTACTCGAACGTGCGCGAGGCGCAGGCGTTGGCCGAGGGTGCGTCGGCCGATATCAACACGGCGATGCGCGCCGCGGTGCAGAACACAGGCATTGCCTGGGCGAATCTGGAAGTTGCGCGTGCGTCTATCAAGGCCGGCCGACTGGAGGTCAGTGCGGCCCAACTGGCCTTCGACGGGGTTAGGGAAGAGGCCAAGGTTGGCGCGCGCACCACCCTGGACGTGCTCGACGCCGAGCAAGAGGTTCTAGAGGCCCGGTCGGGCCTGACCACCTCGCGGCGCGACGAGTATGTGGCGGCTTATGCATTGCTGGCCTCGATCGGCAAGCTGACGGTCGACCACTTGGGTCTTGATGTCGGGGCCGATGCGGACGACCCGAACTACTATGAGACCGTCCGCAATCGGAACTTCGGCTACGACAAGTCAGACGATACGGTCTGGAAGCACAGCTTGCGGCCATAAAATACTGCCCGATCGGGGCCCCCAGCCGGCTGGGCCCCGATGGGGTCAACCTCAAAGGCGGCACGCGCGATGAGCCAAAAGAGCAGTTTGGCATCGTCATTCCGTAAAATGTTCGGCGGTGATGGTGTCGAAGCCGAATTCGAAGAGCTCGATGCTCTCGGAGAAGCTCGGCCGTTGACGGCGTCTTCCGGCGAAATCACCGATGCACGGCCGGACGACGAGGTTGTGCTGGGAGCCGGCCAGTTGATGCCCGAAGACGCTTCGGTCCCGGAACATGGCTTTGACGAATTGGCCGCCAGCGCCCGTTTGAGGGCGAGCGCCGCCTCCGTGATTGCCGAGTATGAAGCAACAGGCGCGGCGCCGGCCGAGGGCGGCGACGAGGCGCCAGGCTCGGATGCGATCCGTGCCTTCCTTGCCGCGGTCAATGCGGGCGTCAGCGAACAGGACGAGGATAAAACCGAACCGCCCGGTGGCGCGATGCCTGATGGAGAACCGGATCACGGCATTGCGGACGGCGAGGTTGATGAGGAAGTGACGGCCGAGATCGATCAGCCTGACGATGGCTCAGCTGAGGAACGTCCAGCCGACGAGGGTGAGGGGGCGCTTGGGTCTGTCCCAGAGCCGCAAGGGCTGGACCCGGAGGCGTTGAAAGCGGCGATTCGAGAGGTCCTGCAAGAGGAATTTCAAGGCGAGACCGGTCGCTCGCTGTCGCGGAACATCCAGATAATGGTGCGCAACGAGATCGACATCGCGCTCGCGCGCAAGAAGTAGGGGCCGACGCCCCTTTTCCCCTCGGCGCCCGCACTGTAAGAACCCCGAAATTGCTGATCACGGGCAGACGGGCCGGGACATGGACAAGACCTTCGACGCGGCGGAAGCCGAACGCCGCATTTATGCGAAATGGGAAGCTGAGGGCCGGTTCCGCGCGGGTGCCAATGCCTCGCGCGACGAGACCTTTTGCATCGTCATTCCACCGCCCAATGTCACCGGCTCGCTGCATATGGGTCATGCGCTCAACAACGCGCTTCAGGACATTCTGATCCGATGGAAGCGGATGCAAGGCTACGACACGCTGTGGCAGCCGGGCACGGACCATGCGGGCATCGCCACCCAGATGGTGGTCGAGCGGATGCTGATGGAGACCCAGCAGCCCGGGCGCCGCGAGATGGGGCGTGAGGCCTTCGTCGACAAGGTCTGGGAGTGGAAGCACGAATCCGGCGGCACGATCTTGAACCAGCTGAAACGGCTTGGCGCCTCGTGCGACTGGGAGCGCGATCGTTTCACCATGGACGAGGGGCTGTCGGCGGCGGTGCTGAAGGTCTTCGTCCAGCTCTACGACGAAGGCCTGATCTACAAGGGCAAGCGGCTGGTCAACTGGGACCCCCAGTTCGAGACCGCGATCTCGGACCTCGAGGTCGAGAATATCGAGGTCGACGGCCATATGTGGCACTTCAAATATCTGCTGGAGGGCGGGGCGACATACGAATATGTCGAGAAGGACGAGGACGGGAACGTCACGCTCAGAGAGACTCGCGACTACATTTCCATTGCCACCACGCGCCCCGAGACGATGTTGGGCGACGGCGCGGTGGCGGTGCATTCATCGGACGAGCGCTATGCGCCGATCGTGGGCCAACTCTGCGAAATCCCGGTCGGGCCGAAGGAGCACCGGCGCCTGATCCCGATCATCACGGACGACTACCCGGACCCGGATTTCGGTAGCGGAGCCGTCAAGATCACCGGGGCGCACGACTTCAACGATTATGGCGTTGCGAACCGAAATGACATCCCGAAATACCGGCTGATGGACACCAAGGCGCATATGCGCGACGACGGCGCGCCTTATGTGGAATGCGCCGCGCTGGCCCAGCAGATCGTTGACGGGGCGAGCATGTCCGAGGCCGAGATCGACGCGATCAACCTGGTCCCGGATGACCTGCGCGGGCTCGACCGGTATGATGCGAGGAAGCGCGTGGTCGAGCAGATCACCGCCGAGGGTCTGGCGGTGATGGTGCCCGCCAATGATCCGCGTATCTCCGTTGGCAAAGAGGTCCCGGATCAAGTCCGGGACAATGGGGAGAGCACCGATGTCCCGGGCGAAGACCCGGGACCTCAAATCATTTCTTTCGTCGAGGCCAAGAAGATCATGGCTCCGTATGGCGACCGCTCGAAGGTGGTCATCGAGCCGATGCTGACAGACCAGTGGTTCGTCGATGCGGCGACGCTCGCCAAGCCCGCCATCAAGGCGGTCAGGCAAAGGCTGACCGAGTTTGCGCCGAAGAACTGGGAGAACACCTACTACCACTGGATGGAGAACATCGAACCCTGGTGCATCTCGCGCCAGCTCTGGTGGGGGCATCAGATTCCGGTTTGGTATGGGCCAGCAAAGGCTGGCGGAGTCGGGCCAAAGCAATTTTGTGGGGAAGACGAGCAGGATGTGGCGGCGCAAGCGGCACGCTACTACGGATCGAAGGTTGAGATTCGTTTTCAGGACCGTCCTGCCCATCGACCTGATGGACAGCCGGCGGTGAGGTCTCATGGCATGGGATCGGAAACCGTCGTCACGGACGAAGGACGTGAATTCCTTGCTGGGATTGTGCTCAAACGCGACGAAGATGTCCTCGACACCTGGTTCTCATCCGCGCTCTGGCCGTTCTCGACGCTCGGCTGGCCAGAGAAGACGCCGGAACTCGACCGCTACTACAAGACCGATGTTCTGATCACCGGCAATGACATCATCTTCTTCTGGGTCGCCCGGATGATGATGATGGGGCTGAAGTTCATGGACGAGGTTCCTTTCGACACGGTCTACATCAACTCGATCGTGGTCGATGCCAAGGGCAAGAAGATGTCCAAGTCCCAGGGCAACATCATCGACCCCCTGGAACTGATCGAGAAATACGGCGCCGATGCCCTGCGGTTCACCTTGGCGAGTCAGGAGGTGCAGGGGCGCCGCCAGCTCCGCCTCTCGGAGCAGGCGGTCGATGGCGGTCGGCGGTTCGGCACGAAACTTTGGAACGCGGCCAGGTTCGCCGAGATGAACGGCTGCTACGAGGGCGGCGCGCCTGCCGCACCACCGGTGGATCCGACCCAGACGCCGAACAAATGGATTGTTGGCGAGACCGCGCGGACGCTTCGCAAGGTGGACGCGGCACTCGAAGCCTGCAAGTTTAACGAAGCGGCCGGGGCGCTCTATGACCATGTCTGGAAGGTCTTCTGCGACTGGTATGTCGAGTCGTCAAAGCCCCTCCTGACCGGACCCGACGAGGCGGTCCGCGCCGAGACCCGGGCCACCATGGCTTGGGCGCTGGATCAGTGCTTGATCATGCTCCACCCAATCGTTCCCTTCATTACCGAGGAGTTGTGGGGCAACTTGGCGACCCGCGAAAAGCCACTGATTCACGCGGACTGGCCGGCTCTTGACGACACCGTGGCCGACGAGGCCGCCGATCGCGAGATGGATTGGGTAATCCGGCTGATCGAGGAAATCCGTTCGGCGCGCTCGGCGATGAACGTTCCTGATGGGGCACGTATTCCGATGGCGATCACCGGGCCAGGCGACGCGGTTACCGGGCGGCTCGGCCGGAACGAAGCGATGATCCTACGCTTGGCGCAGCTCTCCGATGCCTCTGTCGTGGATCAGGCCCCCGATGGCGCAATCACGCTGGCGATGGAGGATTGCGCGGTCAACCTCCCGCTGGCGGAGGTGATTGACGTTGCCGCCGAAGGCACGCGCTTGGCCAAGGCCGTGGGCAAGTTGGAAAAGGAGATCGGCGGGCTGGAGGGCAAGCTGGCGAACGAGAAATTTCTCTCGCGTGCCCCGGCCGAAGTGATTGAGGAACAACGCGAGCGCCTGGCCGTCGCCGCCGCCGAGCGGGAACGGCTGGCAGCAGCGCAGGCACGGATAGAAGGTTTGAGTTAAGCCGCCGCTGGCTCGGCCTGACGTGGCCTTAGCGGGCAGAGCGGCGACAGCACGAACAGCAGCACCGCGAACGTCGAGATGCCGTCGGCGTAGAACAACAGTTCGATCTTGTCGACGCCGTAGAGGAAGAGCTGGGTGCCGTCGAGGATGCCCTCGAGGCCGATGATCGACAGCGAGAAGATGTTGAACCCGGTATGCATGCCCATGGCCGCGGCCAGGCTGCCGGTGCGCCAGACCATGGCGGCCGCCGTCGTGCCGAAGAGCAGCGTCACCACCACGTAGTGCCATCCCACGCCCAGCGGAGCGCCGTTGCCGTAATGGGCAAGGCCGAAAAGGAAGGCGGGCAGGAACCCCCAAATGATCGGGTTGCGCCACCGCACCGCCAATTGCTGCAGGATATAGCCGCGGAAGATCAGCTCCTCGGCCGAGGCCTGAAAGAAGACCATGATCGCCAGCGGGGCCAGCGCGATGGCCCAGGCGCCGATGCTAAGCTCGGTGCGTGCCGGCGCGCCGATGATGGCGATCCCAATGACGATGGTCACCAGCCAGAAGCCGCCGGCCATCGCGAAGCCAAGGACGAAATCGCCCCAGCGGATACGGCGCTCGGGCGAGAAGAGCGTCCCGAAGGGCTGGGCGTGCAGCAGGCGCACCGTCGCCCAAGCCGCGGGCCAGATGCCGAAGAACGTGACCAGTTTGAAGAGGACGCCGACGGGGCTGGAATCCTCCAGAAGCGCGCTGACAACGCTTAAGGACTCGGCCAAGGGGTGGCCCGTGATCAGGTGGTAGAGGACGACCACGCTCATGGTCAGGATCGTCCACAGCAGCCAGCCAAGGGAAATCAAGAACACGCCCACCATCATTCTGGAGAGGCGCAACCATGCGATCAGCCCGCCGAGTATCGGTCCGGCAACTATAAACCCCGCGAGCGCCGCCAGAACGACTGAAATTGTATCGACGTTTGGCCCGGAGTAGTTGCTAACAAATGCGCCGCCGAAGGCGGCTCCGAGGATGCCGAGAGCGATTGCCAGCCCGATAGACCAGCCCCAACTGCGCGCGCCATTGGTTCTGCGCGCGGCCGCGGCGACATAAGAGTCTAAAGGAATCATCACAAGATCGCTCCGTCAATGTAAGCAAGCAACATCCGTGACGGAGTATCCACCGAAATTCAGGCAAGTTTGCGTCAGGCTTTGGAATTCTTAAATACGCTACGTATCAGCGGTTTCGCGATCAATCTTGAGAAACTTTTTTACCCGCTCGCCGCTCGCCTCGGTGGTGGCCTCGGCTTGCCGCGTGGATTTCGTCAGCGCCTTTACCTTTGGATCGCCCGCGCCACCGGCCTTTTCGCGCTCGATCCGGCTATACGCTTTGGCGACCTTCGCATCATCGCGGTTGCGGTCATGATCGATTGGATGTTTGCTCATTTTCGGCCTCCTCCGACGTCACCGGTTCAGCGGATTCTGACATAGTCAGGCACCGGCTCCGGCGCATTGATTGTGATCAAAAGCTATAACAGATAGTGGCTGATTCTGCGCCCCCTCGCCGAAATCGCGCGCATATCTGCTGGTCACTCCGGAGGGCAGTGGTTAGTCTGCGCGCCGGCAAGGAATCGTGGCGATCCGCGCGGGAGGCGGAAAAAGGCATGGACGCGAAGACCTTCGACAAATCCAAACTGGTCAGCCGGCATGTGACCGAGGGTCCGGCGCGGGCGCCGCACCGGTCGTATTTCTATGCGATGGGCCTCAGCGACGAGGAGATCCACCGCCCCTTCATCGGCGTTGCCACCTGCTGGAACGAGGCCGCGCCATGCAACATTGCGCTGAATCGCCAAGCTCAGGCCGTGAAGCTGGGGGTCAAGGAGGGCCATGGGACGCCCCGGGAGTTCACGACCATCACCGTGACCGACGGGATTGCCATGGGGCACGAGGGGATGAAGTCCTCGCTGGCGAGCCGCGAGGCGATTGCCGATACGGTCGAGCTGACCATGCGTGGGCACGCCTATGACGCGGTGGTGGGGCTGGCCGGGTGCGACAAGTCGCTGCCGGGCATGATGATGGCCATGGTCCGGTTGAACGTGCCCTCGGTCTTTCTTTATGGCGGGTCGATCCTGCCGGGCAGGGCGCCGATCGGCGCGGACGTGCCCGAGGATTTTGCGACGCGCGATCTGACCGTGCAGGATATGTTCGAGGCGGTGGGGCGGTATCAGAACGGCTCGCTATCGGATGCGGCACTCGATATCCTGGAACGGGTTGCCTGCCCCTCAGCTGGTGCCTGCGGGGGCCAATTCACCGCGAACACCATGGCCTGCGTCTCCGAGGCCATTGGCTTGGCGTTGCCGCAATCCTCGGGCGCCCCGGCACCCTACGAGTCACGTGACCACTATGCCGAGGCCTCGGGACGGGCAGTGATGAGCCTGCTGGCCCAGGGTATTCGCTCGCGCGATGTGGTGACCCGCGAAAGCCTGGAGAATGCGGCCCGGGTCGTTGCCTGCACCGGCGGCTCGACCAATGCAGGCCTGCACCTGCCGGCGATGGCGCATGAGGCGGGGATCAGGTTCGATCTCCAGGATGTCTGCGACATTTTCAAGGACACCCCTTATTTCGTCGATCTGAAGCCCGGCGGGCGCTATGTCGCGAAGGACCTCTACGAGGCGGGCGGTATCCCCGTCGTGATGAAGGAGCTGATGCGGAAGGGCTATCTGCACGGCGATTGCATCACCGCGACCGGCCGGACGCTGAAGGAGAACCTCGACGACATCGCGGGCGAGGCGGACGGCAAGATCATTCACCCGATCGAAAAGCCGATCACGGCGACGGGCGGGGTTGTCGGCCTGATCGGCAACCTGGCACCCGAAGGTGCGATCGTGAAGGTCGCCGGCATGAAGAAGCTCAAGTTTGAAGGCCCGGCGCGGGTTTTCGAGAACGAGGAAGAGTGCTTCGAAGCAGTCCAGAAGCGCGAATACAAAGAGGGTGAGGTCCTGGTCATCCGCAACGAAGGACCCAAGGGCGGCCCAGGGATGCGCGAGATGCTGGCCACCACGGCTGCGCTGAGCGGCCAGGGGATGGGCGGCAAGGTGGCACTGATCACCGATGGGCGCTTTTCGGGCGCAACCCGGGGCTTTTGCGTCGGCCATGTAGGCCCGGAGGCGGCGGGCGGCGGGCCTATCGGTCTTTTGAAGAACGGCGACATCATCCAAATCGACGCGCGCAAGGGCACCTTGAAGGTCAAGCTGACCCAGAAGGAACTGCGTGCCCGGCGCAAGGAATGGACGGGCCCGCGCGAGACCATTTATGGGGCAGGGGCGCTGTGGAAATACGCCCAGCTTGCGGGTGCGGCCAAGGACGGGGCGGTGACCCATCCGGGCGGCGCGGCAGAGCGTCACTGTTACGCCGACCTCTGATCGGATCGGGCCGCGGACAATCGGAATGATTGCCGTTCGGCGCTGGGTGCCGCTTCTCTCCGCGGCGTTGCTCGCAGCGTGCGAGGCGCCCGCACCGACCGATCCGGGGTTGAGCGGGCGCGACGCAGAGTTGTTGCGCCGGCAGGGTGAGAAGGGCGTCGTCGCCTTGGACGTGAGGCCCGAACGCGCTGTCTTCCGGGCGCGCGGCCGCGAGGTCGTGGTCGTGCCGCCCAGGGGCCATTGCCTGGACGATCAGTCGATCGCTGACAACGGGAAGGTGGTCTTCGCGATGGTGTCCGTTTGTCTCGCACGGGTAGAGGATCCAGCGGACGTGTATCCCGGTATCCTGACGCTCTCGATTTCTGGCGAACCGGCTTTCCGGACCGAGCCGGGCGCGCTCGACGCCTTCGAGGCGCAGCTTACCTCGCCCGATGGATTGAAGTTGTTGGGCCGCGGCCGAAGCAAGGCGCCGGGGACATTGGTGGCCGTCAAACGCATGGGCGGCGTCATCTATGTGCTGGTCGACGAGAATGTCACCGCTCGGTCGGTCCTCTCTTCGCGCTTCTGGCGTGCATTCGTGGGCGTCAATGACCGGCTGGTCCTGGCGACCGTGAGCGGGTTCAAGAGCCGGGCGGTGTCGGATACCGCGATGCTGGTCTTCCTGGCGCGCCAAGTTCAGGTCCTGCGCCGAGCCAATACAATGCCGCGGGTCGAGGAGGAAGCGGCGATCGCGGCCTTGCCGGTCACGCCCATTCCAGTCGGATTGGGTCCCGCCGAGGCGCCGCGACCACCACCCCGGCCCGGCTGATCGAGGCTCAGAGAGCGGTCCGCGATCCGCTGGTGATCTTTCCTTTGGATATGGCGTCTACCAGCCGGGCGGCGGCGGCGTCGATGGGGGTGAGCGCATCGCGGTCCTCGCCGGGGAAGAACCGGGCACGGAGCGCGGTCGGCATGGATGGCGGCACGATTTCGGCCACGGTCAGGCGGCCCTTTGTCTCGGCGGCCCAGGCGTGGGTGAGAGCGGATTGGGCCGCTTTGGCAATCGCGTAGGTTCCGTGGAACTTAGCGCCATCCGCGTCGTCTGCCGCGATCAGGGCCATGGGTGCCTTGGCCAGGCGCAGCAACGGATCAACGACCCGGATCAGGCGTTGCAAGGCGCGAATATTGGTGGCGATGCTGTGGTCGAGTTCCTTGGCATCGATATGCTCGGCGGGTTGCAGAGGCGCGGCCTGGATCGCGGTGTGCAGCCAGATGTCGACATGGCCCCAACGGTCATGGATCGCTGCACCAAGTCGCTCCAAGGCCGGATCGTCGGTGATGTCCAAGGGCACGAGGGTGGCGGAGCCGCCGCTTGCCTGAATCTTGTCGTCGAGTTCCTCGAGTCCGCCGACCGTGCGCGCAACCGCGATCACATGCGCTCCGGCGGCCCCCATCGCGGCCGCGCAGGCAAAGCCGAAGCCTCGTGAGGCGCCGGTGACGAGGGCGATCTGGCCGTCCATTGAACGCTCGGTCATTCGGGCCTTGAGCGTAGCTTGTCGCCATTCTCGGTTAAGGCCGGCAGCGAGGGGTAGTCGATCACCATCATGCCACCGTCGACGATCAGGGTCTGGCCGGTGATGAAGGATGCGTCGGGCGCGCCGAGGAAAAGGACGGCGGCGGCGATCTCGTCCGGTGTGCCCATGCGGTTGAAAAGCGATGGGGGCAGGGCCCATTCGCCCTTCGGGCCAGCAGGATGGCTTGTGGCGTCGTTTTCAGTCGCGATCCAGCCAGGGCTGACCCCGTTGACCCTGACGCCATGGGACGCGGCCTCGGCGGCAAAGGCCCGGGTCAGACCTTCGATCCCGGCCTTGGCGGCGCAGTATAGGCCCCAATTGCCGTGCCAAGTTGCGGTTGAAGAGATGTTGACGATCGCGCCCTGATCCGACTTTGCCAGCAGGGGCAGGAGCGTCGCGCTCATCATGTATGTGGCGTCCAAGTTGGGGCCGCGCAGGGCCTTCCAGCGTTCGACCGGACCCATCTGACGCGTGACCCCGCCCCGGGACATACCGACGCCGGCATTGTTGACCAGGAGATCGAGCGAACCGAGCGAGGACGTGAGGCGGTCCGCAAGCGCCGTTACTTGATTCGCCTCGGCCAAATCGAGGGCGTGGAATTCTGCCATGCCACCCATTGCCTCGACCTCGGCGACAACCCGAGCACCTTTTTCGGGATCGCGCGCAACAATGATGAGACGTGCCCCGGCCTTGGCCAGCCGGAGCGCGATTCCCCGGCCGATCCCGGAATTGCCGCCGGTGACGAGCGCTGTCTTGTCGCGAAAGTGGCTCACGCGCCCAAGGGTTCGCTGAGCGCGCTCCGGGCGTGCGCGTCGGATGGCTCGACCGGGTATTCGCCGCTGAAGCAGGCGTCGCAATATTGCGGCACGCGATTGTCGCGGCCCGCCGGATGGCCGCAGGCGCGGTAGAGCCCGTCAAGCGAAATGAACTTGAGCGAATCGGCGCCCAGATAGGTGCACATCTGATCTTCGGTCATCTGAGCGGCGAGAAGCTTCGAACGCTCAGGCGTGTCGGCCCCGTAGAAACAGGACCAGCGCGTCGGCGGGCTGGCGATGCGGAAATGCACTTCTGCCGCGCCCGCGTTCAGGATCATGTCGCGGATCTTGCGGCTGGTGGTGCCGCGTACGACCGAGTCATCGACCAACACCACGCTCTTGCCCTCGACGATGGCGCGATTGATGTTCAGCTTCAGGCGCACGCCCATGTCGCGGATCTGATCTGTGGGCTCGATAAACGTGCGGCCGACATACTGGTTCCGGATGATGCCCATCGAATAAGGAATCCCGCTTTCCTGGCTGTAGCCGATCGCGCCCGGCGTGCCGCTGTCGGGCACCGGGCAGACGATATCGGCCTCGACCGGCGCCTCGCGGGCGAGTTCGGCGCCGATGCGCCGTCGCGTCTCGTAGACTGACATGCCGCCGATCACACTGTCGGGGCGGGAGAAATAGACGTATTCGAAGATGCAGAATCGGGCGGGCGCCTGTTCGAAGGGGCGCTGTGATTCGACGCCGTCCTTGTTGATGATCACCATCTCGCCAGGTTCGATTTCGCGGACATATTCGGCGCCGATGATGTCGAGCGCACAAGTCTCGGACGACAGGATCCAGGCCTCGCCATAGCGGCCAAGCACCAATGGCCGCACGCCCAGCGGGTCGCGCACCCCGATCAACTTGGTCCGGGTCATGGCAATGACCGAAAAGGCGCCTTCGACGAGGCGGAGCGCGTCCTTCATTCGCTCCGGGATCGTCTTCTGAATTGAGCGGGCCATCAGGTGAACCAGGCACTCGGTGTCCGAGGCGGACTGGAAGATCGAGCCACGTTCGATCAGTTTGGCGCGCAGCGCCTCGGCATTTGTCAGGTTGCCGTTGTGGGCGATGGCGCAGCCGCCCAGCGCGAAGTCGGCGTAGAGCGGTTGCACATCGCGGAGCGCCGCGCCTTTCCCGCCAGCCGTGGAATAGCGCGTGTGTCCGATGGCCGAACGGCCAGGCACCAGATCCATGACTGACTGTTTGGTGAAGTTGTCGCGCACATAGCCGATGCGCTTGACGTTGTTGAAGCCGGTTTCCGGGTCGTAGGACACAATGCCCGCCGCTTCCTGCCCGCGATGCTGGAGAGCATGAAGGCCAAGGGCAACGTAGTTGGACGCGTCGTCTACCCCGAAGACGCCGTAGACGCCGCATTCCTCGTGCAGTTTATCGTCATCGAAGGGATGGACCGGCCAGTGGCTGGGACCGCTTTGGGCACGCCCGGACTCGTTCATGCGTCGGCTCCCGCCATGGCGCAGGTCAACTCGGGCGGGTTATATACCGGGGCGGAGGGGAGAGTCATCACCCCTTCGCGGCATTCGTTTCGGCGTTCCGGGATCAGTTCCCGGTGTTGGTCCCCGTTCCGGTGGTGCCGTCGCCGGCCGTTGCGGCTGTGCCGCCATCGGTCGTGCCGGTCTGGGGAACTTGGCCATTCTCGAGTTGCGGCTGCGACGGCGCCTCGCAATTGACCATCAGAGCATCGGCGCGGGCCTGGAACCACTCGGGGATCGATTCCGGCAGGCTGGCCTCCAACTTGACGGCCGCTTGCTCGAACGCCTGTTTGCTGGCGGCGTTGTCGAGCGGTGGCCAGGCATTCGCACCGCTAAAGTTACTGTAGATGACGAAGACGATCGCCACCAACAGCGCGCCCCTGGCAATGCCGAAAAGAAATCCAAGCAACCGGTCGAACGGCGCCAGAACGGAATCGAGCACCAGATTGGCTATCAGCGGCGTGAAAATCGAAAGGACAACGAGCGCAATGGCGACGATCAGGAAGAAGGCCGCGGAGATCGCGATCAGGCAGGAATTCGCGAGCGTCTGGCCTACCACTGGGATCTCGCGGACCAGCGGCTCGACCGCGGGCGCGAGATAGTAGGCGACGACGAATGCGATGATCCAGCCGCCGATGGCGAAGAGCTCTCGAGTGAATCCACGCGAGTAGGCCAAAGCGCCAGAAACCAGCACAATGACTGCAACCGCAGCGTCGACAATGGTGAATTCCATAGCATTCCCCTCGATTCAGCTCCATTTAATGCCGTGCTGTGTCGAAATTTTCAACAACAAAGCCCGCCAAGTCGCGGACGTCTTTGACATATATACCAGAATTAGCTGCGGTCTGTGGCTGATAAGGCGCAATTGCGGTAGCAAACCCCAACTTATGGGCCTCTTTCAGGCGAGTTTCGGGTTGCGGAACGGGGCGGATCGCGCCTGAGAGGCTGATTTCGCCGAAGATTACCTGATCGGATGGAATCGTTTCGCCAGTATTTGCGGACAAGAGCGCCGCGGCGACGGCGAGGTCCGCCGCGGGTTCGGTAATCCGCAAACCGCCTGCGACGTTCAGGTAGACATCCTGGCCCGCGAGCGAGACACCGCACCGCGCCTCGAGCACCGCGAGGATCATGGATAGGCGGGCCGAATCCCACCCGACGACGGCCCGGCGCGGTGTGCCCAGCGGTGAGGGCGCGACAAGGACCTGTAGTTCGACCAATAGCGGGCGCGTGCCCTCGATCCCGGCGAATACGGCGGAGCCGGTGGCGGGCTCGCTCCGCTCGCCGAGAAACAGAGCCGAGGGATTAGTAACCTCGGCTAGCCCGGTGCCGGTCATCTCGAAGACGCCGATTTCATCAGCGGGGCCGAAGCGGTTCTTGACCGCGCGCAGGATGCGGAACCTATGGCTGCGTTCGCCCTCGAAATAAAGAACGGTATCGACCATGTGCTCGACCACGCGGGGTCCGGCGATCTGGCCTTCCTTGGTCACATGCCCAACCAGGATGACCGCGACCCCCCGTCGTTTGGCGAAGGTGACCAGTTCATGGGCGCTGGCGCGCACCTGGCTGACCGAGCCCGGCGAGCTGTCCACGTTGTCGGCCCACATGGTCTGGATCGAATCGATGATCACGAGGGCCGGCCGCTCGGCATCAAGGGTCGTCAGGATATTGCGCAGATTGGTCTCGGTTGCGAGTTGGACCGGCGCCTCGGCCAAGCCAAGCCGCGACGCGCGCATCCGGATCTGCCCCGTGGCTTCTTCGCCCGAGACGTAGATGGTCGGGTTGCCGTTGCTCGCCAGCGCCGCGGCCGCTTGAAGCAGCAGGGTGGACTTGCCGATGCCCGGATCGCCGCCAACCAATACCGCCGAGCCGGGCACGAGCCCGCCGCCAAGCACACGGTCGAGCTCGGCGACTCCGGAGGAGATGCGTAGTGCTTCTCGATCGGCGCCGGAGAGCGGTGTCAGGTCCAACGTCCGGCCCTTGACCGCGCCGAGGGATTTCGCCGCCGGTCCCGCCGCTGACAGGCCCGAATCCTCGTCAATTGAGTTCCAGGCGCCGCAATCGCCGCACTGACCGGCCCATTTTCGGCTGACGGCGCCGCATTCGCGGCAAACATAGGCGGGGGCGGCGCGGGCCATCAATTATCCTCATGTTTCGGGCGTGATCCGGGGCCTCGATGAATCGCGCTTGGCGTCCCGAGTCCCCAGATCATGCGCGGGGCATTGAATTTCCGTGCGCTCATGTCCATTCCGCCAGCTTTCGCCGGGTCTCGAAGCCGGCCCAGATCGAGGCCAGCACGCAGCCGGTGAAGAGCCAAAGCCCCCAGGCCGAGGCCACATGGCCAAAGCCGATCCCCTTCACCATGACGATGTAGAGCGCGATCAGGAAGACATCGGCCATCGAGAGCTTGGCGATGATCTCGATCAGGCCGAGCGCGCGAGTGCCCGCGAGACGGAAATGCACCGCCGCCAGGAAAAGCGTCTTGCCGTAGGGAATCACCACCGCGAAGACCGCGACCAAAATCGCCAGCGCCGCGTCCGCCTCCCACAAATCCTGGACCCCACCAATGATGGTGATCTCGTTGCCCGAGAAGAAGGGCAGGATCCCTGCATGGGCCAGGGGCGCAAACCAGGAGGCGGGGTAGAGCGCCAGGAGAGCCAGGTTCATCGGCACCACGACAGGCCTAACGGGCATAATCGGCGGCCCTTACGAATACGGTCCCGATGGCGGTCAGCGTAATGGCGACGGCGATGCCTGTTTGGCCGTCGCTGACCTTTCGGGCAAGATCCAGCAAGCCCCAGAGGAGGGCCGCGAAGACCGCGGTTTGGATGACGGCCCAGCCAAGGTTCCAACCAGGCGGCACGAGCGCGAGGCAGCCGAGCGTCACCGCCCCGAACATCGCCGCGAACGCGGGCAGGCGGAGGCGCTCGTCCGGGCTGAACAGGTGCCGGTTCGCGATGGCCAGGGCGAACATCAGTCCGAAGACGAGGCATGCATAGCCAAGAAGCGCGATGGCGCGGCCGAACTGAGCGGTCTCGCTCACCGAATCGCCTCGATTGGCCCTTCCGCCAGGCCGTTGACGAATTGGTGGACGTAAGCGTTGTCGGTCGTGTCGATCTCGCCGACCGGGCCCGTCCATTGGATGACGCCTTCGTGGATCATCGCCACCTTGTCGGCGATCTTGCGGACCGAGGTCATATCGTGGGTGATGGTGACGGCGGTCGCGCCCATTTCGACCACGATCTCGCGGATCAGATCGTTGATCACATCCGCCATGATCGGATCGAGGCCGGTTGTGGGCTCATCAAAGAAGATGATCTCGGGCTCCGCCGCGATGGCGCGGGCGAGGCCGACCCGCTTTTGCATGCCGCCGGAAAGCTCGGCGGGAAACAGGTCCGCGGCGTCTTCCTTCAATCCCACGCGGCGTAGTTTTTCGATGGCTATGGCGCGAGCCTCGTCTTTTGGCAACTTGCGTTTGCCTTGAAGGAGCCGGAAGGCGACGTTCTGCCAGACCAGGAGCGAGTCGAAGAGGGCGCCTCCCTGGAATAGCATCCCGAACTTGTCCAGCAGGGCTTCGCGCGCGGCACCGCGCTTGCCGGCTACGTTCTCGCCGTCGACTTTGATTTCGCCTCCATCCGGGGTCATCAGGCCCAGGATGCATTTTAGGGTCACCGATTTGCCGGTGCCCGATCCACCAATGATCACCATCGACTCGGAAGGCGCGACCGATAAATCGACACCGCGCAGGACGCGGTTCTCGCCGAAGCGCTTTTGCACGCCTAACATCTCAATCTTCGCGGTCTGGCTCATGCGGGAAACAGCGCCTCGGTCAGCACGTAGTTGGTGGCCAGGATCAGGATCGAGGCGGTGACCACGGCATTGGTCGTCGCCCGGCCGACGCCCTGGGCGCCGCGGCCCGAGTGATAGCCCTGGTAACATCCCATCATCGCGATGATGAATCCGAAGACGGCAGCCTTGATCAGGCCCGAGGTGACATCACCCGCTTCGAGGAAATCCCAGGTCGTCTTGATGTAGGTGGTAGCATTGAAGTCGAGCCGGCTGACACCCACCAGAAACCCACCCATGATGCCAATCACATCGCCGATAAAGGCCAGGATTGGCATGGTCAGGGTCGCCGCCAGCAACCGGGGTGCGACCAGGTATTTCATGGGATTGGTCGAAAGCGTGCTCAGGGCGTCGATCTGCTCGGTCACCCGCATCGTGCCGAGTTCGGCGGCGATCGAGGCCGAAACTCGGCCCGCCACCATGAGCCCGCCCAGCACCGGACCCAACTCGCGGGTCATGCCGATGGCGACGATTGACGGCACGACGGACTCGGCATTGAAGCGCGATCCGCCGGCGAATATCTGCAGCGCCAACGCGCCACCGGTAAAAAGCGCCGTCATGCCCACCACCGGCAGCGAGAAATAGCCGATCCGCATGATCTGGCGGCCGATCTCACCGGGGTAGTATGGCGGCCGGAATACATGGCTGAGCCCGGACGCGGCGAAGAGCGAGAGCGACCCCGTGGCCTGACAAAGCCAAATGACCGTTGCGCCGATCGAGGCAACGAAACCGTGCAAGGCTTTAAGGATAGGCATTCGTGCGCTCGTGTCCCTTGCTCGCGCCACCGCGTGATTGACCAGGCTCATCGGAACAGAGCATGCGCGGCAGGCTTGTTTGGCATCGTTTTAGCGCCGCGCGTGATCGGTTCCAAGAGCCGACCGGTGGGTAGGGGAAATCAGGATCGGCTGTCGGGCACCAACTCGGAGATGATCTGGTCGACGATCGGCATCGCGGTCTCTGGTGCCATGCCGGGTGTTAGGCGTCGATCGTAAAGAATCCGCAGCAGCAACTCGTCGTGCCGCGTCAGCAGCGCGAATTCTTGATCGTCGTTGAAGATCGAGGGCCGGACGTTCTTGTCGTCGTTCAAAAGCCCCATGGTTTGCGCCAATTCCTCCTCGACACATGTCTCGAGCAAGTTGTCCGGGATCTCGCGCTTGATCAGAACGACCCCCATCAGGATCTCGCCTTTATATGTGCCCTCGCGGTTGCCGGAGCGCCGGGTCACCTGTCCCGCGCATGGCGACGGCGCAAAACGCCAGCGATTGATCAGTACCGCCAGGTCAGACAGGAAATGGCTTGTGTTGTCGGCGCCGGAAGGTTCGAGATAGGTGTTGACGAACCAGGCAAACACCTCGTCTGGGCCGTAGATGACGAAGAGCCGTGCGGCTTCGGCGTCCTGAGGATCGGTGGACCGACGGGGAATCGGGTGTCCCGTGATCGTCGCCAAGCGCAGCAGGTAAGATTTGACCATGGGCGAGATCCGCGACTCGTCCTCGCCGAGGGCGAAGACTTCATAGCGTGCGGGTTTCAGCCACTTGCGCAGGTGGGGATCGTCGTTCGATTGTCGCGCGCCGCCCGCGACGCCGATCGGGTTCTCCTCGACCTCGAAGGCGATCTTGCGGAAGTTCTGGGTCAGGGTATCGCGCGAGATCGGCGCGTCGTCGGGCACGCGTTCAGTGCGCATGTCACCGCTGATCCGCAACATTTGGGTGTGCTCGAACCAGTCGATACCGCTGGAGGGCGCCGCGCAACCGGCGAGGAAGAGAATCAGAATCAGACTACGCATGACGGAACCCAACGTCCAATGAACACACAGACGACCGAAGGAAGATATACCAGGTCAGGGCTAGGAGCCATCAATTCGGTCAGCGGTATTCGCGTCGATAGCGGCTTCCAATCGCAGTGAGGATCTCGTGCCCGATCGTGCCGGCGGCCGAGGCCAGATCGTCGATCGACTGATTGGGGCCCAAGACCTCGGCCATATCACCGGGCGCGCAGGCGCAATCGGTGACATCGAGGGTGACGAGGTCCATTGATACCCGGCCAGCGAAAGGCACTGGTTGGCCACCGATATACGCGGCACAGCCATTGCCGCTGGCGCGGATCAAACCGTCCGCGTAGCCCGCGCTGATGGTGGCTATCCGGCCGGGCCGCTCGGCGATCCAGGTCGCGCCATAGCCGACCGTCTCGCCGGCATCCAGGTCGCGGATCTGGATGATTGGGGCGTGCGCAGCGACGACGCGCCGGGCCTCCAGGAAGGGCCAGCCGCCATATAGGCCTATTCCCATGCGGGTCAGGCCGAAATGGTAGTCGGGCCCGAGCAACAGCCCGGCCGTGGCCGAGAGCGAGAGTGTTGGCCCAAGTCCCTCCGTGAGCCGCCGGAACTCGGCGAGTTGCTGGGCATTCAGCGGATGCGCCGGATCGTCGGCGCAGCCCATATGGCTCATCACGATCTGCACGCAGTCGGGCAGGGGGCCGAGCGAGGCGAGTTCGTGGGCCTCCATGCCGAGCCGGTTCATGCCTGTGTCGATCTGAACCGCGCAGGGTGCACCGGGGCGATCTTGGAACCACGCGGCGGCTTGGACGGCGGAGTTCAGGACAGGGCGCAGGTCATGGCGGTCGAATAGCCCACCGTCCCCGACAGCGTAACCGCCAAGGATATAAATTTGGGGTCCGGGGCCGATCGCCGCACGCAGCTCCGCCCCCTCGCTGGGTAAGGCGACGAAAAAAGTGCCGGCGCCGGCGCGCGCAAGGGCGCCGCCGACCTTCGTGGCGCCGCAACCATAGGCATCGGCCTTAACCACGGCGGCGGTCTGGGTTTCGGGTTCGGACAGGGCATCGAGCGCCCGCCAATTGGCGACGATCGCTTCCAGATCGATAGTGAGAACGCCGTTCAGGCTCACGTGAAGTCCTGATCGAAGCCGGCCACCTCGCGCACCGGGTCCGAGAACTTGGTGAATTTTCCCTCGAAATGCAGATCGACCGTGCCGATCGGCCCGTGGCGCTGTTTGCCGATGATGATCTCGGCCTTGCCAAACAGCTTGTCGCCTTCTGCCTTCCATTCAGCAAATTTGTCGCTTTCCTCCGAGGGCTTCAGGCGCTCGTGATAGTACTCCTCGCGAAAAATGAACATCACCACGTCGGCATCTTGCTCAATCGAGCCAGATTCGCGGAGGTCCGCGAGTTGCGGCCGCTTGTCGTCTCGGTCTTCGACCTTGCGGGAGAGCTGGGCGAGCGCGATGACGGGAATGTCGAGTTCCTTCGCGAGTGCTTTCAGGCCTTGTGTGATTTCCGTGACCTCCTGGACGCGCCCGTCGTTGCGGCCCGAGGCGGGGCGGACGAGCTGCAGGTAGTCGATGACGAGAAGGTCGAGCCCGAATTGCCGCTTTAGGCGACGAGCACGGGCGGCGAGTGTCGAGATCGGGAGAGCTGGCGTGTCGTCAATGTAGAGTGGTGTAACTTCCAGCTCGCGAGCGACTTCCAGAAAGCGGCGGAAGTCTTCCTCTTGCAGGCGGCCGGACAGCAGTTCGTGGCTCTTGATCCGCGACTCGGCCGCTAGAATGCGGTTGGCGAGCTGCTCGGACGACATTTCCAGCGAGAAGAACCCGACAACCCCGCCGGATACTGCTCCCTCGGAACCGTCGGGGCGCGTGCCCTTCTTGAATTTACGGGCGATGTTGAAGGCGATGTTCACGCCAAGTGCCGTTTTGCCCATCGACGGACGCGCGGCCAGGATGATGAGGTCCGAGTCCCGGAACCCGCCCAGTTTGTAGTCGAGCTCGTTTAAGCCGGATGAGATGCCGGCGAGGCCACCGCCCCTTTGGAAAGCCGCATTCACCATATTCGCGGCTTGTGCCGCCGCGTTCGCGAAATTGATGAAGCCGCCTTCCCGGTTGCCCCGCTCAGCCAGCGTGTAAAGGGCCTGTTCGGCCTCTGTTATCTGCTCGGTCGGCTCCGCCTCGGAGTCGAAGGACGCGGCGCGCACGGTGATTTCCTCGCCGATCCGCACCAGATCGCGCCGAAGCGCCAGGTCGCGGATCGTCTCGGCATAGTCGCGCGCCGCGACAATGGAGATGGTCGCGCCGGCGAGGCGCGCCAGATAATCGGTGCCGCCAAGTTCGCGCAGCCCCTCGTCCTCGGCGAGGAAGGGTTTGAGCGTGACGGGTGAGGCCAGGGCGTTTTTCTGTATCCGGCGGCTGGCAAGCTCGAAGATCCGTCCATGGACCGGCTCGTAAAAGTGTTCCGGCTTGACGATCGGGTCGATGCGATCGAAGACCTCGTTGTTCAGGAGCAATGCTCCCAGAAGGGCCTGCTCGGCCTCGATATTGCTAGGTTGAAGCTGGGTCGCCGCCATAGTGGTGCGATCAGCGCTGCCGTCTGCCATGAATCACTGCCCCTTTTATTTGCCCTTCCATATGCACCAAATACACTCGGAACCAAAGGGGAACATATGTCCATCAAGTCGAGATTCTGTGGACCGTTTTGCATGCCGATGTGGATAACGCCGTGCACGGATTTCGTAGAGCTCTGACGGCGAAACGAAATCCGGTTTGGGAACCGCAGGCGAAAATTAATCGACGGCGCAATGTGCGACTACAGTGGTGTGTACGCAATTGCGCCGCCCGAACGGGGCGGCGCAAAATTGGCTCGGATGAAGTCGAACATTACTCGGATTTCGGTGTCTCTTCCTCGACGAGCGTGCTCTCGCCTTCGACATCGCCGGGTTCGCCTTCCACGCCCTCAAGTTCGGTCGCCGCGGCCGCTCCCATATCGTCAAAGAGCTCCGCGATCTCGAAATCCGCTTCCGCTTCTTCCTCGGACCGCACGTCCTGAATCGACCTGCCCGAAGCCTGAAGCCGCGCCTCTTCCTCGGACCGGGCGACATTGACGGTGACCGTCGCCGCCACTTCCGGGTGGAGGATGACGCGGACAGTGTGCAGACCCAGCTCCTTCACCGGACGATCGAGGGCGATCTGCCCACGGGCCACCGTGAAGCCACCTTCGGTGGCAATCTCGGCGATGTCACGCGCGGTGACCGAGCCGTAGAGTGAGCCGGCGTCCGAGGCCGAACGGATGATCATGAAGCTTTGGTCATCGAGCTTTTCGGACACCGCCTCGGCTTCCTTGCGAAGCTCTAGGTTCCGGGCCTCAAGCTGAGCGCGCTCGGTCTCGAACCGGGCCAGATTGGCCTTCGTCGCGCGCAGGGCCTTGCCCTGGGGCAATAGGTAGTTACGCGCATAGCCGTCCTTGACGTGAACGACGTCGCCCATCTGGCCCAGCTTTTCGATGCGTTGCAGGAGAACGAGTTCCATATCTCTCTCCTTTACTGGACCGTGTAGGGCAGAAGCGCCAGGAACCGGGCGCGCTTGATGGCGCGTGCCAGCTCGCGCTGCTTCTTTGCCGAGACGGCGGTGATGCGCGAGGGGACGATTTTGCCGCGCTCGGAGATGTAGCGCTGCAGCAGTTTCACGTCCTTATAGTCGATTGTCGGTGCGTTGGCCCCGGAGAAGGGGCAGGACTTGCGGCGACGGAAAAACGGTTTGCGTGCCATCTGGTTGCCTCCTCTCAGTTTTCAGCCGGTTTGGCCGCGGGCGCTTCGCTGCGTTCGGGCCGCGGACCGCGATCACCGCGGTCACGGTCTCCGCGATCGCCACGATCACGATCCCCGCGATCACGATCCCCGCGATAGCCGCCGCGTCCGCGATCGTCGCGGCTGTTCTTGGCCTGCATCACCGCGCTTGGGCCCTCTTCATGGGCATCGACCTTGACGGTCATGACACGCATGATGTCATCGTGCAGGCCCATCAGGCGTTCCATCTCCTTCACGGCGTCGGCCGGAGAGTCGGTGCGCACGAAGCCATAGTGGCCCTTGCGGTTCTTGTTGATCTTATATGCCAGCGTGCGAAGGCCCCAATATTCGGTGTCCTTTACGGAACCACCATTGTCTTGGAGGATCTGGCTGAAGTGCTCGACAAGACCTTCGACTTGCGTATTCGACAGGTCCTGACGCGCAATGAAGACATGCTCGTAGAGAGCCATTGTCACGTCCTTTGTTCCGGCGCGCTTCAAAACACGGGGGTCATAGGCTCCCGATCCCGTATACGAGAGGCGACGCGAGCGATTAACGTCGGGAGAGAGGGGGCGTATACGCGCCCGCGCTGAGGATTGCAACGGGGATTGCACGCGGCGACAGTCGGCCGCGCGGCGACTTGACAAGGATTGGCCACGCCGCGCAGGAAACGGGTACGGATCAATCGTGGGGGAGAGATGCGGGCATTCGTTTTTCCGGGCCAAGGCGCGCAGACAGTTGGTATGGGCCGGGACCTGGCCCAGGCCTATCCGGCAGCTGCGGCGGTCTTCGAGGAGGTCGACGACGCACTGGGCGAGAAACTGAGTACGCTAATTTGGGATGGTTCGGCCGAGGAACTGACCCTTACGGCGAATGCGCAACCAGCACTCATGGCAACTTCAATGGCGGCGATGCGGGCGCTGGAGGCGGAGGGCATTGGCGTTTCGGCGGCAGCCTATGTGGCCGGGCATTCGCTGGGCGAGTATTCGGCGCTCTGCGCGGCGGGTGCATTAAGCTTGGCGGACACGGCGCGGTTACTGCGAACGCGCGGTCGAGCGATGCAGGAGGCGGTGCCGGTGGGCGTTGGTGCCATGGCGGCGCTTCTGGGACTGGACTTCGAGACGGCGAAGGCAGTGGCCGAGGAAGCGGCCGAAAGCGAGGTGTGCCAGGCCGCGAACGACAACGATCCGGGCCAGGTCGTGGTTTCGGGCCACAAGGCCGCGGTCGAACGGGCCGTCGAAATCGCCAAGGGCCGGGGCGCGAGGCGCGCCGTCTTGTTGCCGGTCTCGGCACCATTTCATTGTGCGCTGATGCAGCCCGCCGCCGATGTGATGGCCGAGGCTTTGGCCGCAGTCGAGATCGCTGCGCCCGCGGTTCCCCTGGTCGCGAATGTGCGTGCGGCGGCGGTAAACGAGCCGGACGAGATCAAGACTCTGCTGGTCGAGCAGGTGACTGGCTCGGTCCGCTGGCGTGAATCGGTGGAATGGATGGTGACCAGCGGCGTGACCGGGCTGGTCGAGATCGGCGCGGGCAAGGCGCTTTGCGGTATGGCGCGCCGGATCAATCGGGATTTGACGACCGATGCGGTGAGCGGCCCGGACGGCGTGCGAGCGCTGGCCGGTGTCTTGGCGGAATAGGAGCGAAAAATGTTCGATTTGTCAGGCAAACGGGCGCTGGTGACCGGCGCGAGCGGTGGGATCGGTGGGGCAATCGCGCGCCAGCTTCATGGGCAAGGGGCAAGCGTGGCTTTGTCGGGAACCCGAACCGGGCCGCTGGAAAACCTGGCGGGTGAGCTGGGCGAGCGGGTGCATTTGACGCCCTGCGACCTGTCTGATCGCGAAGCGCTCGACGCCTTGCCGATAGCGGCCGCCGAGGCGATGGGAGGGATCGATATCCTGGTCAACAATGCCGGTGTGACGCGCGACAATCTGTTCATGCGGATGTCGGATGAGGAGTGGGATACGGTGCTCGCGGTGAACTTGGGTGCCGCGTTTAGGCTCAGCCGGGCCGTTCTGCGGGCGATGATGAAGCAGCGCTGGGGTCGGATCATCGGCGTCACGTCGATCGTGGGCGTGACAGGCAATCCGGGCCAGGGCAACTATGCTGCGGCTAAAGCGGGCATGATCGGGATGTCGAAGTCGCTTGCCGCCGAGGTGGCAACCCGAGGGATCACCGTGAACTGCATCGCGCCGGGGTTCATCACCACCGCGATGACGGACAAATTGGCCGACGACCAGAAAGATAAGTTGTTGGGCGCGATTCCGGCTGGGCGGATGGGCAGTGCCGATGAGATCGCTTCCGCGGCTGTCTATTTGGCCTCCGAAGAAGCGGCGTATGTGACCGGACAGACCATTCACGTTAATGGCGGTATGGCCATGATCTGAGCGTGAATTCCGACTTTGCACGGCGTGGCAGTTGTGATTTGCGCGGCGCATCAGTTGTGATAAGGAACGCGCCAGCAATTCTGCGAGGACCGTTCTGGCCAGGCTTCCAGCAGGGAAACGGGCCCGAAGGCAGATGATCAACCAAGGGCCGGAGCGGCCCGCATAACAGGAGCGGACATGAGCGACATCGCGGATCGGGTCAAGAAGATTGTTGTCGAGCATCTAGGCGTCGAGGAAGAAAAGGTCGTCGAGGGCGCGAGCTTTATCGATGATCTGGGCGCGGACAGCCTCGATACCGTCGAGCTGGTGATGGCGTTCGAGGAGGAATTCGGAATCGAAATTCCCGACGACGCCGCCGAAAGCATTCAGACCTTTGGTGACGCGGTGAAATTCATCGGCGAAAAGGCAGCCTGACCGTTCCAAGACTAAACGGAGAACGCGGCCAACGGGCGACCGGGGCCGCGTTTCTGTTTGTATGCTGTCCGGGTGGTTTTGTATGTAGATTGTGGCTGCGCCGCGCGCGAATTGGGACAGGAGCTTCAGGATGCGCCGAGTTGTCGTGACCGGATTGGGAATGCTCTCGCCGCTGGCTTGCGGAGTCGAGGCAAGTTGGGCGCGGCTTCTGGCTGGGGAATCGGGCGCGGGCCGGATCAAGCATTTCGATGCCTCACATCTGCCCTGTCAGATTGCCTGCGAAATCCCGTTGGGTGACGGATCCGACGGCACGTTCAATGCCGATGATTGGGTGGCCCCGAAAGACCAACGCAAGATAGACCGGTTCATCACCTACGCGCTGACCGCCGCCGAGCAGGCAGTAACCGATGCCGGTTGGAGGCCCGAAGATGAGGAGAGCCGTCAGCGGACCGGTGTCTTGATCGGCTCGGGCATAGGTGGGATCGAGACGATCGCCGAGACCGCGGTGACCCTGAAGGAACGTGGCCCGCGCCGGGTCTCGCCGTTCTTCATTCCAGCCGCGTTGATCAATCTCTGCTCGGGCCAAGTGTCGATCAGATACGGGTTCAAGGGGCCGAACCACGCCGTGGTCACCGCGTGTTCAACCGGCGCACATGCCATCGGAGACGCTTCGCGCTTGATCGCGCTGGGCGACGCGGACGTGATGATTGCCGGCGGGGCCGAGAGCCCAGTTTGTGAAATTTCGGTCGCCGGGTTTTCCGCCTGCAAGGCGTTGTCGACTGGATATAACGACACGCCCGAGCGCGCCTCGCGTCCATACGACAAAGGCAGGGACGGCTTCGTCATGGGCGAGGGGGCGGGTGTTGTCGTCTTGGAGGAATACGACCACGCAGTGAAGCGCGGGGCGAAGATCTATGCGGAAGTGCTAGGATATGGCCTTTCGGGGGATGCCTATCACATCACGTCACCGTCGCCCGATGGCGATGGAGGCTTCCGCTCGATGTTGGCTGCGTTGAACAACGCCGGGCTATCCTCCAGTGATTTGGACTATGTCAACGCGCATGGCACGTCGACGCCGCTCGGTGACGAGATCGAGTTGGGCGCGGTTACGCGGTTGATGGGTAATCAAGCAGGCAAGGTGACTATGTCATCGACCAAGTCGGCGACGGGACACCTGTTGGGTGCGGCCGGTGCGATCGAGGGGATTTTCTCGGTACTGGCCTTGCGCGACCAGGTTGCGCCACCGACATTGAACCTCGAAGATCCGTCGGTCGAGACCGAGATCGACCTGGCGCCGCTGAAGAAGGTCGAGCGCGAAATCAATGTGGTGCTGTCGAACTCGTTCGGTTTCGGCGGAACCAATGCCTCGGTGATCTTCGGGAAGGCTAGCTGAGGCGGGCCGAGGAGTGGCAATGCGAAACATCGCCGGGAATGCGCTGACGGTCCTGGTGGTCGCGGGACTGGTTCTGCTGATTGCAGTTGGGTACGCCAAACGGCAATTTTCAGCACCTGGACCGCTGGAGGAGGAGGTTGTCGTCCTGATCCCGAGGGGAGCGGACTTGCGCGATACGTCTCGGCAATTGGCGCTTCATGGGGCGATCGAGAATACGTCTGGCAGCGAGTGGCTGTTTCGGGTTGGCGCACGCTACAGCGACGAGGATTCGGCGATCCGGTACGGCGAGTACCGAATACCGGCAAAGGCCTCGATGGAGGAGATCCTGGATCTGCTCGTCAGTGGCAAGGCGATCCAGCATAAGGTGACCGTTGCCGAGGGGCTGTCGAGTTATGAAGTCGCTGAGCTGCTGCGCGGGAGCGAGATCCTGACAGGTGAGATTGCCGACGTTCCGCCGGAGGGGAGCCTGGCGCCCGAGACCTATTTCATCGAACGCAACATGTCCCGTAAGGAAGTCGTCGAGCGAATGACGTCGGCACAGAAAGCGATACTGGACGAGGCCTGGGCGGGCAGGGAGGAGGGACTTCCATTGCAAAGCCCCGAGGAGGTGTTGATCCTGGCCTCGATCGTCGAGAAGGAAACCGGCGTGGCAAGCGAGCGCGCGAAAGTCGCGTCCGTTTTCGTCAATCGACTGCGGCGCGGCATGAAGCTGCAATCGGACCCGACTGTTGTTTATGGCATCACCGAAGGCAAAGGCCCGCTGGGGCGCGGGCTTCGCCGCTCGGAGCTCGATCGGGCGACGCCCTACAACACTTATGCGGTCAATGGGCTGCCGCCGACTCCGATCGCGAATCCCGGGCGCGACGCGATCATGGCGGTCGTTAACCCGGATGAAACCGATTTCCTTTACTTCGTCGCCGACGGATCTGGCGGACATGCCTTCGCGAAGACCTTGGAAGAGCACAACAAAAATGTTTCTGAATGGAGAAAGATTGAGAATAATAATAATTAACAGATAGTTAATGAAATATTTTAATATTTCACTTGAATAATTTTCTTGACTTAGCGCGCGACCCCGGATAGAGACTATCCCACGCTGGAGATGGTGTGATTGGGCGAGCCGGGGGGCTCGCCTTTGTCATTTTCGGCGCTTCAATCAGTGAGAGGCACCGCACGTGGGAACGACCGAAGAGCTCGGTCGGTGGGGGTGTGTGAACGCGCAGGAAGCCGCGGCCAATCTGGCTGCGATGTCCCGCGCGCGAAATGTCTTTGCCGACCTGTCACGCGGCCTGGAGGGCGAACTTGATCGCCTGAAGGGCGCGATTGAGACCGAGACGGACAAGAAGCGCACCGAGCATTTGCTCGGAGCGATTGACCAGTGCCGCAAGGCGCTGCTGACCGTCCTGAATATCGAGGCCAAGCTGATGCGCGGAGCCGAGCTTCCGCGATCGGATCAAGGAGTGATCGATCTTGCCGAAGCGCGGGACGAAGTCGAACGCCGCCTTGATCGCCTCACTGAACCAGGCGGAGCGCCGCGCGTTCCTGGATGAGCTGTCCAGGAACACGCAGGCTGCGCTGCCGTGGCTGTGGGAGCTTTGGGCGCATCCGCAGCACCAAATCGAGCCGAGGGGCGACTGGCACACCTGGGTGATCCTGGGGGGGCGAGGCGCCGGCAAGACGCGGGCCGGCGCGGAATGGATCCGGGCGCAAGTCGAGGGGGCGAGGCCGCTCTCGCCCGGGAAATGCAAGCGCGTAGCATTGATCGGCGAGACAATAGATCAAGTCCGGGCGGTGATGGTCGACGGCGAGTCGGGGCTTTTGGCGACGGCGCCGCCCGACCGCCGCCCGGTTCTGACGCTTTCGAAGAATTTGCTGACTTGGCCGAATGGCGCCGAGGCGACGCTGGCTTCGGCCGCGAATCCGGAAGCGCTGCGCGGGCCGCAATTTGACTGTGCCTGGGCGGACGAGACGGGTTGTCCGGCCGTCGACCTGGGCGCCAATCAGCCAAACCTGTTCGCCGATGCGAAAAGCTCGGAGAGCGCGCTGCCATACGGTTCGCTGGGCATCCGCGACGACGAGATGCAGCGCCGGTTCTTGCAAGCGAAGCTCGGCTACTGGTCCAATCCGTCCAACGTGCCGGTCTCGAGCGTTACCGGTGGGCCGATGATCCCCGCCGACCGGATCTTCGTCTGGACTTGGGATACGCGTCCCTGGCCAGACTTTCCGGTGCGTGAGACCATCTGGTCCGATGGTCCGGCGCACCGGCTTGGGCATTGGATCACGGGCCGTGTTTCGGCGAGCGGATTGGCTGAGGTTGTCGCCGAGATTTGCCGCCGGTCGGGGCTCGAGGAGTTCGATGTCAGCGGGCTTTTCGGGTCGGTCGACGGCTATGTGGTCGACCGGATCGCGACGGCGCGCGACGCCCTGCAGACATTGATGCTGGCCTATGGTTTCGATGCATTCGAAAGCGGCGGCAAGGTCGTGTTCCGGATGCGCGGAAGGCGATTCGTCCAGACCTTGGATGATGACCTCTTGGTTGCGCCGCGCGGGCAGGGCGCAACGACGTTTGAGAGGGCGCGCGCTTCCGAGGGCGAGGCCTATGACGTGGTTCGTCTAACGTATGTTCAGTCCGAAAGCGACTTTCGGGTGGGGGCCAGCGAGGCGCGGCTGCCTGATGGGGATCGCGAGCGCATCGCCGAAAGCTCGTTCGCATTGGCGCTGCCGGCCTCGCGAGCACAGCAGATCGTGGATCGCTGGCTCGCGGAAGGATGGCGTTCGCGCGATCGGGCCAGCTTTACGCTGGCCCCGACAGAGATTGGAGTCGAGCCGGGTGACACGGTGGAAATCGACCGCGATGGCGCGTTGGAGGCTTACCGGATCGACCGGATCACCGATGCCTCGGGCCGAGAGGCCGAGGCGGTGCGTGTCGACGTCGCGATCCATACACCGAACGCAACAGCCGACCGGAACATCGAGATCGACTTGCCGAGCCCGCCCGGGCCGGTCCAGGCAATCTTCATGGATTTGCCGCTGGCGGTGGGCGGGCCCGATGATCATCTTCCCAGGATCGCGGTCACGGGCGACCCATGGACTGATCGAGCTGCGATCTACCGTTCATTGGACGACGAGACCTACGAATTGATAACGACCATCGCCAAACCCGCGATCGTCGGAACGACCCTGGAAACGCTTACGTCGGGACAGCCTGGTAGGTGGCAGCGCGTCTCGCTCCGGGTGATACTGGGAAGCGGCGGGCTCGAGTCGGCAGATCGTCTGCGTGTCCTGAACGGCAACAATCGGGCGGCGGTGGAATTTGCTCCTGATCAATGGGAGATCATCCAGTTCCGCGGCGCCGATCTTGTAGCGCCCGGCGAATATGCGCTGGGCGCGCTGTTGCGGGGCCAGCGCGGCACGGATACTTTGAGCGCCGCGTCCATCGCCGCAGGCGCGCGCTTTGTCTTGCTGGACGACGCAGTGAAGCCGTTGCCAATGGCCCTTGAAGATAGAGGTTTGGCGCGGCACTTCCGTGTCGGCCCGGCGCGGTTTGGCCCGGCGCACGAAACCTTCTCGCACTCGATCGAAAGCTTCGACGGCGTTGGATTGCGGCCATTCGCACCGGCGCATCTGGTGGCTCGTCGCGATCAGGGGACAAATAATCTTGCGATCTCTTGGAAACGAACCGGGCGGATCGGCGCGGAGTCCTGGCAGGGGATCGATGTCCCTCAAAGTGAGGAACGGGAGGAATATCACCTCCGTATCCTGGATGGCGGCAATCTACTCCGGGAAGAGAACCTCGCGGCACCAATCTTTGACTACACCGCCGCGATGCAGGTCGCCGACGCGGCAGGTTCCCCGCTCGAGCTTCGCGTGGCGCGGCTCTCCACCACCTTTGGCTATGGACCGGAAAGGGTCTTGATCACCGATGAGTAATTCCCCTCGGATCGGCCTGCCGTATCTCGACGCAGCGCAGGCGCAGAAGCATGTTACCGTCAACGAGGCATTGGCGCGGTTGGACATCGCCGGGTCGGGTCAGGTGGCAGATATGGATCTGCCCTCCCCACCGATTTCGCCGGCGGAGGGCGATGCGCATATCGTCGCGAGCGGCGGAACTGGCGACTGGACCGGCCGTGATGGCGAGGTTGCCGTGTTCTTGAACGGCGGCTGGGACTTCATCCTGCCCTGGGCGGGATGGCGGCTTTGGGTCGTCGCCGAGCCCGGTCTGGCGATCTATGACGGAGACTCCTGGCAGTTAGCGGACCAACAAGTCTCGGCCGGCGGGGCGCTGAGTGCGATGCGGATCGCGGAGCTCGATCATGTGGTCATTGCGGGTGCGGCCTCCGAGACCAGTGCTTTCATACCCGACAAGGCGGTGGTGGTTGGCGTGACGGCCCGGGTCACCAGCGCGGTCACCGGCGCGACCAGTTGGTCGCTGGGCGTGACCGGCAGTCCGGACCGCTATGGATCGGGTTTCGGTGTTTCGCAGAACGCGTTCGCCCATGGAGTCACGGGCTCGCCGATCGCATACTATGACGGATCGACGCTGCTCTTGACCGCGACTGGCGGCAATTTCACCGGCGGAACAGTCCGGTTGGCTGTGCACTACCTCGATATCGCGCCGCCGCGGCCGGTCTGATCACCGGCCAGACGCACAATTGATACATAGCGGTGCCGCCGGGTCGAGTTCGAGCCGGCGCACCGCGATTTCTTCTCCACATTCCAGACAATACCCGAATTCTCCCTCCTTTAGCCGGGTAAGCGCCGCTTCGATGCGCTTGAGCTCGGCCGTCCGGCGGCGCGACGTCTCCTTCGCCATCGCCTGGACCTGCAGGGCATCCATCCTGCTCAATCTCCCCACCATCTGCTGATCCAGTTCAACGGGCGCGCGCTCGTCTGCGGATTTCTGTTCCGCTTCAGTTATTTGCGCGGCCAGAACCTGCAACTGCGCCTGAAATTCTGTCAGCTTTTTCGCATCCATTTGTGGAAATCCAGCAGCGCTTCTTCTATGTCCATTTCAAAGGACTGCATGTTTCCGTGCAAGAGGAGCGCGCGCGATGGCCACAACGACCCAAAGGGCCGACCTGCAGGCGGTGGATCCGGTTTGGCGCCGGATCAGGACCGAGGCGGAAGCATTGGCCCAGGATGAGCCGTTTATGGCAAGCCTGGCACATTCAGTGGTGCTTCATCACGAAACACTCGAACACGCGCTGAGCTATCGGCTGGCGCAAAAATTGTCGTCCCCCGAAATGTCGCCGCTTTTGCTCCGCGAGATGGCCGATACAGCCTATGCGGAGAATGCGACAATGGGCGAGGCGGGTCGCGCGGACATCGTCGCCGTCCACGAGCGCGATCCGGCTTGTCACCGAATGGTGCAACCGCTGCTCTATTTCAAAGGGTTCCTGGCGATCCAATCCTATCGTCTGGCCCATCATCTATGGGCCGAGGGCCGCAAAGACCTGGCGCTTTTCCTGCAGATGCGCTGTTCCGAGGTGTTTGGGGTCGACATTCACCCGGGCGCGCGCGTCGGCAAGGGGATCATGATCGACCATGCCCATTCCATCGTGATCGGCGAAACCGCGGTGGTGGGCGACGACGTTTCGATGCTGCACTCGGTGACGCTGGGCGGCACCGGCAAGGCCGGGGGCGACCGCCACCCGAAAATCTGCGACGGCGTGCTGATTGGGGCCGGGGCCAAGGTGCTAGGCAACATCACCGTCGGCGAATGCTCGCGCATCGCGGCGGGCTCGGTGGTGCTGAAGGACGTGCCGCGTTGCAAGACGGTGGCGGGCATTCCGGCCAAGATCGTGGGCGACGCGGGCTGCGAGCGGCCGTCCTTGTCGATGGACCATCAGGTCGAGTAAGCAACGGCGCCACGCAAACGAAAAACCCGCCCTTGGGGCGTCTTTCTTTTTTGGCTAGGCCACCGCCCGGCGTCTGCGACCTTCTCGCCGGCCGCGGGCTCCCTCTGCCGCGCTGCCGGCCGGGGTGGCGGGCTTGTTGTGCCGGATCCACTGGGCGCCGTTGGGGTCGTTGTTCATTAGGAAATTGGCGGCACGGATCGCCTCCATCTCCTTTGACGAACTCGCCTGGCGGGTGCCGAGGCCGAGCAGCGACGACAAAGCCGCGCGGTCGATGCCTTCGGGTACTGAGACCCCCAACGCCGCCAGTTCCGCCATGCGTTCGTCCAGCTTCTTGTCGCTGGCGCCGGGTTGAACCGGGTTCATGATTGCCGAGGTCATGCCGGCGGCGATCGCCATCGGCAGGAAGGCGTCGTTGATGCCATGGCGGTTCGGCAGGCCGAACGAGATGTTCGAGGCCCCGCAGGTGGTGTTGACGCCCAGTTCCTCGCGCAGCTTGCGCACCAGGGCGAAGACCTGCAGACCCGCGGTCGCCATGGCGCCCACGGGCATGACCAGTGGGTCGACCACGATGTCGTGGGCGGGAATTCCGTGATCCGCTGCGCGCTCGACGATCTTTTTGGCCACCGCAAAGCGCACATCGGGGTCTTCCGAGATCCCCGTGTCGTCGTTCGAGATCGCCACCACGGGAACGTTGTATTTCTTGACCAGCGGCAGGACCATTTCCAGCCGCTCTTCCTCACCGGTCACCGAGTTTAGAAGCGGCCGGCCCTCAGCCGTCTCAAGCCCCATTTCCAGCGCGCCTGGCACCGACGAGTCGATGCAGAGCGGCACATCCACCAGCCCTTGCACAAGCTCGATCATCTTCCGCATCAGGGGCGGTTCGGTCTCGTTCGGGTTGGGGTTGGAATTGTAAACCACGCCCGCGTTCACATCGAGTATGGTCGCGCCGCAGGCGACCTGTTCCAGCGCATCCTTCTCGACGGTCGAGAAATCGCCCGCCTCCAATTCCGCCGCCAGCTTCTTCCGGCCCGTGGGGTTGATGCGTTCGCCGATCACACAGAAAGGCTGGTCGAAGCCAATGACCGCGGTCTTGGTCTTCGACTCGACGATTGTTCGAGTCATTACTTGCTGCTCTCCTCAGGCAGTCGCGGCTTGCGACGTGGGGGCCACCGCCCCGGACTCGCTGGTGAACTCCGCGGTCTTTTTGATGCCGCCCAGCGGGAAGAAGTGGACCTTGGCGATGCCAAAGTCCGGATTGGCCGCTTTGTGCGCGGCAAGCTCGGACAGGAACTCTTCCGGCGTGAATGGCAGCACGAGCTTGCTCACATCCTTTGCACGGCGCTGAAGCACGCGGAGCGACGGGCCAACGCCGCAGGTCATGGCGAACTTGATCATGGTCTGCAACTTGGCGGGGCCAGCGACGCCGATATGGATTGGCAGTGTGATCCCCTCGCGCTTCAACCGCTCGGCCCATTCGATGACCGGCTGGGCTTCGAAGCAGAACTGGGTAGCAATCGCCATTTCTGCATCAGTGCGCTCGGAGAAGGCTTGCTTCCAGCGCAGCGCCTCCATCACGTTCCGGTCCGAAGCGTCGGCATCGATATCCTTGTTGCCTTCCGGGTGCCCGGCCACATGCAGGCGCTTGAACCCGGCCTTGTCGAAGAGCCCGGTCTCCAACAGTTGCATCGAGCTATGGAACTCGCCGTGGGGCGCATCGACGCCGCCAGCCAGGAGCAACGCCTGATCAATCCCCGCCTCGCCCTGATAACGCGCGATCCAATCGGCCAAAACGGTCTCGTCAGCAATGATCCGTGCCGGGAAATGCGGCATCACAGGGAAACCTTCGCCAACGATTCGCTTGGCTGTCGCGACCATCTCGTCGATCGGTGTGCCTTCGATATGGGCGATGTAGACCCTGGTATCAGGAGGCAATATCTCTCGGAAATCCTCGATCTTCTCGGCCGTGCGCGGCATGACCTCGATCGAAAAGCCGTCCAGGAGACCCGCCAGCGCGGTGCCCGCACCGGCCGCCGGCTTTTCCCTGCGTCCGAACAGGTTTAGAATCGTCGCCATCGGTTTCCTCTCCCGGCCATGTTCCCGCGTTGAAATGCGGGAAACGCGCACTGATTAGCTGAAATGTAGCATCGCGCACGCAGATTTTCGACTTAGGATGGGGCGTCTGCGACACATGCCCCCGGTGCTTGCAGTGTTTATACAGGGAAAACCCGCGCGAGGACAGGGTTTGTGTCGGTTTTTGACATTGAAAGGTCGCTTAATAACCTTTAAGATAAACAACTGTATTTGCTGCTTTTGGCCTGATTGGCGTGTCTTTTGAGTGGAGCGAGCGAAAATGGATGGATCTGTGCCGAACGGCCGCAACCAACCTCGGATCAGCTTCGAATTCTTCCCGCCGCGGACGCCCCGCGCCAGCATGGCGCTGTGGGAATCTGTTCAACGGCTCGCGCCGCTGGGCCCTGACTTCGTCTCGGTCACCTATGGCGCGGGTGGGACCACGCGCGACCGGACCATGGCGGCAATTCTGGCGATCCGCGACTGTGCCCGGCTGAATGTGGCCGGTCATCTGACCTGCGTCGGCGCGACCAAAGACGAGGTCCTGAAGGTCGCGCGGAGCTATGCGAAGCTCGGATGCCATCGCATCGTCGCCCTGCGTGGAGATCCGCCTACCGGGCATGACCGGTTCGAGGTGCATCCGGGTGGTTTTGAAGGCAGTGTTGAGCTCGTGGAGGCCTTGGCGGAGATGGGCCAGTTCCGAATCTGGATCGCCGCCTATCCTGACGGGCACCCGGAAGCCTCCAACATGAAGGCCGATATCGAGCATCTGAAACGCAAGCTGGATGCGGGGGCAACCGGCGCGATCACACAACTATTCTTCCAGAATGAGTCCTATCTTCGGTTCCGCGATGCCTGCGCTGATGCGGGGATCACCCAGCCCATCGTTCCGGGCATCCTGCCGATCGAGGATTTCGACAAGACGGTGCGCTTCGCCCAGAGCTGCGGCACACCGGTCCCGGATTGGATGTTCAAGGCCTATGACAATGCCTGGGACGAAGATTCCCACGACATGCTGTCGACCGCGATCGCGACCGAGCAGTGCGACGAGCTGATGGCCGAGGGGGTCGAGGATCTGCACTTCTACACGCTGAATAAGTCGGAATTGGTCTTCCAGGTCTGCCGGGCGTTGGGTGTCGAACCGGTTCCGGCGCATACCGCCGCCAGCTGCGGGTAGGCGTAGATCACCCATCTGCTTGCCGTCACCGCCGTCACCGCCTAGAGCTAGAAGAATGTACGACAGCTCGGTGACAGGCCGGTGGTGAAGAGGACGCGCATCGATATGGACGCGGACGCTCCGTGTGCGCCGGTGCCCGAGCGGGCTATCGTGCGGACGCGCGGCGACAACCGTGCGCCTGCGCCGATCGCCGCCCTGGATCTGGGCACCAACAATTGCCGCCTTCTCGTCGCCCGGCCCGATGGCGACGGCTTCACCGTGCTTGACGCCTTCTCGCGCGCTGTGCGCCTTGGCGAGGGGGTCGAGCATTCCAATCTGTTGGGCGCCGCAGCTCAGGCCCGGGCACTTAAGGCACTCCGCATCTGTGCCTCTAAGATCCGCAGCCACCGGGTCTCGGATGCGAGGATCGTCGCGACCGAGGCCTGCCGCCGCGCCTCGAACGGGATGGGCTTCGTGCGCCGGGTTGCGCGCGAGGTCGGCCTGCAGATGGAGATAATTTCGGCCGAGGAGGAAGCGCGCTTTGCGGTGGCCGGCTGCGCACCCCTGATCGATCCGGACGCGGAGCAGCTTTTGGTCTTCGATATCGGCGGAGGCTCGACCGAACTCATCTGGGTCGACATGTCCCGCACGCCTCCCAGCCGGCGCGAGAGCCTAGTTCGCACGCTGGCGCCGTCGGGCAATGACGGTGATCAATGTGCCAATGCCAGGGCTGCGGCCGCCCATATCACCGACTGGATCTCGGTGCCGCTCGGCGTCTCGACCCTGCACGAACGGTTCGCCGATATCGGCGACGAAGTTCGCCGTTTCGGTGCCATGTCGCATCATTTTGAGGCCCAACTCGACCGGTTCATCCCCTTCCGGGCCGAGGACCGCCAAGTCATGAGCACGCGCCTGCAGATCATTGGCGTCTCCGGCACTGCGACCACCTTCGGCGCGCTGCATTTGGGTCTGCCAACCTATGACCGCTCGAAAGTCGACGGCATGTGGCTGTCGGCAAACGCCGCTGTCGCGGTTGCCGAACGGCTGCTGACTGAGGGAACCGAAAGTGCATCGAACCGCGGCATTGGTCCGGGCCGCGCGGAACTGCTTCTCTCGGGCGCCGCCATTCTGATGACGGTGCTCAGAAGTTGGCCGGTCGTGCGGATGCGCATTGCCGATAGGGGCCTGCGCGAAGGGATGCTCTACGGTCTGTTGCAACAGCGGCGGATTGCCGCCCAATGACCGCCCCGAAAAGCGGCGCGGGTCAGGGTTCGGGCCGAGGTTCCAGCGGCGGCACGCGAAATCTGAAAGTCCGGGTCAAGACCGCGAAAGGGCGAAAGCTCGCATCGACCCGGTGGCTCGAACGGCAGCTCAACGACCCTTATGTCCAGCGGGCCCGCAAGGAAGGCTATCGCGGCCGTGCCGCCTTCAAGATCATCGAGATCGATGACCGCTACCGGTTCTTGGTGCCGGGCGCGCGGGTGGTTGATCTGGGTTGCGCCCCCGGCGGGTGGTGCCAGGTCGCTGTGAGCCGGGTCAATGCGCTGGGCGAGAAACCGGGCAAGGCCCGGGGCCGGGTCATCGGTGTTGATTTGCAGGAGGTCGAACCGGTCGCGGGTGCCGAGATCCTGCAGTTGGATTTCCTGGATGAAGGCGCGGACGAGACCTTGAAAGCGGCACTCGGCGGCCAGGCGGATGTGGTGATGTCCGACATGGCCGCGCCCACCAGCGGACACCGCCAGACCGACCATCTGAAGATCATGGCTTTGGCCGAGGCGGCGGCCTATTTCGCCTTCGATGTATTGGCCGAGGGCGGCACGTTCCTCGCCAAGGTCCTGCAAGGCGGCACCGAGGCCGAGCTATTGGCGCTCCTGAAGCGCCGCTTCGCCAAGGTGCAGCACTTCAAACCCCCAGCCAGCCGCAAGGACAGCGCCGAGATGTTCGTGGTGGCGACTGGATTCCGCGGCTAGCTGCCGGTCATCGCCTCGGCCAGTTCCGAGAAATCCTTGACGATCAGGTCCGGCTGATGCGGTGTCTCGCCGAACGGACGCCTGCGGCGGTCGATGAAGACGGTGCGCATCCCATAGCTCTTGGCGCCAATACAATCGAAAGCGTGATTGGCGACGAAAAGCAGAGACGAGCGATCGAGGCCGACTAATTCTTCCGCTTTCGCATAAGCTTGCCAAGCGGGTTTAAAGCAACCAGCAGCCGCGACGGATATCCGGCTGTCGAACGGAAAGCCGATATGGGGCGCCGCCGCTTCCAGCATGTCCGGGTCCCCGTTCGAGAGGATGTGCAGCCCCAGACCCGCCGCTTTCATCCGCTCCAGCGCGCCAATCACGTCAGGAAACGGTTTCAACTCGACGATCCGGCCGACCAGCCAGGCGACCTCGTCCAGGCTGTAGCTGATCCCCGCTCGGTCCATCACATGGGAAACCGCCCGGTGGCCGATCTCGCGGTAGGGCGTGTGACCCCGGGCGCAAAGCGCATCGATCATCGAATTTTCGAAATGCGTCCGCCGCCACCAGGTGACGAATTGATGCGGACGCCCGTCCCACCCTTTCGATATGAGGAAGGGCGTGACCGCCTCGGTCAGTCCGCCCTGCATGTCGACGATGGTGCCGTATTGGTCGAAGATCAGCGCGCGTACCTCGCGGCGGAGGATTTCGGAGCGTTCCATCGTGGTCATTCTTTCGGCGCGGCGGAGGTGCCACGGTTATCCTGGTCCGACATCTTTGCCGTGGATAGGCGCGGGTCCAGGGATTTGATCTGCACCTCGCGCCCCTCCAGTATTTCGAAACAGCGTTCAAGCGTCTCCGCCTCCAGCCGGTGCATCGCTTCCGCGGTGTAAAAGGTCAGATGCGGCGTCAGGATCACGTTGTCGCGGCCGAAGAGCGGACTCATCGGATGGCGATGCCGGGAAAGCGGCTCGGCCGAGAAGACGTCCAGCCCGGCCCCCGCGATCGTCCCATTGTCGAGCGCGTCCAGAAGCGCCGCCTCGTGCACCAGCGCGCCGCGCGCGGTGTTGATGAGAAAAGCCGAGGGCTTCATCGCGGAGAGCTCGCGCCGCCCGATCAGACCACGCGATTGGTTGGTCAGGACGCAATGGAGCGATACGAAATCGGACTCGGCCAACAGGTCCAGAAGGTGATCGCGTTTCTCGACGCCTGCCTCCGTCATGGCCTCGCCGGAGACATTCGGATCATAGGCCAGGACGCGTGCCCGGAACCCGGCCCCCGCCATCCGCGCCATCGAGCGGGCGATCTTGCCGAACCCGACCAGCCCCACCGTCTTGCCCGCAATATCGCCGCCTAGCCAAGGCGGCTGGGGCCAGGCCCAGCCCTCCGCCTGCATCTTTGCATTCAATGGCGCCAGCTTCTTGGCCAGCGCGATCATCAGGGCGAAAGCGCCCTCGGCCACCGTCTCTTCGGCATATTCCGGGATGTTCACCACTTGGACGCCGCGCCCGTGGGCGGCGGGGATGTCGATCGCGTCAACCCCAACTCCATATTTGACGATGCCCTTGAGGCTCTCAGCGGCCCTAATCACCCGAGCGGTAATAGGCGTGTAGCACATCAGGATCAGGTCGGCGCCGCCCACCGCATCGACGAGATCGTCCTCGGCTGTGCCGTCCGGCAGCAGGACCAGTTCATGCCCCGCGGCGCGCAGGGTGCCGTCGATATGAGGCGTCTCAAGCTCGCGGTCGGTGCGGACGATTTTCACAGATCACTCTTTGAATTGGCTGAGCGCATTTCTGTCTGACGTGGGGATTTGTGTTTCATCGCGGCCATGGTTCGCACGCGATCCCATCTTTATCTGCATCATGCCTGAAATAATACCCAGGTTCCCCGCGCCGCGCTGGGGCCAAGCCTGCGAGACGAGCGAAACTACAGTTCGGAGCCGCGAGCAGGTGCCGAAGTGTCATTTGCCATGGCCAGGGCTTGCGATAGATCTCTGTCCCGACGATCGCGCCCGCGATGGCGAGAATCGCTAACGGAACTATCAACTTAGTAATCGAGCGTTTCGACCAGCGGATTCGCCCTGATTCTGGGAACGTTTGTTCCTCCCACCGGCGGAACTTTGAGCGGAGTAGACGCTCACGTTGGACTTGTGGTTTCTGGTCGGCTTTCCGAGGAGAGGGCCTTCGGGGGGACATTGGATAGCAGTTTGTGTCAGCCGCATAACGTCAGAGTTTGTTCAAAGTATCATATTCCAATCGAGCAGTTTGCACTTACACGTCCAGCTCGATCCAGACCGGCACATGGTCCGACGGCTTCTCGCGGCCCCGGACATTCGCATCCACGCCCGCGGCGACCAGGCGGTCCGCCGCTTGCGGCGTCACCAGCGCATGGTCGATCCGGATACCATCGTTCCGCTCCCACGCGCCGCGTTGGTAGTCCCAGAAGGTGTAGACGCCACCACTTTGCGTGGTTTCGCGAAGCGCGTCCGAGAAACCCAGGTTCACGATCCGGCGCCAAGCGCGCCGTGTCTCGGGTAGAAACAACGCATCGTCTATCCAGGCGTCCGGCCGCTCGGCGTCGCGGCGCTCGGGGATCACGTTGTAGTCCCCGGCCATGACCGCGATCTCCTCGGCCGTCAGTAAATCGCGGGCGCGGGCCTCGAGCCGTTCCATCCAGGCAAGCTTGTAGTCGTATTTCGGGCCGGGCGCGGGGTTGCCGTTCGGCAGGTAGAGACCGCAGAGCCTGACCGCGTCACGCTCGCCCATCACTACCGCCTCGATCCAGCGGGCCTGTTCGTCGCTGTCATCGCCGGGGAGCCCACGCGTGACCTCCTCGATTGGCCGCTTCGAGAGGACCGCGATGCCATTGAAGCTCTTCTGGCCATGGGTCTCGATATTATAGCCCAGCTCCTCGATCTTGAGCCGGGGAAAATTCTCGTCGACCGACTTAATTTCCTGCAACAGCGCCACGTCCGGTTGCACCTCGCCCAGCCATTCCAGCAAAGCCGGCAGGCGCGCCTTTATCCCATTGATGTTGAAGGTGGCGATTTTCAATGTTGGGCTCCCATGAAGGGTTTGGGGCGAGCCTACAGGCCGCCTCGGCGATTGCAACGGGCACGCTTCGGTGCAAGGCTTTGGCCATGGCGAAACTTACGTTTGTTGGAACAGGCGATGCGTTCGGCTCGGGCGGCCGAATGAATACATGCCTGTTCGTCGAGACCCCGGACCTGGTCTTCGCAATCGATTTCGGCGCAACCAGTCTGGCAGCGTTGAACGCCCTTGAGCTGGATCACGGCGAGATCGATCTGATCCTGCTGACCCACTTTCACGGCGACCACGCAGCCGGAATTCCCGGTATGCTGTTGGACTCGATGGTCGCGCGCAAGCGCACCCGCCCACTGACGATCGCCGGGCCGCCTGGCGTCGAGGCGCATCTTGCCAAAGTCATGTCGGCATTCTTCCCGGGCAGCGAGAAGATGGCGCCCAGATTTCCGCTGACTTGGCACGAGATCGCGATCCAAGCGCCGCAGGACGTGATGGGCCTGCGCGTCACCACCTATCCGGCGGCCCATCCCCCCGAAACGATGCCGACATCGATGCGGATCGAGACACCTCGTGGCAAGGTGATCGCGTTTACCGGCGACAGCGCCTGGACCGAGCACATGCCGGACCTGGCCGCGGGATCGGATGTCTTCATCTCGGAGTGTTATTTTCACGCAAAGCCCGTGCCCAACCACATGAACTATCCAGCGCTGCGCGAGAATCGGGATCGGCTGAAGACCAAGCGGCTGATCCTCACCCATATGGGCCCCGAGATGTTGGCGATGGCCGCCAACGTGCCGGAGGAGACCGCCTACGATGGAATGGTCATCGAGATCTGAGGTTTATGGATCGGGCGCTGGCGTGAATGCACTAGGATCGAGGTCCGCTTCCGGATAGGCCGCAGCGATGTCCTCGGGCGTGATCGGAAGGCGCCGCGCGACGCGGTTCGGCCGGCCCACTGGGCCATAGACGTTGCCGCCGATAGCCAGATAAACCGATCCCGCATTGCCAGCGCGCAGATTGGGTGCGGCTAGGTCTTCAGGGACATCGAGGCGGCTCCCCGCCGGAATCAGTCCCTGGAAGACCGTGCGCCGGCCATCGCGCAGCCGGACCCATGCCTCTTCGGTCGCGATCACGGCGATGGTGCCCGTTGGCGGCGCGCCTTTGCGGGCAGCGAGCTCGCGCGCGATGTCATCCGGGTCGAGCCCTTCCAGGCTGGGGCTGGGTTGGACACCGGCCCCAGGCGCGGGCTCGCTTGGCTGCTGGCTGGGTATTTTTTGTGCCAGGGTGTCGATCCGGGCGCTAAGTGCTGCAATTTGGGCCTCGAGCGGCGTTGCATCAAATGCCGAGGCGGGGGTCGGCTGAGGACGCGCTTCAAGATCGGCGACCTGCGCCTCCAATGCCGCGACCTGGTTGCTCAGTGCCGCGGGATTGACGGGCAGCTTAGCAGACAGTTCGGCGATCTCGACTTCCAAGCCCGTTAGGCGCGCGACCAGATTGGACGCATCGAATGGCGGTAGCGGTTTCGGCAAGGCGTCGATGCGCTGGGCCAAAGCCGCGATCTCGTCCTCGATACCGGTCGGGTCGAACGGCTCGGGTTTGGGAGCACCCGCCAATGCACCGACACGCTCTGCCAAGGCCGCAATATCCTCCTCTAACGCGCTTGGATCGAAGGTGTCAGGCTGGGGCCGGTTTGCCAGTTCGCCGATCCGCGCCGACAATTCGTCGATGCGCGCGGCCAGGGGCGTGGGGTCAAATTCGACCGCGGGCTCTGGCTCGGGCCGGTTCGCAAGCGCTGTGACCTTGTCGGCAAGCGTCGCGATCCGATCCTCCAGCGGCCCGGAATCGAAAGGCGGCGGCGCTTCTGGCGGTGGCTGGCTCGCCAGGATATTGACCCGCGCCGAGAGCTCCGAGATCCGTTCTTCCAGCGGACCCGGATTGAAGGGCTCCGGGATTTCTGGCGCTGGGCGATTCGCCAGGATCGTCACTTGGCGCGATAGGGCACTGAGAGCACTTTCCAGCTGTTCGAGTTCGGCCTTCAATCTCTCCGGCGGCTGCGCCGCAAGTTCGGTGAGCCGGTCAATCTGGGCCTCAAGTTCCCGGATCCGCGCCTCGATCCCCGCAGAATTGAACGGCTCGGGTTCTGGCCGCTTAGCGAATTGGCCGAGCTGGCGTTCGACCGCGCCGAGGCGTTCGTTCATGGTATCCAGTCTACGGCGGATATCATCGAAGGCGGGGCTGCGATCTAGCGGAACGGGCGCAGGGTTCAACTCCAGCGCGCCCAAGCGGGTCTCGATGGTCGAGAGGCGCGTCTGCATACCGGTTGCATCAACGCCACGCTCCACCGTTTGATCGACGCGGCTCAAGTTGAAGTCCAGGAGCCACAGGACGATCAGCACGGCGAGACCGATCAGACAAGCCAGGCGAAACGCAACGGTCACTTTCCCACCTCGGGCCCATTTCTGGGTACGCGATACAACGTCTGGTAGAGTAGTGCAAAGCGGCGCTCACCCGCAACGTATTCTGTAAAAATAGGCGAAGAATCCATTCGAATATACTGAAATTGCGTCTATTTAATTTTTCTTTGCAACCGTCTCCTCAACGCGGCGCGCGTCATTTCCTTGGAATGGCAGATCAGCCGGACGGCGGACAGGCCTGTTCCCGGTAGATGCGCTCGAGATTGGCGTTGCGGTCTCGCAACGCCCGGAATTGTATCTGCTCGGATTGGCTAAGATCGGTCGCCAGGAACATTGGCCAAATGAGCGTGCCCACGACGCCCCGGCGACGTTGTTCGAAACCAGGTCCTTGTCGGCACCGGCAAATTCGATCGCCTTCGCCTCGTTGGCCTTGATCTCGGCGGCAATCTGCACGCAAGTCAGTTCCGCGTCTCCGGGTTGGGCCATTGCAACCGGCGTGGTTTGCCGCGCCTCGCAGGCCGCGATCAACAGGATGGTGCCCAGCGCCGGTATGGCAAAATAGCTGCGCATTCAATCTCCCCCGATCCGAACGATTGACAGGGTTCAATTTAGTGCAAGAATGCGTGCGACATCAATGGAGCCGAGGGTGATGTTATGAAATTTAGGTTTCTTTTCCTGGGGCTTGCAGCCCTGGGTTTAAGCGCATGCGCCGAACCCGCCAAAGTCGAGAATATGGCGATCTCGGCCACGGCCGGGGCCGGCGCGCCGTCCGATCCCGAGCTTGCGGGCGCGGTTTGCGTCACCTCGGTGACCGGTGGTGAGGAAACGAACGCGCTTTGGACCTCCGAGGTCGATGACGTGTCCTTCCAGCAGGCGCTGGAGGCATCGCTCGCAAACAATGGCCTGTCCGCGGCCAGCGCCGAAGCTTGCCGGTTCGGTCTGGAAGCCAATTTACTGGGCCTCGCCCAGCCTGTGGCCGGGTTCAATATGACCGTGACTTCGCACGTCAACTACACGGTCCTGCGCCAGCCCTCCGGAGAGTCCTATTTCCTGACCACGGTCACCGAGCCCTTTACAGCGACCGTCAGTGATGCATTTGCCGGCGTCACACCGCTTCGGCTGGCCAATGAAGGGTCGATCCGCGGCAATATCCAGACGATGATCGACCAGCTAATGGCGCATCGTCCCGGCTGAGGCGATCCCTCTCCGGATAACTGACTGATGGCATGGTGGGGCGGGTTTACATCGCCCCGCCATTGGCGCTACCGGTACCGGTGCGGCATCTAGCGGGGGTAGGCGCGTTGAACGACACTGGCGAAAGCATTATTCGTGACGCCGCGACCCGAATTTTCGCCGATCTGGCCGATCCTCAAACACTGAACGCAGCCGAAGACGCGGCGTGGCGCGAGCCGCTATGGTCCGCGCTCGAGCAAAGTGGGCTGACCCGCGCCTGGGTCAGCGCCGAGCGCGGTGGCGCGGGCGCCTCGATCGCCGACGGTTTCGAGATTCTGCGTGCATCCGGCCAATACGCGGTGCCGGTCCCACTTGCCGAGACCATGCTGGCTGGCCTGTTCCTGGACGCCGTGGGGATAGATTGTCCCTCTGGGCCGTTGACTGTGGCGCCTATGCGGTTGGGAGATCAGATCACCATCGATCCCGAAGGAACGGTCACTGGAACCGCCCGTGCCGTGCCGCATCTGCCCGGCGCCCGTGCTGTCGTCGTCATCGCCGAGCGTCAGGTTGCGACGGATCCAGGCTCGATCGCGCGTTTCGGCGCGCAGGACGAGGGCGGCCACGTCGTGGCGCTGTTGTCGGCCCAGACGATCAATTCGGCCGAACGGTCCGCGGATATGGGCGGCGAGCGCGCTGACATTACCTTCGAGAACGTCTTCCCGGTCGAGGCCGCTCCGGTGCCCGATCATTGGGTCAGCGACACGCCCATGCTAATCGGCGCCGCCGTGCGCGCGATGCAGATGACTGGAGCGCTGGAGACCGTTCTGCATCTGGCGACCGAATACGCCGCCGAGCGGGTGGCCTTCGGACGCCCCATCGCCAAGTTCCAGGCGGTACAGCACAATCTGGCGCGGCTGGCGGGCGAGGTCGCGGCGGCGTTGGCGGCCTCGGGTTCAGCAGCAGACACTCTGGCCCGTCAACGCGAGTTCGACCAGGCAATGCTCTTGGAGATCGCGGCTGCGAAAATCCGCGTCGGCGAGGCGGCGGGCGAGGGCGCGGCAATCGCCCATCAAGTCCACGGCGCGATCGGCTGGACCGCCGAGCATATCCTTCAGCGCTTTACCCGGCGGCTGTGGGGCTGGCGCGACGATTTTGGCGCCGAGAGCCATTGGGCCGTCATGTTGGGCGACATGGCGGCGGCCGAGGGGGCGGACGCCCTCTGGCCCATGCTGGCGGCGCGGTAGGGGAGGCCCAATGCAGACGCAAATCCGCTTTGACCCCCTGCGGCTGCCACCCGAGACCGCTAAGCTGCGCGATGAGGTGCGGGCTTTCCTTGCCGACGAGATTGCACAGGGAACCTTCGACCCGAAATTGGGACAGAAGAACCCTGGCTACGACCGCGACTTTTCGCGCCGCGTCGGCGAGCGTGGCTGGATCGGCATGACTTGGCCAAAGGAGTATGGCGGCCAGGAACGCAGCTACCTCGACCGTTATGTAGTGACCGAGGAGATGCGCGTCGCCTGTGCCCCCACCTGGTCGCATTTCGTTGCCGACCGTCAATCAGGGCCGGTGATCTTGAAATACGGGACCGAGGCGCTGAAGGCCGAGATCCTGCCGAAGATCGTGCGCGGCGAGCGATGCTTCGCTATCGGCATGAGCGAGCCGAACTCGGGCTCGGACCTCTTCGCCGCCGCGACCCGGGCTGAGGCCGAAGGGGACCAGTATCGAGTCAACGGCACCAAAATCTGGACGTCGAACGCCCATCGCGCGGAATACATGATCGCGCTGCTGCGTACCTCGCCGCCCACCAACGATAACCGGCGCCATGGGCTGACCCAGTTTCTGGTCGACATGCGCCTGCCCGGGATCACGGTGCGCCCCATCGACCAGATGCCCGGTTCCACCGATTTCAACGAGGTCCATTTCGAGGACGTGATGGTGCCAGCCGATCACGTGCTGGGCGAAGTCGACGGCGCCTGGAAACAGGCGACCGCGGAACTGGCCTACGAGCGCAGCGGGCCAGAGCGGTTCTTGGAGACCTACACGGTGCTGGCGGAGCTGCTCAGAACCCTCGGCAAGGACCCGGACCTGCGCGCGGCGGAAGGTGTTGGGAGGTTGGTGGCGCAGCTCCACACGCTGCGCCGGATGTCTGTCTCGGTTGCGGGGATGCTGGAAGCGGGCCGCGAGCCGGTTCTGGAGGCATCGATCGTGAAGGACCTAGGGACCGTCTGGGAGCAGGCGCTGCCGGCCATCGCCAGGGATCTGGCGGCCTTCGCAAAACCGAACCCAGAGACGCAGGTGGCGTTCGAGGAACTGATCGACCACGCCACCCTGGTCGCCCCGAAACTGACCATCCAGGGCGGCACGACCGAGGTGCTGCGCGGAATTATCGCGCGAGGATTGGGACTAAGATGAACCTGCCGGACACACCCGAACTCGGCATCGAAATTAGCGACTTCGTCGCGACCGTCGAGATTCAGCGACCGCCGCACAATTTCTTCGACTTCCACCTGATCCGGCAGATCGCCGACACCTTCGACGCGCTGGACGAGAGCCCGGATTGCCGGTCGATCCTGCTCTGCAGCCAGGGCAAGTCGTTCTGCGCGGGGGCGAATTTTGGCGATGGCAGCCAGGTCCTGGCTGACGGCTTGGTCGAGGGTTCGTTGAACCGCGTCGGTGTCGATCACCTCTATGTCGAGGCGGTGCGGGTTTTCTCGGCCAAGAAACCGGTCGTCGGTGCGATCCAGGGCGCGGCCATCGGCGGCGGGCTGGGCCTCGCCATGGTGCCGGACTTCCGGGTCGGTTGCCCGGAGAGCAGGTTTGCCGCCAATTTCACCCGCCTCGGGTTCCACCCAGGATTCGGACTCACGGCCACGCTGCCCCGGGTGATAGGCCCCCAGAAGGCGAACCTCATGTTCCTGACCAGCCGCCGGATCAAGGGCGACCAGGCCCATGACTGGGGTTTGATTGACGTGATGACAACGCTCGACAAGGTTCGCGAGACTGCTTGGGATCTGGCCCGCGAGATTGCGGTCAATTCGCCCCTGGGCGTCGCTTCGACTCGGGCCACTCTGCGGCACGGGCTCGCCGAGGCGGTGAAATCCGCGACCGACCGGGAACTGGCCGAGCAGACCTGGCTGCGCAAGACCGAGGACTTCAAAGAAGGGGTCGCCGCGACCCACGAGAGGCGGTTGCCGGATTTCAAGAGGCGGTAATGCGCATCCCACGCCGTATTTACCCCTTGAACACGTCCGCGTAGGTGTCTCTCAACTCCTTCTTCTGCACCTTGCCCATGGCGTTGCGCGGCAAGTCATCCACCAGGAACACGTGCTTGGGCTGCTTGAACCTGGCGAGTTGGTCCTTGAGGCTCGCCGCCACGCTGTCGCCAGTGATTTGGGCGCCGTTCTCCGGCACCACCACGGCCACCACGCCCTCGCCGAAATCCGGGTGGGGTAAGCCGATGACTGCGCTTTCTGTGACGCCGGGCAGGGCGTCGATCGCCTCCTCGACCTCCTTGGGGTAGACGTTGAAGCCGCCCGAGATGATCAGGTCCTTGGCGCGCCCGACGATGGTCACATAGCCGCGCTCGTCAATGACGCCGAGGTCGCCAGTGATGAAGAACCCGTCCGCGCGCATGTCCTCGGCGGTTTTTTCGGGCTTCTGCCAATAGCCTTTGAAGACGTTTGGGCCGCGGACCTCGATGACCCCGGTCTCGTCCTGGGGCAGCACTTCACCCGTCTCAGGATTCGCGATCCGAAGTTCGACCCCCGGCAGGGGATAGCCAACCGTCCCCGCCCGGCGCTCGCCGTCATAGGGGTTCGAGGTGTTCATGTTGGTCTCGGTCATCCCGTAGCGTTCCAGGATCCGGTGGCCGGTGCGCTCCTCGAACCGGGCATGGGTCTCGGCCAGTAAGGGCGCCGAGCCAGAGGTGAAGAGGCGGATATGGCCGACCAATTCGCGGGTGAAGCCTGGATGGTCCAGAAGCCGGGTGTAGAAGGTCGGCACTCCCATCAGCGAGGTTGCTTTGGGCAGCCACTCGACGACCTGGTCGGCATCGAAGCGGCCGAGGAAGATCATCGAACCGCCCGCAGCCATCAGGGTCATTGACGAGGTGAAAAGCCCATGGGTGTGGAAGATCGGCAGGGCATGAAGCAGCACATCGTCCGCCGTGAAGCGCCAGTAGTCCGCCAACACCTCGGCATTGGACGAAAGGTTCTGGTGCGTCAGCATGGCGCCCTTGGAGCGCCCGGTGGTGCCGGAGGTGTAGAGAATCGCCGCAAGGTCATCGGGCGCGCGATTGACGGTCCGGAAGGCGCATCCGGCTGCGTCCACCTCCTCGAAGAAGGTGCCCGGCGCCGTGGCATCGGGACGATAGACCCCCATCGTTTCTAGTTTCGCTCCCGCCTCAGTTGCCACCGGTGCCAACGCGTCTGCCTTGGCCGGATCACAGACAAAGACCCTGGGCTCGGCGTCACCCAGGAAATAGGCGAGTTCGGCGGCGGTATAGGCGGTGTTGAGCGGCAAGAACACGGCGCCCGCGCGGAGCGTCGCCAGATACAGCATGAACGCTTCGATGGACTTCTCCACCTGCGCCGCCACCCGGTCGCCGGGCTGGACGCCAAGGGCCACCAGCGTGTTGGCGAACCGGCCCGAGAGCTGGTCCACATCGGCGTAAGAGTAGTGGCGGCCATCGGGCAGGATGGCGAATCGGCGCTCGGCTGTGGGTTGCGGGAAACGGCTTTCCAACCGGGTGTAGAGATTGGCGTCGGTCATATGGTCGTCTCGTCTTCGGCTCGCAGTACGCTTTTCAGGGTTTCCAGCTTGTTTGCAAGATGCCGTTTGAGCACCGCCCCCAGCCGTGCCCCGTCGCGCGCCTGATACGCGGCCAGGATCTCGCGGTGCTCGTCCATCGTCTGGTCCCATCGCGGGGCCGAGATGTTGGCGTAATAGCGCGCCCGGCTGACCCGGCCATCCAGCATCTGGCGCATGGCGGTCAGGGTGGGGTTGCGGGCGGCTTCGGCCAGCGCTTCGTGGATTTGCTGGTTTAGACGGAAGTAGCGCGCGCGGTCCTTGTCGGTATGGGCCGCCACCATGTGCCCGTGAAGCTCGCCGATCCGGGTGATCTCGGCATCCGTGGCGTTCTGGCAGGCAAGCTCTCCCGCCAGCGCTTCCAACGCGCCGATCACTGGGAAGGCTTCCTCCATGTCCTCTACGGTCAGCATCGAGACCTGGGCGCCCCGATGCGGGGTCAGCATGACCAGCCCCTCGCGCGCCAGCACCTTCAGGGCCTCGCGCAGGGGCGTGCGCGAGACCGCGTAGGTCTGGCAAAGCGCCTTTTCGTTGATCTTGTCACCGGGGGCGAGGGCGCCCTCGATGATCTGGCGGCGCAGGCGGGCAACCAACTCGTCGTGCAGCGTGCGGCGGGGAATGGCGGTTTCGGTCATTCGGCGGCCTCAACGGACATGAGCAGCACCTCCGCGGCATGGAGCGCCCGACGTCCCGCGCCATCGGCGATTTGGTGGCGGCACGAGGTGCCGTCGGCGACAACCAGGGTCGCGTCATCGGCCGAGCGGATCGCGGGCAACAGGTCCAACTCTGCCATCCGGCGCGACACCTCCACCGTCTCGGCTTGATAGCCGAAGGCGCCGGCCATGCCGCAGCACGAGGTCTCGACGGTCTCGACCGTGAGGCCGGGGATCCGGGCGAGCAGCCGCTCGGTCGGGCCCAGCACGTTTTGCGCCTTCTGGTGGCAATGGCCGTGCAACAATGTTTTGTCGGCGATCTTGCCGAGCGGCAGGGTGATCGCCCCGTCTTCAAGCGCTTCAGCCAGGTATTCCTCGAGCAGCATCACCCGCTGGCCCAGCGCCGCGTCCCAGTCCGGGAAGAGGCGCGGGGCCTCGTCGCGGAATGTGAGAAGGCACGAGGGCTCGAGCCCGATCACCGCGCCGCCCGCTTCAAGAACGGGCGAGATCGCATTGATCGTGCGTTGTATTTCCGCCTTCGCTTCCTCGATCAGGCCCGAGGCCAGGTAGGTCCGCCCACAGCAGAGGGGGCGGCCGGAGGGGGGCGTCGCGAAGCCTACCCTCAATCCTGCCGCCTCCAGGACCGCGATCGCGGCTCGAATGATGCCGGGCTCGAAGTAACGGTTGAAGGTGTCGGCGAAGAAGACCACTTCCGGGTTGCTCTGACTTGCCGGATCGCGCCAGGGCTGCGACCAGCGGGGCAGAGGCCGGTCGGCGGCGAGCCCGAGCAGCACCTCGCTGGCCCGGGCCGCCCCGGGCAACCGGTCGCGCAGATTCGCGAGCCAGGGTGTCCGCGACAGCCAGGGCGCATAGCGCGGCAGATGGGCGACAATCCGGTCTCGCAGCGGAGCTCCATGGGTTTTTGCCCAGGCGGCAAGAACTTCCAGCTTCATCTTCGCCATATCGACCGACATCGGGCATTCGCGCTGGCACGCCTTGCAACTGACGCAGAGCTTCATGGTCTCGGCCATCTCGTCGGAAGCGAAGGCATCCGGGCCCAATTGACCGGTCAGGGCAAGCCGCAACGAATTAGCGCGGCCGCGCGTGACGTCACGCTCGTTCCGGGTCGCCCGGTAGCTTGGGCACATCACCCCGCCCGTCAGCTTCCTGCAGGCGCCGTTGTTGTTGCACATCTCGACGGCGCCATGCAGGCCGCTGGGCCAGTCGCCCCAGCTGAAGACGGTCTCGCGCGGTGCATGCATGTAGTCCGGCGGATAGCGGAACAGCGACCGATCATCCATCTTCGGCGCGCGGATGATTTTGCCTGGGTTCAGAATACCTTCGGGGTCGAAGATGTCCTTCACCTCCTCGAAGGCGCGGACCAGGCGTGGCCCGAACATGCGCTCGTGGAACTCGGAGCGGACGATCCCGTCGCCATGCTCGCCCGAATGCGAACCCCTGTATTCGGCGACGATTTCGAAGGCCTCTTCGGCGATGGCCCGCAGCGCCGTCACCCCGGCCTCCTCCTTCAGGTTCAGGACCGGGCGCACATGCAATAGCCCGACCGAGGCATGGGCATACCAGGTGCCATCGGTGCCATGATTGCGGAATACCTGGGTCAGGCGATCGGTAAAGGCAGCCAGATCCTTCAACTCGACCGCACAATCCTCGACGAACGAGACCGGTTTGCCGGCGCTTTTCATCGACATCATGATGTTGAGGCCCTGGGTGCGCACGCCCCAGATGCGGGCCTGGAAGGCCGGGTCCTCGGCCTCGACCACGCCGCCCGGCTTCTTGCCCGGATCGTCCCAGCGGAAACCGAGATCCGCCATCATGTTGCCCAGCGCGGTCAGGCGGCGGCGGTTTTCCGCTGGGTCGGGTTCGGCGAATTCGACCAGGAGCAGCGCCCGCGGATCGCCGCGCACGAATTCATCGACGATGGGCCGGAATTGGGGGATATCGCGGCCGAGCTCGATCATGTTGCGGTCGACCAGCTCTACCGCCACGGGGTCGAGCGTCACCAAATGCCGGGCCGCGTCCATCGCGTCGTGGAAGGTGGGAAAGTGGCAGACGCCGAGGGTCTTATGTGCCAGCACCGGCGAAAGGGCGATCTCGATCGTCTCGGAGAGCGCGAGCGTGCCCTCGGATCCAACCAGAATATCATGCAAACGCAACGAATTGTTTGCCGGTGTTAAAGCGTCGATATTGTAGCCCCCGACCCGGCGCTGAACCTTGGGGAACCGCGCCGCGATCTCGTCGGCCTCGCGACCGCCGAGGGCGAGCAGGGCATTGGTGCGGGCGTCCTCGCTCTCTCGCGCGCCCTCTTCGAAGCGCCGCTTCGACCCGTCCGCCAGCAGGGCGTCGATCGCCAGCGTGTTATCCCGCATCTTGCCATATCGGATCGAGCGCGAGCCGCAGGAATTGTTCGCCGCCATCCCTCCGATCGTCGCCCGCGAGGCGGTCGAGACATCTACGGGGAACCAAAGCCCATGGGGTCTCAGTTGCCGGTTCAAATCGTCCAGCACGATCCCGGGCTCAACCACAGCGCGGCGCCCCTCGACGTCCAGCGAGACGATCCCGTTCAAGTGCTTCGAGAAATCGACCACCAGCCCCGAATTCACCGTCTGCCCGGCCTGGCTTGTACCACCCCCGCGCGCGGTGATGGGGACTCCTTCCTCGCGGGCGATATCAAGTGCCGCCTCCACATCCGCAAAGCGCTTGGGCGCCAGCACTGCGGCGGGCATTATCTGATAGAACGAGGCGTCGGTGGCATAGCGCCCGCGGTCGAAGCGTCCGCCCAGCACATCGCCCTCGACGGCCTGCGACAGCCGCCCTACCAGACGCGCGTTTCCACTGGATGGGGTTGCGTGCACGGTCTTTTCCTTGACTTTGCATTTTGAATGCAATTTTTGAATAGCGACGCCAGCCCCGCTGTGCAAGACCAATCTCGCCCCTGATGGAGGATGCACCATGTCCCGCTCCGGCCGCCATTTCCTGCAGATCCCCGGGCCGACCAATGTGCCCGACCGCGTGCTGCGCGCCATGGACCATCCGACCATCGACCACCGGGGGCCGGACTTCGCCGAGCTAGGCAAGCGGGTGATCGCCGGCATGAAGCGGATCGTGAAGACCGAGGCGGGCGAGGTGGTGATCTACCCGGCGTCGGGAACCGGGGCCTGGGAGGCAGCCTTGGTCAACACGCTCTCGCCAGGCGACAAGGTGGTCATGTTCGAGACCGGGCACTTCGCGTGGCTGTGGGACAAGCTGGCCCGCAAGATCGGACTCGATCCCCAGGTGATCGGCGCGGACTGGCGCCGGGCGGCGGACCCGGCGGCCATCGAGAGCGCGCTCAGGACCGATAGCGGCCACGAGATCAAGGCGGTCTGCGTGGTCCAGAACGAAACCTCCACCGGGTGCACGACCCAGGTGGGCGAAATCCGTGCGGCCATCGACGCTGCCGGGCATCCCGCGCTCTTGATGGTCGACACCATATCGTCACTCGCTTCGATCGACATGCGGATGGACGAGTGGGGCGTTGACGTGATCGTCGCGGGTTCGCAGAAGGGCCTGATGCTACCCCCGGGGCTCAGCTTCAATGCCGTCAGCCAGAAGGCCCTTGAGGCACACAAGACCGCCGCGTTGCAGCGGAGCTATTGGGACTGGGCCGAGATGCTGGGGCCGAACGCGAACGGGTTTTTCCCCTACACGCCCGCCACCAACCTGCTCTACGGCCTGGCCGAGGCCATCGACATGCTCGAGGAGGAGGGACTAGCGAACGTCTTCGCCCGCCACGACCGTCATGCCGAGGCGACGCGGCGCGCGGTCCAGGCCTGGGGGTTGGAAATCCTGTGCCAGGAGCCCCGCCACTATTCTTCATCACTCACCGCGATCCTGATGCCCGAGGGCCACTCGGCCGATGCCTTCCGCAAGGTGGTGCTGGAGAATTTCGATATGTCGCTGGGCTCGGGCCTCAGCAAGGTAGCCGACAAGGTCTTCCGCATCGGGCATTTGGGCGATTTCAACGATCTGATGCTGATGGGCACCCTGGCGGGTGTCGAGATGGGGTTGGAGATCGGCGGCGTCCCGCATCAGAAGGGTGGGGTGGGCGCGGCCATGCGATATTTGGCGGAGACGGCGCCAGCTCACTGAAAGGATCATTTCGATGAGCGATCTGCACTATGGAGTCGTGGACGCGATTGGCTGGATCACCCTCAATCGCCCCGACACCCGCAATGCGCTGACCTTCGAGATGTATGAGGGGCTGGCTGAGATCTGTGCCAATGCGCCGACCGATGGCTCGGTCAAGGCGATCGTGATCCACGGGGCAGGGGGCCGTGCCTTCGCCGCTGGGACCGACATGACCCAGTTCCGGGGGTTCTCGACGCCCCAGGATGCCTGGGATTACGAGGCAAAGATGGATGGGGTGCTGGAGGAAATCGAACGCTGCCCGATCCCGACCATCGCCGCCATCACCGGGGCTTGCACCGGGGGCGGGGCGGCAATTGCTGCTTGCTGCGACCTGCGGATCACCGATGCGCGGCTGAAATTCGGCTTCCCCATCGCGCGGACGCTGGGGAACTGCCTCTCGGTCTCGTCGCTTGCCCGTCTCTCGGACCTGATCGGGCCGGGCCGCGTCCGCGAGATCATCTTCACCGCGCGCCTGGTCGGCGCGGAGGAAGCGGAGGCCGTCGGTCTGGTCTCCGAGATACTGGACGATGCCGAGGCAGTGATGGCCCGCGCCGAGGAATTGGCGGCCCATCTCGCCACCCACGCGCCACTTACCCTGCGGGTCACCAAGGAAGGATTGCGGCGCCTCCGTGACAATGGCCCTGGGGCCGAGGACAAGGATCTGATCGAGACCGCTTACATGAGCGAGGATTTCAAGGAGGGAATGGAAGCCTTCCTTGCCAAGCGCGCACCCCAGTGGAAGGGGCGCTGATCATGGTCAAGGGGCCGCTGGACGGCATGAAGGTGATCGAGCTCGCCCATGTGATGGCGGGGCCGGTGGCGGGATTGATGCTGGCCGATATGGGGGCCGAGGTCATCAAGGTCGAGAAACCGGCCGGCGATGATGTGCGCCGGTCTGTTCCGCCCGAGATCGCGGGCGAATCCGCATCCTTCTTGATGGTCAACCGCAACAAGCGCGGGATCGCGCTGAACCTCAAGCACCCGGACGGGGTGGCGATCCTGAAGCGGATGCTGGCCAAGGCTGACGTGGTGATCGAGAACTACCGCAAGGGGACGATGGAGCGCCTGGGCCTCGGCTATCAGGAACTGCGCCAGGCCAATCCGGGTCTGATCTATGCGGAGATATCTGGCTTTGGCCGCACCGGGCCTTATGCGGATCGCGGCGGGTTCGACCTGATCGCCCAGGGCATGTCCGGCCTGATGTCGATCACCGGCGAGGGGCCGGGCCGCCCTCCGGTCAAGGTTGGCGCGCCAGTCTCGGACATCACTGCCGGGATCCTGCTCGCCATGGGGGTCGCGGCGGCCTATGCGCAGAGGCTTCAGACCGGCGAGGGGCAGAAGGTTGATACGTCGCTTTTCGAGGCGGCGATCACCCATACCTATTGGCAGTCGGCCATCGCGTTTGCGACCGGTGAGTCACCCGGTCCGATGGGCTCGGCCCATCCGCTGAACGCGCCCTATCAGGCCTTCCAGACCGCCGATGGCTGGATCAATATTGGCGCCGCCACTCAGCCGACCTGGGAGCGGCTGGTGAAGATCATCGGCGCACCGGAATTGAACGACGATCCGCGCTTTGCCGTGAATTCCGCCCGGATGGCGCACCGTCCCGAGCTGGAGGAGACTCTGAACGCGACCTTCCGCACCCGGACGACCGATGAGTGGCTGGCGCTGCTCGAGGATGGCGGGTTCCCGGCCGGGCCGGTTCTGACCGTCGGGCAGATGCATCGCGATCCCCAGGCACAGGCGCGCGAGATGGTGGTTATGACGGATCACCCGGTGGCGGGCGCGGTCGAGACAATCGGCTTGCCGGTGAAGTTTTCCGAGACGCCGGGTGGCGTGCGCGGCCCTGCGCCGATGCTCGGTCAGCACACACGCGCGGTGCTTTCGGATCAAGGTTATTCGGAAGCCGAGATCGAAGCGTTCCTCAGCTCCGGCGCGGCGGTGGCGGCTGGGCCTTAGTCGGCGTTGACCGCCGGAAGCAGGCCCTTCTCGGCCGCCAGTTCGCGCATTCGCGCCTGAATCTTCTCGAAGGCGCGCACCTCGATCTGACGGATGCGTTCGCGGCTGACATTGTAGACCTGGCTCAGATCCTCCAGCGTCACCGTTTCTTCGCTCAGGCGCCGCTCGGTCAGGATGTGACGTTCACGGTCGTTCAACTCGCCCATCGCCTCGATCAGCAATTCGCGCCGCGCGTCCAGCTCCTGGCTCTCCGCATAGGCCTCGGCCTGGTCCGCATCCTCGTCGGCCAGCCAATCGACCCATTCCATCGAGCCTTCGGTGTCACCGCGCACCGGCGCGTTCAGCGACGTGTCGCCGCCGCCCGACATGCGGCGGTTCATGCTGACGACTTCGTCCTCTTTGACACCGAGGTCCGAGGCGATCTTCTCGACCTGCTCGGGCCGCATATCGCCGTCTTCCAAGGCGCCGATTCGGCCCTTGGCCTTGCGCAGATTGAAGAACAGCTTCTTCTGGGCGGCCGTTGTGCCCAACTTCACCATCGACCACGACCGCAGGATATATTCCTGGATCGACGCACGAATCCACCACATAGCATAGGTGGCCAGCCGGAACCCTTTGTCCGGATCGAAGCGCTTGACTGCCTGCATCAGGCCGACATTGGCCTCGGATACGATTTCGGCGGTCGGTAGGCCATAGCCGCGATAACCCATGGCGATCTTGGCCGCGAGCCGCAGATGCGAGGTCACAAGCTGATGCGCCGAATCCCGGTCGCCATGATCGACCCAGGCCTTGGCCAGCATGAACTCCTGCTCCGGCTCCAGCATTGGAAACTTCCGGATCTCAGAAAGATAGCGGCTCAGCCCCTGTTCAGGCGACGGGGCGGGAAGCGAATTAGTCAAGCTTGCCATTGTATTTCCCCCAGACTGCTCGTTGTTGTTTGTTTATATGTGGCGTTTCCGCCTATTGGTTACAAGTGCTGACCTATTCCGAGCCGAATTCGCTAATTGCCCGGCATTGTTGGCGGCATTCATACCCATAAAAACGGTTCCAGCCGCAAATCCGGCGCACAATTTGAGGAAAAGTGAAAAATTTGTGCATTTTTTACGCAGGACCCATGCTGGCCGAAACGCTCGCGTGCTCCCTGGGACCGGCCTTTGGCTAATCGCGTAGTTGTACGCCCGCGAAACGCTCGTTGGACCAGACGATCTAGAACTCGCCCAAACCATATCCCCCGATGGCAAGCGTGCCGCGCATGCGCGATCGCCGTCACCTGTTTGGACAGGACCTTGAAATGCGGCAGATGACGCGCCAAGGCGCAAAGGTCATCGCGATTGGCGAGGGCTGGGGATGCTGCAAGGCGCAGCATCGTTGCCGCGGCAATGGCAATTACATGCCGGACGAGCATCAAGGTGTTCTCCCACCGAGCCCGGCTTTTGCCGAGACGAGGCGGGCAAGTCTGCCGAAACTAGGTTCAAATTATCTGAATCCTCGGATTCGCATAGGTAAACAGCGCTTGGATCAGGGCTTCCAGGTCTGGCGGTGCCGCGCTTTGGAAGCAGAGATCCGCACCCGTGACCGGGTGCCGGAAGCCAAGGATCGAAGCGTGAAGCGCCTGCCGGGAAAAGCCGTGCAACGCCTCGGTCAGCGCGGGATCAGTGCCGCGCGGCAAGGTAGGGGCCCGCCCGTAAACCGGGTCTCCGATCAGCGCATGGCCGATGTAACTCGCATGGACCCTGATCTGATGGGTGCGGCCGGTTTCAAGCTGGCACTCCGTCAGGCTGGCAATCGGCGCTGGGTCGGTCCCGAAAACCTTGCGCACGGCCATGCGCGTCACTGCATGGCGCCCATCGCGGATGACGGCCATACGCTTGCGGTCAGTCCGGTGGCGCGCGATCGGCGCGTCGATCCGGACGGTCGCGTCTTTTTCGAAACTGACGCCCGCAATTCCGGCCAGGCGCGGGTCGGCGCGGCTAGGCGCGCCCCAAACAACGGCCATATACCGCCGGTCGATGTCGTGAGCGGCAAATTGTTCCGTCAGCCCCGTATGGGCCGCATCGGTCTTGGCGGCGACCAGCAAGCCGGATGTCAACTTGTCGATCCGGTGCACGATCCCCGGTCGCAGCGCGCCACCGATTCCGGTCAGGCTGTCGCCGCAATGATGCAGCAATGCGTTCACCAGGGTGCCAGTTTCGGCTCCGGGTGCGGGATGCACGACCATGCCGGCGGGCTTGTCGATGACGATCAAGTCGGCGTCTTCGTGAACGATGGTCAGTGGGATCGCCTCGGGCTGCGGTTCGATCGGCACTGGCGGGGGAAGCTCGATCAGATAGACCTCGCCTGGCTTGACTTTGCGCCGGGCGTCTTCGACGGTCTCGCCCGTTGCCAGGCTGACCGCCCCCTCGGTGATCAGTTGGGCGATGCGCGAACGTGACAAGCCCTCGGCGTTCAGTGCCAGTGCCTTGTCCAGCCGCAGCCCGGCGATGTCACCGGGGATGAGGATTTCAACCGGGGCCTCCGCTCCGTCGAAAGGTTCGGCCATGGCTCAGCCCGATCCGGCCAAATATCGTGACGGCGAGGACGCGCCCGAGTCGCCGCAATTGCGCCGCCTGCGATTCCTGGTGACGACGCTGACGGTGGTGCTGATCCTGGGCATGGTGATCGTCGTCGCCGCCATGGTTGTGCGATTGGGCCTTTTCGACCGGGCGTCCGAATCCGAACCCATTACCGCCGAGAGCCTGGTGTTGCCCGCAGGCGCCGAAGTCCTTTCGCTCGGGCATGCCGAGGGGCAACTTCTGATCCTGACCCGCGATGCCGATGGCGCGGAGACGCTGCGCGTCTTCGATGCAGACTCTGGGGCACAGATATCGGCGACGCCGATTTCCCGCGAGTAGGTCACGTAAGCTCCCGATAGGCCGGGAACCCGGCCAGCGGCGTGGCCTCGTAGACACCGCGGGCGACAGCCCGGGCCACGCAATCCGCCGCATGGGAGCCGATCCGCGCGATGCTGGCGGTCTTGTCCGTCACGGGCACTGCACCTGTTGCCAGCACGAAAACCGTGTCCCCATCCAAAGGCGTATGGACCGGGCGGATCGCCCGGGCGAACCCATCTTGGGCCATCAACGCGACGCGCCGTGCATCGTCGCGGTCGAGCGCCGCATTCGTCGCGACGACCGCGAGCGTAGTATTGGCGCCAGGCTGCCCTTCGGCGGCCGGGGCGGGGTCGGCTGGCGCTTCATGGGGAGGTGGCGCGCCGCCGAATTCGCGGTTGCGCTCGAACGGCCAGGCCCAGAAGCAATGCGTTCCCGGCATCACCACCGAGCCGAGGGAGTTCACGACCACGACCGCCCCGACGACCAGCGCGTCATCGATGACCGAGGCGGCGCCCAGCCCGCCCTTCAACGCTCCCGCCGTCGCGCCAATCCCCGCGCCGGCATTGCCGAGCGCGAAGTCAGAGCCCGCATTCGCCGTGGCCTGGCGTCCAAGGTCGAACCAGGGTGGGTGGTCCCAGTCCTTCGGGCCGCCGGTCAGCAGATCGAAGATGATCGCACCTGGCACGATGGGTACATTGATGCCGCCGATTGGGAAGCCGCGCCCTGATTGACGCAGCCAATCCAGCGCGCCGCCAGGCGCATCCAGGCCGAATGCCGAGCCACCAGACATCACTACGGCGTCCACATGGGTCATCACGCTGGCCGGGTCCAGCACGGTCGTGCCGCGCGTCCCCGGCGCGCCGCCGGCGACGGCGCAGGCCGCCACGGCCGGCGCTTCCGCGACCACCGCCGTCACGCCGGTAACCAACCCGGCGTCCTCGGCGTTGCCGACAAGAATGCCGGGCACATCAGTGATGCTGTTCTTGGGTCCGGCTTCGGGCATGTGTGTCTTTGCTCCTCGATGGCAGGATAGGGGGGCGGTGGCGTTTCTTGCAATGGCGCCGAGGCCCGGCCAATCTTGACCCCTTGAGTAACCGGGGGCGCGCGCATGCTGGGACCGCTGGCGGGAATCCGTATCCTAGAATTCGAGTCGATCGGTCCCGGGCCGTATTGCGCCATGCTGCTGGCCGATCTAGGCGCGGAGGTATTGCGGCTCGCCCGGCCTGCCGCCGACCGGGGCAAGCTGATCGAGGACCGGGGCCACGCGGTCATGCATCGAGGACGGCCGGCGATCACATTGAATTTGAAAGACGCGGACGATCTAGATCTGGCCTGCCGGCTGATTGGCAAGGCCGACGGATTGGTCGAGGGGCTGCGGCCGGGTGTCATGGAGAAGCTCGGTTTGGGCCCCGAGCAGGCGCATAGCCTGAACCCGGGGCTGGTCTACGGCCGGATCACCGGATGGGGGCAGGAGGGGCCGCTGGCCCACTCGGTTGGCCACGACATCAACTATATCGCGCTTTCAGGCGCGCTCGGTACCATGGGCGCGCCGGACGCGCCGCCGCTGCCTCCCCTGAACCTGATTGGCGATTTTGGCGGCGGTGGGCTCTACCTGGCCTTCGGGATGCTTGCGGCCCTGATCGAGGCCGGCCGGACCGGGCAAGGCCAGGTCGTAGACGCGGCGATGATTGACGGCGCGGCGAGCCAGATGGCGCTGCTTTATGCATGGCACGCGACCGGATCATGGCGACCCGAGAAAGGTGCGAACTTGCTGGATGGCGGGGCGCCTTTCTATCGCTGCTATCGCTGTTCCGACGGCAAGGACGTGGCGGTCGGCGCCATCGAGCCGCAATTCTTTGCGGCACTGATGCAAGGGCTTGGTCTCACCGAGGAGGAGTGGGATCAATACGATCGCGGGCGATGGCCAGCTTTGGCGGAGCGGATTGCCGGGGCGTTTGCCGGCCAGCCCCGAGATCATTGGTTGGGCCTGCTCGAGGGGACGGATGCCTGCGTCTCTCCGGTGCTGACAATGGTCGACGCTCCAGAGCACCCGCATAACCGCGCCCGCGCGACTTTTACTGGACCGCCGACGCAGCCCGCACCGGGTCCGCGATTCTCGAACCATGCGGGACGCGTGCGCGATTGCGATACGGCGCCCGATGCTTTGCGCGATCAGATTCTAACCGATTGGGGCATTTGACGGTCCAACGCGCCGACTCTAGCATTCGGCCCCGCGATGCGACGTTTGATTGGGATCATGGCCATGGCCTTGCTGGCGCCGCTGCCGGCGAGCGCCGAGGAATATGCGCCGGGCGAGAAACTTACCATGATCAATTGCGGCCGCTGCCATGTGGTTAGCGACAAGGACCGAATGGCGGGGATCGGCTCCACGCCCTCGTTCGCGGTGATCCGCACCTGGGACAACTGGGAAGACAAGATGAAGGCCTTCTGGACCTACCGGCCGCATCCGGCCTTCACCCAGGTTGAGGGCATGACCGCACCCTTCCCGGAGAGCCGGCCATCGCCGATCCACCCAATTCAGCTTACGCTGGCCGAGGTCGAGACCATCGTCGAATACGCGCGTACGATTGAGCCCGCCGATTTGGGAGCCGATTTGGGCCTGAAATAGCAGGCCCAAATCAGTGGCCAACTTCAGGCCTTGCCCTTGTAGATGTCGATCAGCGTGTTCAGCATCTGAATTGCTTCGTCGCGCGGGCGTTGGAAGGTGTTGCGCCCGATGATCGAGCCGTTGCCGCCGCCGTCGCGGATCGCGCGCGCGTCGTCATAGACCGAGCTTTCTCCCTTTTTCGAACCGCCTGAGAAGACGACGATGCGCCGACCATTGAAGGCGGATTTCATGCAGTCCGCGACACGGGCGGCCTGGGTCGAGATATCGATACCCTGGGCCTCGTAGACCTTCTTGGCCTCACCCAGTTCCAGGTGGTCGGTCGACAGCTTGATCTTGATGACATGGGCGCCCAGCAGTGCGGCGATCTGGGCCGCATAGGCCGCGATGTCGATGGCGGTCTCGCCGTCCTTGGTCAGCGCTTCGCCGCGCGGATAGGACCAGATGACCGTCGCCACACCCGCCGCGGCAGCCTCGTTGCGCATCTCGGCGATCTCCTCGAACATTTCGAGGCCGGCGGACGAACCCGGATAGATCGTGAAGCCGATCGCGGCGCAGCCCAACCGCAGCGCGTCATCGACCGAGGCGGTGATCGACTGATCTTTCGGCGCCTCTGACGGGATCAGCGAGTTCGCCGAATTGGCCTTCAGGATGGTCGGGATCTGGCCAGCAAAGGTATCTGCACCGGCCTCGAGCATCCCCAAAGGCGCCGCATAGGCACTCAAACCGGCATCTATCGCAAGCTGATAGTGGTAATGGGGATCATAGGCTGGCGGGTTGGGCGCGAAGGACCGCGCGGGCCCGTGCTCGAAGCCCTGGTCGACGGGCAGGATGATCATCTTGCCGGTACCACCCAGCTTGCCGTTCATCAGCAACGAGCAAAGCTTGCCCTTAACGCCGGGATTGTCCGATTCATAATTCGAGAGGATTTTCTGGACGGTCCTAGTGGCTTTCATCTGACGGTGCTCCCTCTGGAAAGTCGCTGAATTTGGAGCGGGATTACAGGAAGCCCCGCGAAGTGGTCAAGACGCTCGGCTGCCGCATGCGGCCCGGGCCAGGCCGTTGTTGCCTGCACGGACAACGGCCTATTCGCCAACCCCATAGAGCGCGGCGATCCGGGCGCCCAGACCGCCTTCCGTCCAGGTCGTGATCGCGGCTTCCGCCGATGCCAGGGCAACGCCGCGCCAGGCGTCGCGGTCCTCGCCCTCGGCTTTGGCAAAGCGCTTGTCGAGGCGAACGCGCAGTCCAGCCGAGGACTGGTCGCCGGCGGCGGCTGCCAGCGAGGCCCAAAAATAGGCGTCCGCATAGCTGCGCGGTACCCCGCGCCCCAAGGCGGCCGCGTGGGCGCGTTCGCGCAAGGCGGCGACGTCGGCGCCGTTCAGGATTTCCTGATCCGCCGCCACGCGCCCCTCCGCCTTGGGCCAATCGGCGGAAGCTTCAGCCTGTACCGAGAGCACCGCCCGGGCGCCCATGCCTTCCTCCAGGCTGTCGGCGAGCGTCATCCCGCGGTTTTCGCCTCCAGTCGCCGCGCGCAGCGCCATGGCATAGGCCTGCTCATCGGCACCATCGGTGCTCAGCGCCTCGGCCAGAAGCAACGCGGCCGCCGGGTTCCAATCCTCGGCAAGCGGCTCCAGCAAGGCCTTGCCGTGCAGAATCGAGCGCGGCGCACCAATGCCCGTCAATAAGGCCTCGCCCACGCGCAGCCGCGTTCCCTCGTCGAGCGCGGAGATGTCGCCGCTGATCGCCGCGGCCAGTTCGCCCGCACCAATCAGCGCACGGCTGATCAACGGCGCCCGCGAAATGGTGGGATTCAGCGCGGCGATGGCGGTTGCCGGGCTTTGGAAGACCTCCTCCTCGAGCCATACACCTTCGGGCGGCGCGATGGCGATCACCAGCCGGTCCTTGTCCTGGACGAATCGGCCGACCTCCTCGGCCGCATTGTTCGCGAATGCGATCTCGCGTTCGTCCGGCGGGTTTACGCCGTCGCTCACCGCCTCCATCAAGATCGATTGGATCATCGCCGGCGCTTCGTTGATGTCCCCAAGTTGCCCGGCGAGCATCGGTTCCAACCGCTCGAACAGGCCCTTGTTCTCGACCGCGATCTCGGCCTGGCGCAAAAGCGCGACCGGATATGGCTCGCCCGATGGGTTATCAGGCTCTGGAATCACACCGGTTAGCCACAAATAATCGAAAGCCGCGGTCGCATTCACCACCGCGGCGTCCTTGACCGCGGCGTGCAGGGTCACGTCGGCGGCCGAGCTTCCGAATTGAAACGCCGTGTCCATCGAAACATTGTCCACGGTGACGCCGTCATAGCCGAAGGCGGTCATCATGCCGGCGGCCTCGGGTTCGAAACATGCGGGCGCGACGTTGACCCCGGTCATTTCCATCCGCTGACGAACCCCATCGAAGTTCAGGCTCGCAGCACTGGAGATGCGGTCCACTTCGATCTTGCATGCACCCTCGCCGTCCCAATCAAGACGCGGATAGAGCCTGAGCCCCGAGATGATCGTGTCGCCGGTGTGAGGATCGATGGTTAGATGCTCATAAGTCAGGTCCACCGCCGTGCGGGCTGCAAGAAGCATATACTGGGTCGATAGGCGTGAAAGAGTACGCAGCGTCAGGCCGTCGATCAGCGCACTCTGTGCATGCGCCACATGTGGTGGTGCCTCCAGTAATGCGAGCGCCAGCGCGGTCGTGCAAAGGGATGTGCGCGCGAACTTCATCAATGATCCTCCAAGTTTCCTCGCCACCGCGGATACTACCTCGAATCGTGCCGCTTGGCCGCCCGATCGCATGAGCCCGGAAAGCACGTGGCGCGGGCCGGGCCATGGGCGTTACAGGAACAGGTCGTGTGTGTTCAAGAAAAGGCACCCATTTGTGTCAAAAATACACCATCCCCGATCGATTTCGGTTGAGACTTCCACGCTGCGGCGTCGAGCTTTTGCGGCGCCGAGGAGGATGGCGCTAAGAAACAAAGGAACCAGCGACGCACAAGGCGCGGAGGGGCAGTCAGCATGATTAGGATCGGTCTAGCTGCGGCGGCCATTCTTCTCCTCGCGCAATCTACGTTTGCTGCACTGGCCAATTTCCATCTCTAAATCTTTTCAAGGACGCGGGCCCTGGGGGGGGACTGCGGAAGGGCGGCCTTCGGGCCGCCCTTCACCGTTTCGGGTTCAACTTTCGAGTGCTGCCACACCCGGCAAGGTCTTGCCTTCAAGCCATTCGAGGAATGCGCCACCTGCCGTCGAGACATAAGAGAAATCGTCGGCCGCGCCGGAGGCATTGAGCGCCGCGACCGTGTCGCCACCACCGGCGACCGATAGCAGGCTACCCTCGCGGGTCAGCCGGGCGGCCTCTAGCGCCGCGGCATCGGTCGCGGCATTGAAAGGTGCGATCTCGAAGGCCCCGAGCGGGCCGTTCCAGACCAGGGTCTTGGCGGCGGCGAACCGCGTCTTGATCGCCTTGACCGAGGCGGGCCCGGTATCCAGGATCATCGCATCGGGCGGGCAGGCATCCGCCGCAACCACGTGCGCGTCGGCGTCCTCGCGGAACTCACGCGCGACCACCACGTCACTCGGCAGCACGATCTCGCACGCCCCGTCCTCGGCCTTTGCCAGGATTTCGCGGGCTGTGTCCGCAAGGTCGTGCTCGCAAAGCGACTTGCCCACGTCGATCCCCCGAGCGGCCAGGAACGTATTCGCCATGCCACCCCCGATCACGATCTGATCGACGCGGTCGATCAGGTTGCCCAGCAGATCCAGCTTGGTCGAAACCTTGGCGCCGCCGACGATGGCGACGACCGGGCGCTGAGGATCGCCCAGCGCCTTTTCGAGTGCCTCGAGTTCGGCCTGCATCAGCCGCCCTGCAGCCGAAGGCAGGCGCCGCGCCACGCCTTCCGTGCTGGCATGGGCCCGGTGCGCCGCCGAAAAGGCATCGTTGACATAGATATCGCCCAGCCTCGCCAGGGCGCCGGCAAACTCAGGGTCGTTCGCTTCCTCGCCCGGATGGAACCGGGTGTTTTCCAGCAGCAGCACATTGCCCTCGGCCAGCCGGTCGATCGCCTGGTCCGCGATGGCGCCGACGCAGTCGGGTGCGAACTGGACCGGCAGGTCCAGAACCTCGGCCAATGGCTCGATCAGGCGGCCCAGCGACATCTCGCGCACCGGCTGTCCCTTGGGCCGGCCGAAATGGGCGAGCAGGATCGGCCGCCCGCCTTTTTCCACGATTTCCCGCACGGTCGGCCTTATCGCCCGCATCCGGGTCGTGTCCGTGACCCTGCCATCCTGCATGGGCACGTTGATGTCGACCCGGACGAGCACCAGTTTGCCGGAGAAGTCGAAGTCGTCGAGGGTTTTGACGGGCATGGGCTTTGCTACGGTATCAGCGCCTGCAACCTTAGTGATCTCAGAGCAGCGCCCCCATGGCGACGGCGGTGTCACTCATGCGGTTCGAGAAGCCCCACTCGTTGTCGTACCAGCTCAGCACCCGCACCAAATTGCCGTCCAGCACCTTGGTCTGCGGCGCGGCGAAGTTCGACGAATGGCTGTCGTGGTTGAAGTCGACCGAGACCATCGGGCCAGTGTTGTAGTCCAAGATGCCCTTGAGTTCCTGTCCGGCGGCACGCTCGGCGGCCGCATTCACCGCGTCCTCGTCCACGGGTTTCGAGGCGACGAATTTCAGATCGACCACCGAAACATTCGGCGTCGGCACCCGGATCGCAGAGCCGTCCAGCTTGCCCGCCAGTTCCGGCAGCACCAGGCCAACAGCCTTGGCCGCGCCGGTCGAGGTCGGGATCATGCTCATCGCTGCGGCGCGCGCCCGGTAGAGGTCGGAATGCATGGTATCCAGCGTCGGCTGATCGCCGGTATAGGCGTGGATTGTGGTCATGTAGCCCTTCTCGATCCCGAAGGCGTCGTGCATGATCTTGGCGACCGGCGCCAGGCAGTTGGTGGTGCAGGAGGCATTCGAGACGACGAGGTCATCGGCGGTCAGGGTATCGTGATTCACGCCATAGACGATGGTCTTGTCGGCGCCCGAGGCAGGAGCCGATACCAGGACCCGCTTCGAGCCGTTCTCCAGATGCACGCTCGCCTTCTCCTTCGAGGCGAAGATGCCGGTGCATTCCATGGCAACATCGACGTCGCCCCAGGGCAATTCATCAGGATTGCGGATCGCGGTCACACGGATCTGTCCGCGACCAACATCGATCGTGTCGCCATCGATGGTCACCGTCGCCGGAAAGCGGCCATGGACCGAGTCGTAGCGCAGCAGATGCGCATTGGTCTCGACCGGCCCCAAATCGTTGATCGCGACCACTTCGATATCAGTCCGGCCCGACTCGATGATGGCGCGCAATATGTTGCGCCCGATCCGTCCGAATCCGTTGATCGCGACCTTGACTGCCATGGGTGCTCTCCTCGTGATTAGATGATGGGGCGCTTATACCTCAGCGACCTAGGGCGTCAATCGCCGCTGTCGAAGGCCAGGCGGCCACGGATCGGGGCGTCGTCGTTCCGGGCGAAAATGAACGAGAATTCGCGCCACATCTTCTCGCGGATCGCCCGTTTGAAATCGCCGAAATCGAGGGCCTGGACCACGAAACTGCCCGGCCCGGTGATGACATTGTCGCGGTAGTAGGCGACCAGATCAGGGAAATCGTGCGTGATCGCCAATCCGTTGACCATTACGCCCTTGGCGGCGGCGCGCTGCCGTGCCTCGGGCAACATCGGCGCGGGCTCGGCCCAGGGCGGGGTCTCGATCCCGTCGCCCGAGACATCGATCACCCGGCGGATCGCGGTGACACCGTTCCCATCCATCATTTCGAGTGCGTGGACGATAGCGTCGCCGATTGCCGTGCCGCCGCCGATCTTGCGCTGGGTCTGCAGCCGCGTTCCAAGACGCTGGACTTCCGCGGCGAAGCGCTCGGCGCTCTCGGGCGAGTTCAGTGTGAACCAATCGGTCTTGTATTTCGCGTAAGCCGCATCGGACCAGATCATCAGGGCCGCGGCGATCCGCTGGGTCGGGCCGGACCGGATCGCCGCTTGGATCTTTGGGTCGCGAAGCGCAGCGACGATGCCGCCGATCTGCAGGTGGAACTCCTCGTCGTCGACGCTGCCCGAGGCATCGACCGCGAAGACGATTTCAAGATCCGCCTCGGCCTGCTGGGCCGGGGCGGTTCCGCCTGAAAGCCAGAGGCCAAGTGTGAGGAGGCAGGCAAGGCGTCCCATGGCGCCGATCCTACATCAGTGCGAGCGCCTGTTCCGCAACCGCCTCGGCCGTGATCCCGAAATGCTGGAACAGGGCACCGCCCGGGGCCGAGGCGCCGAAGCTGTCCATGCCAACGAAATCCGCCTTCGATTCCTTGCCCCGCTCACCCATCAGCCAGCGGTCCCAGCCCTGACGAACGCCTGCCTCGACGGCGATCCGCGCCGCGTTGGCTGGCAATACCCGGCGCCGATAGGCCTCGTCCTGCGCGGCGAACAGTTCCCAGCACGGCATCGAGACGACCCGGGCACCCAGGCCCTTGGCTTCGAGCAGCTCCTTGGCGGCCAAGGCCACCGAAACCTCCGAGCCCGAGGCCATCAGGATGGCCCGGCGCTTGTGGTCGGCCTCGGCCAGCACATAGGCGCCCATCGCGGTCAAGTTCCTGGTCGTGTGCTTGGTGCGCACCGTTGGCACGCCCTGGCGGGTCAGCGCCAGAACGCTGGGCCCGGTTTTCGACGAAAGCGCGAACTCCCAAGCCTCCGCCGTTTCGACTGTGTCAGCCGGGCGGAAGACGGTCAGGTTCGGGATTGCCCGCAAGGCCGCCAGATGCTCCACGGGCTGGTGCGTGGGGCCGTCCTCGCCGAGCCCGATGGAATCGTGGGTCATCACATAGACCACCCGCTGGCCCATCAGTGCCGAGAGCCGCATGGCCGGCCGCGCATAATCAGTGAAGACCAGAAAGGTGCCGCCATAGGGGGCGACCCCGCCATGCAGCGCCATGCCGTTCATCGCCGCCGCCATCGCGTGCTCACGGATGCCGTAATAGACATAGCGGCCCTTGCGGCTGCTCACATCGAAGACGCCCAGCCCATCGGTCAGGGTGTTGTTCGAGCCCGTCAAATCCGCCGAGCCACCGATCGTCTCGGGCATCACCGGGTTGATCGCTGCCAGCGCCATTTCGCTGGCCTTACGGGTCGCGACCTTGGGCTGCTCGGCCGAGACCTGTTTTTTTAACGCCCGAACCGCACTCGCAAGCCGCTTCGGCGGGTCGCCGGCGACGACACGGTTGAATTCGGCCTGGCGGCCGGCGGAGAGGCCACCAAACGCATCCGACCATGCCGCCCGCGCCTGCGCGCCGCGATTGGCGGTGGCGCGCCAGTCGGCTCGGATGTCGTCGGGAATCTTAAACGGAGCGTGGCTCCATCCATAGGCCGCCCGGGCTGCTTCTATCTCGCTGGCGCCAAGGGGTGCGCCATGGGCCTTCGCCGTGTCCTGCTTGGTCGGCGCTCCGAGGCCGATATGGGTCTTGCAGGCAATCAGCGTTGGGGCCTTGTTGCCCCTGGCCCAGGTCAGGGCGGCGTCGATCTCCTCGACACTATGACCGTCGATCGCGCGGGTTTCCCACCCGCTAGCCGCGAAGCGCTGAATTTGGTCGGTGGCGTCCGACATCGAGACTTCGCCGTCGATCGAGATACCGTTGTCGTCCCAGAGCACGATCAGCTTCGCCAGCTTCTGGCGCCCGGCCAGCGTGATCGCCTCCTGGCTGATCCCCTCCATCAGGCAGCCGTCGCCGGCGATCACGTAAGTATGGTGATCGACGATCTTGCGTCCAAAGCGTGCGGCCATCGACTGCTCGGCCATCGCCATGCCGACCGCGTTGGCCAGGCCCTGGCCCAGAGGTCCCGTGGTTGTCTCGATCCCTTTGGCGTGGCCGTATTCCGGGTGACCGGCGGTAATCGAGCCCAACTGCCGGAAGTCCTTGATCTGCTCCAGCGTCATGTCCGCATAGCCGGTCAGATGCAGAAGTCCATAGAGCAGCATCGAGCCGTGGCCCGCGCTGAGCACGAACCGGTCGCGGTCGGGCCAGCTCGGGTTCATCGGGTCGAACTTCAGGTGACTGTCGAACAGCACCGTCGCCACATCGGCCATGCCCATGGGCATGCCAGGATGGCCAGAATTGGCTTTTTCCACAGCGTCCATCGCCAGGACCCTAAGCGCGTTCGCCATCGCAAAGCGGCGTGGATCGGCGGCCTTCATCTCGTCGAATGTCACGTTGGTCCCCCAGGACGATGTGCGGCTGCATCAGCGTGCCGCCGGGCATGGAATCGCAGGGCGAAAATGCGGGCCACCGCTGGCAGGGTCAACCCTGGCGTTTCCAGGGACGCGGCCCTGGGGCCATACTCTTCGGCGAGGGCATTTTGGCATGGCGAATCGCCGGATTGCCGCTATGCTCGGTGCAGAACGAATCTCCGGACGAACCGGGGTCACAAGCGGCAGCCGAGAATGCCGTGAAATGAGGTCCTAAAAGGACCCGTTGGTAGGCAAACGTCGTAACTGACATCGAGCAGATAAAGGGGTTGCAGGCAAATGTCCGAACTTGAGAATGCCATCGACCGGCTTGGCCGGGCGATAGCGAATTTGCGCGACACGACCGGCGGCAGGCCGGAACCGTCGATAATCAATGACCTGACGGGCGAGCGGAACGAGCTGCGCGCCGAGGTGATCGAACTACGCGGCCAGCACGAGCAGGATGCGCAACTGCGTGTCGAGGCGGCAGATGCGGTCCGGATCGCGCTCAGCGATCTGCGCAGCATCGCGGCCGTCAGCGCCAAGCAGCGCAAGTCTGCCCGCAAGAAGGCGAGCTGAGGGAGGACGTGATGTCAGAAGTCACTGTGGACATTGCCGGGCGCAGCTATCGGCTGGGGTGCGGCGAGGGCGAGGAAGAGCATTTGGTCGATCTCGCCACGATGATCGACGGCGATGCGCGAGCGCTGCACCGGCAGTTCGGCAACATGTCCGAGGGCCGACTGTTGCTGATGACCGCGTTGATGGTCGCGGACCGGCTGTCGGATGCCGAGTCGCAGATCTATGCCGCCGAACAGCGGCTGGAGAAGGCGCAGAAGGGCGCCAAGAGGCGCGGAGGTCAGGACGATATGTTCTCGGCCGAACGCGAGGCCGAGCTGACCCATCGGGTGAACGCGCTGATCGAGCAGGTCGAGGATCTGCAGCAGGCCGCGGCAGTCTGACAAGACGGCGCGTTCTGGCTGGCGCGCGCGGGCGGCCCTTTCCAACGTGGCCGCCGCGGCTTATCTTTGGCTCAGGCGGGTGCTGTCCTTCCCGTTTGAGGCCAGAATCCTGGTGGCCTATTTCTTCGCATGGGAGCTGGCTCTGCGACTGGCCGTGGCCTAACGCACCTGGCGCCCACCTGGTTATCCAGGCTCGCGAGGATCTGACACCTCGACGGTCGCGATGGGCCCGCCACCCAATGAGGGCGCTATGCTGACGCTGCCGAAGGCGCAGGAAATCATCACCGCCGCTCTTACGGGCGAGCGGTCGGACGCGACGCGCCGGGTCGCGGTGGCCGTCTGCGACGCGGGCGCCCATCCCCTGGCGCTTGGGCGCGAGGAGGACGCAGCCCCCCTCCTGGCCCATATCGCGCAGGCCAAGGCCTTTACCTGTATCGCTTACGGGAAGCCCTCGAAATTGGTCATGGAATGGGCCGATGGCTCGCCGAATTGGTTCCAGGGCATAGGCCATGTGGCGCAGAGCCGGATGGGTCTCGGCCTGACGGGCTCGCTGGGCGGCGTGATCATCCGCAACGGCGAGGGCAGGGCGATCGGCGCCGTTGGCGTTGCCGGCGAGGCGGGGCCGGTTGACGAGGCCTTGGCGGTGCGCGGGATCGAGGCGGCGGGCTTCGTCGCCGATCCGGGCTGAGACCTGATCTTGCTTGGCGCGGCCTGCCGGGCTAGGCAGCGCCGATGGATGCAGTCAAGGATATCAAGGCCGGCCTGCGCAAGCGGGGCTACGCGGCGCGCAAAGCCGCATATGCCAAGGACCGGGTGGCGGTGGGCGCGATGTCTCTCGCGGCGCGGGACCATCTCCTGGCCGCACGTCTGCATACGGGCGCCGAAATCGTCTCCGGCTACTGCCCGATCCGGACCGAGACCGACGTGATGCCGCTGATGACCGCGCTCCACGCTGCCGGACACCGGCTTTGCGTTCCGGTGATCGAGGCGGCCGGTCAGCCCCTCAGATTTCGCGAATGGTCGCCTGAGGCCGAGTTGGTCGACGGCCCCTTCGGCGCGCGCGTGCCTGCCAACGGCGAATGGCTCGAACCCCAGTTTCTGATCGCGCCGCTGGTCGCCTTCGACCGGCAATGCTGGCGGCTGGGCTATGGTGGCGGGTTCTATGACCGGACGCTCGAGCGCCTGCGCGCCAAGCGCCGGACGATCGCCGTCGGCTTCGCCTATGCGGCACAGCAGATCGAGCAGGTTCCCCGCGACCCGACCGATCAGCAACTCGACGGCGTAGTGACCGAGCAGGGCCTGATCCGACCGGAATTGTCCTCGGGGAGCGCAGGCTGATGCGGCTTCTGTTCCTGGGCGATGTCAATGGCCGGTCGGGCCGCAACGCGGTCATCGACGCGCTGCCGGGATTGCGCACCGACTGGAATTTGGACTTCGTGGCGGTCAATGCCGAGAATGCCGCCTCGGGCTTTGGCCTGACGGCGGATATCGCCGATCAGCTTTTCAAGGCGGGGGCCGATTGCATCACGCTGGGCGATCATGCGTTCGACCAGAAGGAGATGCTGGGCCATATCGAGCGCGAGCACCGGATCCTTCGCCCGCTGAATTTCGCCAAGGGCGCGCCCGGGCGCGGTTCGGGGTTCTTCGAGATCAGCCGGGGCCGCAAGATCTTTGTCGCCGTGGCGCTCGGCCGGGTCTTCATGAACCGCCCGTTCGACGATCCGTTCTCGGCCATCGACGTGGCGCTGAAGAAGGCCCCGCTCGGTGGCGTCGCGGATGCGGTGCTGGTCGAGATCCACGCGGAGGCCACCTCCGAGAAGATGGCCATGGGCCATTGGTGCGACGGGCGCGCCAGTGCGGTGGTTGGTTCGCATACCCACGTGCCGACGGCGGACGCGATGATCCTTGGTAGGGGCACCGCTTACATGAGCGACGCGGGCATGTGCGGCGATTACGACTCGGTGATCGGGATGGAGAAGACCGAGCCCCTCAAGCGCTTCATCACCGGAATGAGCACCCAGCGGTTCGAGCCGGCGTTCGGCGAGGCGACGATTTGCGGGATTTTTGTCGAAACCGATGACAAAACGGGATTGGCGAAGGCGATCCGGCCGGTGCGGATTGGCGGGGTGCTGGACTCGGGATAAGGTTAGGGCTCTCACATGTGAGATTCCGGTTATACAGTTGATTTTCAATGATAAAAAAGTTGATGTTAACCTGAATGAAATAATTTCGGAGACGAGGCGGTCACCCGACCACGCACCCGACAAGGTGGATTGAAAATCCACCCTATCGCGGATTGCGTGGCTGTTACGGACCCGCCATCCGGTCGCGTATCTTCTCGGCCAGTTCTAGAGTCGGCAACTTGCGTGTCGGATCCAGCGGCAGGGGCTGAGACGAGAACTTGACCATCACGAAACCGGTTTCTCGGTCCACGTATATGCTCTGCCCGTGGATACCGATCCCAAAGGCGAGGGGCGAAGGCCGGTCAAGCACGTACCATTGCGAGCGGTAGCGCATGGGGAGCTGGCCGTAGTCCTCGAACCCAGTACTTTCGGCCCAGGCCTTCGGGTTGCCACCGGCGACGATATCGTCGAGCCTCTCGGCGGAGACGACCCGATTGCCGCCCTCGGCAAACATCAAACCGAGGCGCGCCAGATCGGGTGCCGTGCAGCAAACCCCGCCTGCGGCGCGGGGCGCTCCCAAACGGTCGACGGTAATATAGGCGCTGTGGGCCGCCCCGATCCGCCGCCAGAGCAGCTCGCTCGCCAAGTCCGCGTATCGCTGCCCCGTAGCACGTTCCAACACCCAGGCCAGCAGGTCCGGGTTGGGCGAGACGTAATGCCAAGGGCGGCCATGTTCTCCATCCCGCTCGGTCAACGTCTGATAGAAGGCTCGCAGGTCGGATGCCGTCTCGCCGGGCTCCAAGGGGTTCCAGTTCGTCGACTTTCGGTATTGGATGATCGGGCCCGAGGTCGCCAGGTAATCCTCGTCGAAGGACACACCAGCACGCATGTCCAGCAAGTGCCGGATGGTCGCGCCAGTGTAGGCAGTTGATCCGACCTCCGGCACGTGATCGGTGACGAGAGCGTCAGGGTCCAGCTTGCCCTGATCCACCGCGACCCCCGTGATCAGGCCCAGGACCGACTTCGAGACCGACATCAGGATATGCGGTGTCGCGGAGGTCATGCCGTTGGCGTAGTGCTGGAAGGCGATGCGCCCTTGATGCAGCACGATCATCGCGTCGGTGAAGGAGTCTTCGAGGAAAGCGTCGAGGGATAGTTTGCCCCGGTCGGTGTCGACGGTCAGATCGCTCAAATCGACCAGCGCTTCGGGCAATTCACGGACTGCGCCCGGGTCGTGTGGAATGTCCGCCGAAGGCACGATTTCGCGCACATGCTGGAAGGCCCAGCGGTTGAAGGGGGGCTTGCGCCAGTTTGCCAACGTGACTTGGCCCTCAGGGGAGGGCGGGAACCCTTTCATCAACTCCGTCATGGGTCAGGTCTTGTAGGAGCTGTCGACCCGGTCGAGCTTGCGCAAAAGTGCTGGCCATTCGAGGATCCCAATTGGGCGATGGCCCTTGGGGCTGTTGGCCAGACGGTTCCGGGCGATGGTGGTCTCCTGCACGTCGTCGGGGATCTGGATCACCTCGGCGCCCGCCTGCTGGATGGCAAGCTGCATTCGGCAAGCCCGCTCGGCCCGATACATCCAGACGAAGGCCTCCGCGACCGTGCGGCCGACCGTCAGCAGGCCGTGGTTGCGCAATACCAGTATGTTGTTGTCGTTGAGGTCGCTCACCAGCCGCTCGCGCTCGTCCATATCCGTCGCGATCCCCTCGTAGCCGTGGTAGCCCACATGGGCGATCACGGCGAGCGCGTGCTGCGTGATCGGCAGAAGCCCGTCCTGCTGGGTCGCGACGCTGGTGCCGGCTTGAGTGTGGGTATGGAGCGCGCAGGCGACATCGGGCCGCGCCATATGCACCGCGCCGTGGATCACGAAACCCGCCGGGTTGATGTGATATTCAGTGGGGCTGAGGATATTGCCCTCCTCGTCCACCTTGACCAGCGACGAGGCGGTGATTTCCTCAAACAGCAACCCATAGGGATTGATCAGGAAGGCGTCTTCCTCGCCCGGCACCCGGGCCGAGATATGGGTGCCCAGCAAGTCCGACCAATCGAACATCTCGACCAGGCGGTAGCATGCGGCCAGATCGACCCGCATCTGCCATTCCTCGGCACTGACCTGGTCTTTGAGTTGGGGCAATGCGTTCATGTCTCTCCTCCCATCAGGATCAACGCGTCGACCGCCATGACCCCGGTTTCCGTCACAATAACCGGGTTGGCGTCCGCTTCCAAAACCGCAGAATCCTCGGCCAGGCGTGAAAACTCGGCGAGCGCTTGGGCGAGCGCCGAAAGGTCACCTCTCGGCAATCCGCGATGGCCGCGCAGCGGGGCGAGGCCTCGGACCTCGGCAATCATCTCGGCGGCGGCGGCTTCATCGACGGGCGCCAACCGCACCGCTTTATCATCGTAGAGCCCGACGAAGACCCCGCCCGGCGCCAAGGTAACTACTGGCCCGACCTGCGGGTCGCGGCGATAGCCGAGCAGCACCTCCTGGAGGCCTGCGACCATGGGCTGGATCAACAATCGGTCAACGGCGATACCCGGGTGATGCGCCGAGACATTCTCGGCGATCTGCCGCGCCGCGGTGATCACGCCCTCGGGGTCTTTGATGCCGGTCACGACCCCGCCGGCCTCGGTCTTGTGCGGGACCGCATCGGACAGAACCTTCGCTACGACCGGGTAGTCGAAGGGCAGGGCGGGGGGCATCGCCTCGCCGATGATGAACTCGACGGCGGGCACAACCGGCACGCCAAGAGCCTCGAGACGCGCGAGAGAGGCGCGTTCGTCCATCATGCGGCCCGGCCCGGCGGGGCAGGGTCCCGGCGCGACGCCGGCGCGGGGCACGCGCCATCGCAACAGCGCCCCCACCGCGTCGGCGCAGGATTCCGGTGTCCGGAATGCGGGAACACCCGCCTCGACCAATTGACGCAGTCCCTCGGTCGCTTCCGGCGTCAGGAAGGCACCGAACGGTTTGCCGTGTTTCTTCGCCTCGATCAGCGGTCGCATAGTCTCGTCGGTGGCGGACCGGGCCGAGGAGCCGGAGACCGAGATGACCATGTCGAACCTCGGATCCGACGTCATCGCCTCGAGTGCTGGACGGACAGATTTTGGCCGCGCGCCCGCAAGGGTGAGGTCCGTCATCGGCGCCTCGACCACATCGAGCCCGGTCTCGCGGATCGCTGCCAGGGTTTGCGGCGAGGGCGGTTCGATCCGGGCATTGGCGAGGGCCAGCCGGTCGCAGACCGCCGCACCGCCGCCGCCGGTGGTGCTCATGACCCCGACGACGGGATCGGGCTTGGAGAAAGGCTTCTGACCTCGGAACAAGGTTGCGGCTTCGATGAGGCCATCCAACGTATGAACCCGCGCGATGCCGACGTCGCGCAGAAATGCATCGACGATCGAATCGTCCGATAGAATGGCCCCTGTATGGGCCACGGCCAGGTGCTGACCGACGGAAGATCGCCCCAGTTTGAACGCCAAAACGGCCTTGCCCGCCACTTGGGCCGCCGCCGCGAATTCGGCCAGCCGGTCGGAGTCGCGGATCGTCTCGAGGAACAGCAGGAAGACGTCCGTGTCCGGATCGTCGACACACGCCAATCCAATCTCGCCGATGGTCAGGTCCGCTTCGTTGCCGACGCCAACGGATTTCGAGAATCCCAAACCGATCGAACGCGCGCGCGAGATCAGTCCGCCCATCATCGACCCACTTTGGCTTAGCAGTGCCGTGTTTCCAGAGATTTGCCCGTCTTCCGTGTAGATCGCGTTGACCGTGATCCAGGCGCCGCTCACCAGATCCGCCAGGCCCATCGAGTTCGGGCCCAAAAGCCGCATCCCCGCGTCACGGGCGGTTTGGACCATTTGCGCCTGGAGGGCCGCGCCCTCGGCCCCGGTTTCGGCGAAACCGTCTGCAAGGACTGTCGCGATCTTCACGCCCTTCCGAGCGCAGTCGGCGACAGCGTTGACCGCCAGATCAGTGCCAAGCAGCACATAGGCATGTTCCGGCACCTCGGGCAGGTCATCGATACTGTCAAACGATCGAGCGCCCTGAACCTCATCCCGGCGCGGGTTCACAACATAGACTTGGCCACCGTAGCCCGCGCGGCGCAGATAGTTGAGCGGCCGCCCGGTTGGCCGCGAGGCATCGGTGGAATGTCCGATCAGCGCGACGCTGCTCGGCCGGAACAGTAGGTCATGCAGGGTTCGGTCCGGGCTTTCCATGGATATCGCATAGGCGATGGATCGGACTTGCGGAACACTGATCCGCATCCCTAACGTGATAAGCGTGCATCCGAACGAGCGATGGGAAGACCCGACGGGGATGAACTTGCCCAGACCACCCGACCGGCGCTTCGTCGAGACGCCCTTTCAAGAGACGGCGAACGGCATGGCCTACCGGGCTTTCGGGACGGGTGAGCCATTGATACTGCTCCACGGCGGCGCGGGGTCCTGGGCGCATTGGGTGATGAACGTGGATGCCCTCGCCACCGCCTTCGGGGTCATCGCCTTCGATTTTCCGAGTTACGGTGACTCGACCCGGGTCGAATGGGATATCTCGACCGAAGACTACTTGAGCGTCGTTGCCGATGCGGTGCGCGAAGTCTGCGGGCAGGCGCCACGGATACACATCGCCGGTTTCTCGTTTGGGGGGATGATCGCCGCGGCGACGGCAGTTGCGCTCGGCCCACGCGCGGGCTCGCTGAGCATGACCGGCGGGGCGGGCTATGGGCCGCCCTCGGGACGTGGCTTCACGCTCGACAGCCGGCGGAGGTTGGGGGAACGCTTGGGCCGCCCCCCGACCGGGGACGAGCTGCGCGCCATGCATGCCGAGAACCTGGGCAAGCTGATGATCTGGGACCGGTCCAAGATCGACGACTGGGCCATCGACATGCAGTTTCGCAATGTCGAGCGCACGCGGTTCGACAGCCGCAGGCTGAGCTGGGCCGCCGATACGCCGCGGCTGATCGGTAAGCTGACCTGCCCCGTGAAGGTCATCTATGGCGAGCACGATGCCGCGGCGATCCCTTCGGTCGAGGAACGTTTCGCGCTTTGCCGGGCCGCGCGTCCGGATGTGGAAACGCAGGTCATCCCCGATTGTGGCCATTGGGCGATGTATGAGGAACCCGATGTGGTAAACCGATTGTTGCTCGAGTTTCACGGGCGCGCCTGAAGGGGAACTCATGAATATCACCCGTGTCACCAGCCATGTGCTGCGCTACGACCTGGACGAGGTGCTGGGATATTCCCAGCAATACTACGCTGCCCGGACCGCCCATTTGGTCGAGGTTGAGACCGATGAACGTGTCACCGGCTGGGGCGAATGCTTTGGTCCCGGACCGGTGGCGCTTGCCAACAAGACCATCGTCGAGCAGGTGCTCCAGCCCCTGGTGCTGGGCCGCGACCCGTTGGCGCGCGAGGCGATCTGGCACCATTGCTACAACATGATGCGCGATCACGGGCAGAAGGGGATGCCGATCCAGGCGCTCTCGGGCCTCGACATTGCGCTTTGGGACATCGCGGGGAAGGTCGCTGGCCTGCCGCTCTACCGGCTGCTTGGCGGGCCGACGCGCGAGCGGCTGCCGGTCTACGGCTACGGCATGATGCTGCGCAGGATCCCGGACTTGGCTGGTGCTTTCCGCGACGAAGCGGCGGCGATCCGCGAGATGGGGTTCGCTGCGACAAAGATGAAAGTGGGGCTGGGGCCCGAAACCGACGTGAAGCTTGCCCAGGCGGTGCGCGAGGGCGTCGGCCCGGACTACCGCTTTGCGGTCGATGCCAACCATTGCTACACCACGGCCGATGCCTTCCGTGTGGGCCGGGCGCTGGACGATCTCGGCGCATATTGGTTCGAGGAGCCGGTCGCGCCCGAGGACCGGGCGGGATATGCGGAGCTGCGAGCGGGTCTTAAGACCACGATCTCGGGCGGCGAGGCCGAGTTCACCCGTTGGGGCTGGCGCGACCTGTTGGAGGCGCGCGCGCTGGGTCTGGCGCAGCCCGAGGTCTGCGCCCTGGGCGGGATCAGTGAGTATCTCAAGGTCGTCGCCCTCTGCCACGCCCATTTCGTGCCGGTGATCAATCATGTCTGGGGTTCGGCCGTCGCGGTCGCCACGAACATGCACCTGCTGGCGGCCATGCCCGACCTGCCGGGCGGCTTGCATCCCTGGGAGCCGATGCTTGAATTCGACACCACGCCGAACCGGTTCCGTGACGAGATGCTGGCCGAGCCGTTGGAGATCCAGCGCCAGGTCAAGGAAAGCGGCGGCTCCGTCGGACTGCCGGGCGGCCCGGGGCTGGGGGTCACTCCCGACCCGGCGTTCCTGGACCGGTTCCGCATTGCGTAAGAGAGGGGAGAGGGATGAAGATCGCTGTCATTGACGACTACCAGAGCGTCGCTCGCGACATGGCCGATTGGTCGGGTCTCGAGGCCAGCCACGAGATCACTTTCTTCAACCAGGTCTACGAGGGGGTGGACGGCTTCGCAGAACGGCTGGCGCCCTTCGAAATCGTCTGCCTGACCCGCGAGCGCAGTCCCTTCAAGGCCGATATCATCGAGCGCCTGCCGAACCTCAAGCTGGTGGTGACCGCGGGCATGCGCAACGCGGCGATCGATTTGGAGGCCTGCAAGGCCAGCGGCATCCCCGTCGTCGGCACCGCCGGATCGGCCCAGGCAACACCTGAACTGGCCTGGGGCCTGATCCTGGCGCTCGCCCGGAACATTCATATCGAGGATGCGCGGATGCGCGAGGGAAGCTGGATCACGACCCTGGGCCTTGATCTTTCCGGCAAGACGTTGGGGATCCTCGGGCTCGGCCGGCTTGGTCAGAAGATGGCCCAGATCGCCCAGGTCTTCGACATGAACGTGATCGCCTGGAGCGCCAATCTGACCGACGAGGCGGCAGTGGAAGCGGGGGCGGTCCGGGTCGAGAAGGACGACCTGTTCCGACAGTCCGACTTCCTGACCATCCACTACAAGTTGGGGGACCGCTCGCGCGGGCTGGTGGGGGCGGCGGAGCTGGCGCTGATGAAGCCGTCGGCATACCTCGTCAACACATCGCGCGGGCCGATCGTCGATACTGACGCCCTGATCGGCGCCTTGACCGAGGGCCGGATCGCCGGTGCCGGGATCGATGTCTACGACGCCGAGCCACTGGCCTCCGACCATCCGATCCGGCAGTGCCCACGCACGCTTCTGACGCCCCATCTTGGCTATGTGACTGACGGCACCTATCAGCTTTTCTACGGCCAAATGGTCGAAAGCCTCGAGGCTTGGTTCTCGGGCCATCCGATCCGGGTGCTGGCGTGACGGATGAACTTTGGGAAAAGGGCCTCGCGACGCGGCGCGCGGTCGTTGGCGACGACTATGTCGAGAAGTCGCTGGCCGAGGCGGACGACTTCAACATGGTCCTTCAGGAATACATCACCCGCTATGCCTGGGGGGATATCTGGAACCGCGAGGGGCTGGCGCGCCGGGACCGCTCGATCCTGAACATCGGGATGCTGGTGGCGCTGAACCGTCCGGCCGAGCTGAAGCTGCACCTGAGAGGCGCGCTGAGAAACGGCGTGACGCTCGAGGAGATTCGCGAATGCCTGCTGCAAACCGCCGTCTATTGCGGTGCGCCGGCGGCACTCGATGCGTTCAGGATCGCGCGAGAGGTCTTTGAGGCGTTGGAGGCTAAGGAGTGACCCCCATCCTTGCGCAACCTAACGCTTCTCCGCGCCGGGCGGTGGGCAGCGGAGGGGGGCTCCGCGAGCGGCGGAGCGCTCTCTGATCCATGCGCCCCCTCGACGGAATCCGCGTTCTCGACCTGGCGACCTTCATTGCCGCGCCTCTCTCGGCCGCGATCATGGGCGAGTTCGGCGCCGAAGTGATCAAGATCGAACACCCGGATGGCGGTGATCCCATGCGCCGCTTCGGGACCGCGACTGACGACCCTGAACGGACGCTGGCTTGGCTGTCGGAGGCGCGCAACAAGCATTCGCTGACCCTGGACCTGAAATCGCCCAAGGGAGCCGCGACACTTAAGGAGCTGGTGCGCCGTTCGGATGTGCTGGCCGAGAACTTCCGGCCCGGAACGCTCGAGAAATGGGGGCTGGGGCCGGACGTGTTGTTGGAGCTCAACCCGGCACTGGTGATCTTGCGCATCAGCGGCTACGGCCAGACTGGGCCGTATCGCAATCGGCCTGGTTTCGCCAGAATCGCGCACGCATTCGGTGGACTGTCCCATCTGGCAGGGATGCCGGACGGGCCGCCGGTCACGCCGGGCTCGACCTCGCTCGCGGACTACATCTCCGGCTACTACGGCGTGATCGGGGTTCTCATGGCGCTGCGTGTCGCCGAACGCACGGGCAAGGGGCAGGTGATCGACGTTGCGCTCTTTGAGTCGATTTTCAGAGTCCTCGATGAAACGGCTCCGGTGTATGAAAAATTCGGAATTGTGCGCGGCCGCGAGGGCACTGCGACCCGGCAAGTTTGCCCGCACGGCCACTTCCCCTGTTCGGATGGCAATTGGGTCGCCATCGCCTGCACGTCGGACAAGATGTGGGAGCGCATGGCGATCCGCGTTCTCGACCGCCCCGACCTGGCCGCAAGTCACCCCAAGACTGAGGACCGGCTGGCCGACCGGCCACTGATTGACGGGGCGGTCGAGGCCTTCACGAAGACCCATCCGATGGCGGATGTCGTGCGGCTCTGCACCGAAGGTGACGTGCCCTGCGGGCCGATAAACACGATCGCCGATATCTTCGCCGATCCGCATTTCGAAGCGCGCGAGACGATTGCGCGTGTGTCCGACCCGGCGCTCGGGTCCGTCGCTGTGCCGAACGTCTTCCCCCGGCTATCAGAAACCCCGGGACGCATCGATCATCTGGGACCATCGCTCGGCGATGCTGAGATGCGGGTCAAAGCGATTCTCTCGGATCCTGCGCAGATTCGTGGCGGCGGCGATTGAGCCGGTCGTTGATTGCGGGCAGAACTGTCCGAATGGTGCAATAAATAGGGGTTAACGCAAAGTTTCGCGGTTTGGTTTCGTTTAGACACAAAATGCTGTTGACACCCATTGGCGCCCAAACTACGACTCGCGGCACAGGTGCATAGACGCGGACTGCAATCCTGACGCCTGAAGGCCCGGCCTGCCACAGCCGGGCCTTCATCAATTTTGGGCTCTGGGGGGCGAAGTTTGACGGATGGTCAAAAATCATCCGTACAAATTAAAAGGAGGCATCAGGTGCTTAGACGCGGAGTCTTTGCACGTGCTCCCGAGGGGGCACAACCTGACGCCTCCCGGATCAAATTGCCCTAAGGCTCTTCGACCCTCACAGCTTCGGAACAAATGACCTCATCGCTTCATTCACAACTATCGATCCGAAGACCAACCGCTATGGACAAGGCAGAGAGACCGAAGACCCGATGCCGCGGCGCCGTTCCGAATCCGAAAATCCTTCCTGACGCATCTCGACTTTCGACAATTGCGGGCGGTCTCCGCAACCAAAAAATCAAGTAAAGCCAAAGATTCTTGTGGACAACTGTCTGATAAACCTGTGGAAAACTCGAAAGCCTGTTTGCTGTCAGGCCGCTAGCAGGGGTGCCGGTGGGGAAAATCCTATCAGGGCACAGCTTGACGAATGCCGCTTGCCGAGAGGTCATTGGTCGATTACCGGTCGATGGACGCAGAGCGAAAGTCGGGGACCTGCCCATGGCCGTTTTGACCACCTGTATCGGCGCCTATCCGAAGCCTGACTACGTGCCCATGCGCGACTGGTTCCAGGTCGAGCAAGGCCTGACCGATACGTCCGGAACAGTGACGCGGCTGGCAAATCAGGTCAGCGATAGCGAGGACGCGGAAACCGAGGCGCTCTATCGCCGGGCGACCGAGGCCGCCGTCACTGACCAGGTTTCCTGCGGAGTGGACATCCCGACCGACGGCGAGCAGCGTCGCGAGAACTACATTCATTACCATTGCCGCCACCTGACTGGGTTCGACTTCGCGAATCTGACCAAACGGACGGTGCGCGACGGCGCCTATACGACCGAGCTGCCGACGATCCGGGGAAAGATCGAACCCAAGGGCGATCATTTCCTGGATCGCGACTACGAGGTTGCCCAGGGCTTCACCGATCGGCCGGTGAAGATCACGGTTCCCGGCCCGACGACGATCATGGATACCTGCGCCGACGTCCACTACAAGGACGGCCGCGCGCTGGCCTTTGATCTGGCCGACGCCTTGAATTTCGAGATCCGGGCGTTGGCCGAGGCCGGATGCAAGTTCATCCAGGTGGACGAGCCGCTGTTCGCGCGCAATGTCGAACGGGCGCTCGACTATGGTGTCGAGTGCCTTGACCGGTGCTTCGATGGGGTGCCGGCGGACGTGACCCGGGTCATGCATATGTGCTGTGGCTACCCTGGGCAGTTGGACGACGAGGAATACCACAAGGCGGATCCGTCCTGTTACTTCCGCCTGGCCGAAGCAGTGGATCGCTCGAGCGTCAATCAGATCTCGATCGAGGACGCCCACCGCTACAACGACCTCTTGCTGCTCGAGCGGTTCCAAAACTCGACCGTCATCTTCGGATCGATCGCGATCGCGCAGAGCCGGGTGGAAACGGTCGAGGAAGTCAGCGCGCGTCTCGAGGCGGCGTTAGAGCACATTGACGGCGACCGGCTGATGGCGGCGCCCGATTGCGGCCTCGCCATGTTGGGCCGCGACCTTGCGATGACCAAGCTCCAGGTGATGTGCGAGGCGGCGCAATCGGTGTAGGGCGGGGTATCACCCGACCTCATGTTCCAGCGATGCGCGTGCAAAATAAAAGGGAGGCATCAGGTGCCTAGACGCGGAGTCTTTGCACGTGCTCCGAAGAACACACCCTGACGCCTCCCAGACCGGTCACCCGAAGGTATCCGATCGGTGGCCGTCTCGCCCGAAGACGATCCAGCCTGGCAATCCGGCGTTTTGGTCTTCAGCCGTCAGGCAGCCGACCCGGAGGTCTTCCACCCAGCGACCAGAGGGTCCGAAACCGCCCGATCACCGATCCCAAGGCCCGAGAGCCCGAGGATCACGGCCTTCCAATCCGAAGATCGTCCGACCGGCGGTCGCAGGCCCGAGGGCCTGCGCCCTACGAACCAAGGGTCCGAGGATCCTTGATCCGCTGACCAATCCGCCCGGGGGCGGGCTGGCCCGCAGCCATTCAACACAAGGGGGTTCCCGTGGCGTCCTGGCTGGCGTCGCTCCAAGTCCGGGGACTTTTCGTTTCGCAGGGGAACCGTGTGACGAATCCGTGCTTGCCGCAAGATAAATGTTTGAAAAGAAGCAACTTTCTTGTGGATAATCGAGTGTGGATTCCGGGGATAACCGGGAAATTTCCAAGACCTGAAATGCGATAAATTGGGGACAGTATTCGGGCACTCGCGGCGCGATTTTTGACCTTCGCGCGATGCACGGCGACGAATCATCGAGAATCACGTTCCCGGCCCGCGCCCAGGGAATTTCGATCCATACCGGCGATACCCTTTCGAAAGTCCCGTCGATTGGGTTATTTTGCACGGCGCGGAGGGAGGCGAGTGCATGGCCAAACATAAGATTGCGGTGATCCCGGGCGACGGGATCGGCAACGAAGTGATGCCCGAGGGGCTGCGCGCCGTCGAGGCCGCGATGGCGCTGACCGGCGGCGCGGTCGAGTTCCGGCATTTCGATTGGTCCTGCGAGCGCTACAAGGCGACCGGCGCCATGATGCCGGATGATGGGATCGCCCGGCTGCGCGACCATGACGCGGTTTTCCTGGGCGCGGTCGGCTTCCCCGGCGTGCCGGACCACATCTCGCTCTGGGGTTTGCTTGTGCCGATCAGGCGCGAGTTCGACCAGTATGTGAACCTTCGCCCCGTGCGTCTTTTGCCAGGCATCACCCCGCCGGTGCGCGACAAGGCGCCGGGCGACATCGACTTCTGGGTTGTGCGCGAGAACACCGAGGGCGAATACAGCCAGGTCGGCGGCACCATGTTCGCGGGCACCGAGCGTGAGTTCGTGACGCAGCAGGCGGTCTTCACCCGCAAGGGCTGCGACCGGATTTGCCGCTATGCGTTCGAACTCGCCAAGGCCAAGGGGATGGCCCGAGTCGACGGTGCCACCAAGTCGAACGGCATCTTCATTTCGATGCCCTATTGGGATGAGCGATTCCGGACCGTCGCCGCGGACTACCCGGAGATCGAGCACGAGCTACATCATATCGACATTCTTTCCGCCCGCCTCGTCATGCAGCCAGAGCGTTTCCAAGTGATCGTGGCGACCAATCTGTTCGGCGATATCCTCTCGGATCTCGGTCCTGGCGTGACCGGGACCATCGCGGTGGCGCCCTCGGCGAATATCAACCCGGAGCGCGAGCACCCCTCGATGTTCGAACCGGTCCACGGCTCGGCGCCCGACATCGCGGGCATGGGTATTGCCAACCCAATCGGCCAGATCTGGTCAGCCTCCATGATGCTGGAGCATTTGGGTGAAACGGAAGCCGCCGCGGCGGTTCTGCGCGGGATCGAAACGGTGCTGGCCTCGAACAGCGCGCCCAAGACCACCGATTTGGGGGGCAGCGCGAAAACCTCGGAGCTGGGCCAGGCGATTGCCGACGCGATTGCGCGGGAGGGCTAGGCAGGATGGCAACGCTCAACGATTTTTTGAGCTCGGTGCTCGAGCGTGGCAGCCGGCTGATCGATTGGCGCGGCGGCGACCAGGTGAGCCCGGAGATGCTGGCCGGGCACTGCGCCGATCTTCTCTCGGCCAAGGGTGAGGCGACCGGCATGGCTTTGGCTGCGCGGATCCTCGAGGGCTATGACGGGCTCGATGCAGAGGCGCGCGCGACTTTCTTCCAGACGCTGGCCGCCGAGTACGACCCGGATCCGGACGAGGTGACCGCCGCCGCCTTGCGCTATGCGGAGGATCGCTCGACCGAGGCCCTGGCGGCGCTTGCCGCCGCAACCGAAACGCGGCGTCAGGAACTGTTCCGGCGCTTGAACCTGGCGCCGGGCGGGACGCATCGCTTGGTCTCGATGCGCGCCGACCTTCTGGGCCTCCTACGTGACGAGCCCGGCTTGGCCCGCATTGACGCCGACTTCCGGCACCTTCTGGGCTCGTGGTTCAATCGTGGCTTCCTGGTCATGCAGCCAATCGACTGGAACACGCCAGCGGCGATCCTGGAGAAGATCATCGCTTACGAGGCGGTGCACGAGATCGATTCCTGGGAGGAACTCCGCCGCCGGGTCGGTCCGGAGGACCGGCGCTGCTTCGCCTTCTTCCATCCCTCAATGCCGAACGAACCCTTGGTCTTCGTCGAGGTGGCGTTGACGCGCGAGGTTCCCGGCTCGATTCAGGCGGTGCTGGCGTCCGAGCGGGAGCGCGTAGCGGCCGATTCGGCCAAGACCGCGGTCTTCTACTCGATCTCGAATTGTCAGGTCGGGTTAAAGGGCGTCTCGTTCGGCGCCTTCCTGATCAAGCAGGTGGCCGAAGACCTGGCCCATGATCTGCCAAAGCTCGAGACCTTCGTGACGCTTTCGCCGGTCCCGGGTTTTTCTGGCTGGCTCGCGGCCGAGGCCGGGCGCGACCCGGACCTGCCGGCGGCCCTGGCATTGACGGCGCTGAACCGGAACGATTGGGACAACGATGCCAAGCGCGAGGACGCGGTCAAGGGTCAGGTCCTGCCTCTGGCGGCGCATTATTTTTTGGACTCGAAACGGAATGATGGCCGTCCGCCCGACGCGGTGGCCCGGTTCCATCTCGGCAACGGCGCTCAATTGCTCGACATTCACTGGATGGGCGATACATCCGAGAAAGGCATCGCGCAGTCCCATGGAATCATGGTCAACTATCTCTACGACCTCGACAAAATCGAGGAAAACCACGAGGCTTACGTGACCGACGGCAAGATCGCCGCGTCACGCAAGGTCCGGAACCTGGCCGCGGCGGCGCGCAAAGGGGGTAGCTGATGACCATTCAGGCGGTGGACGACATGGCCTCGGTGCAGGCGCCGATCGCTGAGCAGATCGCCCGGGCCCGTGCCGCGATGGCGACCCTGAAAGGCGCCAGCCAAGCGCGTATCGACGAAGCGGTCACGGCGATCGCGTGGGCGATCTACAAGCCCGAACATGCGCGGGAGCTGGCCGAGCTGGCGGTCGAGGATACCGGCCTCGGCAACGTGCCGGACAAGATCACCAAGAACACCCGAAAGACGTTTGGGGCGCTGCGCGACCTGCTGCGGGCCAAGACCGTCGGGATCATCGATGAGGACCCGGCCAAGGGCCTGGTGAAATATGCCAAGCCGGCGGGCGTGGTGGCGGCGATCTGCCCTTCGACCAACCCGGCGGCGACGCCCGCCAACAAGGCGATGCTGGCCATGAAGGGCGGCAATGCGGTGATCGTCGCGCCCTCGCCCGCGGGATATGTCACCACGGCGCGGTTCGTCGAATTGGCCCGGGCCGAGCTTGCCAAGGCGGGGTTCGAGCCGGATCTTGTGCAGGTGCTGATAGCGCCGGTTACCAAGGACGCGACCCAGGGCTTGATGAACCAGGCGGATCTGGTGGTCGTGACGGGCTCCCAGAACAACGTGCGCCGCGCCTATTCGTCAGGCACGCCCGCCATCGGTGTCGGCGCCGGCAACGTGCCGGTGATCGTCGATGAGACCGCGGATCTGGATGATGCTGCGGGCAAGATCGCCGCTTCCAAGATCTTCGACAACGCGACCTCGTGCTCGTCGGAGAATTCGGTGATCCTGCTCGACGCGATCTACGACGATGCCATCGCGGCGCTTGGCCGGGCAGGGGGGTATCTGGCGACGGCCGAGGAGCGCGAAAGGGTTCTCGAAACCCTATGGCAGGGCGGCAAGCTGAACCGCCACATCATCGCGCGCGATATGCCGGTGCTGGCCGAGGCCTTCGGGCTGGGCGGCGAGGCAGCTAGTGCGAAATTCGTCATGGTCGAGGAGACGGGCATCGGCGACGCCTATCCGCTGTCGGGCGAAAAACTGTCGCTCGTGCTGACCGTCTACCGCGCCCGCGACTTCGAGCACGCGCGCCAACTGGTCCATGACATCCTGGCGCATGAGGGCATGGGCCATTCCTGCGGCATCCACACTAACCGGCCCGAGCGTGCCCGGGAGCTGGCCGAGACCCTCGACGTGGTCCGTGTGCTGGTGAACCAGGCCCACACCTTCGGCAATGGCGGTAGCTTCGACAACGGGTTGCCGTTCACGCTGAGCATGGGCTGTGGCACCTGGGCCGGCAACTCGATCACCGAGAACCTGAACTACAAGCACTTCATCAACATCACCCACCTGGTGACGACGATCCCCGAGGATAGGCCGAGCGAAGAGGCGCTGTTCGGGGCCTATTGGGAGAAATACGGGAGGTAGCCGTCATGGACCTTTCAGAAGGTTTGTTGTCCAACGATTTCTTTCTCCGCTTAGTTCAGCTATTGGCGATCCTTTCGGTTGTCGGTGCGCTTATCGCTACCGGCTTCGTCCTGTTCCAGATGAAATTCGAACCGGGGTCGGCCGGTGACGATCCTAACTGGCGATCGCTCTTCCTTCTCTGGTGGGACTCAGCGGCGATCATGGTACTTTACGCTGGCGTCAGTTTTGTTTGGCTTTTTGAGCGATTTATCGGAATTCTCGCCAGCGCGATGTATGCTGATCAAACTGCGGGAATATTCAATCTGCAATACGTTCTGCTTGTATTGGAATTCGTGATCTATGGAATGATCCTGATCGTCGCGATCCGGCTTTCCCTTCGGATCCGCCGGAGACTGCGGCAAGGATAATCGATCCTATCCGTGATCACCGAGCTGCGGACTTTACGCGGACCACCGCATTGTCCATCTTGCCGCAAAACAATGAAATCCGGCGGGAGGACACGCCCATGACCACCTATACCAGCTATGACCTGGTCGAATTCGGCAAGCCGCTGATGGCACGCGAGCGCGAGCTGCCAGAACCGGCCGGCATGCAAGTCCTGCTCCGTGTCCGCCGGGCCGGGGTCTGTCACTCGGACATCCATATCCAGGAGGGCTTTTTCGATCTGGGCGACGAGGGCAAGCTGCGGATGGAGGACCGAGGTATGGTCCTGCCGATGGCCATGGGCCACGAGATCTTGGGCGAGGTCATCGCGCTCGGCCCCGATGCCGACCCGGAGGAGGCCCCGGTTGGTGAGACACGGCTGGTGCATCCCTGGATCGGCTGCGGCGATTGCCGGGCCTGCATTGACGGGCGCGAGAACGAATGCACCCGCATGAACGCGCTCGGCGTCATTCGGGACGGCGGTTATGCCACCCATGTCCTGGTCGATCACCCGAAGTTCCTGGTCGATATCGGCGATTTGGACCCGGATATCGTGACCCCGTATTCCTGCTCGGGCCTGACCGTCTACAACGCGCTTCTGAAAGCCGGGGCCATGAACCCCGGCGAGTGGCTGGCGGTAATGGGGGCAGGGGGCCTGGGCCTCAATGCCGTGGCGATTGCCCGTGCCATGGGGTTCGAGAAGATCGTGTCGGTGGATATCGACGATCGCAAGCTGCAGGCGGCGGTCGAGATGGGCGCCGATGCGGTGCTGAACGGGTCCCGTGAGGATGCGCTGGAAGAGTTGCGCAAGATCACCGGCAACCAGCTTTTAGCGGTGGTCGATACGGTGGGCGCCCCCTCGACCTCGCGCCTGGCAATCCATGCGCTGATCAAGATGGGCCGTTATGTGGTCGTGGGTCTCTATGGCGGTACCATGTCGATGCCGCTGCCCTGGCTGCCCCAGAAATACCTGACCGTGCGCGGGTCTTATGTGGGGAACTGCAACCAGCTGCGCGACCTGATCGAGCTGGTCAAGACTGGCAAGGTGAAGGACATCCCCGTCAGCTCGCGGTCCCTGAGCGAGGCCAGCCAGACGCTCGATGACCTTAAAGCCGGCAAGATCACCGGCCGGGTCGTGTTGACCACCGAGTGATCCTAGATGAGGTTCCTATGACCAACCACCTGCTGCCCGGCCAGCCCTTCCCGGCGATCGACCTGCCCGATGCGCAAGGCGGCCGCCTGCGTTCGGCGGAGTTCGACGCGCCGTTCATGACGATCCTAAACGTCTATCGCGGGCTGCATTGCCCGCGCTGCCAGCGCCAATTGCAGGACATCGTGGCGCACCGGGCCGAGTTTGATGCGCTGGGCGCGAAGGTGGTCTCGATCTCGACCGATGATCAGCCGCGCGCCCTGCAGGCGTTGGACGAGTGGGGCCTCGGCGATATGGCCCTCGGCTATGACCTGACCATCGACGGGGCCCGGAGCCTGGGTCTGAACATCTCGGAGACGATCCGCGAGGCCGAGCCGGCCTTCTTCGCGGAGGCGGCGGTGTTCCTGATCCAAGGCGACGGAGTTCTTTGGGGCTCGTCGATCAACAGCTTCCCCTTCCTGCGCCCGACCGCCGAGCAATTGCTCGACGCGGTCCGCGTGGCGAAGGAGCGGAACTATCCGCCACGCGGTAACGTGGCGGCCTGAGCAGGGAAAGGGGACGCTCCGGCAGCCGGCGCGTCCCCATCATGTACCGCAGTACCTCAGACCTCGACCCAGGCGTCCGCGCTCCAGACAAAGGTGGTGCCGTCAATCTCAACCGCCACGCCGTCATCGGCGGCGCCAAGGCTGGTATCGACAATTGCCTCGAATTCCGAGCCCGCGCCGGCGCCGTCCAGATCGACCTCGATCACCCCATCGGTGACCTGGACATAGGCCAGCAGTTCCGCCGCATCGACCACGCCGTCACCATTGACTGCGCTGAAATCGAAGCTATCCGCGTCGATCTCGACCCGGTCGGCGACTTCCCATTCGGGGCCTTCCTCGCCTTCGACTTCGGTCGCTGCCTCAAAATCGATGATCGTGTCGAGACCGTCGCCAGGATCCTCCTCGGTCCCAGCGCCGATGCCTGAATGCGAGAACGTGTCGTTGCCCTCGCCGCCGGTCAGCATGTCGTCGCCTCCGCGTCCGACGATCACGTCGTCCCCGCCCAGGCCGTCCATCACATCGGCATCGTTGGTGCCTTTCAGATGATCCACACCCTCGCTGCCGTCTTCCTCCACATGGCGACCACCCGGTTTGTTGTCACCGGTCGCGAAGCGGCCTTTGGTACCGCCTTGTCCTTGATTGTCGTTGAGATGATCTCGGTTTGACATCTGTCTCTCTCCCCTAAAACTCAGTCGTGGAGAGAAACGAAAAACTCTTTGCGTAGTAAAAGCCAGTTAATTCGGAAATACCACTAATAATAACAACCTTTGATAGAGTCGGTTTTAAGGGGTTTATTATTATAGTTGTTCTAGATCAGCTTCGCCGAGATTGGCGTAATCATTTTTTCTACCTATTGGCAGAATCAAGGCAGCCAGATGGCGAGGGTTAGGCGGAAATGGGAATCGACTTCCCGCTGATCTGGGTCCGATGCATCAGCCGCCTTGCCGCGGGGTCGAACGGGTCGCGCCGGTGGAGCGTCGCGCGGTTGTCCCAAATCAGCAGGTCGCCGACCTGCCAGCGGTGCTTGTAGGTGAACTCAGGCCGAGTTGCATGGGCCCAGAGCGCGTCCAGCAGAGCATCGGACTTGGCCCGCTCCATCCCCTCGATCCAGGCATTCCGGCGGCGGCCCAGGTAGAGTGCTTCGCGGCTCGATCGCGGGTGCTGGATGATTGCTGGGTGCAAGGCGCCGGGCGCGGTCAGCGGATCGTCGGTCGGTGTCACGCCTTGCCGGACATAGCCGCCGGAATTGTATGTGCCGTCGTGCTTGATCCGCCGGCCCTCGATCCGGGCACGCAGACCGGCGGGCATCGCGTCCAGCGCGGCCGCCATCCCGGCGATCCAGGTATCCCCGCCCTCGGACGGGATCTCGATGGCGTAAAGCGCCGAAGCGTCGGGCGGGTTCTCGAGATAGCTCATGTCCGTGTGCCAGACCGCCTCGCCGGCGCCGAGTGAGCCGATGGCGACGCCGTTCGCATCCTTGATGTTCGAGACCACGTAGAGCTCGGGCAGCCCCTCGACCACGGTCTTGCCTGTTTCGTTGACGGGGGCCTCGTCCAGAGTGCCGAGGCGGCGCGAGAAGGCGACGAGCTCTCGCGGCGTCAGCGTTTGGCCGCGCACCAGCAGGGCCGAGGCGCGATCGAGGCAAGAAGCGAGGTCTGCAACTTGCGGCATATCGATATGGCGCAGATCCACGCCGAGAACTTCCAGGCCGACGCTGGGTGTCAGGGGGCGGGTGTTCAACGTCATCGGATCCTCATTCACGTCCCGGCCTTGAGCCGGGACCTGGATGACCCACCAGGCCCCGAATCAAGTCCCGGGGCACTGGCGCGAGCGGCCATCATCCGACCATCTCGGCCAGCTTCAACCGCTGCACCTTGCCGGACGGCCCCTTCGGCAGGTCCGGCAGGATATGCACCCGGTCCGGCGCCTTGAAGCGTCCGACATGCGCGCGGCATAGCTCGAGCAGCGCCGCCTCGTCTACCGAACCTCCCTCGGTCAGGCGCACCGCCGCCTCGACGCATTGGCCGTAATCGACCGAGGGCACGGCAAAGGCGGCTGCTTCAAGCACTTCCGGGTGAGTTAGCAGCGCTTCATCGATCTCCCGCGGCGCGATGTTCTCGCCGCCCTTGATGATCAGCTCCTTCCGGCGGCCGGTGACGTAGATGTAGCCATCCTGATCCATGTGGCCCAGATCGCCAGTCAGGAACCAGCCGTCATCCGTGAATGCCTCATCCGTCGCCTGCGGGTTCTTGAGATAGGCGTGGAACACGTTCTCGCCCCGGATCGCGATCTCGCCACTGGTCCCCCGTGCGACTTCGGTGTTGTCACCGCCCAGGATCGCCACCTCGTTGCCATATCCCTTGCCTGGCGAGCCGTATTTCCGCTCGCCCGGCGGCATCGGGTTCGATGTGATTTGGGCCGAGGTCTCGGTCAGGCCCATGGTCTCGATCAGCACCAGCCCGAACAGGTCCTCGAAGGCCTTATGCACCTCCGGCGACAGCGGCGCCGAGGCGGAGCGGGCGAAACGGACCCTCTTCAGCTTGTCTTTTGGCGGCGGTCCATCCGCCTCGGCCGCGCGCAGCAGATACTGGTATTGCGTCGGCACCGCCGAGAACCAGGTACATTCGTGGGTGATGACCTGATCCCAAAAGTTGCTGACCGAGAACCGCGGCGGCACCACGATCGACATGCCACCAACGAGAGTCGACATCAGCGAGACGCAGAACCCGTTGATGTGGAAGAGCGGCAGGACCATCAGCGTGCGGTCTTGGGCGGTCAACTGGTGCGCGATGATCGCGTACTCGCCTCCGCAAAGGGGTGCGCGTTGCCGAAGCAGCGCGCCCTTCGGGTTGCCGGTGGTGCCGGAGGTGTACATGAGCAGGCCATCGGCCATGTTGTCGTGATCCGCGATTGGTGTGCGTGCGGCGGTTGCCTCGGGCCATTCCGGGCCGCGATGCGCATCGCAAAGGATCACCCGGATCGGCCGCGCGATCTGTTCCAGGATCCGCCGCAGCCGCGGCTCCTCCTCCGGGCTGACGAATATGATCTCAGTCTCTGAATGCTCGACTACATAAGCGATCTGCGGGTCGCCGGCGGCCAGGTTGATCGGTGCCGTGATCCGCCCGCCGTAGAGGGTGCCCAGGATCACCTGCACCGACCCCCAGGAATTCTGCATCATCACCGAGACGACTTGCTGGTGGCGAACCCCGAGCCCGGCCAGCCGGTCGGCGAACCTGGCCAGCGTGTCCCGCAATTCGCCATATGTGATGCTGAGCCCGCTGCCGGGCGTGATCAGGAACGGCTTGCCGGGCAGCGCCACCGCGTGCGCCTCGACAAAATCCCTCACTGTCCGGCTACCGACCAAATCCCCCATTAGCCTCTCCCTCAGGGTCCGAGCCTGCACTCTATGCGCCAACAAGCCAGGCCGCGCAACGCCTGCCCTTGGCCGGCAACGCGTGCCGTGGTAACCGGGCGCCCTCACCGGATGGCTTTGCGATCGAAACCATGAATCTGTTCACCGAAATTCGCGCCGTGGTGCTGGACGCTGTGGCCCGCCAAATCGAGGCGGGCGCGCTGCCCGAGGGGCTGGCGACCCAGGCAATCACGGTCGAGCCGCCGCGTGACCCGAGCCATGGCGACATGGCGACCAATGCGGCGATGGTGTTGGCCAAGCCGGCAGGTCAGAAGCCGCGCGATCTTGCAGACCGGCTGGCGCCGATCCTGTCCGAGGATGCGCGGATCGGCGAGGTCACCGTGGCGGGTCCCGGCTTTATTAATCTGAGGTTGGCGCCTAACCTGTGGAGCGGGGTTGTCGCCGCCGCGATCGCCAATGGCTCGGACTTTGGCCGCTCGCAGATGGGCGTGGGCCAAAAGGTCAATGTGGAATTTGTCTCGGCCAACCCAACCGGGCCGCTCCATGTGGGACACACGCGCGGGGCGGTCTTCGGCGATGCACTCGCCAGTCTTCTTGATTTCGCCGGCTTCGAGGTCACCCGGGAATACTACATCAACGATGGCGGCGCCCAGGTCGACGTCTTGGCGCGCTCGGCCTACGAGCGTTACCGCGAGGCCTGCGGTCTGAACCCGGAGATCGCCGAGGGGCTCTATCCAGGCGACTACTTGATCCCGGTTGGCGAGGCGCTGAAGGAGAAGTTCGGCGACACCCTGCTCGATCAGCCCGAGGATGCTTGGCTGGCGCAGGTCCGCGACTTCGCCACGAGCATGATGATGGATCTGATCCGGGCCGATCTGAAATCTGTCGGCGTCGTGATGGACGTCTATTATTCCGAAAAGTCGCTCTATGGCACCGGCAGGATCGAGGCGACACTTGAGGATTTGGAAGGGCGCGGCCTGATTTATGAAGGCGTGATTGAACCCCCGAAGGGCAGGGTGCCCGAGGAATGGGAGCCGAGGCCGCAGACCCTCTTCAAGTCGACAGAATACGGTGACGACACTGACCGGCCGATCAAGAAGGCGGACGGGTCCTGGACATATTTCGCCCCGGATATCGCCTATCACAAGGACAAGGTGGATCGCGGCTTCGACTTGTTGATCGACGTGCTGGGCGCCGATCACGGGGGCTACGTGAAGCGCATGAAGGCGGCCGTCGCGGCGCTCAGCGACAATCGGGTGCCGTTGGACATCAAGCTCTGCCAACTGGTGAAGCTCTTCAAGGGCGGCGAGCCCTTCAAGATGTCGAAACGCACCGGCACGTTCGTGACGCTGCGCGACGTCGTCCAGGAAGTGGGACCGGACGTGACCCGCTTCGTCATGCTGACCCGCAAGAACGACGCGCCGTTGGATTTCGACTTCGTCAAGGTGCTGGAACAGAGCCGGGACAACCCTGTCTGGTATGTGCAATACGCCCATGCCCGGACCAATTCGCTAATGATGCGCGCGGGCGAGGCTGGAATCGCTGCCGACGATTCGGCGTTGGCGCGGGCGGATCTCACGGCGCTGGCGCACGAGGCCGAGATTGGTCTGATCCGCAAGATTGCCGAGTTCCCGCGTTTGGTCGAGACTGCGGCGCATCACCACGAACCTCACAGGGTCGCCTTCTATCTCTATGATCTGGCATCCGAATTCCATTCCTGGTGGAACCGTGGGCAAGACGAGCCCGGGCTGCGGGTGATCCGCGAGGAAGCGCCCGACTTGACCCTGGCGCGGCTTGCCCTTTCGCGCGCGGTTCAGGTTGTGATTTCGGCAGGTCTTGGTATTCTTGGCGTCGCCCCAATGAAAGAAATGAAGTGACCTCGTGTTGCATATAGTGGGGTAAGAGCAGAAGACCCCAAAATGTGGCCCTGAATCTGGGTCCCGGATAGGGGAACGACGACAGGCACGGAACCCGGATGCGCGACGAGTTCGACGACGACTACCTTGCGGCCGATGGAGGTGCGCCCGCTGGCTGGCGCGCCCGCTTCCGCGCGCGCTATGGCGAGCATATTTCGACCTGGACCGGCGCCGTGGCTGCGATCGTGGTGATCAGCGCACTTGCGATCTGGATCTACAATCTGGGAGATCGCGACGCCAATGCGGTTCCAGTGATCCGGGCCGCGCTCGAACCTGCCAAGGTGCAACCCGACGATCCCGGCGGCGCCGAGGTAGCGCATCAGGATATCGCCAGCTACGGCGCCGCCGACGAGACCAATGATCCTGACGGCCCCATCATCCTGGCGCCGCCAAACCCGCGTCCGGCGGACGAGGACGTGGCAATGGGCGAGCTGCAGAACCAGGGCGGCGAGGAGGTTGCGGCGCTGACACCGGACGACCCGGCAAATGAGGTAGCCTCAGCCGAGATTGCGGCGGATGAACCGCTGCCCGGAGATGGCACGGACCTGGCACCAGGCTTCAGCCCGGTTGTTCTCGCGCGCCCCCGCGGCTTGGCGCAGCAGGCCGCATCGGCGCGGAATGCGAGCGCCCAGGAGGATGCCCTGGCGTTGGAGGCCGCGACCTCGATCGTCCAGATCCAGCTTGGCGCCTTTCCCACCCGGGCCGAGACCAAGACGCAGTGGGAGCAGATCTACGACGCCAACAGCGATATCCTTGCTGGCCGCGCGCTGGTGGTCCAGAGCACGATCTCGGGCGGCCGACGATTCTTCCGGATGCGCGCTGGCCCGTTCAAGGACCGGACCGAGGCGCGCAATATTTGCCGTGCTTTGCAGGCGCGGGGCCAGGACTGCCTGGTCGCGGTGAACGGCTGATGTCGGCCCGCGCGGTCATCTTCGGCCTGCAAGGTCCCGAGCTGTCGCCTGAAGAGCGTGCGTTCTTCCGCGACGCGGATCCTTGGGGTTTCATCCTGTTCGCCCGGAATGTCGCCACGCCGGACCAACTCCGCCGTTTGACCGCCGATCTTCGCGCCGCGGTCGGGCGCGACACGCCGGTGCTGATCGATCAAGAGGGCGGGCGGGTTGCTCGGATGGGCCCGCCCCATTGGCGCCAATGGCAGCCCGTCATGCGGCTTTTCGATGGTGCCGACGAGGCGCGGGCGCTTGAGGCGGCACGCCTGCGCTATCGCATCATCGCCGAGGAACTGGCCGCGGTTGGCATTGATGTCGATTGCGTGCCCTTGCTCGACGTGCCAGTGCCTGGCGCCCATGATGTGATCGGCGAGCGTGCGCTCGGCCGTGATGCCGATGCCGTCGCGCGCCGGGGAGGGGCGGTCTGCCAGGGCCTGCGCGCCGGCGGGGTGCTGCCCGTGGTCAAGCACATGCCGGGGCACGGCCGCGCTCAAGTCGACAGCCATCACGAGGTTCCCCGGGTCGAAACGCCGCGCGAGGTGCTCGAGGCGGTCGATTTCGCCGCTTTCCGGCCCCTGGCGAAAGAGGCGCTGGGCATGACCGCCCATGTGGTCTACGAGGCGATCGATCCGGAGAATTGCGCGACCCATTCGCCCGCCGTAATCCGCGCGATCCGCGACGAAATCGGCTTTGGCGGCCTACTGATGACCGACGATCTGTCGATGGCGGCCCTTGGCGGCAGCATGGCCGACCGGGCTCGGCGCGCGCTTGGTGCCGGCTGCGACGTGATCCTCCATTGCAACGGTCTGATGGCCGAAATGGAGGAGGTCGCGGCCCATGTGCCCGAGCTCTCTGGTTCAGTCGCGACACGTGCCACCCGCGCTGAGAATGAACGTGGACTCAGGGACGAGACCGATATCCCGGCCGCCGAGGCGCGCTATTCGGAACTAACAGGGGAGAGGCCCAATGCCTGAGAACGTGCTGGACGCCCCAGTGGCAAACCAAGTGGCGCCTCTCGAAACTGATCCGTTCGATACACCGCCCGGGGATCTGCCTGAAGTCGATGGTGATGCGCTCAGCGTCAGTGTTGATGGTTTCGAGGGGCCGCTCGACCTGCTTTTGATGCTGGCGCGCACCCAGAAGGTGGATTTGCGAAAAGTCTCGGTGCTGCAACTGGCCGAGCAGTATCTGGAATTCGTCAACAAGGCCCGGGCTCTGCGCCTGGAACTGGCGGCGGACTACCTGGTCATGGCCGCCTGGCTCGCGTTCCTGAAATCCCGCCTATTGCTGCCGCCGCCGCACGAGGATGGCGGACCCAGCGGTGAGGAACTGGCCGCGCATCTGGCCTTCCAGCTCGAGCGGCTGGAAGCCATGCGCCGCGCCGCCGCCCAGTTGATGGGCCGTGACCAGCTTGGCCGCGACTTCTTCGCCCGCGGCATGACCGAGACTGTTACGGTCAAGCGTCAAACCGAATGGACCGCGAACCTGGCCGACCTGCTCCGAGCCTATTCGCGGGTGCGCACGCGCGACGAATTCCGTCCGCTCCAGGTCGATCGCAGCGCGATCTTCACCATGGACCAGGCGCTGGAACGTCTGAAACACGTGATCGGCATGGCCATGGAATGGGGCGATTTGGCCTCCTTTCTGCCGGATGGCTGGTCGCTCGAACCGGCCAAACGGCGCAGCGCCATCGCCAGCACTTTTGCGGCCTCGCTGGAACTGGCCAAGCTCGGCCAGGTCGAGATTCGCCAGGACAAGACGTTCGCGCCAATCTATTTGCGTGCCCGTCAGAGAGAGGAGACCCCTGCATGAGCCTCGATGATCTAGGGCCTGAGGAGCTGGGACCGGATGCGCCCAGCGGCGTCGAGGCGCTCTTCGATGCACCACCGCTGCCCGAGCAGGAGCGGATGGTCGAGGCGATCCTGTTTGCCAGCGCCGAGCCGTTGAGCCTGGCGCAGATCGGTGAGCGGCTGCCCCACGGGTCGGACCCGGCCGAGGCGCTGGCGCTGCTGCGAAAGCGGTATGAAGGGCGTGGTGTCGGCGTAGCTAAGATCGGCACCGGTTGGGCCTTGCGCACCGCGCCCGACCTCGGATTCCTGATGCGCCGCGAGGCGAAGGAGGTGCGCAAGCTGTCGCGCGCGGCCATCGAGACGCTGGCGATCATCGCCTATCACCAGCCCGCGACGCGGGCCGAGATAGAGGAGATCCGCGGCGTATCGCTGTCACGCGGCACGATCGACATCCTGCTGGAGCTCGAATGGATCAAGCTCGGCCGCCGCCGCGAGACCCCGGGTCGCCCGGTGACTTTCGTCACCACGCAGATGTTCCTCGACCACTTCGGCCTCGCCAGTGCCCGCGACCTGCCCGGGATCAAAGAGCTGCGTGCTGCCGGCCTGCTGGATGCAACACCGCCTGGCGCTGAGGCGGAGGAAGAACTCCCGCCCGGCGAGGACGGCGAGATCGACGACATGTTTCCCGAGGAGGAGGCGGTCGCCTGAGTTCCGTGACCGTGAGCTGAGACATGGCGGGGTAAACGCCGCCCTACAGCCGATGCCCGGTAGGGCCGGCTTCAGCCCGCCAAGTCGAAAGTCGGAATTGCCGGGACGAAGCCTGCATCAAGGCGCCCTGAAATGCTTCGCCAGGCGCAACTCCTGCCCCTGATAATTCGACCCGATTCCCGCGCCGTAGAGCACGTCCGGCGTCTCAGCCATGTGCTCGTAGACGAGCCGGCCGACCATTTGGCCGTGTTCGAGGGCAAACGGCGCCTCATAGCAGCGGACCTCGAGGACGCCCCTTGACCCGGCGCCCCCCGTCGAGGGGTGACCGAAGCCCGGGTCAAAGAATCCCGCATAGTGGACGCGGAATTCGCCTGCAATGGCCATGTAGGGCACCATCTCGGCGGCCGTGTCGGGCGGCACGTTGACCGCCTCGCGGCTGACCAGGATGTAGAAGGCGCCCGGGTCCAGGATGATGGCGCCGTGGCCACCCGGGCGGACCGGCTCCCAGAACTCGGCCGGGTCGTAGTGGTCGATCTTGCTCAGGTCGATCAGTCCGGAATGGTGGCGCGCGCGCCAGCCGACGATGCCGCCCTCGCGCGGGCTGAGGTCGACGGAGAAACCCAAGCCGCCATCAATCAGCGCCTCGCCGTTCACCAGTGGCTCCTTGGCGTGCAGCGCGCGCAGTTCGTCATCGCCGATCGAAGGGTCGCCGCGCCTAAACCGGATCTGGTTCAACCGCATCCCCGGGCGCACCAGCACCGAGAAGGTGCGCGGGCTGATCTCGGCATAGAGCGGCCCCGTGTAGCCCTCCTCGACCCGGTCAAACTCGATCGAGCGGTCGGTGATCAGGCGGGTCAGCAGGTCCAGACGCCCGGTCGAGCTCTTGGCATTCGCCGCAGCGGAGATGTCTTGGGGGAGGGCCAGCGACTCGGCAAGTTCCACGACGTAGACGCAGTTCGTCTCGAGCACGGCGCCGGGCCCCAGATCGATTTCGTGCATCGCGTATTGTCCGAGCCGTTCTTCCACGCTCCGGCTCCGGCCCGAAAGAAAACTCGCGCGGACCCGCCAGGCGCGGTTACCCAGGCGCAGGTCGAGGCTCGCCGGCTGAACCTGGTCCGAGGTGACGGGTTCGGCGGTCTGAATCTCGCCCGCCTCCAGCATCCGGCGCAGCGCCTGGGACGGGATCACCCCCGAATCATGCTCGGTCATCGCGGTCTCTGCTCCCCCAACGACAAGACGTCAACGAAAAGACGCCAACGGCTGAGCCGCTGGCGTCTTGATGCTGGTCGGGCCGGCGAGATTCGAACTCACGACCTCTTGCGCCCCATGCAAGCGCGCTACCAAGCTGCGCTACGGCCCGACAAGGTAGAAGCGGTTATAGCGCCTCCGCCATGCAGTGCAATGGGCACAAATGAAAATGGGGCTCGAATGAAAATGGGCCCCGGCGGGGGCCCATTCGATAGATCCCGCGGCGCGGGACGATCAGTCGCTTTCCAGCTTCTCGAGCAGTTTCTCGAGTCGCGAGATACTGGCGCGGATCCGCGTGGGATCCACATTCTCGCCCGCATCCGCCGCAGCGACCGTGCGCTCGGCGTCCACGCGATCCTTCAGCGCGGAAAGACGCTCGACCGCGTCCGCCGGAACCTTCGCGGATTCCAGGGTCAGCTCAAGACTGGCATTGCCGCGGGCAATCACCGTCTTGGTGCCTTTCTCGCGCAGCATCTTCTGCACGCCCTTGATGGTCATGCCATCATCGTAGAGCAGTGCCTTGATGCCGCGCAGCAGCGCCACGTGGTCCGGCCGATACAAGCGGCGGCCCCCACCGCGCTTCATCGGCTTGATCTGAGCGAACCGGGTCTCCCAGAACCGCAACACATGCTGCGGTAGATTCAAATCGTTCGAAACCTCGCTAATTGTTCGAAAGGCCTCGGGCGATTTGCCCGAGCCTGTAAGCGACTCAGCAGTCACAGCCATTACGCATTACCTCCACCGTTTACGCGATCTTTCATGATATGCGACGGGCGAAACACCAGGACGCGCCGGGGTTCGATCGGCACTTCCTCGCCAGTCTTGGGGTTCCGACCCATGCGGGCGCCTTTGTCACGCACCGCAAAGGTTCCGAACGAAGAAATCTTTACATTCTCGCCTTTTACGAGGGCATCGGAAATCCTGGTCAGGACAGATTCGACCATTTCCGCGGATTCATTCCGCGACAAGCCAATCTCTCGATAAACCGCCTCGCTTAGGTCGGATCGCGTTAAAGTATTCCCGGCCATCGTCCGAACCCCCCTTCTGGTTGTGCTACGCGAAACGCATACGATCGGCGCTTAGTGTAAAGGAATTTGCGAAAACGAGTCAATGTCAATGACTTGTGGAAAACTTCGTAACCTAAAGTATAGGATCAAGACCGAAATATCACCATCGCAAGAGTGCGGAGCCCCAGGCCAAACCGCCGCCAATCGCTTCCATTAACAGAAGATTTCCAGGTTGAATGCGTTCGTCTTGAACTGCAATCGACAACGCTAGCGGGATCGATGCGGCTGACGTGTTGCCATGATCTTGAACGGTCACGACCACCTTGTTCATGGAAACGCCGGCCTTTTTTGCAGTGCTCTCGATGATCCGCAAATTGGCTTGATGCGGCACGATCCAATCGACCTCGGCGCTGGTCACGCCGACCTTCTCCATTACCTCGTCGGCGACCTCGGCCAGCTTCACGACCGCGTGGCGAAAGACCTCTCGGCCGGCCATCTGCACATAGCCCGCCTGGCGCGTGGTCGAGGGGCCGCCAGAGACGTAAAGAATATCATGATAGGCGCCGTCTGAATGCAGACAGGTTCCAAGGATACCACGATCTGCCGGCGAACCATCGCCCTCGGCGGCTTCCAGTATCACGGCACCCGCGCCATCGCCGAACAAAACGCAGGTCGCCCGATCGTTCCAATCCAGGATGCGTGAGAAGGTTTCAGACCCCACCACCATGACGCGCCGCGCCATACCCGAGACGATCATCCCGTTGGCATTGGCCAACGCGTAGATGAAGCCGGCGCATACCGCATGCAGGTCGAATGCGAAACCGGCGCGCATGCCCAAAGCGTTCTGCACCCGGGTCGCGGTCGAGGGGAACGTATAGTCGGGCGTCGCCGTCGCCAGCACGATCGCATCAATGTCGGAGCTCTCGAAGCCGCCCCGGTCCAGAGCGTCGCGCGCCGCCGCGACCGCGAGGTCCGACGTGGTCTCGCCTTCGGCTGCGATGTGGCGCTGGTGAATGCCGGTGCGGGTCCGGATCCATTCATCGGATGTGTCGATGCGCTCTGCCAACTCGTCATTGGTGACAATCCGCTCGGGCAGAAAATGGCCGCAAGCCACTGCCCTGGCACGCACCACATTCATTCGCCCCGTTCTCCCGCCTTGTTTTCCAAAGGAGTGTCGCCATCTGCGTCCAGCTTGGCAAGCTGCGCGGCTACCCGGCGCGGAAAATCCGTCTCGGCCATTTTTGCCGCCAGCTCGACGGCGGACGCGAAACCGACCGCATCTGCGCCGCCGTGACTTTTGACGACCGCGCCGTTCAGGCCCAGGAATACACCGCCATTGGCCCGGCGCGGATCGATCCGCTGACGCATCCGGCTGAGCGAAGTAAGGGCGAAGAGGGCGCCAAAGCGAGACCAAAAGCTGTGCCGGAAGGCATCTCGCAAAGCGTCGCGGATAAAGAGCGCGGTGCCCTCGGCCGCTTTCAGGGTCACGTTTCCAGTAAAGCCGTCGGTGACGAAGACATCTGCCGTGGTCTTCGAGAGATCCGTGCCCTCGACGAAGCCCACGAATTCGAAACGCTCGCTCTCAGCCGCCTCGATCAGCTTCGCCGCCTCCTGGATCTCCTGCGGACCCTTGCCCGGTTCGGTGCCCATGTTCAGCAGACCGACCCGAGGGCGGGGTATGCCGAAATTAAGATGAGCGTATTCCGCGCCCATCACCGCGTATTGCAGAAGGTTGCGCGGGTCGGCGCGCACATCGGCGCCCATGTCCAGGACAGTGTTGTACCCGTGCTTCGCGCGCGATGGCCAGGTGACGGCTATGGCCGGACGGTCGATGCCGGGCGATTTCCGCAGGATCAGGATCGCCATGGCCATCAATGCGCCGGTATTACCGGACGAGATCGCCACCTTGGCATCTCCGCTGGCCACGGTCTCGAGCGCCTTCCACATCGAGCTGTCGCGTCCATCGCGGATCGCGCGCGACGGTTTTTCGGACATCAAGACGACACCCGGCGCGTGCCGAACCTCGCATTTCGCGGCCAGGTCGGGGCGCTTGCGCAGCAGTTCGGCAAGCTTCGCGTCGTCACCATGGACGATGAAGCGGATGTCGGGGTTCTGTGAAACCAGATGAGACATCCCGGTGAGAATCGGGCCGGGTCCCCGGTCACCACCCATCGCATCGATGGAAATCACGGTGCTCCCGCTCATGTCTCAATCCTCGGCGCCGGACAAACCAATCCGGCGGAACCGGCCCAGACCCCATCGAGGCGCCGCGCCGGAAATAACGACGCGGGGGTTACGCGACGTCCTCGTCCAGATCGATCTCATCGACCTGAGAGACGACCTCGCGGCCGCTGTAATGCCCGCAGGCCCCGCAAACGTGGTGCGGCAGCTTCAACTCGCCGCAGTTCGGGCACTCGGTGCTGCTCACAGCCGCGAGCGCATCATGCGAGCGCCGCATGTTCCGCTTGGACCGGGTTTTCCGGTTCTGTTGGACCGCCATCTCAATCCTCTGTATTACCGCTGCGCGCCGCCCCGCGGTACGCGCTCAAACCTAACCGTTCGCCTGTCCCAAGGCCCCTCGCCGGAGACCACCGCCGATCGACGGGAAAGCAGACGAACACGCTGGGGAAACGAGAGGCGGAAAATAAACTTTTTGCAATAAGGGGCAAGTGTTTTCTGCGTCTTCGCGAGAGCGTCGCAGGCGCCCGCTCTTAGCGCATCCACGCGAGCTTCAGGCGCCCTCGTCCCCCTCGCCTGCCTTGAGTGCCGCCAAGGCGGCAAACGGCCGGTCAGCGTCCGAGTTATCATTCCTAGAAGAGGGCGTTTCCAACAATTCCGCGCCCTCGGCCCGCGGATATGGGTCGATCATCAGCGACAGGCTTTCGACCGCCAATTGGGCCGGATCGAGACTGTCTTCATAGGAATCGGGCAAATCGGCCTCGTCGTGCAGAACGCGGATCTCCGAACCGTCGATCACCTGATCAGCCGGCACGTACACACGCTCGATCTGGGCGTCGTGACGGAAGCTCAAGGGCGCCAAAGTCACTACGCAGGCCTGCTCGATGCGCGCCACCAAGTGCCCGCGGATCCGCCACACATCGTCGGCCTCCGGCGAAATGAACCCGGCAAAGGTCAGGCGGTCGATTCGGTCAACGTCCAGGTACGATGCCAGCGCCGAAAGCTCATCAGCCTCTGCCACGACCCGAAATTTGGTTTCGTGGTCCCGCGGCAATTGCGAAACTGGCATCGGCCGGTGGAATGGTGCCTCGGGCGGCATATCCTGGCTCTTGCGCGTGTCAGCGGTCATCAGGATCGAACCTCGGTCGGACGGGTTTGGACGCCGAAAAAGACGGCTGGACGGTATGTCGCCGCCCATTGCTTGAATTTAAACCAATCGCGGGGTAGGGGAAACCGGCGGGACCGACATCGGCTCGCAGTTTGGCGACAGGCACGTACGGAGCGTAACGATGAAGCGTTTGACGGGTATGTTCACCGCAATCACGCTGGCCTTCGGTATGGCTGCCTGCGCGCCGGTTATGCAAAACCACGGCTATGCGCCCGATGAGGAGCTGATCGCCGAGATCAAGGCTGGCGAGGACACCCGCGGATCGGTTCGACGCAAGATCGGCCGTCCCGGCACAAACGGCGTCTTCAGCGATACCGGCTGGTATTACGTAGCGAGTCAGGTCAAGAACTACATGTATTACGAGCCAGAGGTGGTGAGCCGCCGCGTCGTGGCGGTCGAATTCGACGAGAACGACGTGGTCTCGTCGGTCAACTCTTATGGCTTCGAGGACGGACGGATCATCGACTTGCAGACCCGCACGACTCCAACGCATGGCCGCCAGCTGACGATTCTGCAGCAGATCCTCGGCAATATCGGTAAGATCACCGGCGAAGACCTGGTCCCAGAGTGATCAGAGAGTTTCCACTTTCAGGCTGACGCCGCCCTCGGGCCGCACGGTCATTGTCATCGTGGGCACCGGCATTGGGGCGTCGGCGAGGTGGAAGCGGAACCGCGCCAGAAGCATGCCCAAGATGATTTGCGCCTGCATCATCGCGAAGTTCGCGCCAACACAAATGCGCGGTCCCGCACCGAACGGCAGGTGAAGATAACGGTCGCGCGCCGATGTCTTTTCGGGTGCGAAGTTGTCCGGGTCGAACCGGTCGGGGTCGTCCCACCACATCCGGTGCCGATGCAGCGCATAAAGCGGCAGGAAGAGTGTGTCATTCGGAAGAATTTCGCGCCCGGCCAACAAGTCGCGTTCGCGCACATTGCGCGCAAGCAATCCAACCGGCGGATAAAGCCGCAGGGTCTCCTCCAGGATCTGACGGGCATAGGGCATGTCGCCCAGATGTTCTGCTCCGGCCGCCGATTCACCCAGGACCGACTGTGCCTCGGCCCGCGCACGGCCCTGGGCGTCTTGGTCTCCGGCCAGCAGCAGTAGCGCCCAAGCCAGGGTCAACGCCGTCGTGTCATGGCCGGCGACGATGAAGAACTGCATATTATGGACCAGATCCTGGGGCGACATACGCCGTCCGGTCTCGGGGTCTTCGGCCTTGAGCATATAGTCCAGCAGGTCGTCGGCCCCCGTTTGGCCGTTCCGCCGCCGATCCTCGATCGCCTGGCCGACCATGGCATGCATGGTCTTGACCGAACTCTGTCCCAAGATCGCGCCGGGGCGCGGAAACCAATAGGGCACATGTAGAAAGTCGAGCACCGAGGCCCGGCCCACGGTCTCGAAGTATCGGATGATCGCCGCCGAATAGGTCTCGGCGTCGAAGTGGTCGCGGCCTGAAAGGGCGACATTGCAGATCACGTCGAAGGTTGCGGACAGCATTTCGCCGAGTATCTCGGGAGCCTCGCCTGCCGCGCGCAAACGCTCGACTGCGCGTTCGGCCGTCGCGGTCATCATCGGTGCCAGGGCTACCACATTGCGTTGCGCGAAGACCGGAGCCACTGCGCGCCGCTGCCAGCGCCAGGCTTCGCCCTCGAGCGTGAACAGACTGTCGCCCACTGCCGGGCGCAGCATTCGCAGCATGATCTCAGATTTCGGATAATTCTCGACATTGTCCAAGAAGATCCGCTTTAGCGCGCCGGGGTCCTGCACCATATGCCAACGGCTGCCGAGCCGGCCCGACAGCATGGGCTGCACATAGGCCAGCGACGGTATGATCCCCAGCACATTGTTCTTCGCCGCGCGCATCGCCTCGAAAGGCGAGAGCGGGCGCACCGGCGGATCGATTCTCGGGGGCATGAAGCTCATGGCTTGAAGGTAGGTTCCGGGGCGCCGCAGAGCAAACGCGCCTATCGCCGCGCAGCCTTGGTCGCAACCAGGGTGAAGCACATCGGTAATTGGGCATCGCGGTCGCAATAGACGTCGAAATCGGCTTCGCGGTTCGAATGCGGATGCTCGCTCAGATGGTCGATCACAAGTCCCGCTTCGACACAGGCGGTCACGATATCCCCCATCCTATGCACGAACCAATAGGAGACGCCCGCCTTTGCCTCGGTCGGGCCGTCATAAGTGATCGCCTCGTCGCCGATATCTGGCCCCTCCGCGAAATAAGAGGTCCGTGGCGAGAAAGGATCCTCTGCCCTGGGGTCGAACATCTCTAAGAACGGATGCGTCTCGTACATCACCAGACGTCCCCCCGGCGCCAGGAGTCCGGCCGTGGCGGAAAGAAACCGCGCCAGATCGGGCATCCAGCCCAGCACTCCGATCGTGACCAGGGCGATGTCGAAGTCCGAAGGCGTATCTTCCGGCAAAGCGTAGACGTCCGCGCAAAGAAACTGGCACGATACCCCCGCCGCTGCCGCAAGTTCCTCCCCCTGATCGAGAAAAGCGCGTGAATGGTCGATCCCCAATGCCGGCACCGCGCCCAGCGCGGCGACCGACAGCAATTCGCGTCCGTTGTTGCAGCCGATCTGCACCACGCGCTTTCCGCCAGGCGACAGCCCCAGCAGCGTCTCGGTCAGGGTTTCGTCGAGAGTCGAGAATTTGCCCGCCCTGGCTCGGTCGAGCAGAGCCTGCCAATCCGGCCCAGCGCGGTGCAGGGGTTCGGACGCGTCCCAGGCAGCGCGGTTCGCTTCGGTCATCTCGGTCAGGCCGGGGGTGTCATCGCTGGTCATATCTGCCCCAGGGTCATAGCCGCCAATCGTCGATCGCCGCGATCGCCTCGTCTGAATAACCGAAATGGTGGGCAATCTCGTGGACCAGCACGTGGGTGATCAGCCGGTCGAGCGCAACGTCGCCGCGCTCGGCCCATTCGTTGAGGATCGGCCGCCGGTAGAGCCAAACCGTGTCGGGCTGGGTGCGCACATCCATCACCGACTGCTCGGTCAGGGCGATGCCGTCATAAAGTCCGGTCAGTTCGAACGGGTCTCCGATGTCCATCGCCGCCAGGGTCTCCTCGTCGGCGAAATCGGAGACCTGGATCAGCAGGTTCCCGCAGGGCGCGCGGAATGCCTCGGGAAGGCTCGCGAAGACCGCTTCTGCGATCCGCTCGAAATCGGCGAGCGAGGGGGCTGGAGCGCAGGCGAATTCCATAGGCCTTCCCAAAACGACGAAAGGCGGGGCAGGGCCCCGCCTTCCGAACTTAGTTCAATTCCCCGCTCAGCAGGAATAGTACATCTGAAACTCGACCGGGTGCGGCGTGTGTTCGTAGGCGTAGACCTCTTCCCATTTGAGGTCCATGTAGCCCTCGATCTGGTCGCGGGTGAAGACGTCGCCCGCCAGCAGAAAGTCCATATCGGCCTCCAGCGCCCCCAGCGCCTCGCGCAGCGAGCCGCAGACGGTCGGGATGCCAGCCAGCTCCTCCGGCGGCAGGTCGTAGAGGTCCTTGTCGGCGGCCTCGCCCGGATGGATCTTGTTCTTGATCCCGTCGAGCCCGGCCATCAGCAGCCCCGCGAAGCACAGATACGGGTTTGCCGAGGGGTCCGGGAACCGGGTCTCGATCCGCTTGGCCTTGGGGCTCTCGACCCAGGGAATCCGCACCGAAGCCGAGCGGTTCCGCGCCGAATAGGCCAGCAGCACCGGCGCCTCGAAGCCCGGGATCAGGCGCTTGTAACTGTTGGTGCCCGGGTTGGTGAAGGCGTTCAGCGCCTTGGCGTGCTTCAGAACGCCGCCGATATAGTAGAGCGCCTCGTCCGAGAGATCCGCATACTGATCGCCTGAGAACAGCGGCTTGCCATCCCGCCAGATCGACTGGTTGACATGCATGCCGGTCCCGTTGTCGCCCGCGATCGGCTTCGGCATGAAGGTGGCCGATTTCCCATAGGCGTGGGCCACGTTGTGGATCACGTATTTGTACTTCTGCAGGTTGTCCGCCTGCGAGGTCAGGGTGCCGAAGATCAGGCCCAGCTCGTGCTGGCAGGACGCCACCTCGTGGTGGTGCTTGTCGACTGACATGCCCATGCGCTTCATGGTCGAGAGCATTTCCGACCGAATGTCCTGGCCCGCATCGGTGGGGTTCACCGGGAAGTAGCCGCCCTTGACGCCCGGCCGGTGACCCATATTGCCCATCTCGTATTCGGTGTCCGAATTCCACGAGCCGTCTTGGGCATCCACTTCGTGGCTGACCTTGTTGATGCCGACCTGAAAGCGCACGTCGTCGAACAGGAAGAACTCCGCCTCGGGGCCCCAATACGAGGTGTCGCCGATGCCCGAGGCTTTAAGATACTGCTCGGCCTTGATCGCGGTCGCGCGCGGGTCGCGGTCGTACATTTCGCCGGTATCCGGCTCGCAGACGGTGCAGAAGACCGCCAGGGTCTTCTCGGCGTAGAACGGGTCGATGTGTGCGCTGTCGCAATCAACCATCAGCTTCATGTCGGACTGGTCGATCGACTTCCAGCCGGCGATCGACGAGCCGTCGAACATCCAGCCATCCTCGAACCAGTCTTCGTCGACGATGTCGGAGATCGCGGTGACGTGCTGCATCTTGCCCCTGGGGTCAGTGAAGCGCAGATCGACATAGGCGATGTCCTCGTCCTTGATCCGCGCGACGAGATCGGCTGCTGTGGTCATTGGGGTATTCCTTCTTTGTTTGTTGAATTCTTCTTTGCGCCTCGGCGCGCGCTGCCACCCGCCCCGGCCTCCCCGCCCAACCACCAATCATGCTATTGCTGGACAATTGGTCGTTGGGCGGGGAGGCCGGGGCGGGTGGCGGCCAACTGACTACAACGCGTCCGCGCCTTCCTCGCTGGTGCGGATGCGGATGGCTTGCTCAACCTGCGACACGAAGATCTTGCCGTCGCCGATCTTGCCGGTCTTGGCCGCGCCGATGATCGCCTCGGTGACCGCGTCGAGCTGGTCATCGGCGACCACCACCTCGATCTTCACCTTGGGCAGGAAGTCGACGACGTATTCGGCGCCGCGGTAAAGTTCGGTGTGGCCCTTCTGGCGCCCGAAACCCTTGGCCTCGAGCACGCTGAGCCCCTGGATGCCGATTTCCTGAAGTGCCTCTTTGACCTCGTCCAGCTTGAACGGCTTGATGATCGCTTCGACCTTCTTCAACGGGTTCTCCCTTCGTGCCCAGTAATCGTGTCATTAAGGCGCGGAGGGATTTCGCCCCGCCCGCGCGCGCGTGTCGGGATAGACGTTGCAGGGACCGTGCCAGTTCTGGATAGCGTTGGATTCGTTGAGGAAATTTCTTGGATGGTGCTCGATTGAATGCGCGCTGCACATTTGGTGTGATCAAATATTATGCAATTGCGCAAATAATCAGCAAAACGATGCCGGCGCAGTGAAGACTACGCCGTCCATATGTCCCGGACTTGATCCGGGACCTCGGGGCGTTTCAGATGACCATCGAGGCCCCGGCTCAAGGCCGGGGCAGTGCGTGAGAGGCTCACATGACCGAATTGCTGACCGCCGCCCAGATGCGCACCATCGAAGAGGCCGCTATCGCCTCGGGCGAGGTCACCGGGCTGGAGCTGATGGAGCGCGCGGGCAGGGGCGTGGTCGAGGCGATCCTGGAGTGGCGCCCGGAACTGGCAACAGCCCCGCATCGGGCGGTCGTCCTCTGCGGCCCCGGCAACAATGGCGGCGACGGCTTCGTCGTGGCGCGGCTGCTCAAGCAGCGCGGATGGGAGGTCGAGGTCTTCCTCTATGGCGACGAAGAAAAACTGCCGCCGGACGCGGCGGAAAACTCCCGGCGGTGGCGGGAAATGGGGGAGATCTGGTCTGCGACAAGAGACCAGGACCGCCTTGAAAGGGCGCTGCATTCGCTGAGAAAGTATGACTTGTCGGTAGATGCGATTTTCGGTACCGGCCTCGCACGTGGCTTCGCCGACGATCTTCAATCACTCCATTGGATTTGGTTCGGCGCGCGAGTGTCGTCGCTGTTCTGGAACGTTTGTGTGGATATTCGCTCTGGCGTCTGCTCAGACAGCGGCCGTCGGATCGGGCATGGTGAAGTCTTTGACGGCGAATTGCATGTAACATTCCACCGGGCAAAGCTCGCCCACTTTCTTGGGGACACGTCGCCGTATCGCGAAAAACTGGTTGTCATCGATATCGGCCTCGAGAAATGGATGAGGCGACGCTCTGGCGAGGATAACGACGACGATATCGTTCATTTAGCCTTGCAGTCGCCGTCATTCACGCGCGACGAGCTCAGGAAAACCGCGTTCGATCACAAATACTCCCACGGCCACGCCATCATCCTCTCCGGCGGCGTTGGCAAGGGCGGGGCCGCGCGCCTCGCCGCCCGGGCCGCACTTCGGGTCGGGGCTGGTCTCGTCACCGTCTGCCCGCCGCCCGCCGCCATCATCGAGAACGCCGCCCAGCTCAACGCCATCATGTTGCGCCCAGTGGCCGATGCGGATGCCTTGGCGGAGATTCTGAAGGACGAGCGCTTCAACGCCATCGGTCTCGGCCCCGGTCTCGGGGTGGGGGCGCACACGCTGGGGCTGGTCGCGGCGACGCTGGCGGCGAAGCGAGGCACCGTACTGGACGCCGACGCCCTGACCAGCTTTGCCGAGGACCCGACGAAGCTCTTTGCTGGCACGCACGTAGGATGCGTCCTCACCCCCCATATGGGCGAGTTCGCCCGCCTCTTCCCGGACCTCGCTGAGAAACTGAACGAACCGGCGAACGAAGGCCCCGCCTATTCCAAGGTCGATGCCGCCCGCGAGGCGGCGGCGCGCGCGGGCTGCGTCGTCCTGCTGAAGGGCGCTGACACGGTGATTGCGGACCCGGATGGCAGGGCCGCCATCAACTCGGCCCATTACGAGCGCGCGGCGCCGTGGCTTGCCACGGCCGGCTCGGGCGACGTGCTGGCCGGCATGATCACCGGCCTCCTCGCCCGGGGCTTTGGTCCGATGTCCGCTGCCGAGACGGCCGCCTGGCTCCATGTCGAATGCGCCCGCAAGTTCGGCCCCGGCCTGATCGCCGAGGACATCCCCGAGCAGTTGCCGGCGGTCTTCCGCGACCTCGGCCTCTGAAAACTGACCTAACGTCAACTCTGCGTGATCCCGCCGCCCAGCCTCGTGCGATTTTGCTCTATCGCCCGGTAAATCCGCTTGATATAGGGAGGCCGAAATCGCTCCCGGTATGGGACGCGCGGCGCGCGGGCGTGGTGGAAATGGTAGACACGCGAGATTTAGGTTCTCGTGCCGCAAGGCGTGGGGGTTCAAGTCCCTCCGCCCGCACCACTCGCGCCAGAGACGGAAATGGGAGACCCGGCGACACTGCCGGTGCAAGACTGAAGGAACGGCAATGCAGGTGACGGAAACCAAGGCTGAGGGATTGCGGCGGGAATATTCGGTCGTGGTGACTGCCGCGGCGCTCGAGGCCAAGACCACCGAAAAACTGGAGACCGTGCGCGAAGGCTTCCAAATGAAGGGCTTCCGCAAGGGCAAGGCGCCGCTGCCGCTACTCAAGAAGATGTTCGGAAAATCCGTCCTGGGCGAGGTGGTCCAGGAAACCGTCGAGGCTGCGGTCAGCGAGCACCTAGAGGATTCCGGCCACCGCCCGGCGCAGCAGCCGAATGTGAAGATCGTCAACGAAGACTTCGAGGAAGGCGACGATCTCACGGTCGAGTTCAATTACGAATGCCTTCCAGATGTCCCCGAGATCGACTTCGGCAAAATCGAGCTCGAGCGCAAGATCGTGACGGTCGAGGACAGTGCGGTGCAGGAAGCGCTCGACCGGCTGGCCGAAAGCACCGCGGATTTCGAGGCCCGCGGCAAAACCGCGAAATCCAAGGACGGCGATCAGTTGGTGATCGACTTCACCGGTAAGGTCGATGGCGAGGCGTTCGAGGGCGGCACGGCCGAGGATTATCCCCTGGTGCTGGGGTCAAGCTCGTTTATTCCCGGTTTCGAGGAGCAGCTCGTCGGCGCCAAGACCGGCGAGGCGCGCGAGGTCAAAGTGACCTTTCCGCAGGAATATGGCGCCGCCAATCTGGCCGGTAAGGACGCGGTTTTCGAGTGCACGGTCAAGGAAGTCCGCACCCCGAAACCCGCCGCGATCGACGATGCCCTGGCCGAGCGCTATGGCGCCGAGAACCTGGACGGGCTGAAGGATCAGATCCGCGAGCGGATCAGCGCCGAATTTGCCGATGCCAGCCGCGCGCTGGTAAAGCGGCGCCTTCTGGACAAGCTCGACGAGACGGTCACGTTCGATCTCCCGCCCTCGCTGGTAGATGCGGAGTCGAAGTCGATTGCCCATCAGCTTTGGCACGAGGACAACCCCGAGGTCGAAGGCCACGATCACGATGAGGTCGAGCCGACCGACGAGCATGTGAAGCTGGCCGAGCGCCGCGTCAAGCTGGGGCTTCTGCTGGCCGAGATCGGCGCAAAGACCGAGGTCGAGATCACTGACCAGGAGATGGGCCAGGCGATCATGATCCAGGCACGCCAGTATCCGGGCCAGGAGCGCGAGTTCTTCGACTTCGTCAAACAGAACCGCCAGATGCTGGAACAGATCCGCGCGCCGCTCTTCGAGGACAAGGTCGTCGACCACATCTTCTCGAAGGCCCAGGTCAAGGAGCTGGCGGTCAAGAAGGCCGATTTCGAGAAAGAACTCGAAGCGTTGGACGCGGATTGACGCGGCTCGTTGGCGTGGAAATCTCGCAAATGTTGCGAGGCGTGCGGAAGACGCCCCCGCTCTTGTCGCTGCGCGGGTGAAGGATTAAACGTAATTGTAACACCAACGCCCGCCAAATGGGCGGGCCCGAGGCAGGATAGCAGTTATGAGAGACCCGGTCGGTATCGCCACCAACTATATCATTCCAACGGTCGAGGAGATCACCTCGCGCGGCTCGCTGCGCTATGACATCTACTCGCGGATGCTCAAGGAGCGGATCATCTTCGTCTCGGGCGCGGTCCATGACGAGATGGCCACGTCGATCGTGGCGCAGCTTCTGTTCCTGGAATCCGAGAATCCGAAGAAAGAGATCGCGATGTATATTAACAGCCCCGGGGGCGTCGTGACCTCTGGGCTGTCGATCTACGACACCATGCAATATATCCGCAGCCCAATTTCGACCGTCTGCATCGGTCAGGCCGCGTCGATGGGCTCGCTGCTGCTGGCGGCGGGCGAGAAGGACATGCGGTTTGCACTGCCCAACAGCCGGATCATGGTTCACCAGCCGTCGGCTGGATTTCAGGGCCAGGCCACGGACATCGCGATTCACGCGAAGGAAATCCTGGAGTTGAAGGCCAGGCTAAACGAAATCTACGTGAAACATTGCGGCCAGACCCTCGAGAAGGTCGAGACCGTGCTCGAGCGTGACAACTTCATGACACCGGCCCAAGCCGAGGATTGGGGGCTGATCGACAAAATTGTCGAAAGACGCGAGGTGCCCGACGAAGAATAAAATCGGCACCAAACGGGTACTGAATTGCCACGCTTCTTTCACAATGCCAAGCGTGGAGCCTGCACTTCGTGACACTCAATGCCAAGGACGGTAAGATGTAAGTTGGCCAGATTCGCTTGTGGTGGTGCGGTTTAAGGCCAGTTCGCAGCTTGCGGCGCTGAGGCGCGCCTGGAGATCAATATGACCAAGAGCAGTGGCTCCGAAAGCAAGAACACCCTCTATTGCTCGTTCTGCGGGAAAAGCCAGCATGAGGTTCGCAAGCTGATTGCCGGACCGACCGTTTTCATCTGTGATGAGTGCGTCGAACTGTGCATGGACATCATCCGCGAGGAGACCAAGAACAATCTTGTCAAGTCTTCGGACGGGGTGCCGACGCCGGGCGATATCTGCGAGGTGCTCGACGACTATGTGATCGGCCAGAGCATGGCCAAGCGGGTCCTCTCGGTCGCAGTCCACAACCACTACAAGAGGCTGGGCCACGCCTCTAAATCCAGCGATGTGGAATTGGCCAAATCGAACATTCTTCTGATCGGTCCGACCGGTTGCGGAAAGACACTTTTGGCCCAGACGCTGGCACGGATTCTGGACGTGCCGTTCACCATGGCGGACGCCACGACGCTAACCGAGGCCGGTTACGTTGGCGAGGACGTCGAGAACATCATCCTCAAGCTGCTGCAATCGGCCGACTATAATGTCGAGCGCGCGCAGCGCGGCATCGTCTATATCGACGAGGTCGACAAGATCAGCCGCAAATCGGACAACCCCTCGATCACCCGCGATGTCTCGGGCGAAGGTGTCCAGCAGGCGCTGTTGAAGATCATGGAGGGGACCGTTGCCTCGGTGCCGCCCCAGGGCGGCCGCAAGCATCCGCAGCAGGAATTCCTGCAGGTGGACACCACCAACATCCTGTTCATCTGCGGCGGCGCCTTTTCGGGCCTCGACAAGATCATCTCGCGGCGCGGGAAGGGCTCGGCCATCGGCTTCGGTGCCGATGTGCGGTCCGAAGATGACCGCCGCGTCGGCGACGTCCTGGCGGCTCTCGAGCCGGAAGATTTGCTGAAATTCGGCTTGATTCCCGAATTTGTCGGCCGCCTTCCAGTCGTGGCCACATTGCGCGATCTCGACGAGGAAGCCCTGGTGACCATCCTGACCAAGCCGAAGAACGCCTTGGTCAAGCAGTATCAGCGGCTTTTCGAGATGGAGAACGTCAAGCTGGCCTTTACCGAAGACGCGCTGAGCGCCATTGCCCGCAAGGCGATCGAGCGCAAAACGGGCGCGCGGGGCCTGCGGTCTATTCTGGAAGACGTGCTGCTAAACACGATGTTCGAATTGCCGGGCATGGAATCGGTCGAGGAAGTCGTGGTCAACGAGGAAGTGATCGACGGCGAGGCGAAGCCTCTATTCATTCATTCCGATCACGCTGCCGAAGCAGGCGCGACCGCGTCGTAGGACAATTGCGCATCCCGCCACGGTTGCGCACGGCAATCGGTTTCAATTGCAGGCCGCCGTCTTGAAAATACCCGCTCGGCGGGCCAATTCTATTGTCAGACAGAAGCGAGGGCTGTTTCAGAGCGGCCCCATCGGCAGAGGCAGCCAGTTATGACAGACAAGACAACCGCCACCTATCCGGTCTTGCCGCTTCGCGACATCGTGGTGTTCCCGCACATGATCGTGCCGTTGTTCGTCGGTCGCGAGCGCTCGGTCAAGGCGCTCGAGCAGGTGATGAAGGACGACCGCCAGATCCTGCTGGCCAGTCAAAAGGATCCGGGCAAGGATGATCCGGGTGAGGATGATATCTACCGCGTCGGCGCGCTGGCCAATGTGCTGCAGCTCCTGAAACTGCCCGACGGAACCGTGAAGGTTCTGGTCGAGGGCCGCGCGCGCGCAAAGATCGTTCGGTTCCTGGAGAACGACAGCTTCTTCGAGGCGGAAGCCGAGGAATTCGCCGATACCGAGTCGGACGAGACGACCGTCGAGGCGCTGTCCCGTTCCCTGATCGAGCAATTCGAGCGCTACGTGAAGCTGAACAAGAACGTGCCGGAAGAGGCGCTGGGCAATATCGGCGAAATCGACGATGCCGCAAAGCTGGCCGACACCGTCGCGGGTCATATCGGCGTCAAGCTAAGTGAGCGCCAGAAATTGCTCGAAGAGCCGGGGGTTTCTCAGCGGCTCGAGATGCTGCTCAAGATGGTCCAGGGCGAAATTTCGGTCCTGCAGGTCGAGAAGAAAATCAAGAGCCGCGTCAAGAACCAGATGGAGCGGACTCAGCGCGAATATTATCTGAACGAGCAGATGAAGGCGATCCAGCGCGAGCTGGGCGATGGTAGCGAGGACGGCCGCGACGAGGCCGCCGAATACGAGGACAAGATCGAGGCGACCAAGCTCTCGAAAGAGGCGCGCGAAAAGGCGCTGGCCGAGGTCAAGAAGCTGCGCCAGATGAGCCCGATGTCGGCCGAATCTACTGTCGTACGCAACTACCTCGACTGGATGCTGTCGATCCCCTGGGGCAACAAGTCCCGCGTCAAGAAGAACCTGGGCAAGGCGCAGGAGATCCTGGACGCCGATCACTACGCGTTGGAAAAGGTCAAGGAACGGATGGTCGAGTATCTGGCTGTCCAGCAACGCTCGGCCAAGATGAAGGGCCCGATCCTCTGCCTCGTCGGACCGCCGGGCGTCGGCAAGACCTCGCTCGGTAAGTCGGTTGCCCGGGCCACGGGGCGCGAATTCATTCGTATCTCACTGGGTGGCGTGCGCGATGAGGCCGAGATCCGCGGCCACCGGCGCACTTATATTGGCTCGATGCCCGGCAAGATCATCCAGGCAATGAAGAAGGCCAAGACCACGAACCCGCTGATCCTGCTCGATGAGATCGACAAGATGGGTCACGACTTCCGAGGCGACCCAGCTTCGGCCATGCTGGAGGTGCTGGACCCCGAGCAGAACAACACCTTCTCGGACCATTATCTCGAGGTCGAATATGACCTCAGCCACGTGATGTTCATCACCACGGCGAATACCTACAACATGCCGCAGCCGCTGTTGGACCGGATGGAGATCATTCCGCTGGCCGGCTATACCGAGGACGAAAAGCTCGAGATCGCCAAGCGCCACCTGCTGCCCAAGCAGACCAAGGAGCATGGGCTGAAGAACGGAGAATTCAGCTTGTCCGACGAGGCGCTTCTGGATGTCGTCCGCACCTATACCCGCGAGGCTGGCGTTCGGAACCTGGAACGCGAATTGGCCAAGCTCTGCCGCAAGGTGCTGACAGATATTGTCCGGGGCGACGTGAAGTCGGTCGATGTTACGCCCGAGAAGCTGGAGAACTACCTGGGCGTCCCGAAGTTCCGCCACGGCCTGGCCGAGGAGAAAGACCAGGTCGGCGTGACCACCGGACTTGCCTACACCTCGGTTGGTGGCGACCTGCTGCATATCGAGGCGCTGAAGCTGCCGGGCAAGGGCCGGATGAAGACGACCGGCAAGCTGGGCGACGTGATGAAGGAATCGATTGACGCCGCGGCCAGCTTCGTGCGGGCCAAGGCGGCCGCCTTCGGGATCAAGCCCCCGGCGTTCGAGAAGATCGATATCCACGTCCATGTGCCCGAGGGCGCGACGCCCAAGGATGGCCCTTCGGCCGGCGTTGGCATGGTCACGTCCATCGTCTCGGTACTGACCCAAATCCCGGTCAAGCGCGACGTGGCGATGACTGGCGAGATAACGCTTCGTGGCAGCGTTCTGCCAATCGGTGGGCTCAAGGAGAAACTGCTCGCGGCACTCAGGGGTGGCGTCAAGACCGTGCTGATCCCGAAGGAGAACGTGAAGGACTTGGCGGAGATTCCGGACAACGTGAAATCTGGGCTCGAGATATTACCGGTCGATACGGTGAACGATGTCCTGAAGCTCGCCCTGGTCCGCGAACTGGAGCCAATCGAGTGGAACGAGGAGGCCGAGCAAGTGCCACCGGCCACGGACGATCCCGGCGGTCCGGAAGCATCGCTCGCGCACTGATCCGAATCCGTTTCGGTTGACCACTCCGGCCTGATGGGTTTAAAGCCCCGTCAGGCCGGACGGCATTTGAGGCCAGCCTGAAATGGGGGCGGTTAGCTCAGTTGGTAGAGCGCCTCGTTTACACCGAGGATGTCGGGAGTTCGAGTCTCTCACCGCCCACCAGACCGCATTCCGACGATAGCGCAATCATCCCCGGTCGCGGAACGGAACGCCGCCGGTGCCCTCGCCGCGCAGGTCGTTCGCGGGTGCCCAAGTCTCGGGCGCAGCGATCAGGGCCGCAATGGCTTTTGCGGCGGCTTCCAGGATCCTCTCGCCCTTTTCGGCAGTCGCTTTCTCGGGGATGCCCGACACGCCGTTGCCTGTTGTATGAGTGAACGGGCGCCAGCGATAGGAATTCTGCCCCGCTTTGAGGAAGCCGATGCGCTCGGTGCCCAACGCCGCCAGATCCGACGCGTCCACCAGATCCGGCTCGCAAACCATCATCATCGACGTCTCGCCCTCGCAGGCATGTTGGACCCCCGCCTGGTCGTCGAGAAATTGCCCAATCGCATCGGCTGCCTCGGCCACATAGGTGGTCGCGACGATGGTCGCGTCGACCTTGCTCGCCAGTTCATCGGCGATCTGCTGCATCGCTATGATATTCCCGCCGTGGGAGTTGGAGATCAGCACGTCACGGAACCCGTGCCGTACGACCGAAATGATCAGATCATGGACAAGCCTGCGGAAGGTCTCGTGACTGAGGGTCAGCGTGCCGCCAAAAGGCATGTGGTGCTCGGAGAGCCCGCTCCAAACGACGGGTGTGACCACCGTCGGTCGCGACGGATAGGCCTTGCGGGCGGCGCGAAGCGCGACCTCGTGGCCGAGGCGCGTGTCTGTCATCACCGGCAGGTGTGGTCCGTGCTGTTCGATCGACGCGATCGGCAGGATGACGACGGCACCGGCGGCCGCGCGTTCGCGCAATTCCTGGGCTTTCATGCGGGACCAATCGACCTCGGGCATGGGGCTTCCTTTCTTCGGGTGCGACCGTTTATCAGTGCTGCGATGTATCGTAGCCGAAATGCGCGATCCAAGGATCGAGCAACGGCATGACGGGTTCGATCTCGCGCCGGTAGTTCTCCCGCCGTCCCGCCGCGCGGCTGTAAAGCCGTTCCGTGACCTGGTGATAGCTCGGTGTGTTGATGCGCCCGCGGTCGAGCGCGGTCTGCCTGTAATCCGCCATGCCGTCATGCCAATCGAGGCCCAGGAACCCCATCAGTGGCGTGATTGTGCCTTTCAGGTCATCGACCAAATCTTCGTATCTCAGGAGATGAACCTCCAACGCCATCGAACGTTCCGTCGAGGTCCATAGCCGCATGATCGAGTCATAGAGCCGCGCCGCGTGCTCGATGGATACAAAATTCGCCATTGCGTCGTTCAGGGCGAAGTTCTGCATGAAGCAGCTCAGCACCGTATCGCAGGGATGGCGCAGCGCAAGAATGAAGCGCGCGCCCGGGAAAACCGTGCGGATCAGCCCCGCATCCTTGATATTGAGTGGAAGCTTGTCGATTACCAGACGGCGCCGGGAGAATTCCGGATGCCCGCGCAAGGTTTCCAGATAAGCCCCACGCATTTCTTCAATTGCATCGTCAGATACCGCGTCCAGAATTTCCGGCGTTGGCAGAGCTCCCAAGACGCCGCGCATCCGATCGACCATCGGGCCTTCCTCGATGACAGCTGTATCCGGGTGACCACGCAGGATCGTATCCAAAAGTGTCGTGCCCGAGCGTGGAAAGCCGACGATAAAGACAGGTGTGTCGTCCGGGCTTGTGGGATCGGTGGGAGCCGAGATCAGGTTCGCGCGATCCCACGCCGCAACCAATGACTCGATCTCGGAGAGATAACGGTCTGGCGCGATATCCGAGATCGATTGCGCTGCCTGGGCATTCATCTGCTCGAAATGACCGAAAGCCTGGTCGAAAGCACCGAGGCGATCGTTCACCTGGCCGAGCAACGCGCTCAGACGCGCGGCGAATATCGGGTTCAATCGGGTTGCGTCGATCCGGTTCAAATCCTCCCGTGCTTCCTCGAGACGATTCTCGCGCATCGCGAGCTGCCCCAGACGCAGCATCAAGAGCGGATCGTCCGGGGGCAAGTGCTGTTCCGCCGCGCGCACCGCCGCAGCGAAAGCATCGCGCTGATTGGTCTTCTCGAAAACCTCGCACAGGTTCAAATGAGCGGCGCGGTGGTCAGGGCGAACCTGTAGCGCTTGTCGATACCGCTCGGCAGCTTCCTCGCACTGCCCATGCGGTCCAGCGCGTTGCCCAGCCCAACCAACGCGCCAAGGTGCCGAGGGTTATTCGCCAGGGCCGCGCGAAAGCTCTCAGCCGCCTCTGCAAAGCGGTCCATTCGCGCAAGCGCTCCACCAAGCCCGGCCTGCGCATCCACGTGGCTGGGCTGCACCGCGAGGACGGCCTCGAAATTTTCCGCGGCCTCGTCCAGCCTGTTCAGTGCGCGCTGCATCAGCGCCAGATTGTAGCGGGCCGGAAGGTCGCGTGGCGCAAGTTCGAGCGCCTTGGCGTAGTACTCCGCCGCCTGCTCGTGTTCGTTGCGTTGGGCGTGTGCGCCGCCGAGCACGCTGTAGATCGCCGGGACTTGGGGATAGCGCCGAACCAGCGCGAGGCCTTCCCGGATCGCGTCCTCGGTCCGCTGGGACTGGAAGAGTGCCACCAAATTTTCCAAAACGGCTCGGGGCGGCGTCGCCGGGGATGCGGGGACCGGACCGAGCGCGCTCAAACCCTGCGCTGCCCTCCGGTTGCCCGGAAATCGCGCCAACACGGCTTCGTAGATTTCCGCGGCCTGCTGACAGGCGCCCATGGCGGCCAACCGGTCCGCATTCTGCAGCGCTTGGGCAACTGAAACCGGCTTGTCGCTCATGACATCGCCATTGCTTGAATTGGCTAAAAGTTCCGACGCCCTGATGCGCGCCTGTTATGTTGCGCGCGACACCTGCTGGCGTGAGGCCAAGTTCACCGCCGGTCCAACTATATCGTAGACATGCTTTCCTCGCATTGAGACCGGACTATACGCCATTCATACCGCTTGAATAGTCCTCGAGTTTTGGGATGAGCGGAGGGCCGTGCTAGGCTGATCCAGACGCTGGCTATATTTTGGCCAAAGGGGGAGATGCAGAACTTTCTGACGATAGGTGCCGTGATCGGGCTGTTGATCGGGCTCGCGCATGCCTTGGAGCTATTTCAGCGCCGTTCGCCACAAATTGGTTCCGTCGGTGCCGCCTATAGCGCGATCTGGACGGTGTTGCTCTGGACGCTGTTCGGGGCCTATCTGCTGGCTTTCTGGTTGATCGGCCTCGCCGGGATGGGGTTGTCGCGCCTTTGGCGGACGATGCGGGCGGGCCCACGAACTTCGCGGGTGTGAGATCCGTCGGGATTGTCGGGGCAGGTGTTTCGGGCCTCGCCGAAGCCAAGACGCTGCTTTCCGAGGGTTTCGAATGCACGGTCTTTGAGCGGGCCGTGGCCCTCGGTGGCGTATGGGCCGATGGCTATGTGAATTTCGGCGTCCAGGTGCAGAAGGACCTCTACGAGTTCCCGGATTTTCCCCTGCCGCCGGATGCGCCCAACTTCACGCCTGGGCCTGTCTTCCAGAAATACCAGCAGGACTACGCCGACCATTTCGGTGTAACGCCGCATCTGCGGCTCGGCGCGAAAGTGACATCGATCGCGTCCAGACTCGACGCTACGCCGGGCTGGTGCGACGCTCACCCCCCTACGCAAAGCCGCGGCCGGTCGAGATCGACTGTTTCGGCGAGTCGACCATGGTGCCACGCCCCAAATTCATTCCCCTTTTCCGCGACGGCCGGATCACTGCGCACCGGACCAATATCGACCGATTCACGCCCATGGGCTTGAAGCTCGCCGATGGTGACGAGGTCGAGGCGGATTGCGTCGTATTCGACGCCGGTTGGACATCGGATTACGCGTTTCTGTCGCCGGCCATCCGGGACACGATGGGCGACGAGGCGGATGGCTTCTACCGCTACCGCCGCATCCTCCACCCGGACCTCGACCGCCTGGCCTTTCTGGGCCGTGCCTCGACCTTCCTCAGCATAGTGACCTACAGCGTCCAGGCGCGGAGGTTTGCTGAGTTGCTGGCGGGCCGGACCACGCTTCCCAGCCGGGACGAAATGCTGTCCGAAATCGCGCAGATGAAGGAATGGAAACGTGCCAGGATGCCTTTTAGCCCGGCCCGCAGTGCGCGCGTCTTGCTACACATGGCCCATTATCATGACGAGCTTTTGCTGGATTTCGGTGCCGATCCTTTCCGCAAGCGTGGCTTTTTCGCCCCGTTGAAGGAGTTGATGGCCCCCTGCCAATCGAGCGACTATCGTGACATCGCGTCCGGCGCCTGGCGCAACAAGAAGCGGCGCCTGGCACCAACATAGGAGAAGAACCCATGGCCCGCGAAGTCACCATCGCCCTGCTCGACGAGATCCAGGACGGATTTAACCGTCACGACGTGGACGCTATCCTCTCGCACTTCACGGATGATTGCGAATGGCTGATGGCGCGCGGGCCGAACGCGCCCGCAGGCCGGCGTTGCCTGGGCAAGGCCGAGATCAGCGCGGTGCTGCGCAGTCGTTACCAGGTCATCCCCGATATGCGCTGGGAGGAGATGCGCCACTGGATCGTCGACCAGACCAAGGCGATTTCGGAATGGGTAGTGCGCGGCGCGCCTGTCGATGGTGAACCCTTCGAATACATTGGCTGCGACCTCTGGGAGTTTCGCGACGGCTACGTGACCAAGAAGGATACCTACTGGAAATACATCGGTTAGGCCTCCGCCAGGATCCACGCCACCGCAGCCTCGAGGTCGGCCGCCACATGCGCTGGGGGCGGGTCCAGCCGGTCTTCGTCGCCTTCGCGATACTTGCCCGTCCGTACCAGCACGCCCGCCAGTCCAGCTGCCATCGCTCCGCCGACATCCGCCTCGGCGTCGTCGCCCACCATCACCGCCTCGTGTGCCAGGCAGCCGAGCGACTCGACGGCCAGCGCGAAGAAGTCGGCCGAAGGCTTGCCCAGAACCTTGGCCTGACGCCCGCTGGCATATTCTAGCGCGCGCACGAAGGCGCCAGCATCCATGCTGAGCTCTCCATCTGCGTCCTTGAAGTTCCGGTTCTCGGCCAGGACCAGGAACTTGGCGCCGGCTTCCAGCTTGCGGTAGGCGGCGTTCAAATTGGCGAAGGTGAAGCGTTCACCCGCATCGCCAATGACCACCGCCTCGGGCATGTTGCGGGGTAGGGCGGCGAACTCTTCCTCCAAACCCTCATGCACCAGCAAATGCGGGCTGAGACCATGCGCGGTCAGATAGTCGACGGCCAGGCGAGCTGGGGTCAGCAGATCAGCCTCCGGGATCTCCAACCGCATGGCGCTCAAATCGGTGCGCAACCGTGCCGACGAGCGGCGGGTCGTGTTGGTCAGGAACCGCACCGGCAGCCCCGCCTCATGCAGGCGATCCACCGCTTCCAGCGCGCCCTCAATCGGTGTCTGACCGAAGAAAACCACGCCGCCCAGATCCAACAAGACGCCCTTGAACTTGTGATCGCCCATCCGTGTTTCCAATCGGCTCCAAACTAGCAGACGCGGCCCTGCGCGTATGCCCTTGAATCGGCGTGCCTGCGCCCTGATATCCCTTGACGGCGAAACCAGCCCTCACTACAAGGCTCGCACCTTCGGGGCCGCGCGCGTTCGAAGGGTCAAGGCGATGTGCGGTGGTAGCTCAGTCGGTTAGAGTACCGGCCTGTCACGCCGGGGGTCGCGGGTTCGAGTCCCGTCCACCGCGCCACGTCTTCCGAAGCCATATCCTTACCCAAAAATTAATCAAATATTGACGGCAAACCGCCGCCGGCAGCGACGATTTGCTGCGCCCGCCGCTGGCTTGGTTGACCTGCCTGGGCCCGCCGTTTAAGCATTGACGCACCGCCGAAGAGGCCGCGTTAGAGGCCCCGTTTTGGGAGAACTGGCAATGGACGAGCTGCTCCGCGAGTATTTGCCGATCATCATCTTCCTGGGGCTGGCAATCGCACTTGGTTTAGCCTTGCTTCTGGCGGCCCTGGTGCTGGCGGTGCGGCGCCCCGACGCCGAGAAAATCTCCGCCTATGAATGCGGCTTCAACGCCTTTGACGACGCCCGGATGAAGTTTGACGTGCGCTTCTATCTGGTGGCGATCCTTTTCATCATCTTCGACCTGGAAATCGCCTTCCTGTTCCCGTGGGCTGCCGCCTTCGGCAGCCTGTCGGATCTGGCCTTCTGGTCGATGATGATCTTCCTTGCGGTCCTGACCATCGGCTTTGCCTACGAGTGGAAGAAGGGAGCGCTGGAATGGGAGTGAGCCCAGGGATGAACGCAGGCATGAGCACAGGCCTGATGCAGGCTGGGGCCGACAAGGACGTGCTGGCCGGCAACATCTCCAACGAATTGGCGGATAAGGGATTTATCCTTACCACGGCGGACGATCTGATTAACTGGGCGCGCACCGGCTCGCTGTTCTGGATGACCTTCGGACTTGCCTGTTGCGCGGTCGAGATGATGCACACGGCCATGCCCCGCTATGACGCCGAGCGGTTCGGATTTGCGCCGCGCGCCTCGCCCCGCCAGTCGGACGTGATGATTGTCGCGGGCACGCTGACCAACAAAATGGCGCCCGCGCTGCGCAAGGTCTACGACCAGATGCCCGAGCCGCGCTATGTGATCTCGATGGGATCGTGCGCAAATGGCGGCGGCTACTACCACTACAGCTATTCGGTGGTGCGCGGTTGTGACCGGATCGTGCCGGTGGATATCTACGTCCCCGGTTGCCCGCCGACCGCCGAGGCTTTGCTCTACGGTATCCTGCAGCTGCAGCGGAAAATCCGCCGCACTGGCACGATCGTGCGCTGAGGGAGGGGCGGATGTCGGACGCGCTCCTCGAACTCGGCGAGATGATCGCCATGGCGCAGCCCGACGCGGTGCGCGAGCATCACGTCGCCCATGGCGAGCTGACGGTGATCGCTTCGATCGGTGGCCTGCGCGGGCTGATCGGGCATCTCCGCGACAACACCGCCTGCGGGTTTACCACTCTGATCGATATCACCGCGGTCGATTGGCCCGGGCGCGAGCACCGCTTTGATCTGGTCTACCATTTCCTGTCGATGCCCCAGAACCAGCGCGTCCGGGTCAAGGTGGCTGTCGACGAGGAGCAGATCGTGCCTTCGATCACCGACCTTCACCCCTCGGCGAATTGGTTCGAGCGCGAGGTCTTCGACATGTATGGCATCATGTTCTCGGGCCATCCGGACATGCGCCGCATCCTGACCGACTACGGCTTCCGTGGGCATCCCCTGCGCAAGGACTTCCCGACGACCGGCTATACGGAGGTCCGCTACGACGAGACCTCGAAGCGGGTGGTCTACGAACCGGTGAAGCTGGTCCAAGACTACCGGCAGTTCGACTTCATGTCGCCTTGGGAAGGGGCCGAATACATCCTGCCCGGTGATGAGAAGACGGAGGAGTAGGATCGTGCACCCGCTTTTCCTGGTCCTTGGCGCGCTGCTGGTGGTGATCCCGTTCTGGATGATCCTGCCGCGCGCGGGCCTGTCTTCTTTCTGGGCGCTTTGCTCGTTCATCCCGCTTGGCGCTTTGGTGCTGCTTTGGGTTCTGGCGCTGAAACGCTGGCCCGGTGACACGGTTGGGGGAGGCACCTGACGATGGAAGGCGACATCCTCTCCGGCGAACAGCGGATCCGCAATTTTAACATTAACTTTGGACCGCAGCACCCTGCTGCGCATGGTGTTTTGCGTTTGGTTCTCGAGCTAGACGGCGAAATCGTCGAGCGCTGTGATCCCCATATCGGCCTATTGCATCGCGGCACCGAGAAGCTGATGGAGAGCCGCACCTACCTGCAGAACCTGCCCTATTTCGACCGCCTCGACTATGTCGCCCCGATGAACCAGGAGCACGCCTGGTGCCTGGCGATCGAGAAGCTGGCGGGCGTCGAGATCCCGCGCCGGGGCTCGCTGATCCGGGTCTTGTATTCCGAGATCGGGCGCATCCTGAGCCACCTGCTGAACGTCACCACCCAGGCGATGGATGTGGGCGCGCTGACCCCGCCGCTTTGGGGGTTCGAGGAGCGCGAGAAGCTGATGGTCTTCTACGAGCGCGCCTGTGGGGCGCGGCTCCACGCCGCCTATTTCCGCCCGGGCGGGGTGCATATGGACCTGACGCCCGAGCTTTGCGACGACATCTGGCAGTGGACCGAGGAATTCCCACAGGTCTTGGACGATCTGGAAGGGCTGCTGACCGACAACCGCATCTTCAAGCAGCGCAATGTCGACATTGCCGTTGTGCCCTTGGAGGACGCGCAGGCCTATGGGTTCTCCGGCGTCATGGTGCGCGGCTCGGGCTGGGCCTGGGACCTGCGCCGGGCGCAGCCCTACGAGTGTTACAACGAGTTCGATTTCCTGATCCCCGTCGGCAAGAACGGCGACTGCTACGACCGCTATCTTTGCCGCATGGAGGAGATGCGGGAATCCACCAAGATCATGCGCCAGGCGCTGGAGAAGATGGACAAGTGCCAGGGCGAGGTGGTGATCAGCCGCGACGGCAAGATCGCGCCACCAAAGCGCCAGGACATGAAGACCTCGATGGAGGCCCTGATCCACCACTTCAAGCTTTATACCGAGGGCTTCCGGGTGCCCGAGGGAGAAATCTATGCCTGCGTCGAGGCACCCAAAGGCGAGTTCGGGGTCTACCTGGTCTCGGACGGCACCAACAAACCCTACAAGGCCAAGATACGCGCACCGGGCTATCCGCATCTGGCGGCGATGGACCACATGGCTCGCGGCCACCAGCTTGCCGATTGCTCGGCGATCATCGGCTCGCTGGACGTCGTGTTCGGGGAGATCGACCGGTGACGGCATTGCGCCAATCCGCGCCGGAGCGCTCCCCCTCTCCCTCTGGGAGAGGGGGTGGGGGAGAGGGCTCGGCGCTAGAAAAGCGGAGCGGCACACGCATTTTGACGCCCCGTGCGCGCAAGCTCCGCCGTGAAATGACCGATGCAGAACGCCGCCTTTGGTCCGCTTTGCGTGGTGACCAGCTTGGCCTCCGTTTCCGCCGTCAACATGCCTTCGACCGGCGTTGCATTCTGGATTTCTACGCGCCGTCGGTGAAGCTCGCTGTGGAACTCGATGGCAGTCAGCATGCGCTTGAGGCATCTAAGGACTTTGCGCGCAGCCGGCACCTGGCCGTACGTGGCGTTACGGTCTTGCGCTTTTGGAATAACGAGGTCTTCGAGAATCTTGAGGGCGTGGTTCTAGCAATCAGAGCGGTGGTCGAGCGGTTGGCGAAGCCCTCTCCCCCGGCCCCTCTCCCAGAGGGAGAGGGGAGCCGCTCCGGCGACGCTGCGCTTGACGGTCTGAGCTTGGTCTTTGGGGAGGGAGTACGTTGAGCCTCCGTCGCCTATACCATACCCAACCGGAAAGCTTCGCTTTTACCCCGGCCAACCAGGCCTGGGCCGATGCGCAGATCACGAAGTATCCGGAGGGCCGGCAGGCCAGCGCCGTGATCCCAATCCTCTGGCGCGCGCAGGAGCAGGAGGGTTGGGTCACCCGCCCGATGATCGAGGAAGTGGCGCGGATGCTGGACCTGGCCCAGATCCGGGTGCTGGAAGTCGCTTCGTTTTACTTCATGTTCCAGCTCCAGCCTGTTGGCTCCGTTGCGCATATTCAGGTTTGCGGCACCACGTCCTGCATGATCTGCGGGGCCGAGGATCTTGTCGGTGTCTGCAAGGAAAAGATCGCGCCGAACCCCCATGAACTCAGCCCCGACGGCAAGTTCTCGTGGGAGGAGGTCGAGTGTCTGGGTGCGTGCTCGAACGCGCCCATGGCCCAGATCGGCAAGGACTACTACGAGGATCTGACCGCCGAGAAACTGGGGGAGCTCATCGACGCCTTTGCCCGGGGCGAAGTGCCGGCCCCCGGCCCCCAGACCGGCCGCTGGGCCTCCGAGCCGATCAGCGGCCTGACTTCGCTGGAGGATGCCCGCGACCATGACGCCAATGCCTCGGTAGACTTGGCCCGGCGCTTTGGCGACACGATCGATCGGATCCAGGGCGAACCGCCGGCCGTTCGGCGCGCGCCGCCGCCGGTGGCATTCGAGGCGCCGCCCGTGCCTGCGCCTGTTCCTGAGCCAGAGGAGACTGTTCCGGCGAAGATCGAACCTGCTCCGGTTGCTGAACTCCCGGCCGAACAGCCGACAGCGGCACCAGCGGCCGAGCCGGTGGAAGAGCCTGCCGAGGATGGCACCGAGCCCGCCATGCTGAGCGAGGCCCGCGGCGGCCAGCCCGACGACCTGAAGCAGATCAAGGGCATCGGGCCCAAGCTGGAAGGCACGCTCAACGGCCTCGGCGTCTATCACTTCGACCAGATCGCGAATTGGAGTGATGGCGACGTCGCCTGGGTCGATGAAAAACTCAGCTTCAAGGGCCGGATCGAGCGCGAGCGCTGGATCCCCCAGGCGCGCGGCCTGGCGGGCCTCGGCCCCACGGCCGCTAAGCCCCCCATGCTCAGCGAGCCGCGCGGCGGCAGGCCCGACGATCTCAAGCGCATCAGCGGCGTTGGGCCGAAACTCGAAGGAGTGCTCAATGGCCTCGGTGTCTACCACTTCGACCAGATCGCCGCCTGGACCGAAGGCGAGATTGCCTGGGTCGATGACCAGCTGAAGTTCAAGGGCCGGATCGAGCGAGATGACTGGATCGGCCAGGCCAGCATACTGGCCGCCAACTCGACGGAGGGGCGCTGACAAAAGAGATTCGTGAGATACCGGAATGAAGGAAGTCAGGGAGAAACGGCCATGGACGGCCTGAGCGAATGCAGAAAAAAATGTTGGCTGATCGCGAGTATCGCCGGGATTTTGGCGCTCATTGTCCTATGGTTGCTTGTAGGGTTTGGCCTCCTTTTATCGCTTTTCTGGGCGTTGGTTCTGGGGCTTGTTCTGGGTTTCCTGTTGCCATCCTTTTTGTGCGGCGAGGACAGTGCCGCGCGCGCGGTAACGCCTGAAGCGGTGCAGGGCGTCGGTGATGCGACGGACGACGAGGCTGCAATCGACCCTCGACCCGTGGCGGCGGACGAGAACGACGCGCGCGTGTCCTACGGTGAGGAAGCAGATAGCGCGGAGGCGGCTCAGCAAGAAACTGTGGTTGACGAGGCCGAGGCGGCGCGCAGGGCGGCAGAGCCGGAGGTCGCGGGGTTTGCTGAGGCGCCGGCATCTGCGCCTTATCGGGCATCCGAAGTGGGGGCCGATGGCGACTTCGATCAGGGCGATTTCGGTGACACCGCGACTGAGGGAACCCGCCCTCCCGGACTGAGCGCGGCTCGGGGCGGCGTGGCTGATGACCTCAAAAGGATCAAAGGCGTCGGACCGAAGCTGGAACGTGTCCTCAACGAATATGGATTCTTCCACTTTGATCAAATAGCTGCGTGGAGCGCAGGAGAGGTTGCTTGGGTTGATGCAAATCTCGGCGGCATCACCGAGCGGGTAAAGCGCGACGGTTGGGTCGATCAGGCGCGGCTTCTGGCCGCGGGAGGCGAGACCGAGTTCTCGCAGAGAGTGGACAGGGGCGATGTATACTGAGGCGCGCTCGAAAGGACGAGCAAAGAGGTGTCAAACGATGCCGGCGGGCGGCGGACAATCTGAATGGTAGCCGCAGGCAAATCTGTTCCGATGGCGATGTCATCGCGGTTCGGTGAATCACACACGGTGGGAGAACTCGGGCTCACCCATCAGGCGGTTGGGAGTTGGGGTCAATGCTGAAAGACCAGGACCGCATCTTCAATAACCTCTACGGCATGTTCGACCGCTCGCTGGCCGGCGCGCGCAAGCGCGGCCATTGGGACCGGACCGCGGGCTTGATGGCCATGGGCCGCGACAAGATCATTCAGGAGGTCAAGGATTCAGGCCTCCGCGGACGTGGCGGGGCAGGCTTCCCGACCGGCCTCAAATGGTCCTTCATGCCAAAGGAATCCGATGGCCGCCCAGCCTATCTGGTGGTCAATGCGGACGAGTCCGAGCCCGGCACCTGCAAGGACCGCGAGATCATGCGCCACGACCCGCATACGCTGGTCGAGGGCTGCCTGGTCGCTTCTTTCGCCATGGGCGCCCATGTCTGCTACATCTATCTGCGGGGCGAATATATCCGCGAGCGCGAGGCGCTGCAGATCGCCATCGACGAGGCTCACGACGCGGGCCTGATCGGTAAGAACGCCTGCGGCACCGGCTTCGATTTCGACTGCTACCTGCACCACGGGGCGGGCGCCTATATCTGCGGCGAGGAAACGGCGCTGCTGGAAAGCCTCGAAGGCAAGAAGGGCATGCCGCGCCTGAAGCCGCCCTTCCCGGCAGGGGTCGGCCTCTATGGCTGCCCAACCACGGTGAACAACGTAGAATCCATCGCCGTCGTGCCCACCATTCTGCGCAGGGGTTCTGATTGGTTCGCGGGTATTGGACGGCCCAACAACACGGGCACCAAGGTCTTCGCCATCTCGGGCCATGTGGAGGCGCCCTGTGTGGTCGAGGAAGGCATGTCGATCACGCTGAACGAGCTTCTCGACCGCCATTGCGGCGGCGTGCGCGGCGGCTGGAAGAACCTGAAGGCCGTCATCCCGGGCGGCGCCTCGGTGCCGCTTTTGCCCGCCAGCCTCTGCGATGGCGCGATCATGGATTTCGACTGGTTGCGTGACCAGAAATCCGGGCTGGGCACGGCGGCCGTGATCGTCATGGATCAGTCTACGGACGTCATCAAGGCGATCTGGCGGCTGTCGAAGTTCTATAAACACGAAAGCTGCGGCCAGTGCACCCCGTGCCGCGAGGGCACCGGGTGGATGATGCGGGTGATGGACCGGCTGGTCTCGGGCGACGCCGAGCCCGAAGAGATCGACATGCTCCTCGACGTGACCTACCAGGTCGAGGGCCATACGATCTGCGCGCTGGGCGACGCGGCGGCCTGGCCGATCCAGGGCCTGATCCGGCACTTCCGCGACGAAATTGAGGACCGGATCATGGCGAAAAAGACCGGGCGCATGAGCGCGGTGGCGGCGGAGTGACGACATGTCTTGGTTCCGCAAACTCTTTTGTCGTAGCAGGTCTAATGCAGCCGATCTTGAGACCATTGTTCAGCGTTATGGAGAAGTCCTCGGAGCTGGCAGTTCGGTCGAACGCGACACAAGCGAGCTGCCACTCGATAAGGAAACAATCAAGGCGAGCCTTCTGAAGGCAATTGAAATGACACCACCGGGAGATATGCGCGAGCACCTGAAGTCGGGATATGTTTCCTTGGGCGATTTTCAAAATTTAGAAGAACTAAGGCGCCAAGGGATGAGCATTGCAGAGGTCATCTCTACGGAAGCTGAGAATCTTCTCAGGGAGTTGCAGGTGAAGGGGCTTTAGAGATGTCTGACCTGCGCAAAATCGTCATCGACGGCATCGAGGTCGAGTGCGAGCCGGCACTGACCCTGATCCAGGCTTGCGAGCAGGCGGGGATCGAGATTCCGCGCTTTTGCTATCACGAGCGCCTGTCGATCGCGGGCAACTGCCGCATGTGTCTGATTGAGGTCGTCGGTGGCCCGCCGAAGCCGGCCGACTCGTGCCACATGCAAGTGCGCGACCTGCGTCCGGGACCGGAAGGGCAGCCGCCCCAGGTCAAGACCAACTCGCCCATGGTCAAGAAGGCCCGCGAGGGGGTGATGGAGTTCCTGCTGATCAATCACCCGCTCGACTGCCCGATCTGCGACCAGGGCGGCGAGTGCGATCTGCAGGACCAGGCCATGGCCTATGGCGTCGATTTCTCGCGCTACCGCGAGCCCAAGCGCGCCGCCGTCGACATCAATCTGGGGCCCCTGGTCGGAACCGAGATGACCCGCTGCATTTCCTGCACCCGCTGCGTGCGCTTCATCACCGAGGTGGCGGGCGTGCCCGAGATGGGCCAGACCGGGCGCGGCGAGGACAGCGAGATCGTCAGCTACCTCAACGCGTCGCTGACGTCCGAGATGCAGGGCAACGTGATCGACCTCTGCCCGGTCGGCGCGCTGACCTCGAAGCCTTACGCCTTCACCGCCCGGCCGTGGGAGTTGACCAAGACCCAGTCAATCGACGTAATGGACGCGCTGGGCTCGAACATCCGGGTCGACGTGCGCGGCCGAGAGGTTATGCGGGTGATGCCCCGCAACCATGACGGCATCAACGAGGAATGGCTGGCCGACCGCTCGCGTTTCATCTGGGACGGGCTGCGCCGCCAGCGCCTCGATCAACCTTACGTCCGGCGTGACGGCAAGCTGGCCGCGGCAAGCTGGGGCGAGGCCTTTTCGGCGATCAAGGAGGCCATGGACGGCATCAATCCCAGCACCGATCTGGCCGCCGTCTCGGGCGATCTGGTGCCAACCGAGGCGGTCTACGCGCTCAAGGGCCTGATGGGCGACCTCGGCTCGGCCTATTACGACTGCCGCCAGGACGGGGCACAACTGCCCGCGGGCAACCGCTCGGCCTATGTGGGAAATGCCCGGATCGAGGATATCGATACCGCCAAATCGATCCTGATCGTCGGCTCGAACCCGCGCATGGAAGCGCCGGTTTTGAACGCGCGCATCCGCAAGGCCTGGTCGCTGGGCGCCGAGGTGGCGATCATCGGCGAGGACGTGGACCTGACCTACCCGACCTGTTGGGCCGGCACCGGGCCAGACGCGTTCTCGGGCGACATGGCCGAGGGGACCAAGGGCATCATGCGCCAGCTCGGCGGTGGGGTGATCATCATCGGCCAGGGGGCGCTGGCGCGGCCGGATGGCGCGGCGGTGCTGAGCAACACTATGGCGCTGGCAGGGGAGGTCGGCGCCAAGATGCTGGTGCTCCACACCGCGGCGGGCCGGGTCGGCGCGATGGATGTGGGATTCACCTGCGATGGCGGGATCAGTTCCGCGCTGCAAGGCGCCAAGGTCGCCTACAATCTGGGCGCCGACGAGATCGACATGCCTGAGGGCGCGTTCGTCGTCTACCAGGGCAGTCATGGCGGCCGGGGCGCACACCGTGCCGACGTGGTCCTGCCGGGCGCCGCCTATACAGAACAGTCCGGCATCTACGTCAACACTGAGGGCCGGCCTCAGATGGCCAGCCGCGCTGGATTCCCTCCGGGTGATGCGCGTGAGGATTGGGCGATCTTGCGCGCCCTCTCGGGCGAATTGGGCAAGACGCTGCCCTATGACAGCCTGTCCGCGCTGCGGGCGAGCATGTTCGAGGCCCACCCGCATCTGAGCGCGCTCGACCAGGTGCCCGAGAACCAATGGACGCCGATGCAGATTGAGAAGATGGGTGACGCGCCCTTCGCCTCGACGGTCGAGGACCATTACCTGGTCAACCCGGTCTGCCGGGCCAGCGAGGTGATGGCCGAGCTCAGCCGCCTGGCGGCCAAGCGCAACCAAGCGATGGCGGCGGAGTAAGGATATGATCGAATTCCTGAATTCCGACTTCGGCATCTTCATCATCATCGTCGCACAGATCTTGGCGGTGGTGGTGTCGCTGCTGGTGAGCCTGGCCTTCCTGCTCTACATGGACCGCAAGGTCTGGGCCGCGGTGCAGCTGCGTCGCGGGCCCAACGTCGTCGGTCCCTTCGGCCTGTTCCAGTCCTTTGCCGACTTCATCAAGTTCATTCTGAAGGAGATCGTGGTCCCCGCGGGCGCCGACAAGGTGGTGTTCCTGATCGCGCCGATGATTACCTTCGTGCTGGCGGCCATCGCTTGGGCAGTGGTGCCGTTTGCCGACGGCTGGGTGATCTCGGACCTGAATGTTGGGATCCTCTACATCTTCGCCATCTCGTCCCTTGGCGTCTACGGCATCATCATGGGCGGCTGGGCGTCAAACTCTAAATACGCATTCCTCGGCGCGCTGAGGTCCGCCGCGCAGATGGTCTCCTATGAGATCTCCATCGGGCTGATCATCATCGGGGTGCTGATCTCGACCGGCTCGCTGAATCTGACCGAGATCGTGCGGGCGCAGGATGGGCGCTGGGGCCTCTTCTCCTGGTATTGGCTGCCGCACCTGCCGATGATGGTGCTGTTCTTCATCAGCGCACATGCCGAGACCAACCGGCCGCCCTTCGACCTGCCGGAGGCGGAATCCGAACTGGTGGCGGGCTATCAGGTGGAATATTCTTCGACACCGTATCTGCTGTTTATGATCGGCGAATACATGAACATCGTGCTCATGTGTGCGCTGACCACGATCCTGTTCTTCGGTGGCTGGCTGAGCCCGATCCCGGGCTTGCCCGACGGGGTGCTGTGGTTCGTCGCAAAGGTGGTGTTCTTCTTCTTTGTCTTCGCGATGACCAAGGCGATCGTGCCCCGCTACCGGTATGACCAGCTCATGCGGCTCGGATGGAAGGTGTTCCTGCCGTTCTCGCTGGGCTGGGTCGTCTTCGCGGCGTTGCTGGCGAAATACGACTTCCCGGGCTATGCCCGCTATGCGGTGGGAGGCTGAGATGGGTATCCCGTTCGACCGGGCCGTGCGCTACTTCCTGTTGGCCGACATCTGGGCCGGCTTCAAGCTGGGGATGAAATATTTCCTCAAGCCTAAGGCGACACTGAACTACCCATTCGAGAAAGGTCCGCTCAGCCCGCGGTTCCGGGGCGAGCACGCGCTGCGCCGCTATCCGAATGGCGAGGAGCGCTGCATCGCCTGCAAGCTTTGCGAGGCGATCTGTCCGGCCCAGGCGATCACCATCGAAGCCGAGCCTCGCGAGGATGGCTCGCGCCGCACCACGAAATACGACATCGACATGACCAAGTGCATCTATTGCGGGTTCTGCCAGGAGGCGTGCCCGGTGGATGCCATCGTCGAGGGCCCGAACTTCGAGTTCGCCACCGAGACCCGCGAGGAGCTGTTCTACAACAAGGAGAAGCTGCTCGCGAACGGCGAGCGCTGGGAGCGCGAGATCGCGCGCAACATCGAACTGGATGCGCCGTACCGATGAATGACGATTCCTTAGCAAAGGCTGAATTCTCGCTCGAAGGCGGTCCTGCATTCGTCGTCATCTTGGCGATAATGGTGGTCGTTTACGGGATTCCGGCGATGCGCGTCGTAAGACGGGCAGGCTTCGTGCAGTGGTGGGGCCTGCTTGCCGCGGTGCCGCTCGTGAATATCGTTGCGCTGTGGATCTTCGCCTATCGCGAGTGGCCGTCTGAGGAAGGTAAGTAAATGACCCTCACTGCCTTAGCCTTTTACGTTTTCGCCTCGGTTGCGGTGGCCGCCGGCCTGTTCGTCGTGCTGGCGCGCAACCCGGTGCATTCGGTCCTCTGGCTGATCCTCAGCTTCTTCTCGGCGGCCGGGCTGATGGTTCTGTTGGGCGCCGAGTTTGTCGCGATGCTGCTGATCATCGTTTATGTAGGCGCGGTCGCGGTCCTGTTCCTGTTTGTCGTCATGATGCTGGACGTGGACTTCACGGAACTCAAGCAAGGCCTGGCGGACTACCTGCCCATGGGGGCGTTGATTGGGGTCGTGCTGCTGGTCGAGCTTGGCCTGGTTATCGGCCACTGGGCTATCGCCGGATCGGCGCCGGATGTGCGCGCCGCGGTGGCGCCGGTGCCGCAGGATGTCAGCAATGTCGAGGCGCTGGGGCGCATCCTCTACGACGATTACATTTATCTGTTCCAGGCGGCGGGTCTAATCCTGCTGGTCGCGATGGTCGGGGCCATCGTGCTGACCCTTTACCACCGCCCGGATATCAAGCGCCAAGACATCCTGAAGCAGATCTACCGCCAACGGTCCGAGGCGGTGGAACTGCGCGATGTCGAGCCGGGGCAGGGGGTCTGAGGGGGCATCAATGGAAAACGCGAGCCAAATCGGCGGTGTCGGGCTAGAGGCCTATCTGACGGTCGCGGCGATGTTGTTCGTGATCGGCATTTTCGGGATCTTCCTGAACCGGAAGAACGTGATCATCATTCTGATGTCGATCGAGCTGATGCTGCTGGCGGTCAACATCAACCTGGTCGCCTTCTCGGCTCATCTGGGCGATCTGGTGGGTCAGGTCTTCACCCTTTTCGTGCTGACCGTCGCCGCCGCCGAGGCGGCCATCGGGCTCGCCATTCTCGTCTGTTTCTTCCGCAACCGCGGCACCATCGCGGTGGAAGACGTCAACATGATGAAGGGGTAGGGCGCCCATGTTCACGGCCATCCTGATCCTGCCGCTGATCGGCGCCATCATCGCGGGCTTCTTCCACCGCTTCATCGGTGAGCGGCTGGCGATGGCGATCCCGACGGTGATCCTGTTCATCGCCTGCGCGCTCAGCTGGTTTGCCTTCTTCACCATCCAGGGGAACGAGCATTCGATCTCGATCATGCGCTGGATCGGGTCCGGCGACCTGCAGTCCGACTGGTCGATCCGCGTCGATCAGCTGACCGGCGTCATGCTGGTCGTGGTGACCAGCGTCTCGGCCCTCGTCCATCTTTACTCCATCGGCTACATGGAGGAGGACGACGGCAAGCCCCGGTTCTTTGCCTATCTGTCGTTCTTCACTTTCGCCATGCTGGCGCTGGTGACCGGCGACAACCTGCTGCAAATCTTCTTTGGATGGGAAGGGGTCGGCGTCGCCTCCTATCTGCTGATCGGGTTTTGGTACAAAAAACCCTCGGCCAACGCGGCGGCGATCAAGGCGTTCATCGTCAACCGCGTCGGCGACTTCGGGTTCCTGCTGGGAATTTTCGGGATCTTCTACCTGGTCGGCTCGATCCATCTGGACGACATCTTCAAGGCCGCGCCTGAACTGGCGGCGACGACGACTATGTTCCTGGGCTATGAGATATCGGCCATCGAACTGATCTGCGTGCTGCTGTTCATTGGCGCCATGGGCAAGTCGGCGCAGCTTTTCCTGCACACCTGGCTGCCCGACGCGATGGAGGGCCCGACCCCGGTCTCGGCCCTGATCCACGCGGCAACCATGGTGACCGCGGGCGTGTTCCTGGTGGTCCGCATGTCGCCGCTCTATGAATACGCGCCCAGCGCCCTGATCATCGTCACGATCGTGGGCGCCTCGACTGCTTTCTTCGCGGCGACCGTCGGTCTGGTCCAGAATGACATCAAGCGGGTCGTCGCCTATTCCACCTGCTCGCAGCTTGGCTACATGTTTGCGGCTGCGGGCGTCGGCGCCTACGAGGCGGCGATTTTCCACCTCTTCACCCACGCCTTCTTCAAGGCGCTGCTGTTCCTGGGTTCGGGCTCGGTGATCCACGCCATGCATCACGAGCAGGACATGCGCAACATGGGCGGGCTGCGCCACAAGATCCCGATGACCTACTACATGATGCTTGTTGGCACCGTGGCAATCACCGGCGTGGGCATTCCATTGCTAACGCTCAACAGCATCCCGGTGGGCTTCGCGGGTTTCATTTCGAAGGACGTGATCATCGAGACCGCCTTCGCCGCCGATTCCGAGTCCGGGAACCTGGCCTTCTACATGCTGGTCGGGGCCGCCGCGATGACCTCGTTCTACTCCTGGCGGTTGATCTTCATGACCTTCCATGGCGAAACCAGGGCGGATCAGCACACCTACGATTACGCCCATGAAAGCCCGCTGGTGATGATGATTCCGCTCTATATCCTGGCGATCGGGTCCTTCGCGGCGGGCATGAACTGGTATGTGGATTTCGTCGGCCATGACGAGGCCGAGTTCTGGGGCGCGGCGATCTTCAACGGCGCTGGAAACGAGGTGTTGGACAAGGCGCACTACGTGCCGACGCTGGTCAAGCTGGCGCCGTTCTTCGCCATGCTGTTCGGTCTGGGGATCGCCTATCAGATGTATATCCGCAAACCGCATCTGCCGGCGGAACTGGCGGCGCAGCATCACGGGCTCTATCAGTTCCTGCTGAACAAGTGGTATTTCGATGAAGTCTACGAGTTTGTCTTCGTCCGACCCGCCAAGTGGATCGGCAGCTTCCTGTGGCGCAAGGGTGATGGGGCAACGATCGACGGGTTCCTGAATGGCGTCGCCATGGACCTGGTTCCGCGTCTCACGCGGCTCGCGGGCCGGATGCAGTCGGGCTATCTCTTCCACTATGCCTTCGCGATGTTGATCGGGATCTCGATCCTGATCACCTGGGCCGCGATCTCCGGAGGGGCGCGCTGATGGAAACCCTGCCTCTCCTCTCGATTGTCACTTTCCTGCCGCTGGCGGGCGCTGTGATGCTGATGGCCTTTCTGGGGGGCGACGACGAAGCCGCCCAGATGAACGCCAAGCGCCTGGCGATGCTGGTGACCACGCTGACCTTCGCCCTGTCACTGGGCGTGCTCTCGGGCTTCGATCCGTCGAACCCGGACTTCCAAATGGTCGAGGAGGGCGAGTGGCTCGCTGGCCTGGGCTACAAGATGGGGATCGACGGGATCAGCCTGCCCTTCGTGCTGCTGACCACGTTCTTCTTTCCAATCGCGATCTGGGCCTCGTGGGGGATCGAGCACCGGGTCAAGGAATATATCGCCTGTTTCCTGCTGCTGGAGACACTGATCATCGGCGTCTTCACCTCGCTGGACCTGATCCTGTTCTATCTGTTCTTCGAGGGCGGCCTGATCCCGATGTTCCTGATCATCGGCATCTGGGGCGGTAAGGAGCGGGTCTACGCGGCCTTCAAGTTCTTCCTCTACACGCTGCTCGGCTCGCTCCTGATGCTTGTGGCGATGATCTACATGTATTTCGACGCCGGCACGACCGACATCACCCAGCTTCTGAACCACCAGTTCAGCTTTGAGGGGTTCGAGGTGCTGGGCTGGCACATCGTCGGCGGCGCCCAGACACTTATGTGGCTGGCCTTCTTCGCCTCGTTCGCGGTCAAGATGCCGATGTGGCCGGTCCATACTTGGCTGCCGGACGCGCATGTGCAGGCGCCGACTGCGGGCTCGGTAATCCTGGCCGCGATCCTGCTGAAGATGGGCGGCTATGGCTTCCTGCGTTTCAGTCTCCCGATGTTCCCGGTCGGTTCCGAAATCATGGCCGAGTTCGTGTTTTTCCTCTCGGTCGTCGCCATCATTTACACCTCGCTTGTTGCGATGATGCAGGAGGACATCAAGAAGCTCGTCGCCTATTCCTCGGTCGCCCATATGGGCTTCGTCACCATGGGCATTTTCGCCGCCAACCAGCAGGGCGTCGACGGGGCCATGTTCCAGATGATCAGCCACGGCTTCATCTCGGGCGCGCTTTTCCTTTGCGTCGGCGTGATCTACGACCGGCTGCACACGCGCGAGATCGCGGCTTTCGGCGGCCTGGTGAACCGAATGCCGATCTATGCGACGGTGATGATGCTGTTCACGCTGGCAAATGTGGGCCTGCCGGGCACGTCCGGGTTCGTGGGCGAGTTCCTGACGCTGGTGGGCGTCTATCAGGTGTCGACCTGGACCGCTTTTGGGGCGGCGACCGGCGTTATCCTCAGTGCGGCCTATGCCCTCTGGCTTTATCGCCGGGTGATCTTCGGCGAACTGATCAAGGAGAGCCTGAAGAGCGTCACCGACATGAACGGGCGCGAGATCGCGTATATGGCGCCGCTGGTGGTGTTGACCATCCTCTTCGGCGTCTATCCCAGCCTCGCCACCGACCTTTTCGCGCCCACCGTCGAGGCGTTGGTCGAGAACGTCAACACCGCCCTGGCGGCCGCGGAACAGGCTCAACCTGTCCTGCTGGCCAAGCACTGATCGGGAGACCAAGCGATGAGCGGCGACTACGCACTGGTTCTCCCTGAGATCATCATGGCCGTCGGCGCCATGGCGCTGCTGATGCTGGGCGTCTATGGCGGCGAGGAGCGGCAAACACGCCGCTTGGTGCTTGCCTCGGCCGCGTTGATGGCCGCGCTGGGCGCCTGGATCGCCACCGGCGGCGCGCCCGAGGGGGTGGCCTTCGGCGGGGATTTCGTGGCCGACGGCTTTTCGCGTTTCGCCAAGGTGCTGATCCTGTTCTCCTCGGCGCTTGTCCTGCTGTTGGGCGAGGGATATCTGGCGCGCCGCGGTGTGCTGAGGTTCGAATTCCCGATCCTGATCCTGCTGGCGACGCTCGGCATGATGATGATGGTCTCGTCGGGCGGGCTGATCTCGCTCTATATGGGGCTCGAGCTTCAATCGCTGTCGCTCTACGTGGTCGCCGCCTTCAATCGCGAGAGCGCGCGTTCAAGCGAGGCGGGGCTGAAATACTTCGTCCTGGGCGCGTTGTCCTCGGGCTTGCTGCTTTACGGCGCATCGCTGGTCTACGGCTATACCGGCTCGACACGTTTCGAGACTATCGCTTTGGTGATCGAGGCGGAGGGCGTCAGCTTGGGCCTGACCTTCGGGCTGGTGTTCCTCTGCGCCGCGATGGCGTTCAAGATCTCGGCCGCTCCGTTCCACATGTGGACACCCGATGTCTACGAGGGCTCGCCAACGCCCGTGACGTTCTTCTTCGCCACCGCGCCGAAGGTGGCTGCCGGAGCGCTTTTCGCCCGGGTGCTTTTCGACGGGTTCGGCCACGCGACCGGCGACTGGCAGCAGGTGCTGGTTTTCGTCTCGATCGCCTCCATGTTCCTCGGCGCCATCGCGGCGATCGGGCAGAGCAATCTCAAACGCCTGATGGCCTATTCCTCGATCGGCCATATGGGTTTTGCCCTGGTCGGCCTTGCCGCCGGCACCGAGGCGGGAGCCCAATCTCTGCTGCTCTACCTCGCCATCTACGTGGTGATGAACCTCGGCGTCTTCGCCTTCATCCTGGCGATGGAGCGCGATGGCAGCCCCGTGGTTCAGATCGCTGATCTCTCTGGGCTCGCCAGTGCCAAGCCGCGCCATGCACTTGCCCTGGCGGTCTTGCTTTTCTCGCTGGCCGGCCTGCCGCCGATGGTGGGTTTTTTCGCCAAGTTCTTCGTTTTCAAGGCCGCGGTCGATGCCGGCTTGGCACCGCTCGCCATCGCCGGCGCGGTCGCCAGCGTAATCGGCGCCTATTACTACATGAATATCGTGCGCGTCATGTATCTCACCGAAGAGGGTCATCCCCTGGACCTGCGGCTCAACCTGTTGCAGAGCGCGACTATTGGCATCTCGGCACTGATCATGGGCTTCGGTTGGCTGCCATTCTTGGGCGGGTTCGGCGTGCCGGAGATGGCAGCTGGCGCCGCGCAAGCATTGCTGCGCTAGATGACGGAATGGCCCGGCGGCTATGACCGCCTGATTCTGGATGAAATCGACTCGACAAACGAGGAGGCGCGCCGCCGCGTGCCCGCGCCGCGCCCGATCTGGATCGCTGCGCGGCGACAGAGCGCGGCACGTGGCCGCCAGGGCCGGGCATGGGAGGCGCCGGAGGGCAATCTATCAGCTACTCTGCTGATTGCCCGCGACGATGCTCCATCCGAGCTTGCGCGGTTCACCTTCCACGCATCGCTGGCTGTTGCCGATCTCTTGGCCCATTTCGTGCCTGATGCCCAAGTCCAGACCAAATGGCCAAACGATGCACTTCTGAACGGCAAGAAGGCTGCCGGCATTCTGCTTGAAAACTCCGGCGCTGGCGGCGGGCGCCAGGCCAACCTCGCCATCGGCATCGGTATCAATCTGGCCCATCACCCGGACCCGGAAACAAGCCGCTGGCCTCCCACGTCGCTGGCGGCGGAGACCGGTCATGCACCCGAATTCGAGAACGCGCTCACAGTCCTGGCGCGGCGTTTCGACCACTGGCTGGCGGTAGGTGATTTCGCCGTGATCCGCGCCGAGTGGCTCTCCCGCACCTCGCATCTGGGCAAGAAGATCGAGGCGCGCCTACCCGACCGGGTCCTTACTGGCATCTTCGAAGATGTGGACGCCGAGGGTACCCTCGTTCTAAGAACCCCGGGCGGCATCGAACGGATCGCCGCGGCGGATATCTTCTTCCCGGAGTAGCGCCGATGCTGCTGGCTATAGATGTGGGCAACACCAACACGGTCTTCGCGGTCCATGACGGCGAGAGGTTTTTGGCCGATTGGCGCTGCAACACCGAAAGCGTACGCACCGCGGAACAGTACTTTGTCTGGCTGAGCCAGTTGATGGATCATGGCGGTCTCGACCCGGCGGCGATCGACGAGGTGGTAATCTCTAACGTTGCGCCCGCGACGCTTTTTAATCTGCGTGTTCTCTGCGACCGTTATTTCGGCTGCCGCCCGCTGGTGGTGGGCAAGCCGGAATGCGAGTTGCCGGTTTCGGTCAGAGTCGACAACCCGGCGGAGGTCGGTGGCGACCGGCTGGTCAATACGGTCGCCGCATACGCGAAATACGGTGGCGAGCTGATCGTCGTCGATTTCGGCACCGCCACGACATTCGACGTGGTCGCTCAGGATGGTGCCTATGTGGGCGGTGTTATCTCGCCCGGGGTCAACCTTTCGCTCGACGCACTTCACAGCGCCGCGGCGCATTTGCCGCGCATCGACGTCACCATGCCGCCGCATGTCCTGGGCCGCAACACGGTCCATTGCATGCAATCGGGCATTTATTGGGGCTATATCGGCCTGATCGAGGGTATCTGTACCCGGCTGGCCGAGGAGCGCGGCAAGACCATGCGGGTGATCGCCACTGGCGGCCTCGCGCCGTTGTTCGAGCGCGGTTCCGAGATGATCGAGGCCTCCGAGCCGGACCTGACCATGCACGGTCTGGTCCTGATCCACCGCTACAACAAAACAGGCAAATATGACGGATAAATCAGGTGGGCCGCTGGTCTACGTGGCGCTGGGCGGCGCTGGCGAGATCGGCATGAACTGCTATCTCTATGGGCTGGGCGAAGCCGCCGAACGGCGCTGGATCATGGTCGACCTCGGCGTCGGCTTTGGCGATATGGAACGCGCGCCTGGGGTCGAGCTCGTCTTCCCAGACCTCGATTTTATAAACGGCGAGCGCGATTCGCTGGAAGGCATCTTCCTGACGCATGGCCACGAGGATCACATTGGGGCGGTCGCGCATCTTTGGAATCGGCTGAAGGTGCCGGTCTATGCGCGCGCTTTCACCGCCGAATTGCTGCGAAAAAAGCTGGCCGAGGCCGGCCTGGACCCGTTAATCGTCAACCAGGTCTCGGTGGGCGATCACGTGCAGGCAGGCGGGTTCTCGGTCGAATGGCGGCCGGTCAACCACTCGATTCCCGAGGCCTCGCTGCTGGTGATCCGAACCAAAGCCGGCACGGTTGTCCATACAGGCGATTTCAAGATGGATCCGGACCCCCAGGTCGGTGATCCCTTCGAGATGGACGACCTCCATGGGCTGGGTGACGAAGGCGTGATGGCAGTCGCGTGCGATTCGACCAATGTGTTCCTTCCGGGCGAGTCACGTTCGGAAGCCTCGGTGATCGAAAATATCCGCAAGCTGATCGAAGCCGCGCCCCGGGCCGTGGCTGCGACGACCTTTGCCTCGAACGTGGTCAGGCTGCGCACGTTGGCGTTGGCGGCTGTCGATGCGGGCCGGTCGGTGGTCATCGCCGGACGCGCCATGCGCCGGATGATCGAAACCGCGGTGCTGACCGGCCAAATCGACGATTTTCCCAAGGTCGTGCCCGACGACGAGATCGGCGACATTCCGCGCGAAAACCTCTTCTATCTGGTCACCGGGAGCCAGGGCGAAGGCCGCGCGACGATGGCGCGGATCGCCCAAGGGATGCATCCCACGGTCAAATTGTCCGAAGGAGACACCGTGCTCTTCTCCTCGAAGACCATTCCCGGCAACGAGCGGGGCGTCGCGCGGGTCTACAACATGCTAAGCGAACAGGGTGTCCGGGTGATCGATGGCGATATGGAGCATATCCACGTCTCGGGCCATGCCCGCAGCGGGGATTTGCGCCGAGTCTACGAGGCGCTGAAGCCGCAGGTCGCGCTGCCCATGCATGGAGAGCACCGGCACCTGGTCGAACATGCCAGGCTCGCCAAGGAATGGGGGGTGCCCGAGGCTTTGATCGCCCCGAACGGCACGATCGTCCGCCTGGACGGCAATCGGCGCGGCACCGTGGATCACGTGGAGACGGGACGCGTCTATCTGGACGGCCGCGCCCATGTGGGTGCATATGACGGCGTCATCCGCGACCGCCTGAAGATGGCGCGGAACGGTCTGATCGCGGTTTCCGTCGTGGTCGATGCCGATGGTGATCTAGTGGCCGACCCGATGATCCAATGCCATGGCGCACCGAAGGACGGCCCAGATTGGAAAGCGCCACTGGAAGAATTGATCGCCAAGGCTGTGGACGACGCCCTGGAAGGCGCGCCGCGCAAGGCCAAGCGGACGGATGACGATGTCGAGCAGCTCGCCTCGCGCGCCGCCCGCACGGTCGCCGTGCGCTATTGGGGCAAGAAGCCGGTCATGAGCGTGATGGTGACGCGGCTGGAAGATTGAGGGTAGGGCGGGTTTACCCCGCCGTATCGAGCCGCCAAAGGCGGGAAAAATCCCGCCCCAGGTTAAGTGTGTGAATTACGCTGCAGCGTCGTTCGTCTCGGACTCGTCCGCTTCGGCCGCGTCCGTCGACCGGATCGGCCGCATCAGGAAAGCGGGCACATGCTCGCCCATCCCGACAACTTGTTTGCCGCCGGGTTTGCCCTTCGAAGTCCGAGCGGGCTTCGCCGGTCTTTCGGGTTTGTCCGCAGGTTTGTTGGCCTTCGGCGCCTCGGCCTTGGACGTCGAGACTGCGTCCGCAGGTTTCAGCGACTTTACCGGCTCCTTGCGCGCGCGCGGTTTACGTTCACTTGCGGCTTCGATGGCGGGCGTGCCGATCCGGTCGATCTGACGCCCTAGCATCTCCTCGATCCGATCGAGGTATTTCCCGTCCAGTGGCGCGGCGATGGTCAGTGCTGTCCCCTCGCGCCCAGCCCGGCCCGTGCGGCCGATCCGGTGCACGTAATCCTCGGCATGGATCGGCACGTCGAAGTTGATGACATGGCTGACATTGGGGATATCCAGCCCGCGCGCCGCCACGTCCGAGGCGACCAGCAGCTTGATCTCTCCATCGCGGAAGGCGTTCAGCGTCTTCGTCCGCACCGACTGATCCAGATCGCCATGCAGCGCGCCCGCATTGTATCCATGTTTCCTCAGAGACTTGTCCAGGATCGCCACTTCCGTCTTGCGGTTGCAGAAGATGATGGCATTGGTCAGCTTCTCACCCTCGGCGTCCATCAGGGCGCGCAAGCAATTCCGCTTCTCCTTCGACACGGTCTCGCGGTCGCGGCGTGACGGTTTGAAAGGGCAGACGCCCTGGGTCACGGTTTCTGCCGCCGTCGCCTGGCGATCGACCTCGACGCGCACCGGATTGTGTAAGAACTCCTTCGTCAGCCGCGTGATCTCGGGCGGCATGGTGGCCGAGAAGAAGAGGGTCTGCCGCGTGAACGGCGTCAATTTGAAGATCCGCTCGATGTCCGGGATGAACCCCATGTCCAGCATCCGGTCGGCCTCGTCGACCACCATGACCTGGACGCCGGTAAGCATCAGCTTGCCGCGTTCGAAATGATCGAGCAGGCGGCCCGGCGTCGCGATCAGCACATCGACGCCCCGGTCGATCAGTTTGTCCTGATCCTTGAAGCTGACGCCTCCGATCAACAGCGCCATCGTGAGCTTGTGGTACTTGCCGTAGATCTCGAAATTCTCCGCCACCTGGGCCGCAAGCTCGCGGGTGGGGCAGAGGATCAGGCTGCGCGGCATCCGGGCGCGGGCGCGCCCCTTGGCCAGCAAGGTGATCATTGGCAGGGTAAACGAGGCGGTCTTGCCGGTGCCGGTCTGGGCGATGCCCAAGACATCGCGGCCTTTCAGGGCCTCCGGAATCGCCTGCGCCTGGATCGGGGTCGGGTCGGTATAGCCAGCTTCCGAGACGGCTTTGAGCACGTTCGGATCGAGCTCGAGATCAGTAAACTGCATGTAATCCTGTGATGTTGCCTGAGTGACGAAGGGCGGCTGATTGATTGGCCGCTATCTCACCGCGCGGCCACGGCATCCCCATCGATGCCGGTCACATCCGGATGTGGATATGGGGGATAAGTGCCGAAAAGTCAATGAATCGCATAGGCTTTTGGGTGCGACATTTGGGGGGTCCGTCGCGTCAGGCCTTGAAAACGGTGATTAATTCGATAATTCTGGAAATATGGAAACGAATCATCGCCACGGATCTGGCACCACACCTGTCAGTGGCAAGGAAGCAGCGGAGGCGTTCGCGGCGCTGGGGTCCGATGTGCGCCTGGCAATACTGCGCGCTCTGGTTCGCGCGGGCGAGAACGGATTGGCCGTCGGCGCGCTGCAAGCGCGGCTGGCGATCGCCGCCTCGACGCTGAGCCACCACCTGCGGGCGATGATGCAGGCGGGACTGTTGGAGCAGACACGCGACGGGCGCACCCTGATCTGCCGGGCGCGCTATGACCGGATTCAGGGGCTGGCTGCCTTTTTGGTCAGCGAGTGCTGCGCCGATATCACGGCCGAAGATGAAGAGAGACGGGCATGACGGAACTCGTTCTGCAACAATGGGGCGCCTTCTGGCGCGGTTTCCGGGCCTTCGATCGGGTCTGGCTGGTGATCCTAGCGATTCCGTTAGCGCTCTACGCTTTCGATCCCGCGAACGCGCCGACAGTGCTGGGCATATCGGTCGAGGCCTTCGCCGGTACGATGCCCTTCATGGCGATCGCCATTGCCCTGATCGCCTGGTTGAAGGCAACCGGGGCGGAAGGCATGGTCGCCCAAGCTTTCCAGGGGCGCGAGAGCCGGATGATCGTGCTCGCAGCGCTGGTGGGCGGGTTGATGCCGTTCTGCTCGTGCGAGGTGATCCCGTTCATCGCGGCGCTGCTGGCGGCCGGCACGCCGGTCTCGGCGGTCATGGCCTTCTGGCTGTCCTCGCCGCTGATGGATCCGCCGCAATTCATGATCACCACGGGCGTGCTGGGAATGGAATTTGCCATCGGTAAGGTCGTTGCGGCGGTAGCGATCGGGCTGGCGGGCGGCTTCGCCATGCAGGCCTTGGCTGCGAGCGGCGCCATCGCGAACCCACTGCGCGAGCAGAAATCCTGCGGCTCGTGTTGCGGTACCAATGCCCTGACCGGAACACCTGAATGGCGCTTCTGGCGCGAGGCCCCGCGGCGCGAGACATTCCGGACTACCGCGTTCCAACAGACCTTGTTCTTAACCAAATGGCTGTCGCTCGCCTATCTGCTCGAGGGGCTTCTGATCCAGTACGTGCCCGCCGAGACCATCGGTGGCCTGGTCGGCGGTCCAGGCGCGATGCCGGTGATCATGGGTGCCCTGATCGGCGCGCCGGCCTACCTGAACGGCTACGCCGCGCCCGCCTTGGTGGCCGGGCTGATGGAACAGGGCATGAGCGCGGGCGCCGCCATGGCCTTCATGGTGGCAGGCGCGATCAGCTGTATCCCCGCCATGGCCGCGGTCTGGGCGCTGGTGAAGCGCGAGATTTTTGGACTCTACGTCCTTTTCGGGATCGGCGGCGCCGTGGTTTCGGGACTGATCTTTGGAGCGGTTATCGGTTAGGCACGCCGCCCCTTGGCGTGAGGTTGGACGCGAAGGTTAGGCCTGGGTTCCACCCCACCATTCTACAAATCCAACGAACGGACGCGCCGTAGTGGTGGGATAAATCCCACCCTACCGAGGTAGAAGCCGGGCAGCACCTCAAACATGCGTCTCTTTCGTCGTGCTCAGCGTGATCTCGGGCCAGTCGCGCACCACTCGGTCGATGTCCCATTGCAGGCGTGTCATGTAAACAGGATCACCGTCATGGTCGGTGGCCATGTGGCCCTTGTTCGCGTTCGCGAAGGCCTCGATCTGGTCTTTCGGCCCGCTGATCCAGCGCGCGCCAGTGAACTGAGTCTGATCAAAGCGCACCGGCAGGCCGTATTCCAGCTCGATCCGGCTGGCCAAGACATCGAACTGCAGGGAGCCGACGACACCGACGATCCAGCCGGCGCCGACCTGGGGCTTGAAGAGCTTTGCCGCCCCTTCCTCGGCGAATTGCAGCAGGGCCTTGTCCAGATGCTTGGCCTTCATCGGGTCGCCGGCGCGGACATTCTGCAGCAGTTCTGGCGCAAAGGCCGGGATACCGGTGAAGCGCAGATCCTCGCCCTCGGTCAGGGCATCACCAATCCTTAGCTGCCCGTGGTTCGGAATGCCGATGATGTCGCCGGCCCAGGCATCCTCGGCCAGTTCCCGCTCGGAAGCCAGGAACAGGACCGGGTTCGAGATCGCCATCGGTTTGCTCGCACGCACGTGATGCAACTTCATGCCACGTATGAAATGGCCGCTGCAAAGTCTTACGAACGCAACACGATCCCGGTGTTTTGGGTCCATGTTGGCCTGTACCTTGAAGACGAAACCCGTGACCGGTTTTTCGTCAGCCGAGACCTGGCGCGAGGCGGTCATGCGGGGTTGCGGAGCTGGCGCGTAGCCAGCGATCCCTTTCATCAGTTCGCTGACTCCGAACGAGTTGATCGCCGAGCCGAACCAGATCGGAGTCATGTTGCCCTCGCGGAAGGCCTGCAGGTCGAAGGCGGGCAAAAGCTCGCGCGCCATCTCGACCTCTTCACGTAGTTTCTCGGCCAAGTCCGCCGGGATCAAATCGTCGAGCTTTGGGTCGTCCAGACCCTCGATCGCGACCGATTGCGCCTTCACGTTGCGGTCGGCCCGGCTCATCAGTTCCAGCCGGTCATTGAGCAAGTCATAGGCGCCCAGGAAATCGCGGCCCTGGCCGATCGGCCAGCTTGCCGGCGTCACGTCGAGGGCCAGCATCTCCTGGATTTCATCGATGATCTCGAACGTGTCGCGGCTCTCCCGGTCCATCTTGTTGCAAAAAGTCAGGATCGGCAGGTCGCGCAAGCGGCAAACCTCAAACAGCTTCCGGGTCTGGCTCTCGACCCCCTTGGCCCCGTCGATCACCATGATCGCCGCGTCGACTGCGGTCAGCGTCCGATAGGTGTCCTCCGAGAAATCCTCGTGGCCCGGCGTGTCGACCAGGTTGAACCAATTCTCGCCATACGCAAAGGACATCGCCGAGGCCGAGACCGAGATGCCGCGTTCCTGCTCCATCTTCATGAAGTCCGAGCGCGTGCGCCGCGCTTCGCCCTTGGCACGCACCTGACCCGCCATCTGGATCGCGCCGCCATAGAGCAGCAGCTTTTCGGTCAGTGTGGTCTTGCCCGCATCCGGGTGGCTGATGATTGCGAAGGTCCGGCGCCGCGCGATCTCGGGCGGCAGGGCAGGGGCGTTTGATCTGGTGTCCAGCATAGGCCGCGATGTAGCGAAGCGCGCCGCGCTTGCCTAGGGGGCTCGGTTAAAGGAAAGGCAACTCGCAGGCCTGGCCCGCAACGCGGCGCCCATCCGGCAGGTCGATCGAAACGCGCTCGCCTGGCTGGAGATCGACAGAGACCAGGCTGAGGCCGATATTGCGCTGCATTCGTGGCGAGTAGGCATTGGCCGTCATCATCCCAATCGCTTCGCCACCTCGAAACACTGTTGACCGCTGGTCATGGGCGGCAAGTTTTTCCTCGCTGTCGATCACGATGCCAAGCTGATGGCGCTTTGGCCCCTCGTCGGCGATCTGGCGCAGCGCTCGAATCCCAATCGTGTCGTCCGGGGCGTCCAGGTGGACATACTTGCCCATGCGTACCTCGAACGGATTGGTCTGGGCGTCGGTGTCGCCGCCGTGAGAGAGGAGCCCGCTTTCGATCCGCTCGATGCCGTTCGGGCAACCAGGGCCGATAGCATACGGCGCGCCCGCCTCGCGAATGATGTTCCAAAGCTCGCGGCCCTTTGAGCCATCGCGCAGATAGAGCTCGAACCCACCCTGTTTCGACCATCCCGAGCGTTGCAGCAGGATCGGGATCCCCTCGATTTCGGTCTCGCGGAACTGGAAGTAACGCATCTGCCGAACCTTGTCGCCGAAGAGGTCGACCATCACACCCATGGCCTTGGGCCCCTGCACGGCCAGCGGCGAGACATCGGGCTCGCCGACATTTACGTCCAGGCTGCGCTCGGCCGCGACCGCCTTGACCCAGAGAAGCAAGTCGTTGTCGGCGATCGACAGCCAGTAATGGTCCTGGGCAAGCTTCAGAAGGATCGGGTCGTTCAACAGAACGCCGTTGTGGTCGCAGATCGCCGCATACCAGCCCTGGCCGGGCTTCATCGCATCCAGCTTGCGCGGACACAGGATCTGCGCCAGCCGCCCGGCATCAGGACCGTGAAACTCGACCTGGCGCTCGCAGGCGACATCCCACATCGAGACGCCCTCGATCAGGCGCCAGTATTCCGCCATCGGATCTCCGAACCCGGTGGGCAGATACATGTGGTTGTAGACGGTGAAGCTGGTGACCCCCTCGGCGACAGTCGAATCGAAGAACGGGCTGCGCCTGACGCGGGAGCTGGGGGTGAAATGGGCTGGCATTTGGTTTTCCCTCGGGGCCCGATGATTCCCCCGACGATTCACTCGGGGCATTAATTGCCATACAATAGTTTTGACAGGGTTTTCAGCAATCGAATGGTCAGGTCTGATTGCTTGGCAAAGCCTTGTCACATATGGGTGCGCTTGCTACCTAATCTGCGAAACCGACTGAAACACTAGGGATTGTCTCGTTGACGAGTGCCGAGATCGATCGGAAACGCGAGGTACCGGCCGAGGTGGCAAAGGCCGTGGCAGCACCGCGCTTGTCACTCGAGGGGATAACCGTCGAGTTCGACGGTGTCCCGGCAGTCAGCGAACTGGACCTCGATGTGGGCGCAGGCGAAATCGTTTGCCTGCTCGGCCCGTCTGGTTGCGGCAAGACCACGACCCTGCGCGTTGCGGCGGGCGTCGAGCGCCAACGTGCCGGGCGGGTTCTGGTCGACGGACGCCTGGTGTCCAAACCCGGGATGCACGAGCCGCCGGAGAGCCGCTCGATCGGGCTGATTTTTCAGGATTTCGCGCTGTTTCCGCATTTGACGGTCGCCGAGAATGTTGCCTTCGGCCTGCGCCGCACCACCGCGCCGCGCGAGCGCAAGGCGCTGGTGGGCGAATACCTCGCGCGGGTGGGACTCGGGGCCTATGGTTCGAAATTTCCCCATCAGCTCTCGGGTGGCGAGCAGCAACGCGTCGCCCTGGCCCGTGCCCTGGCGCCAAAACCCCGGGTCATGCTTATGGACGAGCCCTTCTCCGGGCTCGACAACCGGCTGCGCGACGAGGTGCGCGACCACACACTGTCGATCCTGAAGGAGGAAGGGGCAGGGGTTCTGCTGGTGACCCACGATCCGGACGAGGCGATGCGCATGTCGGACAAGATCGCGCTGATGCGAGAGGGCCGCATTGTCCAGGTGGGCGCGCCCTATCATGTCTACAACTATCCGGTTGACCGCCGCGCCGCGGCGTTTTTCTCGGATTTGAACCTGATCCACGGCGTAGTTCAGGACCGCCAGACCGACACGCCATTCGGTCGGTTCCTGACGCCGAAACTGGTGGACGGGGCGGACGTGGAGATCGTAATCCGTCCGCAGCATCTGCGGATCGATCCGGATGACGTAGGCGCGCCCGAGGAAACCGTGGAACACGGGATGCCCGCGCGCGGCCGCATCCTGCGCTCGCGCTTCGTCGGCGCCTCCAGCCTGATCGAGGTCGAGATGGATCACGACGGCTCGATCCTGCGTGCCAGCGTTCCCTATGCCTGGCTGCCGGAGCCCGGCACGCGGGCCTGGTTGAGCCTGCGGCGCGACCGCTGTTTCGTCTTTCCCTGCATCAAGCAGACCCGAGTCGCGTCGCCCTATGCCGCGGAATGACCGGGCGCCGGGCGCAAGCTGAATGGCAGCTTAATAGGGTCTAAACCTAGGGAAGAAATCCGTGGAATCGGGCTGAATAGCCTTTAACACGGCGCGCCAATCCAATATGTCAGGGCGAGAAAAGGCCCCGGGCGGTGGTTCGGGGCGGTGAACGGGAGTGTTCGAATGTTCAACAATATCGGCCCGCTGGGCCTGATCATCATCTTGGTGGTCGTGCTGTTGCTCTTCGGGCGGGGCAAGATCCCGCAGCTCATGGGCGATGTCGCCAAGGGCATCAAGAGCTTCAAGAAGGGCATGAAGGAAGAGCTGGAGGACGAGTCCGAGAAATTGGAACAGGCCTCGGGCGAGACCATCGACGTGACCCCGAAGAAAGAAGAAGAAGAAGAAAAGACCGGTTAACCCGGCCCTGTAGGGGTGCCACGGATGCTGGACCTGGGATGGTCCGAGATACTGATCATCGGGGTCGTGGCCCTGATCGTCGTCGGACCCAAGGATTTGCCAAAGATGCTGCGCACGCTCGGACAATATGCCGGGCGGGCGAAGAGTGTTGCGCGCGAGTTCCAGCGCTCGATGGACGAGGCAGCGCGCCAGGCCGATTTGGAGGAGCTGAAGGACGTCAAGGACAGTCTGGATGACCTTCGCCAAGAGCAATACAAAATGCAGCGCGAGATGGGGCAGTCCTTCCTGGAGGGCTCGTCGAAGACCAAGAAAACGGTCAATCCGATGACCGATCCGAAGTCCGATGCCTCCAAGGAAACGGCGTCCGTGCCAGAGGCCGAGGCTGAGGCACCCGAGACCGCCGAGCCTTCCGCGGACGAGCCCGCCGAAACGCCCGCCCAAAAGGCTTCCGGCGCATGAGCGAGAAGCATATCGAGGACAGCTCCGCGCCGCTGATCGAACATTTGACCGAGCTGCGCAGCCGGCTGATCAGATCGCTGCTCGCTTTCGTCATAATGATGATGATCTGCTTTGCGGTTGCCGAATCGATCTTCGAGTTCTTGGCCTTGCCGATGAAGGACGCGATGATCGACCGTGGCATGGATCCGACGTTGATCTTCACCGGTGCCCACAAGGTCTTCTTTACCTATATCTCGGTTTCGCTTTTCGGTGGTTTCTTCCTGTCCTTCCCAATCATCGCTAGTCAGCTTTGGCGGTTTGTTGCGCCCGGTCTCTATAAGTCAGAGCAGAAGGCGTTGCTGCCATTCCTGATTGCCAGCCCGGTTCTATTTCTGATCGGGGCTGCGTTCGCCTACTACGCGGCAATTCCCCTGGCGCTCGACTTCTTTATTGGTTTCGCCAAGCAGGCGGGCGAAGGATCGTCCGAGATCTCGATCGAATTACTGCCGGCGGTTGACGAGTATCTGAGCCTGACGATGAAGTTTGTCCTGGCCTTTGGGATCTGTTTCCAGCTGCCGGTCGCGCTGACTCTGATGGGCAAGGCCGGGCTTGTGAATTCCCAGGGGCTGATCGATTACCGAAAATACGCGGTCGTCGGGCTTTTGGTCGTCGCCGCGCTGTTCACCCCGCCCGATGTTTTCAGCATGTTGCTGCTATTTGTGGTGATCTTCTCGCTCTACGAGGTCTCGATTTGGCTGGTCAAATCGGTCGAGAAAAAACGCGAGGAAAAGCTGCGAGCCGAGGGCTATTTCGACGACGACGACTTCGAGGAAGACTTCGAGGACAATCCGGACGAGACGCCGGAGACCAGCCGATGAGCCCACCGGCCGATGATCAGGTCGAGGCGCTCAAACGGATCGCGGCGGCGCTCGAGCGGATCAGCCCGCCGGGCGCCAACCTGCCGGATTTCGCCAAAGCAGAGGCTTATCTTTGGTCCGCCGACCCGGACCGGCTGGTGCCGGTCGCCAAGGTCCATCGGGTCGATCTGTCGCTGCTGGTTGGCATCGACCGCTCGCGCGATACACTCATGGAAAACACGCTGCGCTTCGCGTGCGGACTCCCGGCCAACAATGCGCTACTCTGGGGTGCCCGCGGGATGGGAAAATCCTCGCTGGTCAAGGCGGCCTATGCTTCGGCCAATGCCGAGACCGGCAAGCTGATCCTGATCGAGATCCATCGCGAGGACATTCCCAGCATCGGGCGGCTGCTGGATTTGCTCAGGAGCTCGGAATGGCGTTTCCTGGTCTTCTGCGACGACCTCTCCTTCGATAAGGAGGACAGCCATTACAAGTCGCTGAAAGCCGTCTTGGATGGCGGAATCGCGGGACGGCCGGAGAATGTGCTCTTCTACGCCACCTCGAACCGCCGCCACCTGATGCCGCGCGACATGATCGAGAACGAACGCTCGACCGCGATCAACCCGTCCGAGGCGACCGAGGAAAAGGTCTCGCTGTCCGACCGGTTCGGGCTCTGGCTTGGCTTCCACCCCTGTGACCAGAACGAATACCTGCGGATGATCCGGGGATATTGCGATCACTTTGGCATCGCAATCGACGATGAGCGCTTGCGCGCCGAGGCGATCGAATGGCGCCAGACCCGCGGCGCCATGTCGGGCCGCGTCGCCTGGCAATACGTGCAAGACCTCGCAGGCCGCGAGGGGATCAGGATCGAACTCTGACCCCCCGTAGGGTGCGCATTTTGCGCACCATTGCCTCACTCATCCGGCTGCGCGTCAGAAGAACGTCTCCGGATCCAGCCCCTCGGCGCCCCGGCGCAGCTCGAAATGCATCCGTGGCTTGGGCGAGGGCGAGACCACGCCGATCTTCTGGCCCGACGACACCAGGTCGCCCTTGCCGACTGTCACCTTCTCGATCCTGCCATAGACCGTCAGATAGTCGTCCTGATGGCGAACCAACACGATTGTGCCGAGCCCCCCAAGCGATTGGCTGACTAGGGCAACCTCGCCGCCGGCGGCCGCCAATACGGGCGCGCCAGCGGGCGAAGCAAAATCGATTCCATCGCTGCTGCCACGGCCGCCACCCTGGCCGAAGCGCTTGACGATGGGTCCGGAAACCGGGCGCATCAGCCGGAACGCGCCGGATGTAGCGGGCGCGGACGCGACCTGCTGTTCGGGCTCGGGCTCAGATTGTGGCTGAGGCTCTGGCTCCGGCTGGGCCGCGGGTTGCGGCTCGGGTTCGACCACTTGCTCGGACGGCGTTGTGATGGTCTCGACTGGACGCGGCGTGGGCGTCACCGGAGCTTTCGTGGTGTCCGGTTCCTCGGTTGGCGTCACATCCAGCGGCAACTGGCCCTCGGCCGGCTGTGGTTCGGGCTCGGTGCCAAGCTCAGTGACCGGCTCGAGCGGCGCTGTCGCGGCTGTCTCGGCGGCTGGCTGCTCGACTGGGGTCGCCAACGCCAATTGCCCGGACGGCTGGCCCCGCGGGGTCTGATACTGGCGCAATTGCGGTGACTGAAGTTGGCCGGGCGCCTGGGGCGAGGGCGGCAGCGGCTCGGCATTGCTGGGCGGCAGCGCCAGGTTGCCGTTTTCATCGAGGCCGGTCGGCTGTGCCGAGCGGTCGATCGCCGCCGCGGCCAGATCGGGGCTCCACGATGCCGCGGGCGCCTGATCGGTGGCGCCCGGCACGGCACTTGGCGCCCCCTCGATCGGCGCGGTTTGCACTCCGGTATCCGCAAGCGCGATCTGTTGGCCGCCGGTCACGCCGGTGTCGTATCCGCCAGGCTTTGGCGGCAGCACCAATTCATCGCCCGAGCGCAGGGTATGGGCCGGGGCGAGCCCGTTATAGGCGCCGAGTTCGGAGCTAGAGAGGCCAACCCGCTCGGCCACGCTGGCGACCGTGTCGCCATCGCGCGCGACGGCGGCCTGATAGCCCTCGTATGTGACGATTCCGGTACTGTCCGGTGCGCTGCCCACCGGCGGTGTGCCGAGCGAGCCGTCGTCCGCTGGCGCGGCTGCGGACGCGCTGGCCGCAGGGTCCGAGCCCTTGATCTCGACCGTCGGCGGGCCGTCGGGCTCATCGGTTGCGCAGGCGCTCAGCGCCAGCGCTACCGCAACGGTGACGATAATTCGGATTTTCATGTTCATTGCTTCCTGCCTCGTCTCGCCGGCCTGGACATGCGCCCGATCATATCCCATCATCGTCGGGCAGCCCCTCGACCAGGGGCACGAACAGCACGTCACAGAGTTCGCTGTATTTCGGACCGTTTTCGGTCTTCTCGATCTTTATCAATTGCTGGACCTCGTCGGTCTGACCGACAGGCAATACCATTATGCCACCGGGACGCAACTGTTCCAACAGTGTGGTAGGCGTGTCGTCCGCCGCCGCCGAGATCAGAATCCGGTCGAACGGTGCCTGTTCGGGCCATCCTCGGGTGCCATCCCCGGCACGTATCGAGACATTGGCCAGCTCCAGCTCGGCAATCCGCTCGCGCGCCTCTAACGCCAAGTCGCGGTGGCGTTCGATCCCGTAGACCCGCCGCGCGAGTCGGGCCAGGATCGCGCAGACGTAACCCGATCCGGCACCAACCTCCAACACCTTGCAGCGCGGGGTCACCTCCAGCGCCTGGATCATGATGCCGACGATCGCCGGCTGCGAAATCGTCTGGCCGCACGAAATCGGCAGCGCCCGGTCCTCGAAGGCGCGGTCCTTGAACGCGCGCTCGACGAAGTTCTCGCGCGGGGTCTTCTCGATGGCTTCAAGCACCGCCTGATCGCTGACGCTTTGGCGCAGCGTGAGCATCAGCTGCATCAGTTTTTCGTCACGGGTGGTGGGCTGCATCGCGTCGGTCTCCGGCCTTCTGGTCGCGAGACTAGTCGCTTCGCAGAGCGCTGTCAGCAAAGGCTTTCGTCGAGCGCGGCGCGGGCTTCATCCATCAAGTCCTCGGCGGTCAGTTGGGGCCGAAGCGGGGTGATCGTGACCCAGCCATCCAGGCAGAGCCGGGCGTCCGTCCCCTCGGGCGCCGATTGGTTGGCGATCTTGTGCCGCGTAAACAGAAAATCGCGACCGTTTGGCGCTCGATAGGGCACCACCTCGAAGGTCGCGTCCGCCCGGATGCCTTGCGGGCAAACGGTGGTGCCCTTGACTGCCTCGGGCTGGACCGCGGGGAAGTTGATCGAATAGAAGGCCCGCTCCGTGAACGGCATCTTGAGCACGGCGCGGATGCTCTGAAGCGCAAAAGCCCTCGCCGGGTCCCAGATATCGGCGGGAGCATCCTCGGAGACCGTGTAGAACTGGCTGAGCGCGATCGAGGGGATCCCGTTCAGTCCACCCTCCATCGCGGCGCCGGCGGTGCCGGAATAGACCACATCCTCGGCAACGTTGTGCCCGCGATTGATGCCCGAGAGGACCAGGTCCGGTGGATTGTCCTTCATGATCGAGTTCACGCCGACCAGCACGCAATCGGCGGGAAACCCATCGACGGTATAGCGCCGTGGCCCAAGTTGCGTCGTGCGCATCGGAGCGGTGTAGGAGATCGCATGCGAGACGCCCGAACGCTCGAAATCCGGCGCCACGACCCAGACCTCGCCATCGGGGCCGGCAAGCTCGGCCGCAATCTCCTCGGCCAGCGCCAGGCCCGGCGCCGTGATGCCGTCATCGTTGGTGACCAGAATCCGCATGATGCCTGCCCCACTGCCTCGATCGCCCTCTCTTAGGGGGCCGGGGGCGCCGCGTCCATGATTGACTGATCCTTGGCGTCGATCGCGCTCAGGATCTGGTTTTGGGCCGCAAAATACCCGTCGGCCGTGCGCTTCAGCGCGTCTTCGATCTCGTGCGTCATTTCCGCGAGTCGGTGGAAAGGGACCGTCGGCGCCGCGTGATGGGCCGTGTGCCAAGGCATCTCCCATGCCAGCCAGCGGATCGCCCTGTGGCAGAAGGTCGTGCGCGTGTTGTCCAGCATGTCTGGGACCAATGGGCATCCAGTGTGCTCGGCCAGCAGATAAGCGCGCATGAAGGGCTGGCCGAGGACTGCCGGGACGAGCCAAAGCGTGAGAGCAATCGTCGAACCGGCCGCTACCGACGCAATAGCTACGCCCGAATAGAGCGCCAGGTAAATCCGCGCCTCGCGGATAACCCGGTCCCGCGCCCGCGGCGGCACATAGTCCGGCAGGTTCCTGCCCAGCGCCGTCTTGACCAGGCTGCGGGGCTGTCCGGTCCAATAATACCAGCCAGAGAGGTAGATCACGTATTGCTGCCGGGTCTTGGGCTTTGGGACGCCCAGTTCCGGATCGCGCTCGGGGTCTTGTGTGTAGCGGTGATGCGCGAAGTGGAAATACCGGAAGCCCAGCGGCGGCTGGAAGTAGGTGAACCCGGTCACGGCCGCGACCAGGTCGTTCAGCCAGGGGCTGCGGAATGCGGTCCGGTGGATCGACTCGTGGAGTGCCGTGAAGAGGAACACTAGGACAACCCCATGCGCCACCTGCAGGGGCAGGCGCCACAGGCCCTCGGCCGCCAGCACCGCCCAGCCGGTCAGGCCCAGCATCCCCAGATGGATGGCCAGGCGCGTCAGTCCCGGACCGTTTGAGAGCGCGGCGAGCTCCGCTACCCGCGCCTTGCCTAGGGCGGCGAGCACCGCCCTGTGGTCGAGATCACTCGAGGCGTCCATCGGGTGCGATCCGGGTCGCATTCCGCATGTAAGGTTTCAGCGCATCCGGAATGGCGATGCTGCCATCCTGATCTTGGTAGTTCTCCATCACCGCGATCAGGCTGCGCCCGACCGCTAATCCCGAGCCGTTGAGGGTATGCAGGAATTCCGGCTTCGCTTCAGCTTCCCCGTCCTTCTTGGCCGGCCGGAAGCGGGCATTCATCCGCCGTGCCTGGAAGTCGCCGCAGGTCGAACACGAGCTGATTTCGCGATAGGCGTTCTGACCGGGTAGCCAAGCCTCAATGTCATGTGTTCGGCGGGCGCCGAAGCCCATGTCGCCGGTGCAAAGCACGACCGTGCGATAGGGGATTTCCAGCCGTTCCAGGATGTTCTCGGCGCACCGCGTCATGCGATCGAGCTCGTCGAGGCTGTCCTCGGGCCGGCAGAGCGTCACCATTTCGACCTTCTCGAATTGGTGCTGGCGCAGCATTCCGCGGGTGTCCTTGCCCGCCGAACCTGCCTCCGAGCGGAAACACTGGGTCCAGCCGGCCATGCGCCGGGGCAGGCTGGCCTCGTCGACGATCTCGCCCGCGGTGAGATTGCTCAGCGTCACCTCTGCCGTCGGGATCAGCCACCAGCCATTGGTCGTTTGGTAGCTGTCCTCGGCGAATTTCGGCAATTGTCCGGTGCCGATCATCGCCTCCTCGCGCACCAGGACCGGGGTCCAGACCTCGGTCAGTCCGTTCAAATCCACGTGGGTGTCCAGCATGAACTGCGCCAGCGCCCTGTGAAGCCGGATCAGCGCGCCCTTGAGCACCACGAACCGGGCGCCGCTCAATTTGGCTGCGGCCTCGAAGTCCATGCAACCCATGGCCTCGCCCAACTCGTAATGTTCCTTCGCGTCGAAGGCGAAGTTACGCGGGGCACCGTGGCGGCTGATCTCGACATTGTCGTCCTCGCCCGCGCCGTCTGGCACGGTGTCGAGGGGGGCGTTGGGGAGGCCCAGCAGAATGTCGTTGAGTTCCACATCCTTGGCCTCCGCCTCAGCCTCCAGCCGGGCGATCTCGTCTTTTTTCTCGCCCACCAGGGCGCGCAGGCGATCAAACTCGGCCTCGTCGCCCGCCGCCTTGGCTTTCCCAACATCTTTCGAGGCGGCGTTGCGTTCGGCCTGAGCCGTCTCGGCCGCGGTGATCGCTGCCCGCCGCGCCGCATCGATCTCCAATATCCCGGAAGCCATCGGCGAAAGGCCTCGGCGCGCCAGCATCACGTCGAATGCGTCAGGGTTCTCTCGGATCATGCGGATGTCGTGCATGGGCCCAGCCTCCAGTTTCGGTCGGGCGGGTTATGCACGATCGGCTTCGGCATTTCCAGACATCCCAATGCCCCGGACCCGATCCGCGACCTCGCCCCGCTATGAACTGTTCGTTGAGATCCCGCATCAGGTGCGGGACATTGGAAATGGGATCGCCGTGACTTTCCAACCCTGCCTTGCACGGCCCAAAACCAGCGTTTATATGCCGCAGAGCCCGGTTAACACCGGGCCAACGAAAAGCGGGACAGAAGAGAAGGATCGGCCATGTTCGTCACCCATGCCTATGCCCAGGCCGGCGCTGAGGCAGCCTCGCCCAACTTCCTGGCCTCGATGCTGCCGCTGATCCTGATCTTCGTGATTTTTTATTTCCTGCTGATACGCCCGCAACAAAAGCGCGCCAAGGAGCATCGTCAGATGGTCGAGAACCTGCGCCGGGGCGACCAAGTGGTGACTGCGGGCGGCGTGGTGGCCAAGGTCACCAAGGTGGGTGAGGGCGACGAGGTCGAGGTCGAGATTTCGAGAGATGTTAAAGTAAAGGTGATCCGGTCGACGATCTCGGT
>Ga0224508_10000024_pt1 | contig 187595 bp, 181 predicted proteins | sample SF_Jan12_sed_USG_4_FD_170157 | JGI IMG/M metagenome (GOLD analysis project Ga0224508, IMG submission 170157) | Sediment microbial communities from San Francisco Bay, California, United States - SF_Jan12_sed_USGS_21 | ecosystem: Environmental > Aquatic > Marine > Sediment | place: USA... | reverse complement strand
ATTGATGACGATCGCCGGCGGCTTTCTCGGGGGTTTGCTCGCGCTGCGTTTCGGCGTAATGCGCATATTGTTTTTAGGGGCGGTGCTGTCAGCGGCGACCAACCTGTTGTTCATGCTGCTGGCAAGCATTGGCTACGATATGTTCTGGCTTTACGTCATCATTTCGGCGGATAACCTGTCGGCGGGAATCGCGAGCGCCGCTTTCGTCGCATTTCTGTCGAGTCTGACCAACATATCCTTTACCGCTATGCAGTTCGCGATCTTCAGCTCGCTGATGACCTTGATACCAAAGGTGCTGGGAGGTTACTCGGGATCCATCGTCGATGCGGTCGGTTATCCTGACTTCTTCCTGATCACCGCGATTCTCGGTCTCCCGGTACTGTTGCTAATTGTGGTCGCCGCACGGCGGTTTGAAATCCAGGATCGATCCCCGTAGTTTATTGTATGATGTGAGAATCCATTCGTTTCATTCATAGAATCATGACCAATTCTGAAAAACTGTTTGAACAGGCTGTCGAAGTTATCCCCGGAGGGGTGAATTCACCCGTTCGCGCATTTGCCGCAGTCGGAGGGACACCGCCATTCATAGACCGCGCCGAGGGCGCTTACCTGGTTGACGTCGACGGTAGCCGTTATATTGACTATGTCGGATCCTGGGGTCCGATGATATGCGGTCATGCGCATCCTGAAATCATCGCTGCGGTTACCGAGACCGTGCAGAAAGGACTGAGCTTTGGCGCACCGTCACCGCTCGAGGTAGAGCTGGCGCAGCGCATTTGTGAATTGATGCCGAGCATCGACCTGGTGCGCATGACCTGTTCTGGTACGGAAGCAACAATGAGCGCGATTCGGCTTGCGCGCGGTTTTACCGGGCGCGACAAGATCATCAAGTTCGAAGGCTGTTACCACGGGCATGCCGACTCCCTGCTGATCAAGGCCGGTTCGGGTGCGCTGACGCTCGGGGTGCCGAGTTCACCCGGTGTTCCAGCGGTACTTGCAGACCACACAATTACACTCGAATACAACAATAGCGAGCAGGTTGAGCATGCCTTTAGCGAGACTGGCGCCGAAATTGCCTGCGTTATTGTCGAACCCATTGCCGGCAATATGAACTGTGTCCTGCCAGCCGACGGCTTCTTGCAAACACTGCGCGAGTGTTGTGACCGATCTTCGAGCGTGCTGATATTCGATGAAGTCATGACCGGATTCCGGGTCGGGCTCGGGGGCGCACAGGCGCGCTACGATATTGCTCCCGACCTGACCACGCTGGGTAAAGTTATCGGCGGCGGGATGCCAGTCGGTGCCTTTGGTGGTAAACGGGAAATTATGCAACAGATAGCACCGTTGGGTCCCGTCTACCAGGCGGGTACCCTGTCGGGCAACCCGGTCGCGATGGCGGCTGGACTAAAGAATCTCGAAATCATTTCCCGGCCCGGGTTTTTCGAAGATCTAACCTTGCGAACCGAGCAGCTCGTACATGGAATTCTGGCAGCGGCGGATGCCAATGGTATCGCCATGTGTGCCAACCAGGCGGGTGCGATGTTCGGTCTGTTTTTTACCGACCAGCCGCAGGTCACGCGATTTAGCCAGGTGAGTGACTGCGATATTGATCGGTTCGTAAAGTTCTTTCATGGCATGCTGGAGCGTGGTGTTTACCTGGCCCCGTCAGCTTACGAAGCAGGTTTCGTCAGCGCGATGCACGGGGCCGCGGAAATCGAACAGACCGTGGAAGCCGCCGCGTCCACCTTTGCCGAGCTTTGAAACCTAAAGGCCGAGCATGCCTTTTTTCAGTTTCTTGGAAGCAGGGTAATTACCAAGCCATATTTCGAGCACTGCATTCTTGAAATCCTCGCCCGGTATCAAACCCAGCTGTTGCTGGTTTTTGCTGATCCGAATTCCCTGTGACGGCAGGTAATCGATTACGTAGCGATCCTTTTTAAGCGCGCTGGTGTCGAAGTATGCATAGAATTGATCGATTTGCGTCTGTAGCTGTTTCAGAGTTTCAGGGCTTTGATTTTTCTCGAAGCCTTCACGCCATGCCTCGAGCAATTTCTCACGAGCCACCTCCTTGTAGACGAAATCAAGCTGCACGCGCCAGGGCCCCGGTCTTGACAGGATTTCACCAACATCGCGAGACTTTTTCGGCAGGTAGAGAGAACCCACGTACACGTCGACCCATAATTTTTCGCGCAAGCCCATCCCGTTGAGGACGAGGGTCTGGCCATCGTCAGAAACGATTTCGTCGTCGATGAAAACTCCGGAGAGCTCTGCAGCAGTAGTTAACGCGCTAAATAAACAAAGGCAGGTTGCAACTAGAAATTTTTTCATCACAGCGATCTCCAAGGAACTGATCCCCAGGCAGTTTATGCCCGCCTGCCATGAATTGGAACCCGGCGCTGGTGAATAAGCCTATTCGGGCTTGATGTATTGGATTACGCCGAGCCTTATGAGCTCGGCGTGCAGAATGACCGCACGGTCATTGCAGTCCGGAATTTCCAGCAGGCGCTGTTTCAACGCCGCTTCCAGCGGTAGCTGATAAATCAGCTGGTAAAGAATCGAACAAAAGCTCTGGTCATCATCGCGAATTCGACCCTCGTGTGCACTGACATGATTCAGCAGCTCGAGCATGTAGGCAAACTGCTCGGGCATTTCTGGCATGCTGTCTTCATCCAGTATCGCGACTTCCGCCATTGTCAGGCCGTCCTGCTGAGTATGGGTGGATAGTATTTCAAAACGCTCGACACCCAGGGCGGTAATTCCGAGCAGGCCGTCGGCGCGATTTTCCCAGTCGCTGATAATCGCAGTCGTGCCAACCGAATAAATTTCTGCATTGATAACGGTTTCATCCCCGTTGTGAATCAGTACCACGCCGAAGGGATTGTTCTCGCGCATGCAGCTTGCGATCATGTCGAGGTATCGGGTTTCAAAAATTTTAAGTTCCAGCGTATTTCCCGGCAACAGGACGGTTGTCAGGGGGAACAGTGGGATCTCAGCCATGTTGCGTCATCGCTTTGTTGCCGGTTTAGTTACCCCAGCGCGGGGACAGGTCATTATCGATACCGAGCTGGTCGAGTATGCGAGCGACAATAAAATCAACCAGTTCGGCGACGGATTTTGCACCATGGTAAAAGCCCGGGTTGGGCGGCAAAATAACGACTCCGAGGCGAGACAGTTTAAGCATGTTTTCGAGGTGAATGCTGGAAAAAGGTGTTTCGCGCGGTACCAGGATCAAGGTCCGTCGTTCCTTGATAGCGACATCGGCTGCACGATGAATCAGGTTTTCGCTGCTGCCGACCGCAATCGATGCAAGGCTACCCATACTGCATGGACAGACGACCATCGCATCAGCAACCGAGGAGCCGCTGGCTGGCGGTGCCGTCCACTGATCCTTTGAGTAAACGCTGATCAATGCGGGATCGGCGTTGAAATAGTCAGCGAGCTTTTGCTGCATCTTTTGAGGAGAACCACTCAGCTTCAATTCGGTCTCCATGCCCAGTACGATCTGCCCAGGCTGCGAGGTGATAAATTGCACCTGTATATTTTTCTGCAGGCAACATTCAAACAATCGTAATGTATATTCGGCGCCGGATGCTCCGGTCATCGCCAAAGTAACCACTTTAGGGATCATGGGTCGGTAATTGTGATTTCAGCCTCGACCAGTTTATCAGTTGCCTGGGAAAGACGCGCGATCAGATTTTCCAGGAAGATGCGGTAGTAACGCAACTGTGTTTCGATGGATGCCTGTTCCATTAACGAAGCACTCACTCTCATCAATGAAACATCGGTACGCGCGACGATGGTGGCATTGCGAGGCTGTCGTGTCAGGAAAGCGATTTCACCGAAACAATCACCCTGTTTCATCAAGCCGACGACCTTGTCATTCTTGACCACCTCGACGCCACCCTTGGCAATGATGAAAAAGGCCGTTTCCTGTTCTCCCTCGGTCACGATGACCTCGCCTTTTTTGAAGTCGGTCCATTCGCTGGCATTGACAACCTCGGTAATCTGATCATCACTGAAATCCTTGAAAAAGGCGAGGTATCGCAACGTCTTCCATTTTTCCTGCATATCGATGCGTTCGCCAACTCCGCGCAACCGCCCAAAAGCATTGCTCAGTTCGGTGGCGAGCAGATAGGCTGTTTCATGGCGATCGTAAATGATTTTTTGCATCGCCTTCTCGACAATTTCGGCGATGTGTTGGGGTACCTCGGGATTCAATTCCATGATCGGTTCGGGATCGAGGTTACTGATTTTGTAAATCAGGGACTCCAGGCTGCCAGCCTTGTAAGGGGCCTTTTTGGCTAACAACGCATACATCACGGCACCCAGTGAATAGATGTCCGATTGTGCCACCAGTCGTTTTTCTTCGGACAGTTGCTCGGGAGGCATGTACATCGGCGATCCCTGTACTTCGGTGTCATGACCTTCAAAACCGACATCGACGTGCGCGATACTGAAATCCATTATTTTGACCTGGCCATCATTGCTGAGCATGATGTTGCCGGGTTTCAGGTCGCGATGGATGATGCCCTCGCGATGCACGTAATCGAGACCCTTGGCGCATTGATAGATGACATCGACAACCTGGTTCGGGGTCAGTACCCTGTCTCCTGTGACGTATTCCTGCAGCGTCATCCCGTCGACGAATTCCATCACGATATAGTTGAGATCATTCTCCTGTCCGGCATCATATACGCTGATAACCGACGGATGGTGCATGCGTCCGGCGCTATAGACTTCGGCAAAAAAACCTTCGCGCAATTTTTGCCTGGTAGCGGTATCCATGTCACTGGCCGAATGGGCAACCTTGATCGCAACGGTACGCTGCACGAAAGGATCGAAAGCTTCATAGACAACACCCATCGAACCCCGGCCGATGCGACGTTTGATTTCGTACTTGGCGATTTTGGTTGGTCTTTGTGATTTCTCGGACATACCCGATTTCTAGTTCTGCAGCGCCTCAATAAGACGGCGATGAATATTCTCAAAACCGCCATTGCTCATGATAACGACCTGGTCTCCCGGCTCACAATTTTGCGACAGGTAATCGATCACCTGTTGTGAATCGGTTTTTATCTCTACTATTGTAGCGGCAGATTCTGCAATTTCCGCGATATCCCAGTCTAAATCGGGATTTTCGCAAACTAAAACAAGGTCGGCGGCAGCCAATGACCGTCCAAGCCCGGTTCCGTGTACGCCCATCTTCATCGTGTTGGAACGAATATCCAGCACCGCAATCAGGCGACCGGCAGTGCTTCCTTTCAAGGCATCCAGAGTCAACGCGATTGCGGTCGGGTGATGGGCAAAATCATCGACAATGGTTACACCGTTTATTTGTGCAATCACTTCCTGGCGACGCTTGACACCAACGAATTTGCGCATGGATTCCAGCGAAGTCTCGATCGCCACGCCGGCATGGTGGGCGGCGATAATCGCGGCGCCGGCATTCAACGCGTTGAACTGCCCGGATTGTGACAATCGCAGACGGTAACTGTTGTCACCGTGATGCAGCCTGCTTTGCGCATCGAGAAAGAAATCGGCGTTTCGATCAACTACAGAGAAATTCGTCTGCTGGCTCCAGCACCCCATCTCCATTACCTCCCGCAGCGCTTCATCATCCTGGTTAACAATGACCAGTGCGCTCGCGGGTAGCGTACGCACGAGGTGATGAAACTGTCGCTTGATTGCTGCCAGGTCTTCAAAGATATCGGCATGATCGTACTCGAGGTTGTTCAAAATCAACGTGCGCGGGTGGTAGTGAATGAATTTTGAGCGTTTATCGAAAAGTGCCGAGTCATATTCATCTGCCTCGATCACGAAGAATGGATCGCTGCCGAGCCTGGCTGATTGCGAAAAGTTCTGGCAGATGCCACCGATCAGGTAGCCGGGATCGAGTCCGGCATCTTCGAGTATCCAGGCGAGCATGCTGCTGGCCGTGGTCTTGCCATGAGTGCCGGCAACCGCCAGCACCCAGCGCTGCTGCAGAACTGCTTCATAAAGCCACTGCGGACCCGACGTGTAGCGTAAACCACGCTCGAGTATGGCTTCAAACTGGGGATTACCACGCGTAATCGAGTTACCGATGATGAACATGTCGCAATCCCCGGGTAGCCGCCCGGCATCGAAGCCATGGTGCAGTTCGATCCCGGCCTGTTCCAGCTGGGTACTCATCGGTGGATAAACGTTTGCATCAGAACCGGCGACGTCATACTCGAGCTCACGCGCCAGTTGAGCTATGCCGGCCATAAAGGTGCCGCAAATTCCAAGAATATAAACCTTCACCAGGAAAACCAGATAACGATGAATTGATAAAGCACGAAGTAATTAAAAGATATCATAGCTGAAAGATGGGTCGAGATCGTAAAAGCACGCTTAAAGATCAGGGACAAAACCGCCAGGTTCCAGATAAGAATTGCCAGGGTGACGTAGATCAGCAGGCTATCAACATCGGTTCCGTTTTGCGTTACGGCGCGATAAACGGGAATCGTGACCGCGGTGATAATCATGTTGACCCCGAGTAGGGCCGAGAAAGTTTGCAGCAATCGTTCGAGAGCCTTTTTCCAGCGCAGTCCCCAGTAGGCGATCAGGCCCAGCATCCCGAGTTCCAGTAAAATCTGTGCGCATACGACCGAATAGCTGCGTTGCTCATCGACCAGCAGCAGTCCGATCATGAAATAACTGATCGCGGTAAGCGCGACACAATAAAGATTGTAGGGCAGGCGTTCCGGGCTTGAAAGCAGCAGGCACATCAATATGTAATGTTTCAGGCTAGCCAGCCATTGGCCAATGATGTTCTGCATGTGCGCTATCATAGTCGCTTACAAACACAACACAATAAGGCAGGAAAATGAATGAGTAAAAAACGCCAGTTAGCTATAATCATGCACTTTTGATCCATGATTTAAATGAGCGAGTTGCCAGCAACCGATTTGAGTAGCTTCCAGGGCTTGATCCAGACCTTGCAGAATTATTGGTCCGAGCAAGGCTGCGTCATCATGCAGCCGCTCGATATGGAGGTCGGTGCCGGTACCTTTCACCCTGCAACCTTTATTCGCGCGATCGGTCCGGAACCCTGGCGTGCTGCTTACGTGCAACCAAGTCGACGACCCAGCGACGGACGCTACGGCGAAAATCCCAACCGGTTACAGTATTATTTTCAGTTCCAGGTATTGTTAAAACCATCACCCGACAATTTCCAGGATCTTTATCTTGGCTCCCTGGTTGCGCTCGGGTTCGATACGCTGGTGCATGATATTCGCTTCGTCGAGGACGACTGGGAGTCGCCAACACTCGGTGCCTGGGGCCTTGGCTGGGAGGTCTGGCTGAACGGCATGGAAGTCAGTCAGTTTACCTATTTCCAGCAGGTCGGTGGTCTCGAATGTCACCCGGTTTCCGGTGAAATCACCTACGGTATCGAGCGCCTGGCAATGTACCTGCAGGGTGTCGACAGTATTTTTGACCTGGTCTGGGGTCGTGGACCTCAGGGCGTCGTGACCTATGGTGATATCTATCGTCAAAACGAAGTTGAGCAATCGCACTATAATTTCGAACTGGCCGATACGGATGCACTGTTTCACTGGTTCGATGTATGTGAATCACAATGCCAACTACTGGTCGAGAAAAAACTTCCACTGCCCGCCTACGAGCAGGTCATGAAAGCATCGCATACATTTAATCTGCTGGATGCCCGGCACGCGATCTCGGTAACCGAGCGGCAACGTTTTATTCTGAGGGTGCGCGGTCTGTCCCGCAGCGTGGCTGAATGCTATTACGACTCGCGTGAAGCGCTTGGATTCCCACTGATTCAAAAGGACCCGGTCGATGAATAGCGATTGCCTGATCGAAATCGGGACCGAGGAATTACCGCCACGGGCGCTGCAGTCGCTGGCGCAGAATCTTTCCGCCCTGGTAGTGCAGGCCCTGACCGACGATGGCCTGGCGCCGGGTTCTGTTGAAGTATTTGCAACCCCGCGACGTCTGGCAATGCTGTTAAGGGATACACCGCTGCAGCAGGCTGAACAGCTGATAGAAAAACGCGGCCCGGCGCTTGACGCGGCTTTTGACGCTGACGGCAAACCATCGCGCGCGGCGCTTGGGTTCGCTGCATCTTGCGGTGTTGATATTGAAAAGCTTGAGCAACGCAAAACTGAAAAGGGCAGCTGGCTGTATTTTTCCGAGAACCAGGCCGGTAGCAGCCTTATGGAATTGCTACCCGAACTGGTAACAAGCGCGCTGACCAGTCTGCCGATTCCAAAACGCATGCGCTGGGGAGAACGCAGCGAGGTTTTTGTACGACCGGTTAAATGGCTGTTGATGATGATTGGGAGCGAGTTCGTCGATGCCGAGATCTTTGGCCTGCACTCCGGTAACCATAGTTTCGGGCATCGTTTCCACGCTCCCGAACCCCTGGAAATAACCTGTGCGGCTGACTATGAACAGGTATTGCTTTCACAGGGTCTGGTCATCGCCAGTTTCGAACGGCGTCGTGACACCATCCGTGATCTGGTCGAGCAGGCCGCAGCGCGACTTGATGGGGTAGCAAACATTGATAACGCATTGCTGGACGAGGTTACCGCTCTGGTCGAGTACCCGGTTTCAGTCTGTGGCGAGTTTGATGTCGAATTTCTGAAGCTACCGGTAGAAGTGCTGGTGACAACGATGCAGGAAAACCAGAAGTATTTTGCGCTGTTCGACGGCAATGGTGAGTTGCTGCCACATTTTATTGCAATCGCCAACGTCGATAGCCGTAAACCCGAAGTGGTAGCCAGTGGCAATGAACGTGTCATTCGCCCACGCTTTGCCGATGCCGGATTCTTCTTCGCACAGGATCAGAAACAGGGGCTGGACGTGATGCGAATTCGTCTAGATACGGTTATATTCCAGGAAAAACTGGGTAGCGTCGCAGACAAGACCAACCGGATTATCCGACTGGCCAAGTACATTGCCAGTTTCTCCGGAGCAGACCAGGACCTGGTGCGTCGCGCTGCGGACCTTTGCAAGGCCGACCTGATGAGCGATATGGTGGGCGAGTTTCCCAGGCTACAGGGTGTGATGGGGCGCTACTATGCCCAGTATCAGCAGGAAGAACAGTCGGTGTGTGAGGCAATAGAGCAGCATTACTGGCCTCGACATGCGGGTGACCGGGTACCACAGGCTCCCATTGCACAGGCAGTTGCACTCGCTGATCGTCTCGATAGTCTGATCGGGATTTTTGCGATTGGTCAAAAACCCGGTGGCGATAAGGATCCGTTTGCGTTGCGTCGAGCCGCACTTGGCGTGCTGCGTATTATCGTCGAAAACAAATTGAACCTGGACCTGGTCGATCTGTGCCAGGTTGCGGCCGACGGTTATGCCAGGCAAATAGATGCGAAAGCGGCGATTGGAGAAGTCATCGAATACGTGTTTGATCGTCAACGAGCCTATTATCAGGAACAGAATATTGGTTTCGATGTCGTCGATGCTGTTGCCTATAATCGACCCGGCATGCTTTACGATTGCGATTTACGCATCAGGGCGGTACAGGAATTCCAAAGTCACGAAGCGGCATCGGCACTGGCCGCGGCCAACAAACGCATTAGTAACATTCTCAAAAAGCAGGAACATACCGAGCTCGAGGTCGATGCAGATCTGTTGCAGGAGAGTGCCGAGCAACAGCTTTTCAAGCAGCTCCAGGCGCTCAGGGACGCAGTCGCAAAACAGGTTTCCCAGGGGGCCTACCTGCAGGGACTGGAGCAGCTTGCCGAACTCAGACCGGCTGTTGATACGTTTTTTGACGATGTCATGGTTATGGTTGAAGATACAGCGTTAAAAAACAACCGGCTTGCACTACTCGATCAACTGTTGCAAAGTTTCCGCCTGGTTGCTGACTTCTCGCGGATAAAGTCCTGAGAATCCTTTGTCGGAGAGGAGATTCGATTGGCTAAAATGGTAATCCTGGACAGAGATGGCGTCATCAACCACGTGGCGGATGATGATGTAACCACCGTTGATGGCTGGGATCCGATTTCGGGCAGTATCGAGGCTATCAAGAGACTGAAGAAGGCGGGTTATCTGGTCGCGATCGCGTCCAACCACTCGGGTATTTCTCGCGGCCTTTATACGGAAGATGAACTGGCGCAAACATACGCCAAGATGCAGCGCCTGCTGGAAGCCCGGGGCGCCAGCGTCGACGGCATCTTCTATTGCCCGCACGGACCGGAAGCGAATTGCATTTGCCGTAAACCTAAGCCCGGATTACTGTTCCAGATTGCCCAGCAGTTCGAAATCGATTTATCGCAAACGCCGCTGGTGGGTGACGATATCAGTGATATTCGGGCGGCCAAAATGGCGAATGCGAAACCGGTGCTGGTGCGAACAGGTAAGGGGGAGTACGTCATGCAGAACTATCCCGAAGCTCTCGATGTGCCGGTTTACGATGACCTGGCTCACTTCGTTCGAAATACCCTGCGCCGCAGGTAGATTTAAAAGGTGCCGAATCCGCTATACAAATTTTGGCTGGTCCTGCGCTCGACTTTATTCTGGATTACTTTCCTGCCGGTCCTGCTGATTTGCGCGAGCATCGTTTCGCTTGCCTTTTTTATGCCGCTCAGTTTTCGTATCGGTATAGTCAGATTCTGGATTGCTTACACGTTGTGGTGTTTACGTGTCATTTGCGGCCTGAATTGTTCCGTAGAAGGCCTTGAGAATATTCCCGATCATGGATTTATCGTGATGAGCAAACACGGCTCTACCTGGGAAACAATCGCTATACAAAGCTTTTTCAGGCCACTCGTCTGGGTGGTCAAGCGCGAATTGACCTGGATTCCTTTTTTCGGCTGGGCTTTGAAAGCGATGGATGCGATAGCGCTGAATCGGGGCACCGGCCGCAAGGCAATCAATCAGTTGATCAAGGAAAGCCAGTATCACATGGACCGGGGACGGATCCTGATGCTGTTTCCCGAGGGTACGCGCGTATTACCCAGGCAGAAGAAACCGTTCAAACTCGGTGGCGCCATTGTTTCCCAGAGAACCGGGTATTCAGTGCTGCCAATAGCACACAACGCGGGAGAATTCTGGCCACGACACAGCTGGATTAAATGGCCGGGCACCATCCATGTCGTCATCGGTAAACCTATTGCACCGGAAAACAAGAAACCGGATGACATCATAAACGAAGTAGAAGCCTGGATTACGACAGAGTGCGAAAGAATAAGTGACGCGGATCAGTTGCGCCGAATTGGTGTTTTATAGTGACCGGCGAATTACAAGGAGCGTAGGTTGTTGCTGATGCGAATCAAGTTCCTGGTAGTGCTTTCCCTATTTACCGGACTCGCCCACGCTGACTGGACTGGCGTTGCCGCGGAACTTGCAAACGTCGATTCTGACTGGGAATTCGATGACGGACTGCGCGAAGCGCAGATCGACGGTATCAGCATCCAGGTTGAGGAAAAAACAGAGACTGGGTTAGCCGTTGGCGTTGGCATCGGATATATCAGCATGCGAGTGGTTGGCGATGGCAGTGCCAATAACCGAAAATTTGACGCTGAGTATCTCCAGATTTATCTGCGACAGGAAATAAGCATCAGCAAAAGTGTATCGCTATACGGGTTATTCAATTACAGCTACAACACCGGTGACGACAATGATGACGATGATCCTGCCGACATAGACTGGGATGAAACCAGTGTTCAGATCGACCTCAATATTCGTTTTGCAAACTTCGGGGTGAGTCCGTTTGCTGCCTATCATAACATCGATGGCGACATCAGCGACGACAACGGTACCGCCGTTTTTGAAAACGACGAGCCGGTAAGTCACGGTATCCGCTTCGATTATTACACCGAGCCGACAGCCTTCATTCGGATTGTTTTGCAGTCAGGGGGGCAGGCCGGGGGTTATCTGACCTTTGTGCGCCGTTACTGATCGGTGTGGGTATAATGGTTTTTGCGTGCGTTGTAAGTTGCGATCAGTTCATCAATACTGGCCTGGTCGTATTCCCGTAAACCACTCAGTACCATTTTCTTCTGGCCTTTACCCACTACTTCTCCGTTACAACTCAAGTCGTAGTTAAGGGCAACATCGCCACGTTTGCCATAGAGCCTGAAAATGCTTTCGCTCAGTGAGAGGTTAACCGAATCGATGTCGAGCCGGTCCAGCGAAATTCTCATGTGGTCATAGATGACCAGCGGTCGTTCGGTATTAATCATGACATTGTTTTCTTTCATCAGTGGCACCAGCACGTGCGGAAAGGTTTCGCCTGAAAACCTGACATAGCTGGCCGTTAGAGATTCGATGAGGCCTTCATCAAGGCTTTGTTCTCCATTGGTGGAAACACCGAGATATTTTTTATCATGCTCATCGTAAATCGATATTTCACGGGTGTTTACCTCGGGCAGGATTAGCGTGATGTCATCACCTACCATGCCCGAGAACGAAATGCCCATGATTTGGCGCAATCCGTAGTGATGTACGATAATCGAGAACAGCAAATCACCGGGTACGCAAAACCGTTTGGAATCGACATCGTGTATCGGATTAAAGTCACCGGCGACCGATTTTGCAAAATCGCTTGCCTGTTGTCGGGTAAACGAGAGTCTGGAGCCGTCCAGGGTATAGTATTTTTCTAGGTTCATTTTTGTTATCTCGGGTTAACTTCCTGCAGCCCAGGGTGGTATCTTACCCTATTTTGTAAATCGGAAGTAATCGTGGTCGACGTGCGCGATCAATTGGACATCAAGAGACTCGATAGTGCTTAATTTCTCGGATCTATCGCTGCGGCGTTCAACCACGCTGTTGTTCGAGGCGGTCGACCTCAAAGTTTACCCGGGCCAGAAGGTGGGCATTACCGGTGCGAATGGATGCGGCAAATCATCGTTGTTTGCACTGATCAGTGGTGAATTGTCAGCCGACCAGGGACAATTTTTTATGCCACAGGAGTGGTCAGTCGCAGCGGTTGAGCAAGAGACTCATTTGAGTTCACGCATCGCGCTTGAGTATGTCATTGATGGTGACCAGGAGTTAAGACAAATCGAGACCCGGCTCGCACAGGCCGAGATCGAGGCGGATGCTTCCATGATTGCAGGCTGTCATGAACGCCTGCAGGAAATTGACGGCTACCAGGCTACCAGTCGTGCGGCACGCTTAATGGCCGGTCTCGGTTTTGGTGAGGCCGATCATCAGCGACCGCTCAACAGTTTCTCCGGTGGCTGGATCATGCGGCTCAACCTGGCGCGAGCGCTGATGTGTCGTTCGGACCTGCTGTTGCTGGACGAACCCACAAACCACCTCGACCTGGACGCGGTGATATGGCTCGAGCAATGGTTGAAACGATACCCCGGGACGTTGCTACTGATTTCGCACGACCGTGACTTTCTCGATGCTGTCGTTAATGTCGTGGCCCATATCGAGAATCAGCATATCAAGCTGTATCGTGGCAATTACTCTGCTTTTGAAATACAGCGGGCCGAGCGTCTGGCGCAGCAGCAGGCCGCCCATCAAAAGCAGCAGCAGAGCATCGCGCACATGCAGCGCTACATCGAACGTTTTCGCGCCAAGGCAACCAAGGCCCGACAGGCTCAAAGTCGAATCAAGGCGCTGGAAAAAATGCAAATTATCGCACCCGCGCATATCGATTCACCCTTTCATTTCGAGTTTAGAGAGCCCAGGGCAATGCCAACTTCGCTACTCAAGCTGGATCGGGTAGCAACCGGTTATGCCGATAAAACCGTGCTTCGGAATATCGAGTTTTCACTGATTCCCGGCGAGCGTATTGGGCTGCTGGGTTTAAACGGTGCCGGCAAGTCCACATTTATAAAGCTGCTGGCAAACGAACTGCAGCCCTTCGAAGGAACCGTTACCCGTGCAAAAGATTTGCAGGTTGGTTATTTTGCGCAACACCAGGTTGAGCAGCTCGACCTCGAAGCACATGCACTGTTGACGATGCAACGGCTAGACTCTAAATTGAGCGAGCGTGAAATCAGGTCTTACCTCGGGGGATTCAATTTTCGGGGTGATAAGGTTCTGCAGGCCGTAAAAACCTTCTCTGGCGGCCAGAAAGCCAGGCTGGTTCTGGCCTTGTTGATCTGGCGCTGCCCCAACTTACTGCTACTGGACGAGCCAACTAATCACCTGGATCTGGAAATGCGCCTGGCACTGAACCAGGCATTACAGGGTTTTGAAGGCAGCGTCATTTTGGTGTCGCATGATCGCCACCTGTTGCGCAGTGTTTGCGATGACCTCTGGCTAGTGGATGATGGCATGCTGCAGCACTTCGAGCAGGACCTCGATCACTACCCGTCGTGGCTGGCACAGCGCAAGTCACGCGGCCAGGTTGCACCTGTTACGGCTACCAGGAATCCCCAGCGGGCTCGTCGTCAGCACAAGGCGCAGTTGAACCAGCTGAACCGGATAGAAAAAAATATTGCCCGGCTATGCGCCGTTAAAGAAAGCCTTGAGCAGGAGCTCGGTGACAGCACGATATATGATGCGGAAAATCGCGAAAGCTTAAATGCGAACCTGACGGCACAGGCCGAAAACAGCAAACTGCTGGCCCAGGCGGAAGAGGAATGGCTGCAGTTGAGCGAGTCGATCGAGCAGCGGGCGAACTAGCCGCTACGACATTTACAGACAATCTGCCCGAGGGTCTTGAGCGCATTTTCGTTGGCTTCATTCCACGGAGAACCGCAGTTGATGCGCAGATGATTGCGGAAACCTCGGGTTGCCGAAAACAGAATTCCCGGGGTTATCGCGATATTGTGCTCTAGTGCGCGATTGAAAATATCGATACTGTCACAACCCTGGGGCATTTCCACCCAGAGTACGTTGCCACCGTGAGGGTGCGAAACGCACGTGCCTTCGGGAAAGTTCTTGGCAATCATGAATCGACCGCGCTCGACCTGTTCGCGCATCGCCAACCGCAGGCGTACCAGGTGCCGGTCGTATTGCCCACTGCTCAGGAACTCGGCTAAAGCGAGCTGGTTGATCGATGACGTGGCCGAAGACCAGGCTTGTTTATACTGTAGAAATTTCTTGTAATAGCGACCCGCAATAACCCAGCCGACTCGATGACCCGGCGCCAGGGTTTTGGAAAAGGATGAACAGCTCAAAACGATGTTGTTGAGGTCGTAGGACTTGGCGGGGCGGGGCGGTTTGTCGCCGAAATAGACGCTGCCGTAGACGTCATCCTCGATTAAGGGGATATTGCGTTCGGCCAGCAGGTTAACCAGCGCACGTTTGTTTTCTTCCGGCATCTGGCAACCCAAAGGATTGTTGGTATTCGGAGATGCCATAACCGCTTTTATATCCATGGTGTCAAAGGCTTCTTCGAGCGCTTCCAGGTTCAACCCGGTAACGGGATCGGTTTCTATTTCAACCGCCAGCATTCCCATCTGCTCGATCATGCGAAGAACGGCAAAGTAAGTGGGGGATTCGACGGCGATGATGTCACCTCGCTTCGCCACGGTACGCAGACTGATGGACAGGGCTTCGGTCGCACCCGAAGTGATAATGACATCGTCTGCGCTGATACGGGTGTGGGTATGCGCGTATTGCTGTGCAATCTGTTCGCGTAGTTTGCGATCTCCGGGCGGAAACAGGTAGTCCATGCTTTTTTGAGGGTAACGGCTGACGATGCTGCGCGTGGCCCGGGTCAGCGATTTGACCGGCATGAAATCCATCGACGGATTCGAGGTACCAAACGGGGTTATGCGAGGATCGTTCGCGTTACGAAACACTTCTTCGAAAAGTTCACCGAAACGCACCCGACGCGCCTGGCGCCCGGTTGTGGTCGATTTGGCGATATCGTTTATCTGGTCGTCGAGGTTGTTGACGTAGAATCCGGATTGCGGTTTCGCGGTTAACACGCCCTGGTCCTCGAGGTTGACATAGGACTGGGTTACCGTCGCTATACTGACCCCGAGCTGCTTGCTGAGCTTGCGCAGCGATGGCACTTTATCGCCGGGTTTGAGTTCTCCTTTCTCGATCAATTCGCTGATATAGCGCGATACCTGGTCGTATTTGTAGGTTTCAGGGCGCGAAACTGTCATGTTAGTGGCCAACTGTATTGTAAGAATTTTAAAAAAACTGTAACTGTTATTGTAACAGTTTCGTCGATAGTATTGCATCATTGCCGGTGCGGCGGAAATGCAGAGCCGGTGAATAAGTTAAAACCCCCTCCTCCTCCTCAGGTTTTGACTGATATTTGACCCACCCTTATAAGGGTGGGTTTTTTTTGCATTTTGAACTACTGCGCTCGCATAGGCGCGATAAATAATTAAGCCGTTTCGTAACGCCCAAGCTGAAAACAGCCAGGCCCGCATTGACGGGGAAAAATGGCGCGCTCGGCGGGAATCGAACCCACGACCTTTGGCTTCGGAGGCCAACACTCTATCCATCTGAGCTACGAGCGCATCGAATTTCCTGAGAACCCTGTCAGGGCTGGGCCGTGATTGTAAACCATAGGTGCACTGTTTAGACAGGATCGCCAAATAATTTTTGCGAATTGCCTGCTTTTGGACGATAATGCCCAGCGTTTCTGAACCCGTCCTTTTCCTGGAGACAACCCGTGAGTGAAGCTCAAGTCGAAACTTTTTCGCCTCGTAATATAACCGTCCTCGGAGGTTTGTTGCTGCTCGCAGTTTTTATCGGAGAGGTTGTGATTGGGCAACACAGTGATGAAGAGGTGGTGGTAAAACCGGCAGATACCGTGGAAGACATGACAATGCGCCTGCAGCCAGTTGTTTCCCTCGAAAAGATGCGTTCGAGTATGACCGTTGCGTCAGCGACAGGAAATGCGGCGGATAAATCACCCGATCAACTCTACCAGAGTGCTTGCCTCGCATGTCATTCAACCGGTGCGGCGGGTGCACCTAAAATCGGTGACGCGGCGGCGTGGAAAACCCGCCTTGGCAAGGGTCTCGATGCAATGATTTCCTCGGCGATCAATGGAATCGGGGCGATGCCCCCACGCGGCGGGTCGCAGTTCAGCGATGACCAGATCCGTGCCACCATCGAGTATATCCTGGCCGAATCGAAGTAACATCGGATCCTCCCCGTAAGCAGTGATCAATAAAGCGGAGCAGGTCTCCGCTTTTTTATAGGTGGCGCTTATCTTGCCTGCGATAGGAAATCGCTTCGGCGATATGTGATTCGGAGATTTGTTCTGCAGCGGCCAGGTCGGCGATGGTTCGCGCCAGCTTGAGGAGTTTGTGATAACTCCGGGTACTCAGACGTAACTTATCGATAGCGGTGATCAGGATTCGTTCAGGCTTGCGGCCGAGACGACACACCCTGATGAGTTCCTGGTTTCCGAGGTGGGCATTGATGCATCCCTGGCGTGCCAACTGAAGGTCGCGGGCCACCGCGACGCGTTCCCGAATTTCGCTGCTGGTTTCTACCGTTTTTTGTTGCTCGACAATCAGTTGTCGGTGCTCGATCCGGGCCAGTTCGATCTGGATGTCGATACGATCCAGCAATGGCGCAGATAGTTTATTTCGATATCGATTCAATTGCTCCGGCGAACAGTCACAGACCTGAATCGAATCACAGCCCCCGGGGCAGGGATTCATCGCCGCGATGAGCTGAAATTGTGCCGGGAAATCAGCCTTTCCGGAGGCGCGCGAAATATGTATGCGCCCGGTTTCGAGCGGTTCACGTAGGACCTCGATTGCACGGCGATCAAACTCGGCCAACTCGTCGAGAAACAATACACCATTATGGGCCAGCGAGATCTCGCCGGGTCGCGGATTTCTGCCACCGCCCACCAGGGCGATGCCGGAAACGGTGTGGTGCGGGGACTGGAATGGTCGCTGCAGCCAGTTATCCGGGTTTACCGGCAGCTGGCAAACCGAACGTATCGTCGCGCTGGCCATCGCTTCATCTTCACTCATGGGCGGCAGAATCGTATTCAAACGTTGCGCCAGCATACTTTTACCGGTTCCCGGTGGTCCCATCATCAGCATATGGTGACCACCGGTAGCCGCAATTTCGAGCGCTCGCTTGCCCCTGTGCTGACCGTAAACATCGGCTAGATCAAGGCTCTCACAACAAGGCCTTGAGGGTTGCAAGGGATCAACCCGGGACAAGGTTCCGCCGCCATTCAGGCTGCTGCAAATTTCGGACAGCGAGGTTGCAAGCTGTATCGGTAAATCGCGTAACAGGGCCGCCTCGGGACAATTTTTTGTCGGAATGATCACGGATTGCCCGGCTTTTTTACTTGCGATCAACGCCGGCAGCAAGCCCTTGATCGGACAGCACTCGCCACTCAATGCCAGTTCACCAAAACACGCGGTGTTTGTCAGTGCAGTCGTATTGATCTGTTCTGAAGCTGCCAGGATTCCGAGCGCAATCGCCAGGTCGTATCGACCGCCTTCCTTCGGCAGGTCGGCGGGCGCGAGGTTGACGGTTATGCGTCGGGCTGGAAATTCGAAACGGGAGTTGAGAATCGCCGAACGCACCCGGTCGCGCGCCTCGCGCACTGCGGTCTCGGGGAGTCCGACCACGGTAAAAGTCGGCAGGCCATTGGAAATGTGCACCTCGACGCGAACTTCGGGTGCCTGCATGCCCAGTTGGGCGCGAGTTTTAAGCTGGGTCAGTGACATGTCAGAATCCTTTCTCAAATAATGATGCAGACCTTGTAGAAGCTATCTGCTGGACGCATCCCGCGTCATCGAGTGCAGTTTATCATGGAATTACCTTCGGTCGCCCCAACCCATTAGGCGACCTGGGAATCAGTTGTAGACGAAGGTTTTACCGACTTACCCGAATGCGTCGGAGGTCTATCCCCGATGGAATATTAGTATATTAGACAATAATTATATAATGTAAATACCATTTTTGAGGATAACTTGAGGGTTAATAACTATGAGTTTAAGAAATCAGATTGCCGCAGTAACGGCAACTATAGTGGTATTAGGTTTTACCGCGGTTAGTTCGGTATCTGTCGCTAGCCAGGACCAGGCAAACGCCTCTGAACACAAGTTCGAGCTTGCCAAGCAATATTACGGACAGTGTGTAGCGACGGACGCATCCGAGTTTGACGCGATTAGGCCCCAGCTGAAAGCATTCACCGATATGGAGGTGATGGCGGAGACCATGGCGGATCCGGCCAAGTTCATGAAGCTGATGGCCGTGGTTAACGATCCGCGCACGATTCACGTTATGACCAAGTGCGCCACCGAACCGGTCATGTGGGACACCTGGATGAACGGTATGACCGATTTCAATAAAATGAGCCGTGCCATGGGATATTTCATGAATCCCAATATGTACATGTCATGGATGATGGCGCCGATGAATCCAGCGATGTACCAGCCGATGATGCAGATGGCTGATCCCGCTTATTACACGCGCTGGATGAACGCGATGGCGAACCCGGCGTTTTACCAGCCGATTACGTCACTCGCTGATCCCAGCTGGTATACGCCGCGCGTTAACTGGATGATGAATCCGCAATCGATGCAGCCGATGTTTAACATGATGAACATGGGCGGTTACTTCGCCCCGGTTCCGACTGCCGATAACGCAACCGTCGAACCTGCAAACTAGGTTATAGTAGGGCGGCTGCGGGGATTTCCCTCGCAGTCGTTATCTTTACCAGGTACGGGAGAGAATCATGAAACCGAATATGGGAACCGCGGACCGGACCATTCGCGCTATTATCGGAATTGCGGCAATTGCAGCCTGGCCGCTTGGTCTTTTGGAAGGAACCCTCGGCATCATCGCGTTGGTGGCTGGTGTTTTATTGATTGCCACCGTGGTAACCGGCTGGTGCCCGCCCTACGATCTGTTAGGCATTAACACTGGCACCAAGGATAGCAGGCAGTAGGCCCAGGGGCCGTAGCTGGCCCCGCGAATTATTCCGGCGTTTTCTCGAGTTCCTTCAAGCGGGACTCGACCGCCTCCAGCTTTTCCCGGGTGCGTGCCAGCACGCGAGCCTGGAGATCGAACTCTTCCCGACTCACCATTTCAAAGTTAGCCAGTTGCTGCTGCAGCAGACTTTTCAGGCGCGCATCAAAGTCGGTTTTCACCTGCTGTAATCCCGGCGGCAGTAACTCGTTGATCTTCTCCGACAGTCGGTTAATGGATTGGTTATCAATCATATATGCCCCAATATAGTGCAATAAATTCTAAATTTGCATCGAGATGGTGCAATTTAGGGTTGTTAAGCCCCGATTCTAACCAGAATTTGCGTGTTTTCCCAGAGTCTCCAAAATCGAGCCCTGTTTTTGCGCGGAGATAACTTATGAAAATCATTACAGCGATCATCAAGCCGTTCAAGCTCGATGATGTTCGCCAGGCACTTGGCGAAATCGGGGTGCAGGGTTTGACCGTCTCGGAAGTCAAGGGATTCGGGCGCCAAAAGGGGCACACCGAACTCTATCGGGGCGCGGAATACGTGGTCGACTTTTTACCCAAGGTAAAACTCGAAGTCGCCATCGATGATGATCTGGTTGACCAGGCAATTGAAGCAATTTCCAGTAGCGCCAACACCGGCAAGATCGGCGACGGCAAGATTTTTATAACGACACTTGAACAGGTTGTTCGTATTCGTACGGGTGAATCTGGTCCGGCAGCGCTTTAGGAGGACAACATGGAAAACCAGATTTTTGAGTTACAGTATGCACTCGATACATTTTATTTTCTTGTCTGTGGTGCTTTGGTCATGTGGATGGCCGCCGGTTTCGCGATGCTCGAGGCTGGCCTAGTGCGCTCCAAGAACACGACCGAGATCCTGACCAAGAACGTCGCATTGTTCGCGGTTGCTTGCACGATGTACATGGTTTGTGGTTACTCGATCATGTACGGCGGTGGGGAATTCACGATGTTCCTGTCGGGCATTCTTGGTGATGGTGTTGCCGGTGCAGAAGAACCTGCGACCTATGCGCCAGCCGCCGACTTTTACTTCCAGGTCGTGTTCGTCGCGACCGCGATGTCAATCGTCTCCGGCGCCGTCGCCGAACGCATGAAGCTCTGGGCATTCCTGCTGTTCGCGGTTGTTATGACCGGCGTGATATATCCCATGGAAGGCAGCTGGACCTGGGGTGGGCAGTCCGTCTTCGGTATGTATACCCTTGGTGACCTTGGCTTCTCTGACTTCGCCGGCTCCGGCATCGTACACATGGCGGGTGCCGCCGCGGCCCTGGCGGGAGTGATACTGTTGGGAGCACGTAAAGGCAAGTACGGTAAACAGGGGCAGATTAAAGCGATTCCGGGCGCCAACCTGCCGCTGGCGACGCTCGGCACCTTCATCCTCTGGTTGGGATGGTTCGGGTTTAACGGCGGTTCCGTGCTGGCGACGTCGTCGGTTGAAAACGCTAACGCGGTCGCCGTCGTCTTCATGAATACCAACGCGGCGGCGGCAGGCGGCTTGATCGCCTCTATGATCGTGGCGCGTCTCATGTTCGGCAAGGCCGATCTGACGATGGCATTAAACGGTGCACTGGCGGGACTCGTGGCGATCACCGCGGAACCGTCGACGCCAACGCCACTGCTGGCCACATTGTTTGGTGCCATCGGCGGTGTACTGGTTGTCTTCAGTATCGTGGTCATGGACAAGCTCAAGATCGATGATCCGGTGGGTGCGATCTCGGTGCATGGCGTGGTCGGCCTGCTTGGCCTGCTACTGGTGCCAGTGACCAATGACGGTGCCAGCTTTTCCGGTCAAATTATCGGGGCATTGACCATTTTCATCTGGGTTTTCGTCGCCAGTTTCGTGACCTGGTTAGTGATCAAGATGATCATGGGAATACGCGTCAGCGAGGAAGAAGAGTACGAAGGTGTCGACCTCGCCGAATGCGGAATGGAAGCCTATCCGGAATTCACCGCTTCCGCCACGACGGTTTAATTCGGCACGATAGTCTAGTTGGAGAAAACGGGGTCGGCGTTCTGCCGACCCCGTCTTTTGTGTGATAACATATGGCCAATCGATCATTCAATGTCCGTCATGTTGTGTCATATTTACCGCAGTAACCTCAAGCTTGATACTTACCTTTACCTGCTCGATAAGGACGATTTTTCGATAATTCCACAGGAGTTACTGCGCGTCTTTGGCCCACCCGAATTCAGCTTCAGTTTTGATTTGACCCAGGAAAGAAAACTCGCCAAGGAAGATGCCGCCGAGGTGCTTGAGAATCTCACGCAGCAGGGTTATCACCTGCAGTTGCAGGATGATATCCTGGTCGAGCAAATGCTCGCGATGAAGGCGATGAACTAGAAACGATCCCTGAGCGCGTAGTAACTCATGCCGAGCACCAGTCCCGGCCAGCGCAGCAAATCGCCTCCCGGGAAAGCACGAGTCGGGATCGTGCCAAATAAATCAAAACTTTCGGCCTCACCGGCGATGGCATCGGCAATTAGTTGGCCCGCCAGTGTTGCCATTGCGACACCCTGGCCGGAATAGCCCTGTGCATAATAGATGTTGTGTTGGCCCAGTCGACCGAAATGCGGCATTCGATTCAGCGTCACCGCGAGGGCGCCGCCCCAGGCGTAGTCGATGCGGCAATCGACGAGCTCCGGGTAGATCTCCAGCATAGGTTTGCGTACAAAGTTTGCGATATCGGCCGGGAAGTTCTGACGGTAGTTTTCACCGCCACCGAACAGCATGCGCTTGTCGGCCGAGAGCCGATAGTAATTGACGACGAAACGTGAATCGGCGATGGCAACATCGCGTGGATTAATCCGTTTGAGCAGTGATTCGCCAAGCGGCTCGGTCGCGATGACAAAGTTATTGATCGGCATGATCCTGCCGGCAAGGCGCTGCTCGAGTTTCCCGAGGTAACCGTTACAGGCGAGTACGATGCTGTCCGCCTCGACCACGCCGTGATTGGTCATAATGCGGTTAGGGCTGCCTTCCTGGTAGCTTTCTACAATCGTCGATCGATACAGTTTGGCACCGGCAGCCAGTGCGGCATCGGCGAGACCCAGCGCATAATTGAGCGGGTGTAAATGCCCGGCACCCATGTCGAGGCTACCACCGTAGTAGCTGTCGCTGCCAACCAGCTCAGCCATCGCATCGCGCTCGAGGTATTCGACTTGATCGTAGTCATACTGGCGCCGCAGGAAGTCGACATAGGCTTCAGATTCCTTCGCGTACCCGGATCTATGGTCTGGATGCGCAATCCCGGGTTTCAAATCACAGTCGATGCGATGGTCGGCAATTATTTTTTTAGCCAGATCCTTGGCGGCCTCGGCCAGCTCCCAGAACTGTCGTGCCGCGTCGGCGCCAACCATTTTAGTGAGCGTGATCTGATCCTTGCGTTGGCCGCTGCAGAGTTGACCACCGTTACGTCCGGAAGCGCCCCAGCCCGGCTGACGTGCTTCCAGCAGCACCACGTCATAGCCCCGCTCGGCAAGGTGTAACGCGGATGAGAGGCCGGTATAGCCGCCACCCACCACGCAGACGTCAGCCCGGCGGGAACCGTCTAGTGGTGTCAGCTCGAGAACCCGGTTTTGACTCGCCTGATAGTAGGAGTTTGGGTAGTCTGCGGTGTCGCTGCGATCCTGGACCAGCTTAAAGGCCATATCGCCGCATTCAGGCAATCGCTTTCTGGGTCAGGTCGAGACACTGCCAGGCGCGTTCGATGAAAATATCGATTTCCGCCAGCTGCACGATCAGTGGTGGCGAAATAATCATGGCGTCGCCGACTGCACGCATCACCAGGTTATTCTCGAAACAAAAATCCCGGCAGATTGTGCCAACACCCTGGTCCTTGTCAAAGCGGACAAAGTTTTCCTTGTCCTTGACCAGTTCGAGTGCGCCTAACATGCCCACGCCGCGCACCTCTCCCACGAGGGGATGGTCGGCGAGCTCGCGCCAACGTTGCTGCAGGTAGGGCGCAGTAGCATCATGCACGATTTGTACAATATTCTCGCGCTGCATCAGTTTTATGTTGGCGATTGCGACCGCGGCACAGACGGGGTGACCCGAGTAGGTGTAGCCATGGTTGAACTCGCCGCCCTTGTTGATCAGGACATCCATGACGCGATCGGCAACCATGACGCCGCCGATTGGCAGGTAGCCTGAGGACAGGCCCTTGGCAATGGGCATCAGGTCGGGCTTCAAATCGTAGTAATTGGAGCCGAACCATTCACCGGTGCGACCGAAACCACAAATGACTTCATCGGCGACCAGCAGGATGTCGTATTGTGCGCAGATTTTTTTGACTTCGGGCCAGTAACTGTCGGGTGGCACGATAACGCCGCCAGCGCCCTGGATGGGCTCGGCAATGAAGGCGGCGACCTTGTCGACCCCGAGTTCCTCGATCTTGTCGGCAAGCGATTGTGCCACCTGGCGACCAAATTCCTCTCGATCTATATCCTTGCCGAGTTCGCAACGTTTCGCAAACCAGTTGGGCTGCTCGACGTGCACGATGTCGGGAATGATCCCGCCCTGTTTATGCATCTCTTCCATACCGCCAAGGCTCGAGCCGGCAATGGTGCTGCCGTGATAGGCGTTCTTGCGACTGATGACGACCCGTTTTTCGGGCTTGCCCATGGCTTCCCAGTAGCGCCACACGAGGCGCAGCACGGTATCGTTAGCTTCCGAACCGGAACTGGTAAAAAAAGCATGATTCAGATGCGTCGGGGTAACGTCCGCAAGCAATGCCGAGAGTTCCGCCGCCGGGGGCGTCGAGGTTTTAAAGAATGCATTGTAATAGGGCAGTTGCTGGATCTGCTGATGTGCTGCGTCGATCAGCTCCTGCCGGCCATAACCCATGTTGACGCACCACAGGCCCGCCATCATATCGAGCAGCTGGTTACCGTCCGAATCGGTCAGGTAAATGCCCTTGGCCGATTCGATAATGCGCGGCGGCTTCTGCAGCAGGTCGTTCGGGTTGGTAAACGGGTGCAGGTGATGGGCGCCATCCTGGGCCTGCCATTTTTCGGTGTTACTGGTTTTCATTGCGGTTGCCTGACTCATAGTATTCACCTCAGACTTTTAACAGTAGATGCTCCCGTTCCCAGGGGCTGATGACATTAAGAAAGTTATCGAATTCGACCTCTTTGACGCCAACATAGACATCGATGAAAGCGTCACTGAGCACGTCGCGCAATTCCCTGCAATCGGCAAGGCGCTGCAGCGAATCGTACCAGTGCCTCGAGAGTTGCATCGGTTGTTCGTAGGCGCTGCCGGTGAGCGCTTCGGTTGGTTTTAATCCCTGCTTCATGCCGATGAGACCACAGGCAAGCGACGTCGCAATTGCCAGGTAGGGATTAACGTCGGCGGATGCGATACGGTTTTCGACGCGCATCGACTTCGGGTTGTTTTCGGGGATGCGAAATCCCGTGGTGCGGTTGTCGTAGCCCCAGTGAAAATTGATCGGTGCCGACATCTCCCGTACGATGCGCCGATAGGAGTTAACGTAGGGGGACATCAGCGCCATCGCCTCCGGCAGATAGCGCTGCAGCCCGGCGATGTGGCTCAGCAGCAAATCGTTGGGCATGCCTTCCGGCGTCGAGAAAATATTTTCGCCCGATTCGATATCCTCGACGCTTTGATGTATATGCATCGCGCTGCCGGGTTGCGCCTCCATCGGTTTGGCCATGAAGGTGGCATACAAATCATGGCGCAGCGCGGATTCGCGCACGGTACGCTTGAACAGGAAGGCCTGGTCGGCGAGTTCCAGTGGATCGCCGTGCAGCAGGTTGATTTCCATCTGGCCCATGCCTTCCTCGTGAATCAGCGTATCGATTTCAAGCCCCTGTCCCTCGCAAAAGTCATACATGTCATCAAACATCGGGTCGAAGTCGTTGACCGCATCGATGTTGAACGATTGCCCGCTGCGCTCGGCCCGACCGGTGCGTCCCACCGGCGGTAACAGCGGATTCTTGGGATCGAGGTTTGGCTGCAGCAAGTAAAATTCCAGTTCTGGCGCGACCACCGGCTTCCAGCCCTCGGCGCGATAAATCTCCAGTACATTGCGCAATACCTGGCGCGGAGAAAAGGAGATCGGATTGCCTTCCATGTCGAAACAGTCGTGTATCACCTGGGCCGATGGTTCCCTGGCCCAGGGCAGCAAGCGGATCGTGTACGGATCGGGATGCAATACCATATCAACGTCGAGTGGATTAATTTCATCCGTGATATCAGGGTAATCACCGGTAACCGATTGCATGAAGATGGACTGGGGCATGCGCAGCGTCGTGGTGTCGGTGAATTTCGACGCCGGCATGATCTTGCCGCGTGCGGCGCCTGCCAGATCGGGCACGATACATTCCACTTCGGTAATCTGGTGTTGCTCGATCCAGTCTTTCATTTAGGGTCACGCGGTTGCAACGATGGAGCCTGGTGACAGGCGCCAGTCAGCAGTCGATAGCAATCAAGAATAGTTGAAAATCGGTAAACCGGGCAATTGTGATCACAAAAATATGCAAAGTCAAATTGTTGTTCTAGGCGGTGACGGTTTACTTAGTTTTGCTTGCGAATTAAGTAAACTGCCTCCGTTAATGAGGGATAATGGAAACCAAAGTCACCGAGATAGTTTTAATATTGTGCGAGAAGATTCTGATCACAAACGGAGGCCGTCGCCAGGGATCGGGACCAGGAGCCTAATTACAACCTGGGTCAAGATCTGTGTTTTTATCCTGGTCGCTTTAATCGGTTTAAAGTTGCTCGGCTTGCAGATATTCGTCAGGATTGATTTTGACGATAAACCCGTTCACGCGGCGCTAACGGAAATCGAGACCTACTATCTTCCACTGGGCCTGATGCTGGTTTACCTGGTGGCAGCATGGTTATGGGACATGTTTCTTGGCCCGAAAGATGATTAGCCTGTCAGTCCGGCGGACCGGACGCGGGGATGGGGCCTTTCGGGGTCACATTTGCCAGAATAATGCTTAAGCTTCCTCGCTCATACTTAACTCCAACGCGCGTTGTTTTTGCTGGCGGAACATGATCCATGCCGCGAGTAATACCCCAATCGCTACGACGAGAATGATGATCGTCGCGAGCGCATTGATATCGGGCCTCAAGCCTAAGCGTACGCGTGAGTAAATCAAAATCGGCAGCGTTGTTGCTCCAGGGCCGGTTACGAAACTCGCGATTACCAGATCATCCAGCGACAGGGTGAACGACAGCAGCCAGCCGGCCAGCATGCCAGGCGCGAGCAACGGCAAGGTAATATCGATTAGGACACGCAGGGGTTTGGCGCCGAGATCCATCGCTGCCTCCTCGAGGTCCTGTGCCATGCCAGCGAGGCGCGACTGAATGATGACCGCGACGTAGGCCATCGAAAAGGTGATGTGCGCGATTGTAATGGTCGTGAAACCGCGCTCATTGGGCCAGCCGATGGAATTCTGCAGCCAGATAAACAGCAGCAGTAATGACAGACCGGTAATGACTTCGGGCATGACCAACGGCGCCGAGATCATGCCGGTGAACAGCGTGCGTCCCTTGAAATGCCCGAAACGCACCAGGGCGAGTCCGGCGAGGGTACCGAGAATGGTCGCGAAGCAGGCATTTACGGTCGCGATTTTCAGGCTTAGCACCACCGCTTCCCAGATTTCCGGACTGTCGAACAGTAATTTCTCGTACCAGCGAACGGAAAATCCACCCCAGACCGGAACCAGCTTGGAATAGTTGAACGAGTAAACGATCAACATGAAAATGGGAATGTATAGAAACGCGATCACGAAGCACACCGCGGTGATCAGGAAAGTGGAGAGTCTGGCATTCACTTGCCTTCAACCTCCTTCGCCTGGATATGCTGGTACAGCATCATCGGAATGACCAGCACCAACAGCAAGGCGATCGCGACCGCGGACGCCACCGGCCAGTCGATATTCTGGTGGAATTCGTTGTACAGCACGCGGCCAATCATCAGCACGTTACCGCCACCGAGCAGGTCCGGGATGACAAATTCACCGGTTGCCGGGATAAACACCAGTAGCGAGCCCGCGATGATGCCCGGCAGTGTCATCGGCAAGGTCACGGTAAAAAAAGTTGTCATCGGCCTGGCGCCGAGGTCGGCTGCCGCTTCGAGGAGGGTCCAGTCGAGTTTTTCCATGTTGGCGTAGAGCGGCAGGATCATGAACGGCACATAGGTATAGACGATGCCGACGTAAACCGCGAAATGGGTGTACATCATGCGTAGCGGTTCGAAGCCCATCCAGGTGAGGATGTCGTTGATCAGGCCCTGGTCGTTGAGGAGGCCCATCCAGGCGTAGACGCGCAGCAGGAACGAAGTCCAGAATGGCAGGATGACCAACATTAACAGGATATGCTTGACGGTATGATTGGAGCGCACGATGGCATAAGCCATCGGGTAGCCGACCAACAAGCACAGGATGGTCGATATAGTCGAAATCTTGACTGAACTCAGATAAGTGTTGACGTAGAGATCGTCTTCCCACAGGTAAGCGAAATTGTCGACCACGACGCGGATTTGCATGACGCCCTCGTCCGCCCATTGGATCAAATCGGTGTACGGCGGGCTCTTCAGCGTGTATTCCGCGAAACTGATCTTGAGCACGAAGAAAAACGGAGCCAGGAAAAACAACAGCAGCCACACAAAGGGAACCAGTAGAACCAACTTGCGCCAGTGATGTTGTAAAAAATGAGTCAGTCGATGATGCAGCCGGTCTTGCGTCGTAACCTGCTCCGCGACAGCAGTTTCCGCCGGCGTGCTCACTTGGTCAATACCACCGAACTGGAAGGCTCCCAGCTCAAGTAGACTTCCTCGTCCCAGTCGATTGGTGGATTGCCGTCCTTTGGTCGATTCAGATTGGGCGATGTGATTTCAACGATGCGCTGATCTCCAATCAGGACACGATAGGTCGAAGTTCCACCCAGGTAACCGATATCGCTTACCATGCCTTTGATGTTGTTGGTGCTGGATTCACCGGGAGCTTGTTTGGAAATTTTTATCTTCTCCGGTCGTAGCGCGACCCAGACTTTACTGCCTTCCGGGATCGACATGCCGTGATCGATATAAAAATTACACGCCGGATCCTTACTCTCGACGACAACGTGATCAGTACCGTTTTCGGTGACACGGCCCTCGAACATGTTGGCGTTACCGATAAAATTGGCAACCAGGCGTGAATTCGGGAATTCGTAAATTTCGGTCGGGGTGCCGATTTGCTGAAAGCGCCCGACATCCATGACTGCGATACGGGTCGACAGGGTCATCGCTTCTTCCTGGTCGTGGGTTACGACGACGAAAGTGACACCGAGTTTTTCCTGGAGATTCATTAACTCGTATTGGGTTTGTTCCCGCAAACGCTTGTCGAGTGCGGCCAGTGGCTCATCGAGCAGCAGCATTTTGGGTTGCTTGATCAGCGCGCGTGCCAGCGCGACGCGCTGTTTCTGCCCGCCCGATAGCTGGTGCGGTTTACGCTTGCGAAACTGGGTCAGCTCGACCATCGCCAGCATCTCCTCGACGCGCTGGGCAATCTCCGCTTTTGAAGTGCCGTCGCGCTTCAAACCATAGGCGACGTTGTTTTCCACCGTCATATGCGGGAACAGCGCGTAGGATTGAAACATCATGTTGACCGGGCGTTCGTAGGGCGGGACATCGTTCATGTTAACGCCGTCGATTAAAATCGAACCGGAGGAGGGGGTTTCGAAGCCGGCGAGCATGCGCAGCAGCGTGGTCTTGCCGCAGCCCGAGCCGCCGAGCAGGCAGAATAACTCACCCTTAAAAATTTCAAGATCGACGTTATCGACCGCGGTGAAGTCGCCGAAGTGCTTGCTGACGCTTTGCACCTTGATGAAGGGTTCGGCGTCAGGGTCGAGCCAGGGACGGTCGTTATAATCTACCTGCTGTGACATATTCTCCCCATTATATGCCGACCAAAAAAATACCGGGGTGACTACTCACCCCGGTTTCGTCTTGCTAGTTTCCGGCCTTGAAGTTGGTCCAGGTCCGGGTGCGGACGCGTTCCGCCTTGGGCGGTAGGGGATTGAGCGTATACATGGTTGAAACTTGTGCCGCGGTCGGGAAAGCAGCTGTGCTGCTGGTAACCGCTTCGTCGATCAGCTTTTGTTGCACTGCGGTCTTGTTGGCGGTCGCATACCAGGTGTAGTTACTGTCGTTGGCGCCAACCTGCGGACGCATCATGTAGTTCAGGAACAAGTGTGCGTTCTCGATATTCTTGGCATCCCCGGGGATGACCCAGCCATCGACCCAGAAGTTCGGAATCGCCGGCAGGAAGAAATCGAGAACCACTCCGGTATTAGCTTCTTCAGCACCGGACATTGCGAGTAAGCCATCAGGCCCCCAGGTGACGGCGACACAAAACTCTTTTTCGGGCATGCGTTGATAGGCATAGTTATCAAAGGTTTTGATGTACGGACGAACCTTTTTCAGCATCTCTTCGACCTTCTGGTAATCGGCTTTGTTGGTTGAGTCCGGTTCCATTCCGAGGTAGGCGAGCGCCATCGGGATGACATCGGTGGGTGAATCGAGGAAAGAAACGCCGCATTTAGCCAACTCCTTCATATGCTTGGGGTCGAAAATCATATCGATCGAACCGATCGGTGCCTCCGGGTAGGTTTCCAGTACCAGTTCCCTGTTATAGGTCACGCCATGAGTGCCCCACATGAATGGCACGAAATAATTGTGGCCCGGATCCCACTTGCTGCCGATCTGCGCCATGACATCGGGGCTCATGTGTTTGAAGTTACTCAGTTTGGTCTTGTCGATTTTGCGTAATATGCCGCCCTTGGCCAGGCGCGCTACTTGCGAAGCCGCATGCGAAACCACATCGTAACCCGAGTTACCGGCGAGTAATTTAGAGTCGATCGCTTCGACGGATTCGTAGGGTGTGAAGGTGACGTCGATGTCATACTCTTTAGCAAAATTCTCGATGGTGTCCTCGGCCATGTACTCGGCCCAGTTACTGACGTTGAGCTTACCGGCTGCCGACGCGATCGACGCGCCTGTTAGCATCGCGACAGCGGTCAAGCCAACCAGCGTGGATTTTAAGGTAGTGTCTTTGTTCATAATTCCTCCTCGGAATTTCGTACTAGTTTTGAATGCCAAACTTATTATTGTGTTTTCAGTCTGTACGCTGGCTTAACGGCGCAAGGGAGCTGAAATATATTCGTAACGCGAAGACCTTAGCATAATGACGAATAGCCTGTCACATCAATAGTTTGAACCGATGTTAACATAAAAAAATCTGTTTTTGTGATCACATGAATTCGTATTCAGCACCTCCTCAGATTTGGGTAAATCGTATCGAATAACTCAAACACGGCCCGAATCGCGCGGTTGCGCTTAAATCCAGGTGGGCCTATGAGAAAGTTTTGCCACAGGCCGTCGATCATGCCCTCGATGCTGAGTGCGGCGGTTGCTGCTTGCAGGCGTGCGCCATGCTGAGCTTCAATGGCCTCGCATAGCGACAACAACTTGTCCGAAAACGCTTTATCGTGAGCGCCACAGACGCGCATGTACTTCGGCCGCGAGCGCGACTCGCCCCAGAAAGCAAACCAGACGCTGATTTTCCTGCGGTTACAGATCTGTGGTGCGAACGATGCCTTGATGAGTGCGCAAAGCTGGGCTAGTGGATCCGAATCGGCGGCTGCCAGTGCCGATTGCCAGTTTGACAGGTATTCATCGCTGAGATAGCGCAGGGTCTGGTCGAGTAATGCTTCCTTGCTTTGAAAATGGAATACGACGTTTCCCTGCGACAGACCGGCGCGTTCGGCAATGCGGGCGAGCGTGGTTTGTGACATGCCGAGCTTATCGATGCAATCCATGGTCGCATCGATCAATTGCCGCTTGCGAAAATCACTCTGGCTTTTGCGATTACGCCCGGCGAAATTTTTTTCGGTAACAGGTGTTGCCAAGATTTATAACCCTGTAATAATTGGGGGTAACCTTACCTATTACTGAGTAAATGGTCAATAAAAATAGCTATATTATTGAAATATATTGCAAAAATATAATAAATAAATAAAATACATGAACTATTGACGAATATTCTCGGGGGCGTACAGACATGAGCACATCAGCAGAACTCAAGCAAAACGACAATTTATTCATTCATCCCTGGGACGATATTGTCAAAATCGGCGGTCATCAACGCACCCTGTTAAATAAGGGTGAGGGCGTTTACGTAACCGATAGCGAGGGTAACCGTCTGCTCGATGCGCCTGCTGGCATGTGGTGTGTCAATATCGGTCATGGCCGTGAAGAGATGGCGCGGGCGGTTTATGACCAGATCATGGAGCTGCCCTACGTCTCGCCGTGGTCGATGACCACGGGGCCCGCGGCGGAGTTTGCGGCAATGATTGCGGAGCAGTCACCCGGTGATCTGAATCATGTTTTCTTTACCACCGGTGGTTCGACCGCGGTCGACTCGGCGCTGCGCTTTGTGCAGTTTTACAACAACGTGCGTGGCAAACCGAGCAAGAAAAAAATCATCGCGCAAAAGCGGGGTTACCACGGCAGCACCTATCTCGGTGGCAACGTTTCCGGCAAGGAGCGCGACAAGAACAACCTCGATATGGAAATTGGCCTGGTGCATCACATCGAAGCACCGCATCCGCTGTACAAGCCTGCGGATCAGTCTGATGCCGACTTTCTCGATGCCTGCGTGGCGAATCTCGAGAATATGATTGCCGAGGTAGGCGCGGACAACTGTGCGGTATTTGTAGCCGAACCGATTCTTGCTTCGGGTGGTGTCATCGTGCCGCCTGAAGGCTATCATCAGCGTTGTCTCGAGGTCTGTCGTAAAAACGATATGCTCTACCTGTCGGACGAGGTCGTCACCGCATTCGGCCGGCTCGGCCACTGCTTCGCGTCGGAAGACGTGTTTGGCATTGTCCCTGACATTATTACCACCGCGAAGGGGTTGACCTCGGGCTATATCCCAATGGGTGCTTTCCTGGTTTCTGATCGACTGGTTCAGGAGATCAAGGACCAGGGCGGTGATTCGGTGGTGTTCTCAAATGGTTTTACCTACTCGGGACATCCGGTCGCAGCTGCCGCTGGAATCAAGAACCTGGAAATCATGCTACGTGAAAACCTGTTCGAACACGCACAGGAAATAGGGCCATACATGCAGCAGCAGATGCAAACCCTGCGCGATCTGCCGATTGTCAGTGACGTGCGTGGCAAGGGATTGATGGCCTGTGTCGAATGCGAGTTGAAGCAGGGTAGCGGCGATCTGGCCATGGACTATGAAGTCGGCAACCTGATCGATAAGCATTGCCAGGCGATGGGATTGATTGTGCGGCCGATCATCAATATGTGCGTGATGTCACCGCCATTGACCATCACCAAAGAGCAAATCGATGAGATGGTTTCAATTTTGCGCCAGGGAATACTGCTGGCAATGGAAGAAGTGAACTCGCTGGAGGCGGATCACCAGTCCGGCGGTCATCACCATCCATCTCCGGCTGCCTAGTCAGCAGGCATTAATTCGAACAGATGTGGTTCCAGGTATCCCTCGAGGTTAAGTGATGAAATTTGTATCTGCACAGGAAATATATCAAGAGGCGGGTAGCCGCAAAGGCTTGCCTGCCTGGACTTATAACAATGACGAATTGACCCAGCTCGAAATGGAGCAGGTATTCCTGAGCAACTGGATGTTTGTTGCGCATATTTCCGACCTGCCCAACAGCGGCGACTACCAGTGTTTCGCGATGGCCAACGAACGCGCCGTCGTGGTGCGCGACCAGGGCGGGCAAGTGCGAGCATTTCATAACGTTTGCCGGCATCGCGCATCGCGCGTCGTCGCCGACGACAAAGGACATTGCGGCAAGGCTTTCATCTGCCCGTTTCACGGTTGGTCATACAGCCTGGATGGCACGCTTAAAAACATTCCGAAGGCAAACGCTTTCCCCGAAATCGACAAATCGCAGTTCGGACTTAAGCCGCTCGACTGCGAAGTCTGGCAGGGCATGATATTTGTGCGTTTCGGCGGTGATGGTCAATCAGTCGCTGAGCTTTTTGCCGACGCGGCGGAAGAAATCGGGCTTTATCGCATCGACGAAATGCAGCTGCTTGACGAACCCTATCAATACAATTTTGATCTCGACTGGAAAGCGGTACTCGATATCGACAACGAGGGTTACCATGTGCCGGTTGGCCATCCCGAGTTGTTCGACCTGGTAGGCTCGACTTATACCGATCAACCACTCGAGGGTAGCTTGAACCGGACTTATGGCGTTATCAATCAGCGCAAGCATCGCCTGCAGCGCAATCGTGACTACGTCGCGGCATTACCCGCGGAAAGTTATCTGCCGGAGTCGCATCAAAATCTGTGGATCTACTGGGGTCTGTTTCCCGGTTTCGTGCTGACGCTGTTCCCTGACCAGATCGAGATTTACCAGATTTACCCGACCGGGAACCAGCAGAGCGTTATGGCGGGCGTGACCTATGCCCTGCCTGACGACCGCCCCGAAATGAAAAAAGCGCGCGAACTCAACCGCGATATCAACTCGGATGTCGGCAAAGAAGATATACGACTGATCGAGTGGGCGGCCGCAGGCATGCGCTCGAGCGCGTTTGATGGTGTTCTACTATCGGATCTGGAACTGGGGATAGGTTCGTTTCAAAACCGATTGCGCGAAATATTGCCGGTGGTTTCACTTGACGAGGCCCCCGCCGCGGGCAGCCTGCGGCAGGTTAACGAACGCCTGTTAGCCCAGGGGAAAGTGGCGGCCGTAAACTTAGTCCATGACGCGTGACCCGCGCTACGATCCGCTGTTCGAGCCACTGAAAATAGGGCCGGTTACAGCTCCCAACCGGTTCTACCAGGTGCCGCATTGTTCCGGCACGGGCTATCACCGACCGCAAATGATGGCCGCGATGCGTGGCGTCAAGGCAGAAGGTGGCTGGGGGGTAGTCTGTACCGAGTATTGCTCGATCGATGCGAGTTCCGATGATACCCCCTATCCGCACGCCAGCCTGCGCGATGATGACGATGTTTGCAACCTGCGGTTGATGACAGAGAAGGTGCATGCACACGGCTCGCTCGCCGGGGTAGAGCTCTGGCATGGCGGCCATCGAACGGCCAATCTCTACACTCGCGAGGTTGCGATCGATGTGAGCAGTTTGCCGAATGATGCCACCGCGGGAATCCCGGTACAAAGCCAGGCCATGAGTAAAACTGATATACGGGCGTTTCGAAAAATGTATCAGGATGCTGCACGCCGCGCGGTCGAAGCTGATTTCGATATTGTCTACGTTTATACCAATCATCATTACCTGCTGCATAATTTCCTGTCGACCAGTTTAAATCAGCGCAACGATGAATACGGGGGGTCGGTCAAGAATCGTACCCGCCTGTTGCGCGAGGTTATCGAAGACGTCCACGAAGCGATTTCACATCGCAGTGCGCTTGCCGTACGCTTCTCGATTCCGATTGACTATGAAAACGACCCCGACGAGCTGCTCGAATGTTTCAAGCTGGTCGCTGAAATGCCCGATTTATGGGATATCACGGTGACCGATTACAGCTACGAGATGGGCAGCTCCCGTTTTGTCAAAGAGGCGGCGCACCAGGATGCCGTGGCTAAAATCAAGTCGATGACGAGCAAGCCCGTGGTCAGTGTTGGCCGGTTTACGTCTCCGGATACAATGCTGACGCAGATCAAGGGCGGGGTGCAGGACTTCATTGGCGCCGCGCGGCCGTCGATTGCCGACCCGTTTCTACCGGCCAAGATCGACCAGGGGCGCCTCGAAGATATTCGCGAGTGTATCGGCTGTAACGTCTGTTATGCACACGACACCCTCGGTGCGCCGATTCGCTGTACGCAGAATCCCACCATGGGTGAAGAGTGGCGCCGCGACTGGCATCCCGATCGTATCGAAGCGCGCCATGCCGATGAGTCGGTTCTGGTCGTTGGTGCCGGGCCTGCAGGTCTCGAAGCCGCCTGCGCGCTCGGCCAACGAGGTTACCGGGTTATCCTGGCCGAAGCCGGGCACGAGCTCGGTGGACGGATCAACCGGGAATCACGCCTGCCCGGAATGTCCGAATACAAGCGCGTACGTGACTGGCGCCTGGGTCAGCTGGTACGTATGGCAAACGTCGAAATCTATCCGGATAATCGGCTTGATGTGGACTCGATTCTTGAGCTCGATAGTCAGCATGTCCTGCTTGCCACCGGTGCGCACTGGCGCAGCGACGGCGTTGGGCGCTGGAGTGACACGGCCTTCGCCGGCTGCGAGCAGGACAACGTGATCGGGGTTGAGCGAGTCCTGGATGGATTGGTACCCGGCGGACATGTGGTTATCTACGACGATGATCATTATTATCTGGGCAGCACGATCGCACTTAAGCTGTGCGCGGATGGTGTAAAGGTGACCATGGTTACCCCAAAAACCATGCTTGCTGACTGGAGCCAGCATACCGAGGAGCATTCATTGACCATGAAATCATTGATCGAGGCCGGAGTCGATATCATTACCGCCAAAGGGCTGGTTGGCTGGGAATCCGGTACCGTCAGGCTGGAATGTGTTTTCAGTGGAGTCCGGTCGAGTATCGAAACGGATTACCTGGTTCCACTAAGCACGCGCATTCCAAATGACGAATTATGGCAGCAACTGGATGCGCGGCATGATGCATTTCGGGCAAAGGGAGGACTGTCGCTGCAACGTATAGGTGATTGCCAGGCACCCGGCATCATTGCGGCGGCCATCTATGCGGGACACAAGGCGGCACGCGAACTGGGACAGGATGAGGTCAAATCCAAACGTGATCGAGTGGTGGTGTAATGGTCAGAGATCCAAAATACGATATTTTGTTCGAGCCGGTGCAGATCGGCCCGGTAACGGCGCCGAACCGGTTTTTCCAGGTACCGCACTGTAATACGCTCGGCCATGGCCGTCCGCGCGCCGAAGCAGCCAATCGACGCGTCAAGGCCGAGGGTGGCTGGGGCGTGATCTGTACCCAGGAAGTGGAAATTCACCCGAGTGCCGACATTTCGCCCTTTATCGAGGGCCGTATCTGGGATGAGCGCGACATTCCCCAGCACCGGCTGATGACCGATGCGGTGCACGAGTACGGCGCACTTGCCGGGATTGAGCTTGCCTACAATGCGCTTCACGCGCCGAATCACTACAGCCGTATTGCGCCGATGTCGCCAAGCGGGACCGTCGCGCACGGGAGCCACCCGATCCAGGCCCGTGCGATGACCAGGCGCGACATTGCCGATGTGCGCCGCTGGCATGTAGAGGCGGCGCAACGGGCCAGGCAGGCCGGTTACGATATCGTCTACGTTTATGCCAGCCATGATATGGGCCTGTTGCAGCATTTTTTCAAAACCCAGTACAATCAGCGCAGCGATGAATATGGCGGTAGCCTGGAAAACAGGGTCAGACTCACGAAAGAGATTCTCACCGACGTCAAGGAAGCTGTTGGACATGACTGCGCCGTCGCGTTTCGTTTTGCGACTGATGAGTTACTGGGCGCTGACGGTTTGCGGGCAGAATCGGAAGGGCGCGATATCGTCGCTATGCTCGCCGAAATTCCGGACCTCTGGGATGTCAATGTCAGCGGTTGGGACAACGATTCGGCGACCACGCGCTTCGAACCCGACGAGGGTTACCAGGAACCTTATACCGCTTTTGTCAAAACCCTGACCAGTAAGCCCGTGGTCGGCGTTGGCAGATTCACGTCTGCGGATGCGATGGTGTCGCAAATCAAACGCGGGGTGCTCGACCTGATCGGTGCGGCGCGACCCTCGATTGCTGATCCATTTTTACCCCGCAAGATCGACGAGGACCGTATCGAGGATATTCGTGAATGCATCGGCTGCAATATTTGTGTGGCACAGGACAACCTGGCGGTGCCGATTCGTTGTACCCAGAATCCAACCCAGGGAGAAGAATGGAAGCAGGGCTGGCATCCGGAAGAAATCGAGGCCGCGGTCAGTGAAGATCAAGTGCTGGTCATCGGTGCCGGTCCGGCAGGGCTCGAGGCTACGCTGCAGTTGGCCAATCGCGGCTACCAGGTAACACTGGCCGAAGCCGGCGAGTTACTGGGTGGAAGGGTCACGCGTGAGAGCGAGTTGCCCGGGATGGCGAGCTATGCGCGCGTGCGTGACTACCGCGAGCACCAGATCAGGCAAAAACCCAACGTCGAAATCTACCTGGGCAATCACCTGAGTGCGAACGACGTTATCGAATTACAGGTACCGCATGTGTTGGTTGCCACCGGCGCGCACTGGCTCCGGGACGGTACCGGTCGCAAACATGCTTTTCCGATTGAAGGCGTCGAAAACGTCTCGGTGTTAACCCCGGACGATGTGCTTGCCGGTGCAGAAATCGGTGGCGGGGTACTGATTTACGATGACGATCATTATTATATGGGCAGTACTATCGCCGAGCTTTGTCGTACCCGGGATCATGAGGTCTGCCTGGTGACGCCACAATCGAAGGTGTCGAGCTGGACCGAGTACACACTGGAGCAGGAGAAAATACAGGCAAGATTGCTGAATCTGGGCGTACAGATAATCGTTTCGCACCAACTGCTGGAAGTTGCCGAGGGTAAGGCAACGATTGCGAATATTTACAGCGATCGGCATCAGCAGCAACTCGATTTCGAGACCCTGATCATGGTGACTTCGAGACAACCGGATGACGTTTTGTACCACGCGTTACTGAGGCAGGAGCATCGTTTCAAAACCCTGCGCGCAATTGGCGATTGCAACGCACCGGGTACCGTCGCGGCCGCGGTTTACGACGGTCACTCGGCCGCGCGGCACCTGGAGTCAGAACAGGATATCTACGCGCCCCTGTTCGCTCGTGAAATGCCCGCTCTGGATTGAATACGGTAAGCCTAGGACTGGTTCGCGGCAAACCGGTAAAGCATCTCGAGACCCAGCGTGGCGCCTGCCAGCGACGTGAGTTCGGCGTGATCGTAAGACGGTGCCACTTCGACCAGGTCCATGCCCACCAGGTTTACTCCGCTCAGGCCGCGGATAATTTTAAGCGCGCGGTCCGTGGATAATCCGCCCACGACCGGGGTGCCGGTGCCGGGTGCATAACTCGGATCGAGGCAATCGATGTCGAAAGTGAGGTAGCAGGGGCTGTCGCCCACGCGCTTATGGATACGCTCGACGATGGCTTCAACGTCGAGATCATTGGCAAGCGCCGCACTGACCACTTCGAACTCGTGCCGGCTTTCGGTGTACGTGGTGCGAATCCCGACCTGGATACTTTTATCGGCGTCGATAATGCCTTCGCGCGGCGCGTAATAAAACATGCTGCCATGGCTGCAGTTCGACCCGGGCTCGGCATAGGTATCGGTGTGGGCATCGAAGTGAATCAGCGCCAGCTTGCCATGCTGCTGGTGATGGGCGCGCAGCAAGGGCAGGGTGACGAAATGATCGCCGCCGAAACTGATTGTCGCTTTACCGGCTGCTAGCAGCGGGCCGTAGTGAGCTTCTACTTCAGCAAAAAATCCCTCGGTGCTGCCAGTCGGGAACTCAAGGTCGCCATAGTCAGCGACGCGAATCCGGTCACGCAGGTTGAAATCCCAGGGCCAGCGCTGTTCTTCCCAGGTCAAAAATGAACTGGCTCGTCGTATCGCAACCGGTCCGCTGCGGGTACCGGAGCGTCCGGTCGTGCCGAGGTCGTAGGGCAGTCCGACCACGAATACGTCGGCATCATCGGGATTACGCGACAGGGGCCTGCCCAGGTAACCATAGACATTGGCGTACATGGAATCGCCGGTGGTGAAGTCATTCTCGCTCATTTACAGGTACCAGTCGTATTCTCTGGGGCTGATGAAATTCTGGAAAGCCGCGGCTTCAGCGCTACGGTGACGACAGTATAGTTCGACGAAATAGCGACCCATAATATTCTTCAAGGCTTCATTTTCAAACGTTGTCGCCAGCGCTTTAGCCATGTCGAGCGGCAGGTTTTCATCGCGCCCGGTTACCGCTGCCGTGGTCGGAGCGCCCGGATCCAGTTTTTGCTCGATGCCGTGTAACATTCCGGCAAGGGTGGCTGCCATGGCCAGGTAGGGATTGGCATCCGCACCAGGAACCCGGTTTTCGACGCGCCAGGCACCTTGCTTGGCCAGTGGGATACGAAACGCAACGGTGCGATTTTCATCACCCCAGGTCAGGCTTACCGGTGCACAGCTGGTGCCGCCGCGATAGCGGCGGTACGAGTTTATATTGGGTGCCCAGAACGACATCGACGCCGGCATTGTCGCGAGCAAACCCGCGATCGCCTGGTGCAGTCGCGGATGCGCCTTGTTACCCCGGGCAAAGATATTTTTACCCTTATTATCAACCACGCTGATATGCATGTGCAGCCCGTTGCCGGCATGTTCCAGCATCGGCTTGGCAATAAAACTGGCGCCCATTTTATGTTTCTTGGCAACCTCGATCACGATTCTTTTGAACAAACAGGTTTCGTCGGCAGCTCGAAGGACGTCGGCATGATGATTGAAATTAATTTCGAATTGACCGGGCCCGAGTTCCGACGAAATTGCCCCGGTATCGATATTCTGCAATTGACAGGCGTGCAGGATATCGTCAATGACTTCCTCGAAATCTCCAATACGCGTGTTCGACAAAACGGTCGCGGTATCCGGGCGACCGGTTTTTGGATTGCGTACTAGTTGTATCCGGCCTCTGGCGTTGCGCTTTGCCTGGAACAGGTAAAACTCGAGTTCGAACGCAACCATCGGTTGCCATTTCCTGGCAGCGAATGCGGATAGCACTTTATGCAAGACCTGGCGTGGTTCGAAATACGAGGGCTCATCCGCGCTGCAGGTTGTTGCGAGCACCTGTGCGCGTGGCCTGTTGCCCCAGCTGGTCAGACACAGGCTGCCGGGCACGAGGTAAAAGTGCCCATCGGGATCACCATCATCAATCCCGTAATGAAGCCCGTCCAGTGGTTCACCAAGTGTGCTGAGAACGAACATACTTGCTGGCATTGCGAGGCCTTCCTCTGCGAAAGTAGTCAGTTTGCCGACCGGGTAACGCTTGCCGAAAAAATGCCCGCAGATGTCAGAGGCCAGAACCTCGAACTGTTTTACGTCGGGATTTGCCTTCAGGAAGCGGTTGATTTCACGTTTGAGTCGAGTGCTGTCTGGATGTTTCATAGAAGTCTGTGCCGATCCTTACGCGGGATACTTTGTGATCACGGAAAGTATCGATGGTGGCAATTCCAGACCAGTTGAAATACGATGATTTTTAAAAATAGTGATTACTAAATTTCGCCCACGACCGATGATCAGGCGACCCCCTCAAAGTAACTATGAATGCCTTCAACGGTGTTGATTGATGCGATTCCGTCGCGAATATCAGCCTCGATTGCACGCCGCAAGCCAAACAGATTTCTCTGCCGCAATGCCTCGAGGGCCTCTACATGACGATCAACCAGGTAAACTTTTTCCAGTTTGCTGATCGCGATGCGTGAAAAGGGACCGAGCTGCAACCACAGGCTTTCGATTAAAGGAACCGAGATCTGAAAAGGATTGGCGCAATACAAATGGCGATGAAACGCCTGATTGTGGAGGCTGATATTATCGACATTGTTTTGCTCGACGGCGGCATCAATTTTTTCATCAAGCTTTTCTAGAATCTCGATATCCTGCTGTTTTATATAGGGTAAAGCGCCTTCTGCAGCATGAGTTTCGAGCAGTATGCGCAGCTCACAAAGCTCGCCGAATTTCTCTGCGGTCATTGCCGGGACGATGACGCGGCGATTGTTTTTTACCTCGACCGCCCCCTCGCATGTCAGGCGATGCAGTGCCTCGCGGATCGGCATCGGGCTGACCTGCAGGATTTCGGCGAGACCTCGAATGGTCAAGGGTTTGCCCGGTTCGATACGCCCGCATAACAGGTTATTTCGAAGTAACTGGTAGACCCATTGGTGAGTTTTCAAGTCATCCGTTTTTTTTGTCATCAACAGCTTTAAATCGTCTGGATCGGTTGACTTCATGCCTTTTGTCCGTGGGCGGGTAGGCGAATTATTTAATCACAAATGCAGGGTCACCACCAATAGTAGTGTTGCTAAGGGCTCTGTATGATCGTTAAAATATGATCACATTATCAGGATGCGCACGTTAAATTATATCGGCAACCAGGGTCGGGTGTTATATTCACGCCCCTGTTGATTAGGAAACACTCATGAAAATCGGAATCCTCGAAGCAGGTCTGCTGCGCGAAGAAATGGCGACTCGCTTCGATCCTTACCCGGTCATGTTTGAACGCTTTCTCGGCCTCGGCGGAGATGATCTCGAATTCGCGTCATTTTGCGTGATCGGTGGAGAAATGCCGGCATCGATCGATGTTTGCGACGGCTGGTTGATCACCGGTTCACCCCACGGTGTTTACGATAATCTCGACTGGATGTCTCCGCTAGCTGATTTCGTTCTGGCGCTTGCGGGCAGCAATATCCCGTTGATCGGTGTGTGTTTCGGACATCAGATTATCGCCCAGGCACTTGGCGGTGAAGTGGTCAAGTCGGATAAAGGCTGGGGTGTCGGTTTGCACCAGTATCGAATCGATCAGCACCATTCCTGGATGGGGACGGATACAGATCCGATCAGTATTTACGCCTTTCACCAGGACCAGGTCATAAAATGTCCGGATACCGCAGCGGTTTTTTTAAGCTCCGAGTTCTGCCCCTTTGCAGGACTCAGTTATGGCGATTCGATTATCAGCCTGCAGGCGCATCCCGAGTTTGAAGACGACTACGAAACGGCATTGCTGGAAGCATACGGCGGAACCGTGGTGCCTGCGCAAATAGCGCAACAGGCGCTGGCGTCAATGAGCGGCGGTAAACATGAGGATCGACAACGACTCGCCGACTGGTTTGTCTCGTTTTTCCTGTCACGCCAGCAACGACCGCAGGCACAGCCATCCCGGCAGGCGCAATAGCAGTGTCCGCAATATTGTTGATTTAAGACTGGGCCTGGATCGGCCGCTCGAGCTGATCGATTAAAAATTCCTCGAATTCCGCGCGCGGCATCGGTTTACCAAAATAGTAACCCTGCAGAAAATCGCAGTTCAGCGATTTCAGGTAATCCCATTGCTCGGCGGTCTCGACACCCTCGGCGATTACTTCGAGGCGCAACCCGTGGGCCATTGCGATGATTGCCCGTACCAGCACCGTATTTTCCTTGTCACCGGGCAGGTCCATGATAAAGCTGCGATCGATTTTAACGGTACTGACCGGGTAATTTTTCAAGTAGCTAAGGGCTGAAAATCCGGTGCCGAAGTCATCCACCGAGAGCCTGACACCGCAATCGCTGATTGCGTTGATGTAGGTATTCACTTCGGGGGAATCGTCCAGTAACAGGCCCTCGGTGATTTCCACTTCCAGCAGATCCGGTTTCCAGGCGTGTGTTTCGATCTGGTCCTTGATCGTGTCAAACAGCATATTGTTACGAAACTGGATCGATGATGCATTGACGGCGATGCGCAGCCCGATACCAAAACGCTCATTCCAGTCAGCCCCGGTTTCAATCGCCCTGGATAACACCCAGCATCCCAGCTCGGGTATCAGGCCGGCACTTTCGGCTGCCGGTATGAATTCGTCGGGAAATACCTGACCCAGGGTTGCGCTTTCCCAGCGCAGCAAGGCTTCTGCCGAAACCACCTGGCCGCTCTCGCCGTGGACGATCGGCTGAAAAAATACCGTAAACTCGTCGTTCGGTAGTGCCTTGCGCAGGTTATCCTGGAGTTCGCGCTGGCGGTGGGCCTTGATGTTGATGTCTTCGGTGAAAAAGCGGAAGGTATGCTTGCCCTGGTTTTTCGCCTGGTACATGGCCTGGTCGGCATGGTGTAACAGGGTCTCCGCGTCTTCGCCATGATCCGGGAAAAGCGCAACGCCGATGCTAGCTCCGACCGAAATGTTCTGCCCGTTGAACTCGAGCGGCTGCGAGGCTTCGGTAAGCAGTTTTTCAATCTTGGTAATTAACGTAGTCTCGCTGTCGATGTCGGTCAGCAACACAATGAATTCATCTCCACCGATTCGGGCGATGGAATCGGTCTGTCGCACAATGCTTTTGAAGTTGGCGGCGACCTGGATCAAAAGCTGGTCCCCCGCTTCGTGACCGAAGTGATCGTTCACGTGCTTGAATCCATCCAGGTCCACGTAGATAACGGCACTTGAGAAATTGTAGCGCTTTGAACGGTAAATCAACTCGTTCAATTCCTCGTACAGGCCTCGACGATTCGACAGGTTGGTCAAAGGGTCATGTGTTGCCAGGTGCTCAACGCGATGCTCGGCCGCACGTCGTTGCTCGACCTCCATTTCGAGACCATGTCGTAGCGACCATAAATCGAGAAATACCCGCACCTTGGAGATCAGTACCGTTTTTCGTATCGGTTTCTCGATGTAATCGACAGCGCCGGAAAGATAGGCCTTTTCGATCTGGCCATCGTCCTGGGTTGCCGTGATAAATATGATCGGTATCGAGCGTGTCCTTTCATTTTCATGCAATAGCCTGGCGACCTCGAATCCATCCATCACCGGCATCTGGACGTCAAGCAGAATCAGCGCGATGTTATCTTCCTTCTCCGCTGCCAACAGGGCCTGTTCACCGGAATCGGCGGTAACAATCTGCGCCTCGATCGGCTTCAATAACACGTTGAGGGCAACTAGGTTGGCTCTGGTGTCATCGACTATAAGAATCTTGGCTTCGGGCATCGTTTGTTTTAGCTATCCACGCGTATCGTCCGGGCCGCCAGTTCAAGGCGACTGGCTGCAGTATGCTCAGGGTTTCTATCGGCCTGTCTGGAGAATTATTAAGTTTTCGATCAAATTTCAGGCCGATACCGGTCAACGCAAGGGAATAAGCAATTTTTTCCCGATTCCGCGAACGATACCCAAGCATCCGCTTTAATCGACTATAGTCTGTTGAAGAGTCCGAATATGTAATCAATGTCCGAACCAGAACAGAAACCCACGATCCTGCTGGTTGCCAGTTCGGCACACAGTATCAAGCTTGTCAGTAAGCACCTGCAGGAACATTTCAGCTTGCGAACGGCCGAGGATGCAGAATCAGCCTGGGATTCTCTGCTCGAAGATCGCGAGATCGTGCTGCTCATCGGCGAGCTGGAACTTATGATTAGCCAGTTTGGCCTGCTCGAAAGAATCCGCAGCGCAGGCGATAGCTGGCTCGCGGCAACCCCGATACTGTTACTGGTAGGGGAGAATGATGATGACGCGGGACGCGAGCTTGCCTTTCAGATGGGGGCGACCGATTTTATCAATCTTCCCTTCGCCAGCAGCGAACTTACCGCCAGGGTGCGTTTACACGCAAATCTCTACCTGCAAAATGCGGCAGAGACTGCCGAGGAAGTGCACCAGGTTTCCGACACGGATTTGCTGCAGCAGTTATCGCAAAAGAATTTCTTTTATTCGCGGGCACACCAGGAATTGTCATTTGCGCAAAGACATCGGGGTAATTTCAGCCTGTGCAAGCTCGGGCTCGACAATATTAAATCGATTATCGAGGTTTTCGATAAAGCGACGGCAACCACGGTCATTAAAGGGATCGCGGGGATGATCCAGCAAACCCTGCGCCGGGAGGACTCCCTGTGCTATCTCGGCAACGCCGAGTTTTACCTGCTTTATCCCGCAACCAACGGAATCGGAGCGACCAACGGCATCAATCGTATTCTTAAGCGGGTTGCCGGCTCTAAAATGCGTATCGCCGACAAGCAGAAGGTACACGTGACGCTGAGTGGGGCCGTGTTTAGCTGTTTGCCAACCGAGAGTAGTGATCTCGAACAAATTTATGCCCGGCTTGATGCGAATCTCGACAAGGCCCGATCGGCGGGCGGCAACCGGGTGATCAGTTCGTCTGCATCGATTGACGGGCGACACCTGTCGGTCGATCGGGCGTTAAGATTGATCGAGCAGGGTGGCGTCGATGAACTCAGGGCGGATGCAGCACCCCTGTTATCAAGTGTCCTGCCGCTGCTGGAGTTCGCTGACGGAGTACTGCAACTTGGCTTGAAGTCGGTCAACCAGAAACTCCGCGAAAAGCTTGGTACCCGGTCCGGCCAGGATTCGCAGTAATAGTTGCAATTTGAAACTTTGTATTGCTGGCGGTGCCAAATTATTATACTGTTAGCACTGCTTAACTGATCCGATAATATTCGAGTTCCCCTAGATGAATATTCTACTTCTGCTGGGCGCGCTGTTTGCGTTATTTTATGCCATCGCCCGTCATCAAATTCCATTTCGGACCCTGGCCCTTATTACCCTGCTATTTCTCGTGATATTCACGCTGGCGGGCGGGTTCAGCTTCTTCTGGGGACTGATATTCTGGGTTGGATTCCTGGTGCCGGCCGTGCTGCTGGGCTTGCCGCACATTCGTCAACAGTTTCTGAGTCGCCCCTTGCTGCAACGCATTCGCAGGGTACTGCCGGCCATGTCCGAAACCGAGCGGGATGCCATTGAAGCTGGCAGCGTCTGGTGGGAAGCGGAGTTGTTTCGGGGTGCGCCCGACTGGAAGCTGTTACAGAACTACAAACTGCCGGTGCTCAGCGATGAAGAGCGGGCGTTTGTCGAGGGTCCGGTAGAACAGTTGTGCGCGATGATCGACGACTGGGATATCACCCATAAGCGCCTCGATCTACCACCCGAGATCTGGGCATTTCTGAAGCAGCATCGTTTTTTCGGCATGATCATTCCCAAACGCTACGGTGGCCTTGAATTCTCGGCCTATGGACACTCGGCCGTGGTAATGAAAATTGCGGCACGCAGCATTACCGCGGGCGTTACCGTCATGGTCCCCAATTCGCTCGGGCCGGCCGAGCTACTGTTGCATTACGGTACCGACGAGCAGAGAGATTACTACCTGCCGCGTTTAGCCGATGGACGTGAAATCCCGTGCTTTGCATTAACCGGCCCGTTTGCCGGTTCCGATGCCGGCGCTATTCCTGACCACGGCGTGGTTTGCAAGGGAGAGCACGAGGGTAAGCAGGTGCTGGGCCTGCGCTTGAACTGGGACAAGCGCTACATCACGCTTGGCCCGGTGGCAACTGTGCTTGGTCTCGCGTTCAAGGCCTTCGATCCGGACGGCCTGCTGGGCGACCAGGAAGAACTGGGCATCACCTGCGCATTGATTCCGTCGGACACTCCCGGGATCACGATCGGCAAGCGACATTTCCCGCTGAACGTCGCTTTTCAGAACGGGCCCAATAGCGGCAGAGATGTTTTCATTCCGATGGAATACCTCATTGGCGGACAACAGAATATTGGTAACGGCTGGCGTATGCTGGTTGAGTCTTTGTCGGTGGGACGCGGTATTTCATTACCGGCCGTCGGTGTCGCGGCCGGCAAGGCGAGCGCGCGCACGACGGGTGCATATGCTCACGTACGCAAGCAGTTCAACACGTCGATCGGAAAATTCGAAGGTGTCGAAGAAGCCCTGGCCCGAATCGGCGGCATGACGTACATGATGGAAGCTGGGCGGTTGCTGACCCTGAGCGCACTGGACAGTGGCGAAAAGCCGTCGATTATTACGGCGATACTGAAATACTACAATACCGAACATATGCGCCAGGTCGTCAATGATGCCATGGATATTCACGGTGGCCGCGGTATCTGCATCGGGCCTTCCAACTATCTCGCCCGTGCCTACCAGTCTATTCCGGTTGGTATCACCGTGGAGGGTGCCAACATACTGACCCGCAGCATGATCATCTTCGGACAGGGCGCGATTCGCTGCCATCCTTTTCTGATAGCGGAAATGAAAGCCGCGATGTCGGATGATGAGTCTGCTGCCGAGGAATCTTTCGACAAGGCGCTACGCGGTCACGCCGAATATTTTTTGACCAATTACTGCCGCGCTTTCGTGTACGGTATCAGCGGTAGCCGTCTTGCACCGGCACCTTACCCGGGCCGTATCGGTGACTACTACCAACGACTGGGGCAGATGAGTGCTGCCTTTGCCGTCTGCTCCGACCTCGTGCTGATGGTCCTGGGCGGCTCATTCAAACGCAAGGAAATGCTGTCCGGTCGATTTGCCGATTCACTGGGCTACATGTTTTACGCCTCGGCCGTGTTGAAAAAATTTGATGCCGATGGTCAACCGCGAAGTGACTTACCACTGGTCGAATGGTCGACCAAGTACTGTCTGTACCAGGTGCAAATGGCACTCGACGAGATTTTGCGTAATTTTCCGATCAAGTGGCTGGGCGTGCTGGTGCGTCATAGCATATTTCCGCTGGGGCTCAATTTGCGCCAGCCCAATGACTCGCTCAGTCACCGCGTCGCGGCGCTGCTTATCCGGCCGGGAGAGGCACGCGATCGATTAACCGATGGTATATACAGTACCGATGATCCTGACGACCTGACGGGTTGTCTGGAGGATGCGCTGCACAAAGTCATAAAAGCCGAACCCATAGAACGACGCTTGCGCCACGACGAGGTGGAGCAGCATGGGCTTGAAGATTACCAGCAATGGGTGAACCGGTTGAAAAAATCGCAACAGGTTACGGACGAAGAAGCTGATATACTGCTGCAAGCGAGAGCAGCGACGGCTAAGGTGGTCGCGGTTGATGACTTTACGTCTGACGAGATGAGAAATAAAATGGCTGCAACTAAAAAGGCGGCCCCGAAAAAACGCACGACCAGTGCACCGAAGAAAAAAGCTACGAAAAAGACTGTAAAAAAGAAACCTGCAGCTTAGTAACAGCGGACCAGGGGATTGACCAAGAATCCGTACCCGCCACAATAAAACAATACCGTTGCCAGTTTGGGGGTGTGCAAGTGGAGAAAGTCTGGTTAAAAAGTTATCCTCCCGGGGTTCCGGAAGAAATTGATATCAATGCCTATGCGTCGGTTACCGACGTGTTTGAACAGGCGATCAAACAATTCGGCGACAAGCCCTGCTTTTCCAATCTTGGAACGACCCTGACCTACAAAGAGATGGATCGGTATACCGACCAGCTCGCGAGTTACTTGCAGAGTCTGCCCGGCCTGGAAAAGGGCGATCGGGTAGCGATCATGATGCCCAACGTGCTGCAGAACCCGATCGCAATATTCGCGACGTTGCGGGCCGGGTACACCGTCGTTAACACGAATCCCCTGTACACACCGCGAGAACTCGAGCACCAGTTATTGGATTCCGGCGCCAGGGCCATTATCGTAATGGAAAACTTTTGCCACACGCTGGAAGAAGTCATCAACGAAACACCGATTCAGCATGTTATTACCACCCAGCTTGGCGATATGCTGCATTTCCCGAAATCACTGATCGTGAACCTGGTAGTCAGGTACGTGAAAAAAATGGTACCCCCATTTTCGCTGCCGCAACGCGTGACCTTCAAGCAGGCACTGCAGCGCGGGTCAGTCCAGCCGCACAAGGCGGTAGCCTGCAATCATGATGATCTTGCATTTCTGCAGTATACCGGCGGCACCACCGGGGTGGCCAAGGGTGCCATGCTCTCGCATGGCAATATGATTGCAAACATGCAGCAGGCCTCGGCTTGGCTGGCAGATACGGTCGAGGAAGGGCAGGAAGTCATTATTACCGCGCTTCCGCTGTATCACATATTCTCGCTAACCGCTAACTGCCTGACCTTTATGAAAGTCGGTGCGCTCAATTACCTGATAACCAATCCGCGCGACATGCCGGGCTTTGTCAAGGAACTAGCGGGCCTCAGATTTACCGCAATCACCGGCGTGAATACGCTGTTCAACGGCCTCATGAATACGCCCGGATTCGAAGCCATTGATTTTTCAAATTTAAAACTTACGCTCGGTGGTGGTATGGCAGTACAGCAACCGGTAGCCGAACGCTGGAAGAAACTGACGGGCGCCCCGTTACTAGAGGCCTATGGATTGACCGAAACCTCGCCAGCGGTATGCATAAATCCGTTAACCCTGATGGAATACAATGGCAGCATCGGATTACCGGTGCCCTCTACCGAAGTTTCAGTGCAGGATGACGATGGAAATATTCTGCCCCAGGGAGAGGCCGGGGAACTGTGCGTGCGTGGTCCACAGGTTATGCAGGGTTACTGGCAGCGACCTGAGGAAACCGACAACGTGATCTCCAGTGATGGCTGGTTAAAGACCGGCGACGTCGCAACAATGGATGAACAGGGATTCTTCCGCATTGTCGATCGCCTCAAGGATATGATTCTTGTGTCCGCTTTCAATGTTTACCCGAACGAAATCGAAGCTGTAATCGCTGCTCATGATGGTGTGCTCGAGGTGGGTGTTATCGGTCAACCCGACAAGGATAGCGGCGAGGTAGTCAAGGCGGTAATTGTTAAAAAGGATCCAGCGCTCGACGAGGCATCGGTCATTGCGCATTGCCGCGAGAATCTAACCGGATACAAGGTGCCTAAAATAATAGAATTCAGGGACGAACTACCGAAAACCAACGTCGGAAAAATACTGCGACGCGAACTGCGGTAATCTGCGTCCGCGGGGGATTGCAATCCCTGTGTAAGCAATTCGTCCGGTGCCTAGTATCCGCTAATTTTTGCGTGTAACGGGCTGGTCTCTTGGAAGCGCCGCATTTGTTCATCACTCGCACCGGTCTGGTAGTCGCGCTTCCAGTCTTCGATACTCATACCGTAGACGTATTTCTGGGCGCTCGCGTAGTCAAAGTCGGGCTCGATTTGTTTGGCGGCCGCGGAGTACCACTTGGACAGGCAGTTACGACAAAAGCCGGCGAGGTTCATCAGATCGATGTTTTGCACGTCGCTGCGCTGTTGCAGATGGGCTACCAGGGAACGGAATGCGGCTGCTTCAGCCTCGGTTTGCTGATCTTTTGTCATGATTTGTTACTCACCTATAATGAGACGCTTTTTTTAACACAAAAATCTTGATGCCGGCAAACGATATAAACCGATGGATGACCTCCTTGCTAGATCACCTGCAGCTCAGCCGGCAGCGTCAGCTGGTTGCACTGCAGGGATCAGAATCCTGGTGTGACGAGCAATTGCAGCAGTTGATTATGCTGGATGAGTCGTTGCTGCTGGTGTCCGATCGTAAAATTACGGCGACCGCGATTCCATTCGGCAAGGCCGATGCCTGTCTCGGCAGTGAAGCCCGGCTCGTGGCTCTGGATCTGTTTAACGGCTTTAATCCCGACGTTTTATGTATTGTCGCCGGGCTGGTGCGTGCGGGCGGCGTTTTACTGTTGCTGTCCCCGCCGGTCAAGGACTGGGACCTGAGTTCTGACCGCTATGCCTGCTGGCAGGGTGAGACCCGGTCGCTGCAGGCCCGTTTTGCCGACTATTTTTTTGGCTTGCTGCAACAGGATGAAGATATAGGAATCCTGGTGACGCCCGAGTTTGACTTTGCTGCGAGCACTTCATTCCCGGTCCTGGCGGCATTGCGGCAAACACCAATCGAGCATGGAAAAACTGCCGGTCAAGTTGATTGCCTGCGGCGCATCGAGCAATGGATTGCGGGAGGCCAGAGCGGTATTGTGCTGATCAGTGCCGAGCGCGGTCGCGGCAAAAGTACCTGCCTGGGGCTTCTGGTCGAGCGCTTGCAGCCAGCTTGCCGGGTACTGGTAACGGCAAACTCGAAACAGACTTGCGCGCAGTTGCTTCAGCTGGTGCCGGATGCCGAGTTCAGGGCACCCGATCGGCTCATGCAGGTTGGCCTCGGAGCCGACCTGCTGGTGATCGACGAGGCAGCGATGATCCCGCTGCCGATGTTACGCCAGCTGGCCAGGCTCTACCCGAGACTGGTAATGGCAACCACCAGTGGTGGATACGAGGGGACCGGGCAGGGTTTTATGCTGCGTTTCGTTAGGGCACTGGACTCACAGAAGCTGATGCAACTTAGCCTCGAAAAACCGGTGCGCTGGTGCCAGGACGATCAACTGGAAGCCTGGCTCAATCGCATCTTGATGTTGAAGCCAGGTTCGTTCAAACAGTCTGTCCCGGTTGCGGATGCGAGCGCCTGTGAGTTGGGACTGCTGGAAGATCCGGGGAATCCAGCTGATTGGTCGACGCTGCGGCAGGTTTACGGATTGTTGAATATGGCACACTACCGCACACGGCCTTCAGATTTACGCATGTTGATGGAGAATCCTGACCTGGTAGTCTTGGTTGCGCGCCAGGGGGACGTCGTTGTCGGCGCCGTGTTGTTAAATATCGAGGGTGGCCTCGACGCGGATTTGTGTCGGGAGGTTTTTCTCGGACGACGCCGACCGCGGGGTCATCTGCTGGCGCAGATGTTGACGGTCCAGGCGGGTTTGAAGGATTTCGCCAGCTACCGTGGGGTACGCGTGCAACGCATCGCGGTGGCGGAAACACATCGGCGTCTGGGTATCGGGACGCGGCTTCTGGATGAATCACTGCAGTATGGCCGGCAGAATTCGATGGATTATCTCGGTGCCAGTTTTGCACTCGACCCGGAAACGACAGGTTTCTGGCAGCAAGCCGGATTTTCGCTGGTCCATGTCAGCTACGCCCGGGGTAAATCCAGCGGAGATCAATCGATCGTAGTGCTGCGATCGATCGCGCCGCAAATCGTTGCCGAAATCGAGTTGTTGCAGCAACGTATAGAGCGGCAGCTGCCGACCTGGATGACCCAGTTTCTGCAAACACTGGATGCCGACCAGGTCGTATCGCTGTTGCGTTTTTCCGGGTTTCAGACTTCGATCAGCGCGCTGGAACAACTCGAAGTCGAAGCCTTCGCCCGGGGCAACAAGGGATTTGAACTGTGTTTCGCGAGCCTGCAAAAGTGGGTCATGCAAGAACTAGCGCGTTCAGCGGGGCAATCAGATAGTTTGCTCGTTGAAAAAGCGATCCAGAACCGCAACTGGGAGCTGCTGGAACGAGAGTCAGGCGCAGAAGGGCGTAAGTCTTTGCAACAGCGACTGCGAGGGCTGGTCGATGCCCTGTTAAAAGACTGCTAACATGGCTTGCCGAGCGAGGATTTGATGCCACAACAAGTAATCGATTTCTGGTTTTCAGACGAAACGCGAAAACTCTGGTTCAAGTCGACGCCAGAATTTGATCGGGAGTTGACCGCGCGTTACCAGGATACCTGGGAACGGGCAAGCCGCGGTGAGCTTGATCACTGGATGCAAACCGCGCAGGGTTGCCTGGCGCTGGTGATCGTTCTGGACCAGTTTCCACTGAACATGTTCCGCGGCACGGCGCAAAGCTTTTCCGGTGAAGCCAGGTCACGCGAAGTCGCCGCGAGCGCTATCGAGCGGGGTTTTGACAAGACACTGTCAGCGGAACAACAGTCATTCCTGTATATGCCGTATATGCATAGCGAAGTCCTCGACGACCAGGTGTTGGCACTGCGGCTGTTTGATCAGCCCGGGCTCGAATCGAACCTTCGCTTTGCGCGTCATCACCATGCGATCATCGAAAAATATGGACGTTTCCCGCACCGCAACGCTGCCCTCGGCAGGGACAGCACCGGGGCCGAAATCGAGTACCTGAAATCAAAAGAGGCCTTTACGGGCTAGGCTGGTCTGATGCTCGAACAGCTAAACCAGTATATCTGGAGCTATAACGCCTGCGACGCCAGCAGGGTTCGCTCGCCATGGCGACATTTACTGCAAATACTGACGATGGTCGGGCGCGACCTGAAGGATGGCATGATTACGCTGCGCGCGATGAGCCTGGTCTACACCACGCTGTTAGCCATGGTGCCCCTGCTTGCCGTCAGTATCTCGGTACTGAAAGGATTCGGGGTCCACGACCAGCTGGAGCCGACACTGGTGAGCCTGCTGGCGCCACTCGGCGAGCAGAGCATTGAGATCAGCGCCCGAATCGTCGGCTTTGTTGACAATATGAAAATCGGCGTGCTCGGCGCGGTGGGCGTAGGATTGCTGATCTATACGTCTATCTCCCTGATTCAAAAAATCGAATCGGCGTTTAACTACACCTGGCGGTTGCAGCAGGGTCGCAATCTGGTTCAGCGTTTCAGTGACTACCTCAGTGTCATCATGGTAGGCCCGGTTCTGATATTTTCGGCGGTCGGTATCACCGCTTCGCTCAGCAGCAACCAGATTGTTGAATTTCTGAACACGCTACCCTATATGAATGAGCTGCTGCGGCTGTTTGGAAAACTGCTGCCCTACGTACTGGCCATCGCCGCGTTTACCTTTGTTTACCTGCTGGTGCCGAATACCCGCGTAAAATTCGGCTCAGCACTCTACGGTGCTGTAATCGCCGGAGCCCTATGGCAAACCACCGGTATTCTTTTTGCTTCATTTGTCGGCGGCTCTACCAGTTACACTGCGATTTATTCCGGCTTCGCTATCCTGCTTATGTTTATGATCTGGCTTTACCTGAGCTGGATCATTTTACTGATCGGAGCCAGTATCTCGTTTTACCATCAGAACTCTGAACAGCTGCAGCAAAAACGGATCGATTTCCATCTGAGTGGCCGTTTACGTGAACAATTGGCGCTGCAGGCGATGGTAAACATAGCCCGCGCGCATGATCAGCGATCCGCACTAGTCCCCAGTCTTGAAAATCTTGCCAGTAACCAGCGAGTGCCGGTAGCGGCGCTCAAGCGAATGCTGGATGCCTTGCAACACGATGGTCTGGTTCAGCGGTCAGCACAGGATCCACCGTTATATCTGCCGGGTTCCTCGTTGCGGCAAATCAAGCTTGTCGATATTCTGCAAAGTGCACGTAAAGCTGAAGATAATGGCCACAACGATATCTGCCAAAGCGATGCAGAGGTTTCAAACTACCTGAGAGGGCTCGAACAGGCGCTCGAATCGCACATGGGAGAGGAGTCGCTGGCTCAGTTTATACAAAGTTTTGAGGATGAATCCCGGCATGAAGATAGTCTCGTTTAACGTTAACAGCCTGCGCCAGCGCCTGCATCAACTGCAGAGCGTGATCGACAAACATGCTCCGGAATTTATTGGTTTGCAGGAAACCAAGGTGCAGGATCAGGAATTTCCATTGGATGCGATCACCGGGATGGGCTACCAGGTTATATATGCCGGGCAGAAAACCCACTATGGGGTCGCGTTGATGTCGCGCCTTCCCTGTAGTAATGCCTGCTATGGATTCCCGGGAGATCCGGAGGATGCGCAAAAACGATTTATCGGTGGCGAATTCGAAATGAACGGGGATCCGCTGATGGTTTTCAATGGCTATTTTCCGCAGGGCGAGAGCCGCGATCACCCGGTCAAGTTTCCGGCAAAGCAACGCTATTATCGGGACCTGACTGATTTTCTGGGTGCCTACGATATGATGCGGACCCCGTTGATCCTGATGGGCGACTACAATATAGCGCCGCAGGATAGCGATATCGGTATTGGCGAAGATAATGCCAAACGCTGGCTGAAGACAGGTAAAACCAGTTTTCTGCCCGAGGAACGCGAGTGGTTCCAGCGCCTCGAGTCACTTGGCTTACATGATGGCTTTCGCTTGTGTCATGCGCAAACCGATGATCTTTTCAGCTGGTTCGATTATCGCAGTCGAGGATTCGAGCGAGAGCCAAAACGTGGTCTGCGCATCGATCATTTGCTGGTTTCGGAACAACTTAAATCGTCTGTGGTTGATGCCGGGATAGACTACGATATCCGGGGCATGGAAAAACCTTCAGATCATGCGCCTGCCTGGATCGAACTAAACCTCGCTGTCGGCGTCTGACTGTACGCCGCTGGTACAAAATAATCAGGAGACCCACATGTTTGGTAGACCGACTACAATCCCTTCAGCCGAACAGGCCCTGCCCGGGCGTAACGAAGTAATGCAATTTGATCCAATCCATGTTGTTCTTGGAACCTCGATGGTGGAGCCGTTCCCCGAAGATTGCGAACAGGTCATTCTAGGGATGGGTTGTTTCTGGGGTGCCGAACGCAAGTTCTGGACCCTTCCCGGGGTGTACACAACGGCGGTCGGCTATGCCGCGGGCCATACTCCGAATCCAACATACCAGGAAGTCTGCACCGGCATGACAGGACATAACGAGGTGGTTCTGGTGGTTTATTATCCGGCGCAAATCGACTTTTCCAGTCTGCTAAAGACTTTCTGGGAGTCACATGATCCAACCCAGGGTATGAGACAGGGCAACGACATGGGAACCCAGTATCGGTCAGGAATTTACTATCTTCATGACAACCAGTGCGAGGCCGCGCAGCAAAGCCTGGAGCAATACCAGCAAAAGCTTCATGCCGTGGGACACTCGGCGATAACCACCGAAATACTGCCGGCCGGACCGTTCTATTATGCCGAGGAATATCATCAGCAGTATCTCGAAAAGAATCCGGCGGGCTACTGTGGCCTCGGTGGGACCGGAGTAACCTGTTAGAAGATTATTTAAAAAGATCGCCCAACCACAGGATAATTATAATTATTGAACTATTATAACTAGATCTAAATCCAGCTAACCTGGCTCTTGCTATGACGAAAATAGACGTTTGCCGATCCCTGGCAGCGGGGTTGGCTGAAGTTTTGACGGCGGCCTTTTCAATCTTACTCCTGGCGCTGCCTGCAGCCGACAAACCATCTCCTATTGAAAATCCCCAGTTGCAATCGCTTGCAATGGCGATCGACTCTGAAACTTTTACCTGGTTTCGGGGTGGACGCGGCGAATGGCAGGATAAGGGTTGTCCGTCCCTGATTGGATAGAATCTTGCTATCGCGTATCTACAGTTTTAAATTCATCATCGGCTTCGCGTTGCTTTGGCTGGGTGCACTTGCTTATGGTCTGGCGATATACAGCACGCACGTGTATCGCAATCAGGCGATCGAGGCCCAGATTGAATCAATTCAGTCACTGCTCGAGTACGAAAGCAGTGAAGCCATCCAGCAGCTTTACGATGATCAGGAAGCGTATGCGCTGAAACTGCAAGCCGAGGCGCCGTTCAGAGAAGCGCTGGAGCGTCTTGATACTGCGATGACGGAAGCCTGGCTAGAGGAAACTTATACCCGTTATCAGTCATCCGGGGGCGCCTTCAACCTGAAAGCCATTATTGTACGTGATCTGTCAGGGAATATCCTTGCGCACAGGACCGATGAAGGTCAGAACGGTTACGCCGGTTGTCCCACGATGTTACGGCCAATCGGCGGATCGCCAATCCCGCTGGTAACACCGAAGTATTCACTGTGCAACTTCGGCAATCAGCTTTTCAGTGAGGTGCTGGTACCGGTCGGCATTCCGGAACCAGTGGCCTACCTGCATACAGTGGCCTATGCAATCGAGGGATTGAAGCGAGTGGAGCGCAGCACCGGGGTGCCTTTAAAAATAATCCACGGCACTGGCGGAAGGCTCTACCAGTCGGAGCGCTGGGTCGACCTTGCAGCAGGTACTCATATATATCCGAGTTACAGGCTTTACGGCGATGATGCATTTCTGGGCGCGACCATCAGTGCGGCAGTAGACCAGCAACCCATAATTGACCGACTGAGCAAAACCGAAACCAGTTTTTTCTTCATAACCACAATTGCGACCGTCTCGGCGCTGGTGTTGGTGCTGATTTTATTGAATCGCGCCTTCATGCCGATGAACAAGTTGCGGAATTCGGTCGGCGCCTTATTGACGGGTAAGTATGCATCGATAAGCGAAGAAAAGCTGCCGAGAGAATTAAAAGACCTGGTCGTCGCTTATAACGAAATGGTGGAGGGCCTCGAGATGGAAACCATATCGCGGCGACAAATCGAGGAAAAGCTGCGATCGGAAAAAGACTTCATCTCCACGACGCTCGATTCCATTACCAACCCGGTCATCGTTATCGATTCCAAGGACCGTATAAAACTGGTTAACCCGAGTGCTGAAAAGCTGTTTGGCGACAATCAAGCTGAATTGATCGATACCCCGATTCACGAGATCCTTATCCTGTATGCGAATCGACAAACCACGCGCATCGTCGATCTGACACAGCTGCTGAGTCGTAAACTCTCGATCAGCTCGATGTTTTTTTACGATCCTGACCGCAATATCGTGGAACTGGAATTTTCGGCATCACCGATGATCGATATGGAGGCCGAGGACGTTGGTTACGTTATTATTCTGAAGGATGTTTCGGAGGACCGTAAGTTACGCCGTAAGCTTAATTACGAGGGTAGCCACGATCAGCTCACCGCGTTTCTCAATCGCACCGCATTCGAACAGAAATTTGAGGGCCTCGTGACCGAGGACAGTAATACGACCGTTCAACATGTTCTCGCTTACCTTGATGTCGATCAGTTCAGGATCGTCAACGAAACCTGCGGCAGTGCGGCCGGGGATTTATTGTTGAAACAGATCAGTACCATGATAAAAAAGCATGTGCGCAAATCGGATATCGTGGCGCGTCTAAGTGGTGATGAATTCGGCATTATCATGCCCTTCTTCGAGATGGAACGTGCACTGCAGACCATTCAGAAAATTATTATCGAAATTCAGCATTCGGGTTTTATCTGGAATGACCAGGAATACAAGGTGACTGCAAGTATCGGTGTCATGGCCTTTGGACGGATGAGTGATGAATACGCGGAGTCCTACTCGAAAGTCACAACTGCCTGTTTCCTGGCCAAGCAAAATGGTGGCAACCAATACCACTTCATCGATGAAAACGATGAAAAGGTGATGGCACAACAGGTTTCCATGGAATGGGTCTCGGGCATCATGGAGGGTTTTTCCGATGATCGCTTTTGCCTTTACGTGCAGCCGATTGTATCCATCGATAAGAATGAAAAGCGTACCCACTACGAAGTCTTGATTCGCTACCGTAGCTCCGATGGCACTATTATCTCTCCCAATGACTTTCTGCCACCGGCCGAACGCTACAACCTGATCGAGCGCATCGACAGCTGGGTCGTGGGCAGCGTTATTGCGTGGCTGGAAGAGCACCAGGAAAAGATTGGCGACGTGATGTTTTCCGTGAATCTTTCGGGGCGCAGCATCGGTTCCCAGACTTTTCATAATTTCCTGCATGAAAGCCTGGTCGAAAGTAGTATCGATAAGACTTCGTTGTGTTTTGAAATTACCGAAACCGCGGTCGTGGATAATGTCGAGCGCTCGGTGGAATTCATTAATTCGATTAAACAACTCGGCGCCAAGTTTTCGCTCGACGATTTTGGTACCGGGCTATCCTCGTTCAGCTATCTCAAGCAGTTCCCGGTGGATTATTTGAAAATTGACGGCGAGTTCGTGCGCGATATTCTTGAAGACGACAAGAGTTTCGTTTTCGTGCGCTCGATGACCGAGGTAGGGCACGCGCTGGATATGGAAGTGATCGCTGAGTTCGTCGAGTCTGATACGATGTTCGACAAGCTGCGTGAGGCAAATGTCGACTACATCCAGGGTTACACTGTCGGCAAACCGGTTGCGATCCAGACCTTGCTCGAGCAACTCGATAGCCCCGATTCAAAAAAGGTTGGATAAACGACGGTTGATCAGGAACGCTTGCCGAAATTGATCGATTTCACACGGGGCGAAAGATTGACTTCATCGAAGACGATGTCTTCGCTGGATTGCAAAATCTGCAAGATCACTGCGGCGACGTCGTTCACCGTGATCGCGTTTTCAGGTTCCGGCCCCGGCTCGAACGACAGGTCATCGAAGAAAGGGCTGCGCACCATACCGGGATTAACCAGGCTAACCTGGATGCCGTCACTACCGCAATCCTCGCGTAGAGACTGACAAAAGCCGCGCAGGCCATACTTGCTGGCGCAGTAGAGCGCCCCCTTGCTGCCTGCCGTAAGTGCTGATTCAGAGCCTATAAATATAAGACGCCCCCTGCCTCGCCGCCGAAGAGCGGGCACCAGGCTGCGGCATACCACCATAGCACTGGTCAGGTTCACGCGAATCAAAGTTTCTATTTGCGCGATTGAAAATTGTTCGATAGATCCAAAATGGCCCTGTCCGGCAGCATGAATAAAACAGTCGATTTCGCCGGCATTGAGCACTTCCTTTATCTTTGCGTCCAGGCGTTCGAGATCGCCAAGATCGAGCGCCACGGAGCTGAATTTGTCGTGTTCGAGCTCGGCCACCGGGCCCTGTCGACTCAGGCCGATAACCTGGTACCCCTGGCTCAGCAGCAGGTCTGCGGTCGCGAGCCCGATACCGGAACTGGCACCTGTGATTAACGCGGTTCCGGAATCAGCCATGCCACTCGCAAGGGTGATAGGTTTGGCGAGGAATATGTTTCAATAACTGGAGCTCGCAATACTCGATCATTTCCCGCTCGCGCTCATGTGGATAACTGATAATACCATTGCCGAGAGTTGTGTCCTGTGCAAACAGGGGCTCTTCCGGGTAAAGCCGCGCAATCCTGCGGAAATGATCACGGGTCAGACGGAAACTGCCGAGACTGACCGAGTGTAGTTTCTGTGGATCGACGCTGGTAAAAATCTCGTCCAGCAGCCTGACGAACGCCGGCTGATAGTCCCGGTGATAAACAACGGGATCAAAACGCAAACCGACCGCCCATCCGGCGTCGACCAGCTTCCGTATGGCGTCGACACGCTTCGCAATCGAGGGTACGCCATGCTCGAGCTTCTGGTGACTGATGTGGTCGGTGAAACTAAATGCCGTCACGATGCGCTCGCAGGGATCGAGTTTAAGCATCGATCGAACCTGGGTACTTTTGGTGCGCAGTTCCATCCATGCGTTGTCAATCGACGTCACCAGGGGCAGGAAATACTCGGTGAAGCGCGTCATCGGTTCATTCGCGAGGCTGTCGCAATCGTATCCCGAGAAAAACCACACCGTTTGTCCCGGATGATTTGCGGTAACCTGCCTGATCTGCTCGCCAAAGTCTTCGTAGTTGATAAACAGTATCTGATGCGCGGACTGGTACATGCCTTGCAGAAAACAGTATCGGCAATCGTAGATACAGTTCAGCATATGCGAAAAATAATAATTGTGGGGGCCGCCGAGTCCATAGCCTTCCGGTGCCGCCAGCACGTGACCCTTGTTTTTGCGTGCGATTATGAGGGCGGGATTTTTTTTCTGCAGGCGAAAGTTCTGCGCGCGCGGATTGAAAACCTCGCCATACTGTTCGATTTCAACAATGGGCAAGTTGCGCATGCGTTCGAGTATTTTCCGGGTCCTGGGATGGTCGCGAACTTCGGACTCAATATAGATGCTGCTCACCATCGTCAAAGCCCATCACTATCCTGGTAGCCAAGCTGTTCCAGGGCGTTGATGATGGCTGAAGCGGAGCGATAGCCCTGAAGTTCCTGAAATATTGTTTCCGAGCTCATATTCCGATTCATCAGGTAGCGCCATAGCACACGTAGCCGGTTCTTCTGGGTCTGACTGAAATGGGTCATCGCTTTTAGCTGTTGCCAGGATTCGGTGGTAATTGCGAGTTCAGCAACTTCAGCGTTGAGCGCAACCAGGTTGCCTGCCTGTTGGGTGATTGACTCGATATTCTGATGGATTAAGTCACTTACCTGCTGTCGGTTTTTGCCGGTTTTTTGATGCTGATTGTCACTGACAATCTTGATGCATTGTGTCAACTCGGCGCTGCTGAAGCGCAATGCACTATACATGAAACCGCTGGCTTCCATATCAAACAGGGTTTCGTGCTGGTAATTGTCGCCGGGTTGACTCAGCGTCAGGCACGGGCTGCCCGGTAACACCGGGCGACCGCAGGCGACGGGGTAATAACGCTGTCCACTGTCGGCATCGATTACCTGGTTAAGCGAAAATGCTGAACCGATCGGGTGTTTTCCACTACCGGCGATGCCCAGGTTGATCCACGCGTTCGAGGCTTCGTCGTGATGCCTGGCCGCAATCCACGCGCAGGCGGCGGCGCTTGCGATCTTGCCGATGCCGCTGACGATGCAAAGCGTGTTGTCGCCACGATAAAGTTCGAAGGCGTTGTCATCGTGCGATTTTTTCAAGCGGTAATAATCGATGATCGGCTTGGCTTCGCAGTGCAATGCGCAGACCCAGATTAGCATTGCATCACCCGTTCCCGACACCAGCTATCACGCAGCGTAACAAACTCCTCGATAAGGGTCCGGTTGCGATGCTTGACTGCGCCCTTGATCAGGATATCCAGTTTGCCTAGCAAAGTCGCCTCGGCAGCGCAGAAATACTCCGGCTGCAGTGCCGATGTTTTCAGCAGTCGGTACAGTGCGCGAATACGAAAACGATCCATGGCAGGGTGTTGCCTTGAAAGCTGGTCCTGGTGCCCCCCGTACTTGGTGATTAGCGCCTTGTCGATGTAGTTGACGGGATATTGGTGACACAATCGCAGCCATAGATCATAGTCCTCGCAGGCCGGCAGATTTTCGTCAAACATGCCAACGGATTGCAGCGCTGTTTTGCTGATCACCGAAGCCGAGGGTGATATCGCACACAGGGGCAGGCAGTTCTCGAAGATCCAGCCCCCGCTCTTACGGTGCTTGTGCTTCGGGTTGACGCGAATCCCGCGGCGGATCCAGATTTCATCCGAGTGATACAGCACGAACTCCGGCTGCTGCTGCCAGGCTTTCCGCACTTGCTCAATTTTTTGCGGCATCCAGCTATCGTCGGAGTCCAGCAAGGCGATCCATTCGAACTGCGCGGCAACGATACCGCGATTGCGGGCCGCGCTGACGCCGCGATTCGGCTGGCGAAGAATTTTAACCTGGTGGAACTGTTGATCGACCATATCGCTACTACCATCGGTCGAACCATCATCGACGAGGATAACCTCGTCAACCGTCGAGGTCTGATCAAAAACCGATTGCAGTGCCCGCGCAAGCGTAGGCCTGCGATTGTAGCTCGGAATAACGACGGAAATACGCATGGCTGCCGGTGGCAGTGCCTGCCTAGGTTTTCTGTGGAATAGTTGCTTGCCCCGGGAAGTTGGTTACCGTTGAACCGTCATTGTCCAGGATGCGGTTCTTGCCGCTGCTTTCAACTTCATCGATGCGAATCACCGCGAAATGCGGCACATAGGTATGCTTCACGTTGCCAAATTCATGCTTGAGCTTCTCTTCGGCGGGATCAATCAGGAGCTTGGAATGCTCGCCAAATATGATTTCTCCAATCTCGATAAAGCCCGCCATGTGCGACTGGCCGACTTCATGCGCATAGAGCTCATAAATCTTGTTGTTGTTATGAAACTGGATGCGAAAAGTAGATTTTATTGTCTTCGTCATGGTGACAAACTAGTCCGACTGCATTAACGCGTCAAGCTCACCATCCATATGCAGCTCGGTGAGCTCGGTAAAACCGCCGATGGATTCACCATCGATAATAATCTGTGGCACCGTGCGTGCGCCCCCGGTCTGTTCAGCGAATTGTTTCATAGCTGCCTGGTCTTCGTCGATACGAACCTCGTCAAACGCAATCTTCCATTTGTCGAGCAAGGTCTTGACATTGGTACAATACGGACAGTTGGCGGTGCTGTAAACGGTGACTCGGGACATGTCGGTTTAGCCTAAAAACTGGCTCGCAATTCTACTACAGAAACGAACCGCTACCATAGTATCTGTCGCGAGCTGTCGGGGGTATGTAAATCCTTTCTTTAAACCGCCTGTCTCAGGATTCCTTGCTGATTACCTGTACCAGCACCCAGGGCTTGACGACCACGGCCCACAGCGAGGCGTCACTGGCCACCCAGTTCCCGGCATCTTCATCAGTCACTGGAAAAACCTGCAGGGCTTCGGTCCAGATCTTCACCTGTTCGATATCGTCCTCCTGTAATGCGAAAGCAACGTCAACCAGATCGAGTTCGGGGGTAACCAGCATGACTTTGCCGGCTGCAAAAAAGCGCTGCAATTCCAGCCACGGAATTTTGGCGGTTTCACTAATTATCCTGGCGCGCTTGAGCTCGCGGTCCTGCCGCAGTAATTCCTCGATCACGCAACCGACTGGATAATGTCAACGCCTTCCAATGGGCTTGTCTGGATCGTATCGCGAATCGTGAATATCGCCTCTTTTCGAGGATAGTGTTTGCGCCATGCGACCGCCACGGTGCGGTGGGGCGAGGGCTTCGCGAACGGCTTGACCTCGATCAGGGATTCGTTTTTCCGATTGTGCAAGATACTACTGCGCGGCAATACGGTGATACCCGTGCCAGCTGCTACCATGTGGCGCATGGTTTCCAGTGACCCCCCCTCGAGAGTGCGGGTCAGCTCGCTGTCACCCGACATGCAGTCAGGGCAAGCTTTAATGACCTGGTCGCGGAAGCAATGTCCCGCGCCAAGCAGCATTAAATCCTGCGAGGCCAGGTCCCCCGGTTGAATCTGGTTACGATCCTTCCATTCATGATTCGGTGGTAGCGCCACGATAAAGGGTTCGTCGTAAAGCGGCGCCGTCTCGATCCCGGGTTCATCGAACGGGTAAGAAATGATGATGGCGTCCAGCGATCCCTGCTTGAGCGATTGCAACAGATTCGCAGTGAAATTTTCTTCAATGATGAGTTTCAACTTGGGCGCCGTTTTGCGCAGCTTGGGAATCAGACTGGGCAGCAGGTAAGGACCGATGGTATAGATAACGCCGAGCTTGAACTGGCCCGATAACGGATCCTTTCCCTGCTGTGCAATCTCCATCAGTATCTGCGCTTCCTGCAGCACGATGTAGGCCTGGTTGATCACCTGCTGTCCAATTTCTGTAATACGGATTTCGTTTTTTGAGCTGCGCTCAAAAAGGCGCACATCCAGTTCTTCCTCGAGTTTCTTTATCGCGATACTTAAGGTAGGCTGACTGACGAAACAGGCCTGTGCAGCTTTCCCGAAATGATTCTTCTGAGATACAGCGACGATGTAACGAAGTTCGGTTAGCGTCATATATAGATAAAACTTATTAATTCTTGTGATAGATTTTGCATAAAACCATCGTGTTTGCAATCAATTATTGCTATGAGAAAAATTTTACTCAAATTCCTGACCATCGAGCGTATCGAGACCAGCCTGGAAGACATTGAGCACGCACTGCAAGTCGCGACCGCGGTACTGCTGGTCGAAGTTACGCGTGCTGATTTCATCGTTGATGCCTCGGAAAAACTCAAGCTTCGCGAATTACTGGAGCAGCAATTTAACCTGTCCGAAATGGAGCTGGAAGCGCTGCTGGAAAAAGCAGAGGACGATGCTGACCGCATGGTTTCTATCCAGCACGTTACCCGCTTACTCAACGAGCACTACGATCATGCCATGAAACTGCGGATTGTCGAAATGATGTGGCAGCTGGTCTATGCCGATGGCGAAAAGGATCACTACGAAGAGCACCTGATACGGCAGGTTGCCGAATTGCTCTACCTGTCACACGGTGAATTCATTCAGGCCCGGCACAAGGCCGAGGTCAGTATCGATCGCTAGAAATTGCCGAGAACTATAATTGGCGGCACGATCAGCATTTTTGCGACCAGTATCAACAGGGTGCCAAACAGGGGCGACAGGTCGAGCCCGCCGATCGGTGGGACTAATCTACGGATTGGCTTGAGAACTGGTTCTGCCAGCTTGTGTACGAGTCCGATTATCGGATTGTATTGACCCGGGCTGATCCAGCTTAGAATGACCTGGATTATGACGGCGACCAGAAAAACGGTCAGTACCAGTGCAATCAGGTCTGCGATGCAGAATACCAGCAGGCCGGCATAGCTGACGCCTTCAATCGGTGCCATCATCCCACCGATATGGACCGCCGGGATCGACAATGCGCGCATCAACAGGAACTTGGCATAAATCAATACCAGGCACAACACGACAGACGCGGTATCCTGTCCCGCAACGCTCGGGATGATGCGACGTAATATCCGCAGCGGTGGTGTCGTCACTTTGACGATAAACTGGGAGACCGGGTTATAAAAATCGGCGCGTAACATCTGCAACAAAAAACGCAACAGCACCAGCAAAATGTATAAATCGAACAAGGTGTTAATGATCAGCATTAACGGTGATGTCAAATAAGCCGAACCCATATCGCTGCTACCTACTCTTTGGTTAACTCGTGCGCCAGTTCCAGCGAGCGTTGATGTGCTGCCGCGGTGGCCCTGTCGACCAGCTGGTATAGTTGATCCTGCTGAAAGGAGATTATGGCCTGTTCCGTGGTGCCTTTTTTTGATGTTACCTGGGCGCGCAGTTTGACCACGTCTTCATCCCGGGCCATGGTCGCGGCGCCTAACGCGGTCTGGCGCGCGAGAGTCGCGGCAGTTTTCTGCGGTAAACCCAGCTTCACGCCGGCTGCTTCAAGCAGCTCGATAAAGTAAAAAAAGTAAGCAGGCCCGCTTCCGGATATGGCAGTCACCGCGTCAAGATCGGATTCCTTATCGACCCAGATACTGATACCAACCGCCTGCATAACGAGCCGGGCAGCCTGCTGATGGGCTTCAGTCGCGCGCGCGTTGGCATAGAGGCCCGTCGCGCCAAGCTGCACGAGTGCCGGGGTGTTCGGCATGCAGCGTACGATGGCCCTGTTACCCCCGAGCCAGTTATCGATCGCCTCTGCAGGCACGCCTGCGGCGATGCTGATAAACAGTTGGTCGGGATTTGACGCTAACCCGGAAAGGCTCTCGCAAACCGTGCGCATGACCTGTGGCTTGACCGCAAGCATGACGATGTCGGCGGTGCTCACAGCGGCCAGGTTGTTATCCGAAGTATTGATCTGGAAGCGCTCCTGCAGTTCCTGCAGTCGTTCATGATTTATATCACATGCGGTTATCCGGATTGCTTCATGCTGGTTCGCGATCAACCCACCGATCAGGCTGGTTGCCATATTACCTGCACCAATAAAGTAAATTGACTGATTCAATCCCGTTCCCCGAAAATAGCGGTCCCAATTCTCACTAGTGTTGATCCCTCTGCGATCGCAGCTTCCATATCCTGTGTCATGCCCATCGACAAGGTATCACAGTCAATCCCCTGTTGCCTTAACGAGGTCAGGGCCGCGGACAGGTTGGCAAAGGCAACGCGCTGCAATTCGAATGTTGCTTGTGGTGCCGGAATTGCCATGAGTCCCCTCAAGCTGATGCCGGGTAACTCGTGAATCTGCATTGCCAGGCTCGGCAACTCGGCAAGGTCAATACCTGCCTTGCTGGATTCGTGATCGATATTGACCTGAATGCACACGTTGAGTGGCGCCATGTCTGCGGGACGTTGTGCGCTGAGACGTTTGGCAATCTTGGCACGATCAATACAGTGCGCCCAGTGAAATTCTTCGGCTATGTGACGGGTTTTATTGGACTGGATAGCGCCTATGAAGTGCCATTGAATGTCGAGATCCTTCAGTTCCTCCATTTTCTGCAGCGCCTCCTGCAGATAATTTTCACCGAAATCCCGTTGTCCCAGTTGCCACGCAAGGCGTATATCGCTGGCTGGCTTTTTCTTGCTGACGGCGAGCAGTAATATCGATTCTGGATCCCGGTCGTGGGCCACTGCGGCCTGTACTATCTGCTCGCGAACCTGATTTAGTTTTTTTCCCATGTTATTCATATGTTTTGCTATAGTCATCTGTTAACACAAGTTAGTTGCGAGCGGATCGATTATAACCGTTTGCTGGTGGGCGAAAAACAAAACCCGCCATGAATTCTATACTACCTGTAATACGATAAAGGAAACTCCATGGATATTGCTCAACTCCTGGCTTTTGGCGTCAAGCAAGGCGCATCTGATTTACATCTGTCAGCGGGATTGCCACCGATGATTCGTGTCGATGGCGACATACGTCGAATCAATGTCCCAGAGATGGATCACAAGCAGGTGCACGACATGATTTATGACATCATGAGTGACAAGCAGCGCAAGGATTATGAAGAATTTCTGGAGACAGATTTTTCATTCGAAATCCCGGGGCTGGCACGCTTTCGCGTCAATGCCTTTAATCATAATCGAGGATCGGGTGGTGTGTTTCGTACCATCCCGTCCAAAATCCTGAGCCTGGAGGATTTGAGCGCGCCAAAGATATTTCAGGAAATTTCTGAATATCCTCGCGGTATCGTACTGGTAACCGGACCTACCGGGTCCGGGAAATCGACCACCCTGGCAGCAATGGTCGACTACAAGAATGATAGCGAGTACGGCCATATTCTAACCGTGGAAGATCCTATCGAGTTTGTTCACGAGAGCAAGAAATGCCTGGTCAATCAGCGTGAAGTTCACCGTGATACCCTCGGCTTTAACGAAGCCTTGCGCTCGGCATTGCGAGAAGATCCGGATACGATCCTGGTGGGCGAGATGCGCGACCTCGAAACCATTCGACTGGCACTCTCAGCGGCTGAAACGGGGCACCTGGTTTTTGGCACCTTGCATACCAGTTCAGCGGCCAAGACCATTGACCGTATTGTTGATGTTTTTCCGGCGGCTGAAAAAGCGATGGTGCGCTCGATGCTGTCGGAGTCTTTGAAAGCGGTAATTTCACAAACGCTGATGAAGAAAATCGGTGGTGGTCGGATAGCCGCCCATGAAATCATGATTGGAACGCCAGCGATTCGCAACTTGATTCGAGAGGATAAGATTGCGCAAATGTATTCGGCGATTCAGACTGGCCAGAATGTCGGTATGCAGACACTGGATCAAAACCTCAAAACCTTGCTTGCGTCGGGAGTTGTTGCCAAGGATGAAGCACAGCGTAAGGCAGCAAACCCCGATGCCCTGTAATCTCGGCTTGCAGTCGTAGAGGATTTCAATGGACCGTAACAAAGCAATCAGTTTTATGCACGACCTGCTCCGCATGATGGTGAGCAAGGATGGTTCGGATTTATTCATTACTACCGGATCACCACCGGCGATGAAAGTCGACGGCAAGGTGATGGCGGTTTCCAAGCAAAACCTCTCGCCCAATCATACGCAGATGTTGGCGCGTTCGATCATGAACGACAAGCAGGTTTCAGAGTTTGAAGAAAACCAGGAGTGCAACTTCTCGATTGCGTTACCCGGCGTGGCCCGTTTTCGTGTCAACGCCTTCGTGCAGCGTGGCAGTTCGGGCATGGTACTGCGCATCATCAATTCTGAAATACCAACTTTTGAAGATTTAAACCTGCCGCCGATATTGAAGGATATTGCCATGACCAAGCGTGGGCTGGTAATTTTCGTGGGTGGTACCGGTTCGGGTAAGTCAACATCGCTTGCGTCGATGGTCGATTATCGCAACCGCAACTCGCAGGGCCATATCATCACGATTGAAGATCCGGTGGAATTCGTGCATGACCATCAAAACTGTCTGGTCACGCAGCGCGAGGTTGGCGTGGATACCGAATCTTACGCGATTGCGCTGAAGAATACTTTGCGCCAGGCGCCGGATGTGATTCTGATTGGCGAGATTCGTGATCGCGAAGCCATGGATCACGCGATCGCCTTCGCCGAGACCGGGCATCTCTGCCTTTCAACACTGCACGCTAACAGCACCAACCAGGCGCTGGACCGGATCATCAACTTTTTCCCGGACGAACGCCGCATGCAGCTGTTAATGGATTTATCGTTGAACCTGAAAGGGCTGGTATCGCAGCGCCTGATCCCGAAGATTGATGGCGTCGGTCGTATCCCCGCGATCGAGATTATGCTGAACACGCCTTTAATGGCTGACATGATCTTCAAGGGCGAAGTCCACGAAATGAAATCCCTGATTGCAAAATCGAACGAGGCGGGTATGCAGACCTTTGACCAGGCGCTGTTCGAACTCTATGAGACGGAGCAGATTACCTTTGAAGATGCATTGCGTAATGCCGACTCGGTGAATGATATTCGACTGCGCATCAAGCTCGAAAGTGATACCGCACGCAAGACAGGGGTGGTTGAAGATCATCGTGAATTTGAACTCGAGGAAACCGATGATGAGCAGGCGGGAGGTATGATTTGATGGCGAGAGAACCGACCACGGCCCTGCTCGAGCCTTATCTCAAAATCATGGTGGACAAACAGGCGTCCGACCTCTATTTCGTGACTGGTGCACCGCCCAATATGAAAACTCAGGGTAATACCGCCCCGATCGCCAAGAATGCCTTTCAAGGTGGGCAAGTACAAAAACTGGCTTACAGCCTGCTCAACGACGAGCAGGTCCGTGATTTCGAGATCAGCCGTGAACTGAACCTGGGTTTCACGCTCAACGACGTGGGTCGTTTCCGGGTCAATATTTTCATTCAGCGTTCGGAAGTGTCGATGGTTATCCGCTATATCAAGTGGGAGATACCAACGCTCGATGAGCTCGGGCTGCCGCAGGTGCTCAAGGAAGTGATCATGAATCAGACCGGCCTGGTGCTGGTAGTAGGGTCGACCGGCTCGGGTAAATCGACCTCGCTTGCGTCGATGCTGGATTACCGCAACTCATCAGTTGGCGGACATATTCTGACAATCGAAGATCCGATCGAATTCGTTTTCCGTCACAAGAAGTCTGTTGTTTCGCAACGCGAAGTCGGTATCGATACCCTGAGTTACGAAAATGCGCTGCGTGAGGCACTGCGTGAAGCTCCGGAAGTTATCATGATCGGTGAGGCACGGGACCGGGAGACGATGAAGGCGGCGATCGAATTTGCCGATACCGGGCATCTCGCGCTGACCACCCTGCACGCGGTAAACTCGAACCAGGCGATGGACCGGATAATGAACATGTTCCCGACCGATACACGTGAACAGTTGCTGATGGACTTGTCACTTAACCTCAAGTGCGTCATCTCGCAACGCCTGGTGCCGGGCATGCAGGGCAAGCTGGCCTGCGCGGTCGAGATCATGATGAACACACCCTATATTTCAGAATTGTTGCGTGAGGGTAACTTCAACGAGATCAAGGAGATTATGGAGAAAGGCGATACCACCGGTATGCAGACCTTCGACCAATCGCTTTATGATCTCTACAAGTCCGATGCGATCACGATCAAGAATGCGCTTGCCTATGCAGATTCGAGCACCAACCTCGAATGGAAGATCAATTTTGGCGGTGACCACAAGTCGCAGGATACGCGCCACAACCTCAATCAGCAGGGCGACCTGGAAGAACTGAGTCTCCCCTCCGAAGAAGGTTAATCCAAACCTCCCAGGGATGATTGTGAACTAACTATGCGGTGTAAACTACGGCGCCGTCGACCAGGGTGTGGGTCACGCTGCCGTTGAAATCCCAGCCCTCGAACGCGGTATTCTTGCCCTTGGAAATGAACTTGCTGGCACTGCAGATCCAGTGCGACCCCGGGTTCACGATAATCAGATCCGCGACTTCGTCGATGCCGATCCTGCCACCGGGCAGGCCCAGAATGAGCGCAGGGTTAAGAGTCAAATTGGCGACTACTTCGGGCAGCGAAACGACATCTTCTTCGACCAGGCGCAATGCCAATGCCAACAAGGTGTCGAGCCCGCTGATTCCGGATTCGGCAGAAGGGTAGGGTTTTAGCTTGGCATCAACCTCGTGCGGCTGGTGATCCGAACACAGGCAATCGATGGTACCGTCGGCGATCCCCTCGCGCAAAGCATCGCGGTCGGACTGACTGCGCAGTGGCGGAATCGTGAACATGTTGCTGTCAAAATCTCCGATGTCGTGATCGGTCAGGAAAAGTTGATGGATTGCACAGTCGGCAGTGATCGGTAATCCCTTGGCCTTGGCGCGACGAACCATGTCGACCGAGCGTGCACAGGATAGCTGTCCGATATGCGTACGCGCGCCGGTTTGTGCGACCAGTTCGATATCCTTTGCGAGTGCAGCGGTTTCTGCGGCTTCGGGAATCGCGGGCAAGCCGAGTCGGGTGGCGATGGCGCCTTCATGTGCGCAACCGTTCCCCAGTAGATCGTGGTCGAGCGGCTGAATAATAACCAGGGACTGCTGGCCCGCGGCATAATCCATGGCGCGACGTTGCACTAGGTTACTGGCAAACGGGCTCTTGGCATTGCTGAACGCGATACAGCCGTTGGCACGCAGGCTCGCCATGTTGCTGAGCTGTTCGCCGCCGAGACCGCGAGTTATTGCGCCAATCGGGTATATGCGCGCCTGGTGGCCGAACATTTCGTTGCGGTGATGAATCAGTTCGACAGTGGCCGAATTGTCAATCGGTGGTTGCGTGTCGGGAGGAATACACAGGCTGGTGATGCCGTTTTTGATCGCGGCTTCTGTTTCACTCTCGATATTGGCTTTTTCCGGTTCGCCGGGATCACGTAAACGCGCCTGGCAATCGATCAGACCAGGCAGTATCCAGTGATCGGTGGCGTCGATGGTTTGCCTGGCCTTGAAGCCTTTTGGTGCTGAACCGATGCCGACAATTTTTCCATCCCGCAAAAAGAGATCTGTTTTGCGTACCGTCGCTTCCAGTGGATCGACGACCTGGCCATTGTTAATTCTCAGGCTCATGTGTCACCTGATTGCAGGCCGGATTGACCGACGATCATCGACATGACCGCCATGCGTACCGAGATTCCGAAGCTGACCTGCTGCAGAATGACCGACTGGTTGCCATCCATCACGCTCGATTCAATTTCGATGCCGCGATTTGCCGGTCCCGGGTGCATGACGATGGCATCGGGTTTGGCAAGTTCCAGGCGCTGCTGCGATAAGCCGAACTTGCGGAAGTACTCCTTTTCGCTGGGGAGCAGGGCACCGCGCATGCGTTCCTTCTGCAGGCGCAGCATGATGATGACATCGACCCCGTCGAGACCCTGTTCAAGATCCTCGTAAACCGAAACTCCGAGGGACTCGGTATCCATCGGCAGGAGAGTACGGGGAGCAATGACGCGTACTTCGGCGGTATTGAGCAGGTTTAGCGCGTGTATCTGCGAGCGTGCCACGCGTGAATGCAAAATGTCGCCGACGATCGCGATACGCAAGTTGCTGAAATCCTGCTTGTGGTGACGAATCGTATACATGTCGAGCATCGCCTGGGTTGGATGCTCATGCTGCCCGTCACCCGCATTGAGAACCGATACGCCTGGACGCACATGTTGCGCAATAAAATGGGCGCTGCCGCTGTCCTGGTGACGAATAACAAACATGTCGATCTGCATGGCCTCCAGGTTTTGCAGTGTATCGAGCAGTGACTCACCCTTGACCGTTGCCGAGGTGTCGAGGTTGAGGCTCAGAATGTCCGCCGACAGGCGTTGGGCAGCGAGTTCGAAGGTCGATCGCGTACGTGTGCTCGCCTCGAAAAACAGGTTGGCGACTGTTTTTCCGCGCAGTATTGGAACTTTCTTGATGTTGCGGTCGGTAACCGAGGTAAATGAATCGGCGGTATCCAGTATCTCGTTCAGTATGGTCTGGTTCAAACCCTCGATGCTGAGAAAATGTTGGAGCTTGCCATTGTCGTCGAACTGGATATTGTTACTTGGCATGGTTCTCCAGGGTTTTTATGACCAGCCTGAGGGGTTCCGGTCCCTCGAGCTTAATATGACTGCCGGAATCGAGCTTGATGGTATCGCCTACCACGTCCGCCTGTATGGGTATTTCACGTTCGCCACGATCGATCAGGATCGCGAGTACGATTCGCCTGGGGCGTCCATAGTCGAACAATTCGTTCATGGCAGCACGCACGGTGCGACCCGATTGCAGAACATCGTCAACGAGGATGATCGTCCTGTCGTCGATGTTGGTGGGCAGGCTCGACGGCCGTACGGTTGGATGCAGTCCGGTGCGGGTAAAATCATCGCGGTAGAAGGAAATATTAAGTCGGCCGAACTCGGCTTCCGGGGCAATGCGTCTCTGCAGGTGCTCGGCGATCCAGGCTCCGCCTGTTTCGATGCCGACAATGACGGGTTGGGACTGGGAAGTGAAATAGGGAGTGAGTGCCTGGGCCAGCTTTTCGATCAGCGATTCAACTGAAGGTAGGGACACGCGAGCTCCGCTTGACTAATTGCGGTGGCTTTATAGCATAAATCCATTGTGAAAACAGTAATATCCGGGTGACAATCTCAGTCCTCGGAATAGTTTTGCAGCCAGGACTCGGTAATCAACGCCGCGGCCAGGCTGTCGATTTCCGGTTTGGTCTTGTTGCTCTGATTCTCGATTGCTATCTGGTAAGCCTCGCGGGTCGTCAGTCTTTCGTCAACCATCGCGGTATCAATTCCGAAACGACCCTCAAGCTGACGACCGAAACGTTTTGCGCTGGCAGTCATCTCCTGATCCTGTCCAACCATGCTGAGCGGCAGTCCGACGACCAGTTTTTGAGGTTGCCAGTCTTCCAGGAGTCGTTTGATGCTTTTCCAGTCGTTGTTTTTTACCGCTTTGAGCGGTCGGGCCTGCCGGGTCAGGGTCTGTCCTATGGCGACACCGATCCAGTCAGTGCCAAAATCAAATCCCATGACCGTCTTTAACTGATCAGGCATTCCCGCTCACGGGCGAGAGCATATTGATATCGAAGCCCAGTGTGTCGAAAGCGACCTGCCATTTATCTTCTGGCTTTTCGTGGAACAGGAGGTCAGGATTGCAGGTGGATGTCAGCCATGAATTTTGTTGCAGCTCCGATTCGAGCTGACCCGAGGCCCAGCCCGAAAATCCAAGAATTACCAGGTAATCCTGCGGGCCCTTTCCATTGGCGATTGCCTGGAGTATGTCTAATGAGCTGGTTAGATTGATACCGGACGAGACTTCGATGCTGTTCTGCCATCGACCCTCGCTGGAATGCAGCACGAAACCCTGCTCGAGCTGCACCGGGCCACCGATAAAAACAGGCTGGTTTTTAATGACGTCATCCTCGCAACTGATATCCAGTTGCTGGAAGATATCGTCCAGAACCTGTGAGGTTTCATGGTTGACCACCAGCCCCATGCTGCCATTTTCATTGTGCTCGCACATGTAAATGAGACTGGAGGCAAAAATCGGGTCCTTGATCGCGGGTGTAGCGATCAGGCATTTATCCACAAGACTGGCAGGTTGCTGTGACATGTCCAGGCTCTAGCTTACTCCGCTTTTGGTTCTAAATCGATTGCTTTTGAAGTCCCAGGTCCGAATGATAACGATCTGGTCCGCGCGTTCCCGCAGTGCGTCGGAAAACGGGGCGAAGGGTTGTGCCATGCGCAGGATTTGCCTGGCGGCTTCATCCAGCAAGGTGGTGCCGGACGAATTCGTGATTTGCATGTCGAGAACTTCGCCTGCTGCATTGATTCGGACACTCATTCGTAAACGACCATCAAGGTTTTTGAGTCTGGCTTCGTGCGGATAGTTCAAATTTCCGGTGTGTTCGATCTTTTTTACCCAGGAATTCAGGTAGCTCGCTTCAGCCGCCTTACGCGTACTTGCGGTCAGCGTTACGATCTTGGGTCGTTTGGCGTAATCGATCGCCATCTGCCTGATTTCGGCCTGCAGGCGGGCTATCCTGGTTTGACGCTGTTCGGTTTCACTGGTTTCCTGGTTGTCTGTATCCTGGGCGTGTTGTTGTTTTTGACGGTTTGCGCGGTTATCGGATTCTAACTGGGTCAGGTAATAAAGCTTGCTGATTGCCAGCTGTTGCTTGCGCAGTTCGGCACGATCCTGGTCAGACAGGCCTTTCTGATCCACCGGCGTCGGGGACGAAACTGGCGCTCCGGGACGAGCCTTGTCCTCGGCACTGCCGCCGCCTGCCTGGTCTTCCTGGGCCAGGAAATCGGGATTTTCAACCATCTCGATGGTTTTGGAATTTGCCAGGATGACATCAAGGCTGGGTAAGGGTTCCACGTTGCTGCGATCCGAATGCTTGAAACCCACGCCGAGCACCACGATGGCATGCAGCGTGAGGGCTAGAAAGAGAGTGAAGCCGAGGCGATCACTAGCAGAGATCCGGGGTCGGATTGCTTGAGCTTGTGCCATATTGGAAGTCTATTGTGCCAAGATTAGGTCGCTATCACCAGTAAATCGTTCTGTACTAGTTGATAATAGTGGCTGGCCACGAAACCGCAATTTTGATTTTGTTGGCAAGAGACCGGCTTAGCATGATTTCTCTTGCTTCGCTGATCACGATGAAGTCTTCGATACGTAGTGATGACGCCAGTTCCCGGGAGCCGTCGATCATTAATGCAGTTGCGGCGACATCGGCACGAACCGGGTCGTCGCTGAGAACCGTTGCCGAACTTCGTCCACTAGAAGGTTCGCCACTGCGCGGGTCGATGATGTGATGCGCACGAAATTCACCTTGCCGGTAGCGTCGTTCGTAATTCCCCGAGGTAAACAGGTTTTTCCTGCCCTCGATTTCCAGGCTTGCAACAACGCCTGGAGCGAACGGATTCTGAATGCCGACTCGCCAGGGACGACCAAACCGGTTCCCCGCGAGCGCCATATCACCGCCGGCGTTTACGATATAGTTGTCAATTCCATTTTCGTCGAGGTAGGCACGGATTAATCCCAGCGCATAGCCCTTGGCGATTCCGCCCAGGTCGATGCGCAGGTGCGGATTATTGCTGATGGCTGAATTGCCGACGAATGTTAAATCGTCCATACCAGGGATATCGCGCTTGATCTCGGCAACCTTGCCCAGGTCGGCTGCGCTGCCGTGAAATCCATATGCGGCTATGAGCTTGCCGAGTGCGGGATTAAACAGGCCACCGGTAGCATCGTAATAGTACCGGCTCAATTCTATTAACGGGGCCAGGCTCGCGGGCACATCGGCCCTCGAATTCTGCTCCAGCGCTGTATTGAAGCGCGTAAGCTCACTCTCTTCCCAGGCGTGCCATTGCTGGTGCTGTTGGTGGAGTCGTCGCTCGATCTCGCTGAGCAAATGCTCGGCATGGTTCAGATCGTCGGTGATCATCGTGATTTTGATGATGGTACCGAACTCGAGTAAATGCTGTTCAACCAGATGCTGTCGGGGTTCGCAGCCGCTAAGGTTGAAGACGAGTAAAAACAGGCAGCTTAGACTGAAAAGCGTTGCTCGATGCACTCTAAGAGTTCTGCGCTGATGTTAATATCGAAATCGCGGTCCAGCTCGCGGATGCAGGTTGGGCTGGTAACGTTGATTTCGGTAATATAATCACCGATGACATCGATCCCTACAAACAGCAGGCCGCGCCTGCGCAACTCGTCACCGATCTGTTCACATAGCCATTGATCACGCTCGGTCAGGGGCTGTCCGCGGGTGCTGGCTCCGGCCGCGATATTTCCGCGATGCTCACCTGCAGCCGGCAGGCGTGCCAGCGCGTAGGGTATGGCTACGCCATCGACCAGCAAAATGCGCTTGTCACCGTCCCGGATTTCGGGAATATAAAGCTGCACCATGGTTTGCGATCGACCATGCTTTGACACGGCCTCGATGATTGCGTTGGTATTTGGATCACCGGCCTGCACCCGGAATATTGACTGGCCACCCATGCCATCCAGCGGTTTGATAATAATATCCCGGTGTTGCTCGATAAAGCCCTTGAGAATCTCCGGATTACGACTGACCAGGGTATCAACGCAGCATTGGGGAAAGACACGGGTAAACAGTTTTTCGTTACAGTCGCGCAGGCTAGCAGGCTTGTTCACTACCAGCACACCGTTTTCCTCCGCCTGTTCGAGGATATAGGTTCCATAAATATACTCCAGATCGAAGGGGGGATCCTTGCGCATCAAGATAACGTCGAGCTCATCCAGTCGGCAGCGACCGGCCTCGCCGTAATCAAACCAGTGCTGGTTGTCATCGTAAAGCGTGAGTGTCTGGTAGAGCCCCCGGGCAATACCGTTGTCCATGAATATATCGCCGAGTTCAAAGTAGAATATCTGCCAGCCGCGCGCCTGTGCCTCAAGCAATATAGCGAAGCTTGAGTCCTTCCAGGGTTTGATGGATTCAATCGGGTCCATCACGATTCCAAGCTTGTGAACTTTAGGCATGGGAGAGAATGTTTATGTTTGACGATTCGGATGCGGCCTGGGGAATTCTACTGAACTAATCCGCCCGGGCACATTAATATATCGCGTTTTCGCAAGGCGGATCCGTGCTAATGCCGCTTGTTAAAACCTCATTATTGAACTATTTTTGAGGGTAATGGAATTTTAAAAAATAGCCAGTGAATATCTGCCCAAAATCGTAGAAATTACATCATATAGTCTAATTAAATCACTGGTTTAACATATAAATATCCATATAATCTAGTCCTGATAATGTGGGGAAACTCCACTTATAATCCCTGGGGGTTACGTGAACACCGAGTCTCAGACAGCAGATGGAGCACAGGAATCGGTCAACCTTAATGTAAAAGTGATGGTGATCGACGATAGCAAAACCATCCGACGCAGTGCTGAAACCCTGTTGAAAAAAGTGGGCTGCGAGGTCGTTACCGCGATCGATGGCTTCGAGGCATTGGCCAAGATAACCGAGCACAGGCCAGACATTATATTCGTTGACATTATGATGCCGCGACTGGATGGCTACCAGACCTGCGCGCTGATAAAAAATAATCAAACCTTTAAGGCAACCCCGGTCATCATGCTGTCCAGCAAGGACAGTATTTTTGATCGTGCACGCGGGCGCATAGTCGGCTCAGAAAAATACTTAACCAAACCCTTTTCCAAGGAAGATCTGATCAATGCGATAACGACGCATGTCGGCTAAACGGAAACGGTCAACGGAGCTTGAGGTAAGTTTAGAATGACGCATGTTTTAATAATTGATGATTCCCCGACGGAGGTTCACGTTTTCAAAAGCATGCTTCTGAATAATGATATTGAAGTGTCGGTTGCCAAAAATGGGGAAGAGGGTATCGAGAAAGCAATTGAGATCAAGCCCGATTGCATATTAATGGACGTGGTCATGCCGGGTAAGAATGGTTTTCAAGCAACCCGTGATCTAAGCCGTAATCCTGCAACTTCGACAATTCCGGTGATCATCATAACCACCAAGGACCAGGAAACCGACAAGATATGGGGCATGCGCCAGGGTGCGAAGGATTACATCGTCAAGCCGGCGGAGGAACGGGACTTGATCGAACGTATTAACAAGGTTCTGGGTTTCGATCGCAGCTACGAAGACTGACCGAAACCCGATGCCCATTTCATCACCATTCGAATTACTGAAAGAACTTGATTCGCGTTGTCGCAAAAACTCCGCTGGTTTGCCCGTGGCCAAGACGGTTGTCGACGACTGGATAGGCATCGGGTTCCTGATACGAGATACCCCCCTGCTGGCAAAGATGGATGACGTCAGTGAAATCTTGCCCCCGCCGGAAACGATCCGCGTACCCGGGGTAACACACTGGGTCAAGGGCCTGGCAAACGTTCGTGGTAACCTGATGCCGGTACTCGATATGAACGAGTTTCTTTATGGTGAATCCACCAAGATTCGCAAGGAAAGCAGGATCCTGGTGATCAATAAGTCGGGCGTGGTTGCGGGATTGCTGGTGGACGAAGTTTTTGGACTGCGACGATTCAAACCGGAGGAACACAAGCAGGAAGTCATGCAGGACGCTGGTACGATTGGCGCCTACCTGTCGGGAATATTTGTGGATCAGGTACGTCGCTGGAACGTGTTCAGTGTCAAGAAACTAACCCGGGCTGAACATTTTCTGCGCGTTGTTTAGCACGTTTATTGAGGTTTCGAGGAAGCATTAGCAGTGTTCAATAAAATTAAACATTTTTTCCCCGGCGGTAAATCGGGTCCTGTCTCGACTGTTGTGCGTCAGGGGAGCACTTTCAATAAAAAAGCGGTTGCCGTAGGTGCCTTGCTGATTATCTCGGTGCTGGCGATGGTCGCAATGTTCAGTATTGAAAGCAGCCAGGCGCGCAAGAATAAACTCTACACCACTATCGCCTCGGAGCAACAGGTTATATCCCAGCAAATTGCGGTTAATGCACTGGAAGCAGCCGCGGGTCAGCAGCAGGCATTCGATCGGTTGGGAGAGAACCAGAATCGCTACCTCAATACGCTTGATAAATTCAACAATGGAGATTTAACGCAGGCATTGCCGCCATTACCCGAGGAGTTTTCGGTTGAATTCTCGAATTTGAAGTCGCTCTGGAATGATTATGACAAGCACATCGCTACCGTGGTAGCAGCCAAATCGTCGATTGCGACGGTAAGTGATTATGTCACGCAAATCAATGAATCCCTACCGGAGCTTATGTCGCTGTCCGACCGGGTCGTGGATGAACTGGTCAAGTCAGGTGCGCCGCGCAGGAATATTGCAGTCGCCGCACGCCAGGTTATCTTGGTGCGTAGCATCGAACACAGTCTCAACCAGATACTCAACGACGGGGAAGTGGTAATGGCGGCAGCGGATCGCTTCTCTGCGGACGCAACCCAGATAGAAGCCCAGTTGCTGGCGATGCTTGAAGGCGATGCCTCGCAGGGCATCAACAAGTTCACCGGGCCAACCGTGATCGGTAACCTGTTGCAGTTTGCCGATCTTTACTCGGTGGTCAGAAAGAATGTGCGCGAGATACTCGAAAATTCAGCACAGATTTTCAAGGTACACGAAGCGGCGTTGAAAATCGATGAATTGAGTCCGTTGCTGCTAGCCGCCTCGGGCGAGCTAAACCAGGTTCTCGAACGCAGCGGCGAAGCCGGGAGAATCTATATTCTGTTCGGCTATGTCCTGGGCTTAATTGCAGTTCTATTATTATTGTTACTGATCGTGATTATCGCGCGTGGATCGCAGGCCAGCCTGACGGAATCCCGGGAGCAGAATGAAAAAAACCAGCGCGCAATTCTGCGACTACTTGATGAAATGACTAACCTTGCCGATGGTGACCTGTCGACGCATACAACGGTAACCGAAGACATTACCGGCGCCATCGCAGACTCGGTAAATTACTCCATAGATGCGCTGCGCGACCTGGTCGGTACCATCAACAATACCGCAAACCAGGTACGGACCGCGGTGCGTAATACCCAGAATATGACGGGTGAACTTGCCGAGGCGAGTGAAGCCCAGGCACAACAGATAACCACGGCCAGTAACGCGATTACCGAAATTTCAAGGTCGATGTCGCAGGTGTCTGAGCGTGCATCTGATTCGGCCGAGGTGGCGCGCAAGTCTGTCAGTATTGCGCACAAGGGCAGCGAGACGGTGCGGCAAACTATCGACGGTATGGAGACCATTCGTGAGCAGATACAGGAAACCTCCAAGCGTATCAAGCGACTGGGTGAGTCGTCACAGGAAATCGGTGACATCGTAAACCTGATCACCGAGATATCCGATCAGACGAACATTCTTGCTCTAAATGCCGCGATCCAGGCGTCGATGGCGGGTGAGGCGGGTCGCGGATTTGCGGTTGTGGCGGACGAAGTGCAGAGACTTGCGGAACGCACCGGCGATGCCACCAAGCAAATCGAGGCCCTGGTGAAAACGATACAGGCGGATACCAACGAGGCCACGGTTTCCATGGAACAAAGTACGGCTAACGTTGTAAAAGGCGCCAGCCTGACCGAGAACGCGGGCGGCGCGCTGGACCGGATAGAGCAAGTATCGATGAACCTGGCACAGCGAATCCTGGAGATATCCGATTCAACGCGTGACCAGGCCCAGGAGAGCGTGAAAATTGCCGAAACCATGGACGTGATACAGGAAATAACCGCCAAGACCTCGGAAGGCGCAAATAAGGCTTCAGGCTCGATTGGCGAACTCTCGGCCATGGTCAAGGAAATGCAGACTTCGGTTGCCGGCTTCAAGCTCCCCGGCGTCGACTCGCTCGAAAGTACCATTGTGCACGATTCCGATGATTTAGCCGCATTGGGATTACAGCCTGAGCCCGACGAATAGGCGATTCGATGGATTCGGCGGAAAATTCGATTAAACACAGTGCGCTTGGATGGGTTAAAAAATCCATCGATGACAACCTGTCTGACATCAAGACTGATCTAAAGCTTTATATCGAAGAAGATGACAGTACCTTGATGTCGCGCATCAAGGAAAGGTTAGACGTTATCCAGGGCGTACTGGTGATGATCGAGCAATATGGCGCCGCAATGCTGACCGAGGAAATGGTTTCGCTGGCAGATTTCATTATCGACAACAAGCAGCAAAAGGGCGAACAGGCCCTCGAGATAATGCTGCGGGCGGTTCTGCAGCTACCCGATTACCTCGAACATATTCAGTCAGGACATCGCGACATACCAATCGCAATATTGCCGATTTTAAACGATATACGCGCGGTCAGAGACCAGGATTTATTTTCCGAGAAACTGCTGTTTTTACCCGATCTTTCCATGCATCAGGAAGAGGCCGAAGTTGAATCAATCGATGACGACAGCAACCAGGCATCCAAACTGCTGGTGAAGAAGTTACGTCCGGCCTATCAACTGGCGCTGTTGAATATCATCAAGGACCAGTCGGTCGAGGAGGGCCTGAAGCGTCTGGAAAAGATTTGTGAAACCCTGGAAGAGCGTTCTTTTTCGGAGCAGATTGCCCGTATCTGGTGGATAGTGGGAGCGCTCATCGAATCTGTTTCGCGCCAGCAGCTTGAGCTCGGAGTATCGATAAAGAATTTGCTGGGTAAGGTCGATGCCCTGTTCAGGGTAATCCTGATCATCGGTGAGCGCGGTTTACTGCAGCGCCAGCCGATCGAGCTGATCAAGAATTTTTTATTTTATGTTGCTCAGCCTGAGTGCGATGGACCAAAGGCGAAAGCGATAAAGACTGCCTATCGGCTTGAGCAGTTTCTACCATCTGAATCTGTGCGCAGCGAGGTTTTGAGTAACATCGCGGGCCCCAACCAGGCGCTGTTGAAAACAGTTGCAGAGGCGGTCAAAGCCGATATCGAGGTAGTAAAGTCGACACTCGAAGTGTATGTCAACGGGGACTTGTCGAAAGTTGAGGCGCTAAAAGATCTACCCCAGGAAATGCATGTCATTTCCGACACGCTGGCGATGGTTGGACTGGGTTCGCAACGAAAACTGATCGAAGCACAAATTGATGTCGTCAAGGATATCCTGGCCGGAAACCAGGTCGCCGATGAAGAACGGCTGCTGTCGATGGCCGCAGAACTTCTGCAGGTTGAGCAGGCCCTCGAGCAAATGCAAAAACGCCAGCCGGTTGGTGCGGAGCAACCCAGGTCAGAAGCCGATGCTTCGAGAGACTACGAGCTTGATAGCGTATTAACGGCGGTTGTCACCGCGACACTTGACGACATCCAGAAAACCAAGAATGCGATTCTAGATTTTATCAAGGATCCCAGCCGTAGCGAAAACATTGATCTGTGTGTAGCCCTGATGGAAGAGTCTCACGGAGCACTGGCGTTATTGAACCAGCAGCGTGCGGTAGCGGTAATTGATGGATTGCTGACTTATCTCAAGGGTTACGACATTGTCGAATTCATGGAGGCCAGTCGGCTCGATGCCCTGTCGCAGGTCGTGGTTAGCCTCGAGTACTATCTCGAAGCACTGGGTGAACACCGTAGTGATGCTGCCAATATTCTCGACTTTGCCGATGTGCAACTGCAGGAATTGTTATCCGGGGTTCATATCCGGGCCGAGGGTGAAACAAGCCAGGAACTACTGGTCGTTATAGACGAAGCCACGGACGAGGAGGTTATCGAGGAAATGCCCGTGCCGGTTGCCGATGCTGACGAGACGATCGCAAGTGTTCAAGCTGCGGTTGAATCGGAAACTCCGGTCACGCCGGGTGAGACGATTGAGCCAGGCCCTGATTCAGTTGATACCGGTGATTCTGAGACTGCTGCAGAACCGATCGATGTCGGTGCTGTCCTTGATCAGGCGACAGGCGATTCGACCGTGTTGACGGAGACAGGGATTGAGGCAACCGTGGTGCCGCCCGATGACCGTTTTGAAGTCCAGCCTGTAATTGACGAACTGGATGTGCTTAAGCCGGGTAGTGACCCGGAAATTCTCGAGATTTACCTGGAGGAAGCTGAGGAAGAAGCGCAGAATATCGCGCGCCTGCAACGGGACTGGTTGCTGCATCCGGAAGATGAGAATGCGGTAAAAAACATTCGTCGCGCTTTCCATACGATAAAAGGCAGCGGGCGCCTGGTCGGTGCAATGAAGCTGGGAGAGTTTGCCTGGGATTATGAACAACTGTTGAATCGGATTATCGACAAAACGATTCCTCCCGGCAAACGGTCGATCGAGGCAGTCGGCAAGGCAGCCGGGGCATTGAAGGAAATGGTGCGTGAGCTCAAGACCTCGGAATCGCCCACGGCTGATATCGGCTATTTGAGAGGCCTGGCACGGGCGTTGGCGGAGTTCAAGGCTGAACAGGTGCTGATCGATCACACCCAGACCGACACTGCGATCGAATCGCCCTATGACCGGATCACTGATGGTGATGAAACCGAGTTGCCGGGAATAGATCTGGGTGCAACCACGCAGGTCATTCCACCGGACAGATTGAATGACATGATTCTCGAGCAAATTGAACCCGATACCATGCGAGTAGATCCGACGAATTTCGAGGTCGACGATGAGGAAGTTCGAGACGAGGGCGAAGAGTTTCTGGACTTTGATGAAGATTCTGGTCTCGATGATACGCAGCTGGTGCATAAAAGGACAATCCTGGATGAGATTAACGCTACCAAGGCTGCTGGCGGATCTGAATCATCGGATTCCAGCGAGGATTACCTGCAGGCAACGGATTACGGCAGTCAGATCGACGACCAGACCGGTAGCGAAGCGGACGAGATAAAGGCGCTGGAGCTTGACGACGTCGAGCCCGTTTCCAGGGAAGCCATTAGGATCGAGGCAATCGGCGAAGATTTCCTGGGCAATGATTTTGATGATGAATTAGACGGCCAGGTTGTAGGGGAGAATCGGGTTCCAGGGGAAGCTGCCGCGACGGACGAGGGTATCGATGCGGCAGCTGCCGAATACCACGAAGACGAAAATGATCAGGTAGACAGCGAATCTTTCGCCGTCGAAACAGCGGACGAGGTTCCGGATATACCTGAAGAATCGGTCGATGCGTCGGCCGGGATGGAAGTGATAGACCTGGAGTCGTCCACAGCTGAAGAGCATGCCGGGCATGTACCGGAGACCGAGGAAACGGCCGAGGATGCGTCCGTGGACGGGGCATTGGAGCCAGCGGAATCGAAAGCCGGGGAAGTGGTCGAGGACAGCGCAGGGTCGAAAGAAGAAGTGGCCCAGGGCATCGCGGAGCCAGAAGAAGAACCAGAGCAGCCAGCTTTAGCAGAAATCGAAAACCCGGAAACCCTGGAAGCCGAACAGGAGACCCCCCACGACCCTTTCGTCGAAACGAAAGAGAGCCGAATGCCTGGAGAAGGGGCAGGGACGATCGAGCCCGAAAACCAAGAGGAGCCAGAACCAACCGACCTGTCGTTGGACCCGGAACTTCTGATCATTTACCAACAAGAGGTAGAACAGCACCTCGACACAGTAAGTTTCGCCCTTGATCATGCCGAACAGATCCACGAACTAGTTCCCGGTGAAGAAATATATCGAGCGCTGCACACGATTAACGGTGCCTCGCGTACCGCCGATATACGTACGATCGGCGAACTCGCGGGCTTGATGGAAAAACCCCTGAAATCAGCCATCTCGCAGAAAATGGCGCTCGATGATGAAATTGTGGCCCTCTACCGTGAAGGTCAGCTTGCGCTCTCCCGCATGACCCAGGAATTGGTTACCAGCCGGCAGCTGCCGGATATTTCCGCAGATCTCGCGATAAGCTTCAAGGCACTGGCGGAGGATTTTGAAGAACATACGGTTGAAATACCTGAAGACGAAGCAGAACCAGCCCGTGACTTCATCGATACCTTGACGATGTTGGGCGACGATGTGCACAGGGAACAGGATCACGAGTTACTGAGCATTTTCGTCGACGAAGCGAATGAATTGCTGGAAATGAGTGACAATACCTTGCACCAGTGGTCGCAACAGAAAGCAGATGAGCAGGGAACCCAGGACTACAACGCGGTGATGGAACTGCAGCGTTACCTGCATACACTCAAGGGCGGCGCGCGCATGGCCGAGCTGAAGGAAATCAGTGACCTTTCGCACGAGATGGAATCAATGTTCATCGCGGTTATCGATGGACGGGTCGAGAAGAACGATAATTTGATCGAGCTGTTGAAAGACTGTTTCGATCTGCTGCATCAACAGGTTATCGAAGCCCAGGAAGGACGGGAGACCAGTAAATCCGAACGCCTGGTTGAATTTCTCAGGGAATTGCGTCGTGGTGATGCCGATAACGGATTTGACGAAACGGATGCAGAAGACAACTTCGATATGGACAGTGAGGATATCGATATCGTCAGCGAAAATTTACCCGGAGAACCACTTTCAACGTTGGAACGCCCTTCCCAGGATGTCATCAAGGTTCGCTCGGACCTCCTTGACAACCTGGTAAGCTCAGCGGGTGAGGTCAGTATTTACCGCGCGCGCATGGAACAGCAGATCGCGGGTCTGGGTTCACACCTCGGCGAGCTGGGACAAACCATCACCCGTCTCAAGGGGCAATTGCGTAGTCTCGAGGCCGAAACCGATGCGCAGATTCATTTCAGCCATCGTACCGAGTCTGTGAAAAGGGGTGAATTTGACCCGCTAGAGATGGATCGCTACACGATGATCCAGGAGTTGTCGCGTTCCCTGAGTGAGTCGGTCAATGACCTGTCCAGTCTGCAGGCCATGCTGGGTGAGCAGGTCAGGGATTCCGAGACACTGTTATTACAGCAATCCCGGGTAAACACGGACCTGCAGGATGGCTTGATAAAAAGCCGCATGGTCAAGTTTTCGGGACTGTTGTCAAGGCTGCGGCGATTAGTCAGACAAAGTAGCCAGGAACTGGGCAAGAAGGCCGATCTTCTCATTACGGGTGAACAAAACGAGGTCGACAACAAGGTGCTTGATCGCATGGTTGCACCACTCGAGCATATTATTCGCAATGCCCTGTCGCACGGTATCGAAACCCCGGTAGAACGGGTAAAAAAGGGAAAGCCGGAAACCGGGAAGATTGCCATCGACATTACGCGTGATGGCTCTGATATCGTCATCCGTGTGAGTGATGATGGTGCCGGCGTGGATATCGAAAAGGTGCGCAGTCGAGCAGTTCAGCTGGGATTGCTCGACAGGAAGCACCAGACGTCTGACGCGGATCTGGTTCAGTACATCCTCGAACCGGGTTTCAGTACCGCCGAACACGTGACCCAGCTATCGGGGCGGGGTGTGGGGATGGATGTCGTCGATATTGAAATCAAGCAACTGGGTGGAACCCTGCAGATTGAAACCAATCCACAAGGAACGACGTTTATCGCGCGTCTGCCTTTCACGCTCTCGATTAACCAGGCTATCCTGGTGCGCACCGGTGAGGAGATCTATGCGATTCCGCTGATGAATATCGAAGGAATCACCCGCCTGGAAGCACGCCAGGTGCTGGGCTATTACCGCGAGGAGAAACCCGAACTCGAATATGCGGGACAACAGTTCGCGTTGCACAGCCTGTCAGAACTGGTGGAAGGGGGTGTCCCGTTCAAACCCGCCAGTGAAGCTGAAAAACTACCGATTATTTTTAGTCGCGCAGGAGATGTTCGGGCTGCTTTACACGTCGATGAAATTCTCGGTAACCGTGAAATCGTGGTTAAATCGCTGGGCAAACAACTGAGCCAGGTCAAGGGTCTTGCGGGAGCGAGTATTCTTGCCGACGGCAGCATTGTTCTGATTCTTGATATCAACGGGTTGATAAGACACAGCGTGTCGAACGCTGTCAAAATTGTGTATCAACAGCAAGACGAAAGCGGAACGCAAAAGCGCAACGTGGTCATGGTCGTCGATGATTCGATTACGATGCGCCGGGTTGCCAGTAAACTGCTTGAACGTCACAACTACGAAGTTGTTACCGCCAAGGACGGTGTGGACGCGCTTGCTCAACTACAGGACTTGCGTCCGGATGTGATGTTGCTGGACATAGAAATGCCGCGCATGGATGGATTTGAACTGGCGACGCATATGCAAAACGAGGAAAGCTTTTCCAGGATCCCGATTATCATGATTACCTCGCGTACCGGGGAAAAACATCGCGACCGCGCTTTTGAAATCGGGGTGAATAACTACATGGGCAAGCCATACCAGGAAGAAGAATTGATAGAGAATATTCAAACTGCACTGGGCGCGGGTTAAAGGTTCAGGCCCATGGACGAAAAGAAAAAATCGGTGCGCTGCATGCTGCTGCCCCTGACATCGCTTAATCTGGTAGTTCCGAACTCGGCGGTTGCCGAAATCATTGGCTATTCGACACCGCGCCAGCTTTCCGATACCAGCGACTGGTTTGCCGGGGTCGTGCTATGGCGCGGGGTATACATCCCGGTGGTTACGGTCGAACAAATGTGTGACGTGAGTGCAGCGCAAACAGGACCGCGCGCGAGGATTGCGATTATCTACAATCCGCAGAGAGATCCGGACCTTCCTTATCTTGGAATTCAAATGCAGGATATTCCGCGCGCCTACCTGGCCGAAGCCGATAGTATGGAAGCGGGCAGTGACGAGGGAATGAGCGAATATTTGCTCGCCCGGGTCGATGACGAGCAACTTGGCCGGGTAATCCCGAATCTCGATAAAATCATTGGCGATCTCAAGCTTGAATTCAACCCGGGCCGGCTCGAAGAGCTGGCGACTTAGAACCAGCCCATCAGTATCTGATAGGGTCGATTGACGGGACGTGACTCAAGTTACCCTGAACTATCGGTATCGTTCCTTTTACAGATACCGCCCAGCGGAAACCTCATCCACAAAAGTGTAGCGCGGCAGGGATGCCGCGCTCTAAGCGATTCCATGGATGGACCACCCGGCGCTTGCGCCGTTTGGGAGCGTCTTTTGTGGATGAGGTTTTCCCCTGGGTAAGGTCAGGACAGGTCGCCGAAATTTGACTGGATGATAGCAAGTGCTGCCGTGGCCGCGGTTTCGGTGCGTAACACCCGTGGGCCCAGCCTGGCCGGTACAAAACCGGCAGCCCTGGCGATCTCAATTTCCGCAGGATAAAGCCCACCTTCCGGGCCGAGCAGCATCGATATCGATGAACCTGGAGGTTGCGCTATCGAAGCGAGTGGGTCGCCGTCGAAATCGAGCAGTAATTTCGTGGCTCCGTTCGAGGCTGCGACAGCCTGCTCCAGGTCAACGTAAAATTCGAGCGTTGGAACGACCGCCCGTCCGCTTTGTTCGCAGGCACTGATAGCAACGCGATGCCAGTGCCCAAGCTTTTTTTGGAGATGCACCGGTTTCATCGGAGACTGGGTGCGTTGCGCATTAAACATCGAGATCCTGTTAACCCCGAGCTCGGTGGTTTTCTGGATCATCCAGTCGATGTGATCGCCGCGCGCCAGCCCCTGTATTATTTCGCAATCCAGGTTGGACTCGGTGGTTAAAGGTATTGCCGCGTTGATAATGGCCCTGTGCTGTTTGCCCTCGATTACAAGTGCTGCCTCGTAGTCAACTGCATCCTGCCCGTTAAATAAAAGCAATGCTGCGCCTGATTTCAGGCGCAGCACGTGCTCGAGGTAATGAATTTGAGGCCTGTCGAGGGTTATTTCCTCACCGACGACAAGCTCGGTTTCGATGTAGACGCGGGAAATCCGCATGTACGGGGTGCTGGCTAGTACCGGTAAGTCTCGGGCTTGTAGGGACCTTCGACCTTGACACCGATGTAGTCGGCCTGCTCCTGACTTAGCGTGGTCAACTTCGCGCCGATCTTGTCAAGGTGCAGGCGCGCGACCTCTTCATCCAGGTGCTTCGGCAAGACATAGACTTCGTTCTGGTACTTGCCCGGATTACAGAAGATCTCGATCTGGGCCAGCACCTGGTTGGTGAACGAATTCGACATCACGAAACTCGGATGTCCGGTAGCACAACCCAGGTTGACCAGCCGGCCCTCGGCCAGCAGGATGATGCGTCTGCCGTCGGGGAAGATGATGTGGTCGACCTGCGGCTTGATGTTTTCCCAATCGTAGCTCTTCATTTCGGCAACCTGGATCTCGTTGTCGAAGTGGCCGATATTGCAAACGATCGACTGATCCTTCATCTGCTCCATGTGATCCTTGCGAATGACATTGAAGTTACCCGTTGCGGTGACGAAGATGTCGGCTTCCTTGCAGGCGTCGTCCATGGTAACCACGCGGAAACCTTCCATTGCTGCCTGCAACGCGCAGATCGGATCGATCTCGGTGACCAGTACGGTAGCGCCGAGGCCCTTGAGTGACTGCGCACAACCCTTGCCGACGTCGCCGTAACCCAGAACCACCGCAATCTTGCCGGCGATCATGACATCGGTGGCGCGCTTGATGCCGTCGACCAGCGATTCACGGCAACCGTAGAGGTTGTCGAACTTGGACTTGGTGACCGAATCGTTGACGTTGAAGGCCGGAAACGGCAATTCACCGCGCGCCTGCATCTGGTAAAGACGATGCACGCCGGTGGTGGTTTCCTCGGTAACGCCCCGGATGTTTTGCAGGATGTTCGAGTACCAGTTGGGCGATTCGGCGAGTTTGGCGCGAATCGCCGCGAACGCGATTTCCTCTTCCTCGGTACCAGGATTGTCCAGCACCGAGATGTCTTGCTCGGCCTTGCTGCCGAGGTTGATCAGCATGGTCGCATCGCCACCGTCATCGAGAATCATGTTGGGGGTACCACCGTCATGCCATTCCATGATCTTGTGGGTGTACTGCCAGTAATCCTCGAGCGACTCACCTTTGATGGCGAATACCGGTACACCCGATTCTGCGATGGCCGCCGCCGCATGATCCTGGGTGGAAAAAATATTACAGGAAGCCCAGCGCACTTCGGCACCGAGGGCGACCAGGGTTTCGATCAAAACCGCTGTCTGAATGGTCATATGCAGGGAACCCGCGATACGGGCGCCTTTCAGTGGTTGGTCCTTGCCGTATTTTCCACGCAGCGAAACCAGGCCGGGCATTTCAGTCTCGGCAATAGCGATTTCCTTGCGACCCCAGGCCGCAAGGGCAAGGTCTGCAACTGCGAAATTTTGTTTGATAACGTCTTTGGCGTTAGCACTCATAAATAATCTCCAGATCTATTTATGAGCGCCGTTGGTGTTGACCTGTGGGCGAGCCTGGCAGACGGGCTGTCGCAGCGCTCCTCGCACACAGTCCCCTTTAAGGGGGCGTAATATTGTATCGATATACGTCACACTGTCAATTTTGGATTGGTCTTGATTACTGCTATCGGCTACAGACCCGCGTCGGCTTTCAACGCATCGGCCTTGTCGGTGCGCTCCCAGCTCAGGTCGAGATCTTCGCGACCGAAATGGCCATAGGCCGCGGTTGGCTTGTATATCGGCTTCAGCAGGTCCAGCATCTCGATTAATCCCTTGGGGCGCAGATCGAAATGATCCCGAATCAGCGCGATGATGCGCTCGTCGGCGATAACGCCGGTGCCGAAGGTATCGACGCTGATCGAGGTCGGTTCGGCAACCCCGATCGCATACGAAACCTGTACTTCGCAGCGCTCGGCGATGCCCGCGGCGACGATGTTTTTCGCCACGTATCGCGCCGCGTATGCTGCCGAGCGGTCGACCTTGGAGGGGTCCTTGCCGGAAAAGGCACCGCCACCATGACGCGCCATGCCGCCATAGGTATCGACGATAATCTTGCGCCCGGTCAGACCGGCGTCACCCACGGGTCCGCCGACGACGAAGCGTCCGGTCGGGTTGACGTGGATGTTTTCGTTCTTGCACTGCGCGATCCATGCCTCCGGAAGTATCGGCTTAAGAATGGTATCGATCACGCCCTCGCGCAGGGTTGCCAGGTCGACCGACTCGTTGTGCTGGGTCGACAATACCACGGCCTCGAGACCAACCGGCTTGTGATGCTCGTAACGCAGCGTAACCTGACTCTTGGCGTCGGGCTGCAGCCAGTCCAGTTCGCCCGATTTGAAAACTTCGTGCTGGCGACGCACCAGGCGATGGGCGTAGGTGATGGGTGCCGGCATCAGCACGTCGGTTTCGCTGCAGGCGTAGCCGAACATCAGGCCCTGATCGCCGGCGCCCTGTTCCTTTTCATTGCCCTCGTCGACGCCCATCGCGATATCGCTGGACTGCTTGCCGAGGCCGGTGAGAACGGCACAGGTCTTGCCGTCGAAACCGCATTCCGGGTTGTCGTAACCGATTTCACAAACGGTATCGCGTACCAGCGCTTCCATGTCGACCTCGGCATGGGTGGTGATTTCACCTGCCAGCAGCACCATGCCGGTCTTGACCAGCGTTTCGCAGGCTACCCTGGAGCGTGGATCTTTTTCCAGCAGCGCGTCAAGGACCGCGTCAGAAATCTGATCAGCCATCTTGTCCGGATGTCCGCCGGATACGGATTCGGATGTGAAAATATATGAACCCGACATTCTAATCTCCCAACCCAGGTAACAAAGAGGGGCATTATAGGGAACGCGATGAAAATTAACAGCTTCGCGTAAGTATCGTTATTTATGGTGAATACCGATATAAATTTTATGAGTTGCCGTCAATTTCCATTTAGGGGAGAATATCGCGCCTTGTCGGCGGTGTAGGCGTCGCGGCGAACATGTGTTTTTGACTCGAGGTTTTAGTCAATTATGCATAGGCAAGGAAAAGCCAATAATAATCAAAAAGTTAAATGCACTAAACCGATTTTGAGGGCAACCGATGTCATCACGTAAACTGCTTGCGAATGCAATCCGCGCCTTGAGCATGGATGCTGTGCAGAGGGCCAATTCGGGGCATCCGGGGGCTCCGATGGGGATGGCTGATATCGCCGAAGTCCTCTACAGCGACTTCATGCGGCATAATCCGGCAAACCCCGACTGGAGTAATCGCGACCGCTTCGTGATGTCAAACGGACATGGTTCGATGCTGGCTTACTCGGTGCTTCACCTGAGCGGCTACGATGTCACCATCGAAGACCTCAAGAATTTTCGCCAGCTGCACTCGAAAACGCCCGGACACCCAGAGCACGGCTACGCACCGGGGATTGAGACCACGACCGGACCCCTCGGACAGGGCATCAGCAATGCCGTTGGCATGGCGATAGCGGAGCGTGTGCTTGCGGCCACGTTTAACCGCGACGATTTTAATATCGTTAATCATTTCACCTATGTTTTCCTCGGCGACGGTTGCATGATGGAGGGTATTTCTCATGAAGCCTGTTCACTCGCGGGTACCCTGGGCCTTGGCAAACTGATTGCGTTCTGGGATGACAACGGTATCTCGATCGATGGCAAGGTGGAAGGCTGGTTCCTCGATGATACCCCGAAACGCTTTGAAGCCTATGGTTGGCACGTGGTCGAAGTTGACGGGCACGACCCGGACGAGATCAAGATCGCGATAGAAGCAGCACGGGCAATCACCGCCAAACCGTCTTTAATCTGCTGCAAGACGATTATCGGCTTCGGTGCGCCGAACAAGGCGGGCGGACATGCCGTGCATGGCGCGCCGCTCGGCGAAGACGAGGTTGCACTCGCGCGGGTCGAACTCAGCTGGGAGCACCCACCGTTCGAGGTCCCCGAAGAGGTTTACCAGGGCTGGGACCATCGCAATGCCGGACAGGCCCATGAAGATGCCTGGCAGCAGAAATTTGATGCCTACCGGGAAGAATATCCAGAACTGGCCGCTGAATTCGAACGTCGCGTCAAGCGCGAGTTACCGCCAAACTGGGATGAGGCCACAGCATCATTCATTGCCGAGCTCGATGAAGCGGCGGAGGACAAGGCCACTCGCCAGGCTTCGCTGGCAACGCTTGAAAGTTATTCCGTTTTGCTGCCCGAACTTTTTGGAGGCTCGGCAGACCTGGGTGGTTCCAACGGTACCGAGTGGTCCGGGTACCGGCCAATGCGCGCGGAATTACCGGACGCTAATTACATTAACTACGGTGTACGCGAATTCGGCATGTCGGCAATGGTGAATGGTATTGCGCTGCATGGCGGCCTGATCCCGTTTGGAGCGACATTCCTGGTGTTTTCCGATTATGCACGCAATGCGGTTCGCATGGCCGCCCTGATGAAAATACCGAGTATTTTCGTGTATACCCACGATTCGATCGGTCTCGGCGAAGATGGCCCGACGCACCAGGCAGTGGAGCATATTCCGTCCTTGCGCATGATCCCCAACATGCATCTGTGGCGCCCCTGCGATACGGTCGAAACGGCGGTTAGCTGGAAAGCAGCGATTGAGCGCAGCAATGGACCCAGTTGCCTGGTGTTTTCACGCCAGGGTTTGAAGCACCAGGCGCGCAGCCCGGAACAGATTGAAGCCATTGTACGCGGCGGCTACATTCTGCGTGATTGTGAGGGTACTCCGGACGCGATCATTATCGCCACCGGTTCCGAAGTTGAGCTGGCGGTTGCCGCATACGAGTCTGATGCGCTGGTGGACGAAAATATACGCGTGGTCTCGATGCCCTGTACCGCGGTATTTGACCGGCAACCGCAAGATTACCGTGATTCGGTCCTGCCGCCTGATGTCAGTGCTCGCGTTGTGGTCGAAGCGGCGGTCACCACGGGCTGGTATCGATATATTGGTATGGACGGGGTTGTTATTGGCATCGACACCTTTGGTGAATCGGCGCCGGCCAAGGAATTATTTGCCTACTTCGGTTTTACCGTCGATAAAGTGGTGGAAGCGGTCAGCAACCTGCTGGGCACAGATTAGATTTTTTAAACTACTAAAGGAGATATTCAAATGACAATTCGCCTCGGCATCAATGGTTTTGGTCGAATCGGACGCATGGTTTTTCGCGCAGCTCAGGATTTCGACGATGTGGAAGTCGTCGCTATCAACGACCTGCTCGAACCAGAGTACCTGGCCTACATGCTTAAATTTGATTCGGTACACGGCAGGTTCAAGGGTGATGTCGCGGTCGAAGGTAACACGCTGGTCGTAAACGGTAAAAATATTCGCCTGACGGCAGAGCGTGATCCCGCGGATTTGAAATGGGGCGAAGTCGAGGTAGATATAGTGATCGAGGCGACCGGCTTGTTTCTAACCAAGGAAACCGCCCAGAAACATATCGACGCGGGTGCCCGCAAGGTCATCATGTCGGCGCCGTCGAAAGATGACACCCCGATGTTCGTTTTCGGGGTCAACGATGATAGATATGCCGGTGAAGCAATCATATCGAACGCATCCTGCACCACTAACTGCCTGGCCCCGATTGCCAAAGTTATGAATGATAACTTCGGACTTAAGCGCGGCTTGATGACAACCGTGCACGCGGCGACGGCAACCCAGAAAACCGTCGACGGTCCTTCGATGAAGGACTGGCGCGGGGGGCGCGGTATTCTTGAGAATATTATTCCGTCCTCGACCGGGGCCGCCAAGGCCGTCGGCAAGGTGCTGCCGGAACTCAACGGCAAGCTGACCGGCATGGCATTTCGCGTACCCACCTCCGATGTTTCGGTGGTTGATTTGACGGTTGAACTCGAAAACGGCGCCAGTTACGAAGATATTTGTGCGGCGATGAAGCGTGCGTCCGAAGGCCCGATGAAGGGTGTGCTTGCCTATACCGAGGAAAAGGTAGTGTCGACTGATTTCCAGGGCGAAGCCTGTACGTCGACATTCGATGCGGAAGCCGGTATTCAAATGGATGATACTTTCGTCAAGCTGATTTCCTGGTATGACAATGAGTGGGGTTATTCCTGCAAGGTTGTTGAAATGGCACGTGTCATCGCAGAGTAGAACCGGTTTCCTGATACGCTGAATCCGTCTATACAATTCTGAAGGTGTGCTAATGCCAGTACTGGAAATGACCGGCCTGGATCTGGCCGGTAAACGCGTATTGATTCGACAGGACCTGAATGTTCCGGTCAAGGATGGTGTCGTGACGAGCGACCAGCGGATCAAGGCGTCGCTCCCGGCAATTCAACGCTGCGTCGAGGCGGGTGCGCGTCTGATGATCATGTCCCACCTCGGCCGTCCCGAAGAAGGCAATCCGGAGCCGCAGTTCTCACTGCAACCAGTCGCGAATTACCTCGGCCAGGCACTTGGCAAGGATGTGCGCCTGGTGAGTGACTATCTCGAACGGGCGCCCGAGATGGCCGATGGCGACGTCGTGCTGCTCGAAAACGTGCGTTTCAATCGAGGAGAGAAAGTGAACGACGAAAGTCTTTCACAACGATATGCCGGGTTGTGCGATATTTTTGTTATGGATGCTTTCGGGACAGCGCATCGCGCACAGGCCTCGACCCACGGTGTCGGTCGCTTTGCACCCGTGGCCTGTGCCGGACCTCTACTTTCAGCCGAGCTCGACGCGTTGGCCAGGGCTTTGCATGAGCCGGCGCGGCCGATGGTTGCGATCGTCGGTGGCTCGAAGGTCTCGACTAAACTGACCGTGCTGGATTCGCTTGCGGAAATTGTGGATCAGCTGATCCCCGGTGGCGGAATCGCCAATACCTTTATCGCGGCCGCGGGTTACAATGTCGGCAAATCCCTGTTCGAACCGGTTCTGGTTGCTGAAGCGAAACGCCTGATAGAGCAGGCGCAGGCACGGGGCGGCGAAATTCCGGTCCCCACTGATGTCGTTTGTGGCAAGGAGTTTTCGGAATCGGCAGCTGCGACGGTTAAACCGGTTTCCGCGCTTGAAGACGATGACATGATCTTCGACATTGGCCCGGAGACGTCCGCTCGTTTCGCCGAAATCATGCAACAGGCAGCAACCATTGTCTGGAATGGCCCGGTCGGGGTTTTCGAGTTCGACCAGTTCGGAGAAGGCACCCGGGTGTTGTCACATGCGATTGCGGATTCACCCGCTTTTTCGATCGCGGGCGGCGGCGATACCCTGGCAGCTGTCGACAAGTACGGAATCTCGGATCGGATTTCGTATATTTCTACCGGTGGTGGCGCTTTCCTCGAGTTCCTGGAAGGTAAACAATTGCCGGCTGTGGCCATGCTGGAGCAGAGGTACCAGGAATATGAGAATAGCGCAACGTAGAACCAAGATCGTCGCGACCATGGGTCCGGCGACGGAATCGGAAGAAGCCATCGACAGCCTGATCAAAGCCGGGGTTGACGTTGTACGGCTCAATTTTTCGCATGGTACCGCGGACGAACACAGGGCCCGTGCCGAGAAAATCCGGCGCATCGGCCTCGAGAACGACCGCCATCTCGCCATTCTTGCCGATCTACAGGGACCCAAGATTCGTCTCCGGAAATTCAAACAGGGTTCCGTCGATCTCGCCATCGGCGACAGCTTTTGCCTCGATACCGAGTGCGCGGATGGGGAGGGTGACAGTAACGAGGTTGGGGTAACCTACGGCAAGCTGCCGCAGGATGTCGAAAAGGACGATATCCTGATGCTCGATGACGGTCGTATCGTGTTGAAAGTTGACGCGGTCGAAGGATCGCGAATCAGCTGCACGGTGCAGGTCGGTGGCGAACTTTCCGATAACAAGGGTATCAATCTCAAGGGCGGTGGCCTGACCGCCGAGGTGTTAACCGACAAGGACAAGGCTGACATCAAGACTGCGGCACTGATCGATGCCGATTATGTCGCAGTCTCCTTCCCGAGGAACGCAGCCGACATGAAGCAGGCGCGCATGTTGCTCGAAGCCGAGGGTAGTACGGCGGGCCTCGTGGCAAAGATCGAGCGTGCCGAGGCACTCGAAAACCTGGAAGAGATTATTAGTGTCTCGGAAGCACTAATGATTGCGCGCGGCGATTTGGGAGTCGAAATCGGTGACGCCAATTTACCCGCGGTGCAAAAGGAGATTATTCGCAAGGCGCGTTCTCAGAACTGCGTGACCATTACCGCAACCCAGATGATGGAGTCGATGCGCGAAAACCCAATCCCGACGCGCGCCGAAGTCTTCGATGTCGCCAACGCGGTACTCGACGGAACCGACGCGGTGATGCTGTCGGCGGAAACCGCGACCGGTGCCTACCCGAGCGAGACCGTGCTTGCGATGTCCGATATTTGTCTTAATGCAGAGCGGCAAAGCAGCGCGATCAAATCCCGGCATCGCCTCGACGACATCTTCGAAAAAGTCGACGAAGCTATCGCGATGGCTGCCATGTATACCGCCAATCATCTTGAAGTGCGTGCCATTGCAACCCTGACTGAATCCGGGTCGACATCATTGTGGATGTCTCGTATCAGCTCGGCGATACCGATTTATGCACTGTCGCGCCATGAATCGACCAATCGCAAGGTCAACCTTTATCGTGGCGTGTTCCCGGTCTATTTCCCGACCATACATACCAATCACGCCGAGGCTAACCAGGAAGCGGTCGAATTGATGAGAAGGCGCGGCGCGGTCGAAGAGGGTGATCTCGTGATTATCACCAAGGGCGACCTGATGGGAACCGGGGGTGGTACCAACGCGATGAAGATTGTCGAAGTTGGCAACATGCCGGATTTCGTTGCCTAGACCCTGGCGCCGGGCGTGGCCCTGCGCGTGAGCAGGTCATAGCTGAAAATAGCCAGCCCGATCCAGATCCCGAAAAATCCAAGTAACTTGTTGTAATTGAAAGCCTCTCCGAGCACAACCACGCCCGATAAGAATTGTAATGACGGGGTGACGTAGAACAGTATCCCGACCGTCGTCATCGGCAACATGCGCGTCCCGGCGGTAAAGAATGCGAGCGGGATCACGGTCACCGGCCCGCCGAGAACCAGCAGCAGATTGGTATCTAGCGTAGTATTCAAGAATATTGCTTCTCCCTGGTAATGAAGCCATGCGATCAGCGCCAGCGTAAACGGCAGTAGCAGCAGTATCTCGACCAGCAGCCCGGGTACGGCATTGGTCTTCATCTGTTTACGCATCAATCCGTAGGCGGCAAAGGTCAACCCGACCGCGAGTCCTGTCCAGGGGATCGTGGCGGTGGTGAATACATAGTAGGCGACGCCCGTCGCGGCAAACATGATTGCGACGATATTAAGACGGGTCAGCCTTTCTTTGAACATGACGACTCCGGCAACGACGTTTAACAGCGGTGTCAGGAAATAGCCCATGCTGGCCTCAACCACGCGCTGGTTGGCAACGGCCCAGATATAGATGCCCCAGTTCAGGCAAATGACCAGGCTGGAGAGTGCCAGCCATCTGAGTTCATGCCAGGATAACAACGCGTTCTTAACCTGCGATCGGCGTCGATCGTTCAGCCATACCAGCAGTAAAAGAACCGGCAGCGACCATAACATGCGGTGCAGTAGCACTTCGATCGCGGGGACATGGGCCAACAAGGCCCAGTAGAGGGGGAACAATCCCCAGCCGACGTAGCCGCTAAGTATGACAGCATAGCCCCGGTTCATGCGGCTTCTAGCTGCGCCTTAAATCTCGTGCCAATACCAGGATCAGGCCGATGACCTGCAGGAAGATCGCGATACTGAACAGGCGCGAGTTGTTACGGACCAGCGGCATTTTGGATTCCTGCAATTCCAGGGTTTCGAAGTAAGTGTCGTTGATGGATTCGATGGTTGATTTTTGTGCCGCCTTGCTGAGGTCGAGCAGCAAATCGAGGTCGCTACCGGTGTCCCGGTTCATACGAGCGCTAAATTCCTTCAATCCATGATTCTCGAGCAGCTCCTGCAGGTAATCCCGGTAAATGGAATCGATTACGGTGGTCTTATCGGGCTGCTTCGCGAGTAACAGTATGAAGAATTCCTTCTTGCGTTCGATCTCGGTTTTTGTCTGCCAGAGGCTGTCAATCAAGACCTCCTTGCTCTGGATTTCCCGATCGATGTCATTAATGGTGTCATTGTTGAGCCCAATGAAGTAATGGGTGATCACCGCGGAAAGTATGTTGAAAATAATTCCCGTTAATACGAACACCCAGGGAGCGAGAAAACGATCGAGACGAGACCTGGCCATGAAGTCAGCTGAACAACTTCGGCAACGGGGCATCATGCCCGCAACAAAACAGGGGCAGGTCGCAATATGACTTCAGATCGGATTCGTTGTCCATGTCGGTGTCGATCTCCGGGTTAACCTGGTTCAATACCATGGCGGCGACGCGCAGCTGCCTGCTTTGTACCGCGTGCAGCGTCATCAGGCCCTGGTTTACCGCACCGATACGGTTGTTGACAACGATGATAACCGGTAGTTGGAGTGCGCTCGCGAGGTCTGCGTTCAAACCATTCTCGGCCAGCGGCGAGTAAAATCCTCCGGCGCCTTCGACGATCAGTCGATGTTCGACGTGGTCGCGGCTGCAGGCGTCAACCAGAGACTCGAGGTAAACTTGCTGCTGTTCAAGACGCGCAGCCCGGTGTGGCGCAAGCGCCGCGCGATAGCGGTAGGGCGTAATCCGCTCGATAGTTTCGCGATGATCATTGGCCGCCTGCAGCGCTGCCGCGTCCCGGGTGAGCAGGTCTCCCGTCGCCGAAACCGCGCATCCTGATTCTATCGGTTTGCGGGTTTCGATGCCGATACTCAGCTGGCGCAGCTGTCTGACGATTTCGCAGGCGATATAGGTTTTACCGACATCGGTATCGGATCCTGTGATGAAGTAACCGCTGTCATCAAGCGCAATCATGATCGCATTTTGTGCAACTTGATCGTCAACTGCAAGCAATGATGGTGGTCGGTACGGACCACCTGTTATAATCGCGCGCGATTTATCGGAACGTGGTTGAGATGCAGGAATTTGTGGTAGGTCAGCGCTGGATCAGTGCGGCTGAACTTCAGCTTGGTCTTGGTATGGTGATCGAAATCGAGCACCGTACGGTCATTATCGTATTCCCGGCGACGGGTGAAACCCGTATATATGCACGCGCCGATGCACCGCTCACGCGGGTGCGTTTCCGCGAGGGTGACTGGGTTGAGAAACAGGATGGCCTCATTCTGAAGGTAATCGAGTTGACCGAAGTCAACGGTTTGATTGTCTACCACTGCGAAGACGAGCACGGCAACCTGGTTCAACTTCCCGAAGGCAGGTTGAGTAATTTTCTACAACTCAATCAGCCCGGAGAAAGATTGCTGAATGCGCAGATTGATCGCAACAAGTGGTTTAGTCTGCGCAGTAAAACCCGCGAAATCGCCAATCGCCTGCAGCAGTCGGCCGTATTCGGCCTGGCCGGCAGCCGCACCAGCCTGATTGCCCACCAGCTCTATATTGCGCATGAAGTGTCTCGCCGCTATGCGCCACGGGTTTTGCTTGCCGATGAAGTGGGTCTCGGTAAAACCATCGAAGCCGGATTGATACTGCACCAGCAGTTGTTGCTCGAGCGAGCGCGGCGGGTATTGATCGTCGTGCCGGAATCGCTGGTACACCAGTGGCTGGTCGAAATGTTGCGCCGCTTTAACCTGATGTTCAGCATCTTCGATGAAGCGCGGCTGGACGATCCCGAGCACGAGGAATTCGAAGGTGACGACACCGAAAATCCTTTTCACGGTGAACAGCTGGTGCTTTGCAGCCTGGAGTACCTGATCAACCACCCCGAACAGGCGGCGCACGCTCATGCCGGTGAGTGGGACCTGCTGGTGGTGGATGAAGCACACCATCTTTTATGGTCGCCCGAAGCACCCAGCTCCGAGTATCAACTGGTCGAGAATCTTGCCGAAAATACTGCGGGATTATTGCTGCTCACGGCAACCCCGGAACAGCTGGGTAAGGAAAGTCATTTTGCGCGTTTGCGCCTGCTCGATCCGGACCGGTTCAACGATCTGGATCGATTTCTGAGCGAAGAAAAAGGGTATCTGCGGCTGGCCGAGGAGGCCCAGGCTTTGCTCGACGACCCGGAACAGGCGGAGACATTAAGCGATTTGCTCGACCAGCACGGCACCGGGCGGGTTTTATTCCGCAATACCCGCCACGTGGTCAAGGGATTCCCGGCACGCGAGGTGTACCCGGTGGCGCTCGCGGGCGGTGAAGGTGATCCCTACCGGGATTGGCTGGGGGAGTTTTTACGAGAATACAGGGCCAATAAAGTACTGGTGATAACCGCGGCGGCGGTCACCGCTCAGCAGCTGGTTGCCGATTTGAAACAGTATTATGGCGTGCGCGCGGCGCTCTTTCACGAGGAACTGACGCTACTGGAGCGAGATCGTGCCGCGGCCTGGTTTTCGGACCATGAAGACGGGGCGCAGGTATTGATTTGCTCCGAAATCGGCAGTGAAGGCCGCAACTTTCAGTTCGCCCATCACCTGGTGCTTTATGATTTACCCCGCAATCCCGATTTGCTGGAGCAGCGAATCGGGCGCCTAGACCGAATTGGACAGAACGCGGTCATCAACATCCACGTACCCTTCGTCAAGGGAAGTGCGCGGCAGATCCTGTTTCGCTGGTACCACGAAAGCCTGGGCGCGTTTTCAAATACCTGCCCGGCCGGACATCAGGTTTACCTGAAAACCCGGAACGAGTTGGAACGCTACCTGGATAATCCACAGTTGCCCGTTGACGCTTTTATCGATCAGACGCGTGAACTGCATCAAGCGCTCGATCAGGAGCTGCAGCAGGGCCGTGATCGTTTGCTGGAGATCAATTCCTGCAGGCCCCTGGTTGCCGAATCGCTGATCGAAGAAGCGATGCAACGTGAACTGGACTTCGATCTGTTCAATTACATGGAACGTATTTACGATTGTTACGGGGTGAACAGCGAGATTCGCGGACAGGACCGATGGGTCATAACTCCCGGAGATAATATGCTGACCCAGATGCCGGGACTGCCGGAAGACGGTATGACCGTGACCTACGATCGTAGCGCGGCACTCGCCAACGAAGACCTGCATTACCTGACCTGGGAGCATCCGTTCGTGCGCAATTCGATGGATATGATCCTGAGCAGCGAATTCGGTAATACTGCGCTAATCGCCCTGAATTACGCCGGGGTTAAAGCCGGCACGGTGCTAGCCGAATGTCATTTCCTGATGGAGTTCAGTGATGATTCGGGCCGCCACAACGAGCGCTACTTTCCCAATTCAAGCATCCGGGTCGTGATTGACGAATCCGGGGAAGACCATTCCGAAAGCCTGGAACTGGAATTGAGTTTGCAACAGTCACAGCGCGTTGACAAGGATACCGCAATCAAGATTGTCAAAGCCCGGCAAACCGAGTTAGCGCGTATGCTGGAGATGGCGGAATTGATCGCCGATACCCGTGTACCCGGGTTAATTGCACAGGCCCGATCCGGTGGGCGCGAATTACTCGGGCACGAGGTTGCGCGCCTGGAAGCCTTGCAAAAGGTGAATCCCGGGGTGCGTAACGACGAGATCGAATTCTTTCAGAGTCAGCTCGATCACTTTGAAGTCGCGCTTGAGCATGCTCGTCTGAGGCTCGACGCGGTACGGGTGATCGTGTCGATTTAGATTATTGGCTATCTCGGCGCGGTTGTTCCCGTGGTCGGGATTGGTGTTTTGTATAAAATATTGGTTCGTGAAATCTGGCAAAAGTAATCCAGAAGCAGACGCGAACGGGAAAACTTACCTGCAACTGTTGATCGGCATCAAGAATTTACGTCGATAACCTGGCTTACATCAAATTTATGTTTGTAGTTGTCCTGCCATTAGAGGTAACTTAGGCGCTACAAGGATAAAAATGAAATTACGTAAAAAAATTTCTCATGCGTAGTAGCACGGTTGCCATATTTCTGGCCTGTCTTTCAATGGGATTTTCCAGCCTGGCAAGCGCTGCTGTTTGTGATGTCGATACAGACGGTGACGTGGATCGCCGGGACCTGCGGTTGATCGTCAGCGCACGTAATAAACCGGCTAGCGGACCGGACGATCCCCGCGATGCTGACGCAGATGGCACCATCACGGTGCCCGATGCACGTATCTGTGTGCGGCAGTGTAACTTGCCGGGCTGCAAAATAATCGATCCTGCTCCCCCTCAACCAACCGAAGATGCCCGCCAAGCTGATACTACTCCGGCCCAGAAAGCAGCCACAGATATCAGTAAACCAGCCAAGCCAACTTCTGACCAGACAGGTACCGGTATTCAGGGAAAGACAAAAGTGAGCGGCACTGAATGGAAAGTGAAGCGGGGCGATACACTATATGCGATCGCTCGCGCAGTTTACCCGGGGGATGCCAGTAAACAGGCACGGTTAAGGCAGGATATCATCAAGCTGAATCCCTCCGTATTCGCCAATGGAGCGAATAATATGGCCGTCGGTGTTGTACTTAAACTGCCCGATTATGTAGCACCCAAAGCCGCGCCACCCAAAGCCGCGCCACCCAAAGTAGTTATAAAGCCGGAGCCCGCAACGTCGCGCGAAGTTGCGCCCGTTCCGAAGAAGGAGCCGGAGGAGGAGCCGGAGGGGGAAAGCCAGGTGAAGAAAGAACCATTCGCTTTTTCCCTGTTTGGCGAGGATGGCAATTTTGTATTAAGTCTTGGTTACTCTTTCGGTGGAGACAAGCTGGAATATGAAGATGGTTCGTACGACCCTGCGGGCGCTGGCGGCCATTTGCGCCTGGGTTATGAGCCAATCTATCAACAGGCTGGCGGCTATCGTGCAGCGCTCGGTCTTCAATACGGTCGGACGAGCGACGGCGTAACTTTACGAGACACCTATTTGCAATTGGCGTATCAATATCGGGCGAATCCGTTTCTTTACGGTATCGGTGTTGTTTTCCATCAGGGCGCAAAGATCGAAGATGATTCCACGATCAAATACGATGCGGCAAATGGCCTGGTTGTGTATCTGGAGAATATTGGCGACGGTGATCTGGTTGGTTGGGGGCTTAGTTACACCTCTCTGGATATTGAAGAGGAAGATAGCGGTGAATCATTTGATGCATCACGAGCCGAACTTTATTACAGCTGGAAATTTTAGTTTCCCATTTAGGTGACACTCAAAACTTAAAGTTCAGCTTCCGCTACCGACCCAATGCGGACACCCATAAAAGCCATCTTAATCGAGATGGCTTTTATATTTATCTCATTTGTTGATTATTAGTTGCGTTTTCTGCGTCGAGAAAACCCGAGCCCCAAAACCCCGAGACCGAACAGTGCAATTATTGATGACTCTGATTTCGCCTGATGCCCAGAGAAAAACGGGTTGGTTATTGCTGGCTAGATAGCCCGGTCCTGCTTCTTTGCTTTCCTGATAAGCTTGGAGATGATTTTCAGTTCCTGGCTCAAATCATGATACCGGGTGCTAGTTTCATTGTTTTTACTTTCTTCTACAATCTCAACCTCAAGATCGGATTTCTTTTTTTCCAGCTTTTTAATTATTTTTAATAACTTTTCATGTTTTTTCTTCTTCTTCTTTTTCGATAAATCAAAAAAATCTTCCAGCTTATTTACGATGTCATTCGTATCCATATTCATCCCCAAGTTCTTTGATTTCCTGGTCTTTCACCCATAATGTAATAGCAGAACTAAGAAGTTTTTTGCTGATACTATGGGCAAAACCAATATCATTTATCAGGGAAGATGCCGTATTTGGATCTATTTTATTTTCTCTGATCAATGAATCCACTTCGTGATTCAGTTTGATTTCGTTTTCGTTTACAATATCCCGTTGAACCTCGATCTCCGTCAGGATGTCTTCTTCGTCACCCGTAAACTCTCTTACATGTTGTATCTTGCGTAAAACAGCGATCAATTGCGCGCGCAACTTATCATACTCTTCGATTGTGACAGTATTGTGACCTTTTGAATAAAAATTCAGGTTTCTTTGTAGTTCCCTTACATCTTTTACCATTTCAATTATATTTCTGGCGGTTAATTTCAACTCGTATATTTCGTTATTGCCCTCCTGGTCCATATAGTTTTGTGAAATCGACGCATACTGGATGATCTCTCCATACAGGCTCTTGAGCTCCTGCTGATATACCTTGTCAACATCAATTTTTATCGGTGCATTGGAATGCTCGACGACTTCATCGATATCGGCATCGGAAAAAATCTCGGTACGATGCAGATTCATTGCATGGACAATAGCCTCCAGTGACTTGTCATAAAGGTGAATGGTTTCTTTCCGCAGTGCGGCCAACGCGGTAGCCGGGATTTCCATCACTTCACTGGTTAAATATTTTGCCCGACCACGGCCCCTGGCTTCTTCACGAAACAGGGTTTCCAGGTAGCGGACCAGATATACGACAAATGGTGCAACAATCAGCACTCCGGCCACATTGAAAATGGTATGGAAGAGTGCCAGCCGCATGGCGTCGTCATTACTCGAGATCAATAAAAGCGGGGCCAGAAAATCAACCAGATCTTTTAACTGGTAGATAAATATCACCGCAAACAGGCCGGTAATAATATTGAAGATAAAATGCGCCACTGCGAGGCGCTTACCATTTTTATTAGATGCCAGGGCTCCGAGTGCTGCGGTTACCGTGGTACCGATGTTCGCACCTATCGCCAGGGAGAGTGCATTGATATAGTCGATCTGGCCGGTAGCGAGCGCAGTAATAATGATCGCCATGGTTGCACTGCTAGACTGGATAACAATTGTGGCGATAGCACCGAAAAGAATATAAACAAACACACCCAGGTAACCGGCCATTGCATACTCTGCCAGGTCCAGTCCCTGCTTGAGGGTTTCAAAACCCTCTTTCATGTATGCGATTCCCAGGAAAATAAAACCCAGTCCAATCAAAACGCTGCCTAAGCCCTTGTAGGTAATATGTTTGGAAAATTGCATGATCACGCCAAAAATGAGCATGGGTAAGGCATAGTGGGCGATTTTAATTTTCAGGCCGAAAGCGGAGACTAGCCAGGCCGTGGCAGTGGTGCCGATATTAGAACCGAAAACAACACCTACCGCCTGTGTCAGGCCTATGAGTTCAGCAGAGAGAAAGGAAATAATGATGACCGAAACCAATGAAGAGCTCTGGACGACGGCTGTCGCCAAAAATCCGGTACCGATAGCCTTCAGTGTCGTACTGGTAAATTTCTCCAGAATATTTTCCAGAGCTCCGCCACTGAATAGCTTAAAGCCGTCTTCCATGTAGTGCATGCCGATCAAAAATATAGCAATACCGGCAATAATCGTTTTGGCATCGTCATTCGAAACCACGAACCAGGCAAAAGCCAGGAACAGTAAAGGCGGGATTATTCTTTTTAGCATTTATAGAAAATCACTATTCTGGTAATTGTCAGCAGTGAATAACGATGTTCGATTCGATGTTAGCATCTGCGTTAATATCAAGGAAGCGTCTTGCCGTGAAACAGTTGCAGGATAGGAAAAATAAATACCATGTCTGGCACCTAGGTACCGAAATCGTAGCATGCGTCGAATCGCGCTCGTTGTTGATGCAATGTCGGTGTATCGGGACCGATAGTTGAAGGTATGTTTCCGCAAAGACCTCTTGAGAGAGCATGCAAGTAGAGAGTTCTACGGATTTCCCATGAACCGGCCCGAGCTGTTCAGACATTTTAACCATTTAATCTTTCAACTCATAAGCCCCGCCACGGTGCGGGGGATTTTGTTCAGGCTGGGAGTTCGAAACTGGCCGAAGAATGAAGCTAAGCAGACGCGTTTCAGTGTCAGCTCTGGAGAAAAAGCAGTATCAGCGCGAGTGGTGAATCCGACTGCATGAACTTGTTATGTGGCATATTACCTTTTCTAGTGTGGCTGATTTTTAAGCCACGAACTTAACGGTAATGTATCTACTACCATTTGATTTTGACCAATTCGAAAGATCATGTTCGCGACCAAACCCGCGGGTATAGGTCTGTTCCCGGTCGGTCACCCGGCTTGAGTCCATGTTCTGTCATGATGGCGCTGTGATCTGGATCCATCCCACAGTCCCTGAACTTGATGCGTACGTCATCGCCTAGCCACTTCGTGGTAAACACGCGCAAGTCGGTGTCTTTGTGAAGTCTGCCCGACCCGCCATGTATAATCCGGCTGTTGAAAGCCACACAGTCGCCAGGTTGCATATCCCAGTTTACGACACCGAAACTTTCGGGATCAGCATCAATGTCTGGGAGCGCAGTTTCAGCGATACCCGAGAAATCGACCTGGTCAACCGTCGTTTTGCCATCCGGATTTAGATCTCCGAAGTTGTACTGGTAAAACACGGAGTCGAGTCGGTGAGAGCCGGGCACGTAAGCCAATGCGTTTTCCCGTTTGACCGGAACCAGTGGCATCCAAAGCGTGCAGGTGTCATACCCCTCAACAGACCAATAAGGCTCGTCCTGATGCCAGGGCGTAGCAAACTGGCTGCCTGGGGAGCGTACAAATACCGCATCAAAATAAAAGTTGATATGTGTCGACTTCATCAACTCACCGGCAATTCGGGCGGCGGGCGAATTAAAAATAAACTGCCGGTATTCGTCGATACCCTGCCATGCCTGGCTATCCCAAAACATAGTACGTCCCTCGGCGTCCCGGTCCCACACGCGCGAGCGGTCTGTCGGATATTCGCAATTGGCGTTCAGCCCCTTATCCAGCAGATCAATCCATTCCAGGTCAAACAACCCTCGAAGCAGAACAACTCCGTCACGTTGATAGGTTGTAATCTGTTCTGATGTTATAGGGCGAAGTACGTCACTATTCATACATGTTATATTTTAAATGTGAAAGTTTTAAATACAAGAAGTAAGCCTTGTTTGGACATAAGTGTAAGCGGGAAACCAAGTGAGTGATTACCTTGGCGTGGAAAATATCGTCTACGGAAATAAAAATGGCTGCTTAGTTACTACTGTTTTAAACCGGAATCAGTCTATTCAGCAGAGTTGGAGAAAGATATGAATACCTCTCTCTCAGTCCGTCACAAAAGCCAACGTCTGATTATGGCCGATCACCGAAGCTTAGGAGATGCTCCCCAGCGTCTCCTTTAGGGAAGACAAACTCGTGCAGACTAATAACGGGATTTCGAAATCGAGACGAGGTAAGGTCCCGGGTGTGCCTAGTCGAGATAGTTGAAACGGCTGCGTTTTTCCCAGGCGATTTCAGCGTAGCGTGGAGTGTATTTGGTACCGGTATTCACCCAGAAGTACCGGTCGTTAAACATATACTCGGGCACGTAGTCCGTATGCAGGCTCGCCAGAGGATAAGGTTTGTTTCGACCGAGACCGGATTTTTTCGTGGCCTCAAGAAGGTACTCCCGACCGTCTTTTAACAGTGACACCCACGCATGTCCTTCGCCATTCCAGGTACCGACTACGACGCGAGCATCCTCCCCCATCGCAATCAGCCAGTCCGCCAGAATCAATGCGTGATCTTCACAGTCACCGCGCGAATATAGATACGCCTGTCGACTGGACTGCCAGACATCCTGCCTGCCAAAATAATGGATGGAATCAAGCTGGTAACTTTTACGCTGGGATAATACCAGTAGTGGGATCATCACGTTGTCCACGGGGAAAGGCTCGTAGCCTTCGAGATAGACATTGGCAAGCTTTTGTTTGCCGTCCACGCCCGAAGCAGACATCGTGTATATCAGCTGCTTGTTGTCGTGGAAATACCAGTAAGTAATCGGGTAGTCATACTGATCACTGTCTCTTAACAGCTTGTTCATTTCCGAATCACCCCGGCTTATCGACAGGGGTAAAATATCAATGCTGTAGCGCCCGGTCTCCAGTGAAAGGTCCTGTTGCGCCAGCGCAGTTGCCGAATCCTCGATTTTTAGATCAAGTTCGGACCGGACAGGTGTCTCTATGTTCCAGGCAGGGATCGCTTCCTGCAACTGCTCATGAATCAATCCCAGCACCACCAGAAACAGAAGCAGGGCAAAGGGAAAATAGGGATGCAGAAATAAAGGATCCTTATTCTTAAACACTTCACTCGTCCCTAGCCGCGAAATCCGAATGCAATGATGATGGCGACAAAGATGAGAATAGTTGAGGCAAATATCGCCACGGCTAAATTGCCCTTCTTTAATTCTCCTTCAAAATCGATATTTTTCAGGAGCCGCTTATCGATCCAGAGCAGGCTATATACACCAACGATCAGCGCGACAATCGTGTAACACAAATTGATCAGTAAATTGATCATTGATGCTGAAAAGAATTCTGTTCCCATAGTAGTTCCGCGTTGTTGAGTTAGTTCGTTTACGGATTAACGCCCGTGAGGGCCCGGCTTGCTGTAACAGTTACTCTTAACCTGCAAGCTTAGTATGAAATTTCGGATTGAGTTTGAGAATTGGCGATTTTTATAAGCCCGGTTGACGTTAGTGCCGAATACTCTGACGCGTGCGCTTGATGGTATTCGAACAAAAGAGTCACCAGATTATCAAAGCCGGTTATCGGTAAGTCGGCTCGTCGTTGAGACTATATTTTCGTTTCGGAAATATCCCGCGGAGTCCGCCAGACTTTGTCACAGGCATACTTCTGAGTGGCTCAGATAATCACTCGAAGCGTCAGGCTGAATATGAATCTGGTCACAATGATTAAATGTCGCAAATGATTGCAGGGCCTGGCCAAGCAGGGCAGTGAAGTCTTTTTCGACCCGGTGTTCGATATGTAAGGACCTTACCTCGAGTTTATTAGCAGCGCGATGTGCCTTGCAATCGACCCGGCCCACCAGTCGGTCGCGATACATAATCGGTAGACAGAAATAACCGAACTGTCTCAGGGGCTTCGGCACGTAGCATTCAATCTGGTAATCGAAGGTGAACAGGTCGCGGCTGCGTCGGCGTTGAATAACCGTATTATCGAAAGGCGATAATATGCGTACCTGAGCGAGACAACGCGGGGCACGGGAATCCAGCAGTTCCGGATCGATGTAAACGGTGCTGCTGTTGAGGGTTACGCTGGTCAGTGAACCGTCCTCGATACGCTGCATTAACTGCCGTTTGACAGCCTCGCGTAGTTTCTGCCCCTTGCGTAGATAAGTCATTGAAACCAGACTCGCAAATCCATGTGCTCGTAGCGTGGTGTCGACCAGGTAGTCGGCATATTCATCCAGGTCGGGCATGTGCGTATCCACCCAGTCGGGAAGAACGCGCTCCGGCAGGTCGTAGACTTTTTGAAAACCCTCGCGCGCGCTGATCATGAGCTCGCCCTGCATGAATAGTTGCTCCAGCGCCTGCTTGGCGGGTTTCCAGTCCCACCATCCCGTGTTACTCCGCGGTACGTCTTCAAAATCACGCGCCCGCAACGGGCCTTCCGATGTAATACGTGCCAGGATCTCGTGCTTCAGTTTTTGATCGCTGTCTTTAAACCAGCCTCGTTCGCCGTTCATTTGAGCCATGCGCGGTAGGGCGAAACGATAATCGGTCATTGGTAGCCATGCCGCCGCATGAAACCAGTACTCAAATACCTTGCGTTCGCGCACCAGTTGATCGAGGAACCTGGGACTGTAGTTACCGACCCGGGACCACAGGACGTGGTGATGGGCACGTTCGACAACCGAAATCGTGTCGATTTGCACGTAACCCAGTTGTTCGATAGCGCGCAGCGTGGCCTGTTTGCCGCGGCCGAATGCATCGGCTCTCAACAGGCCCTGCTGGTTGAGTGCGATACGTCTGAGTTTTGGTACTAGCGACATGGCCTGGCTTAATAAGCTTTGTACTGGGGATCATTTTTTATCACAATGCGGGGCTCGTCAATTACCACGGGTCTTTTATGCAGCGCAGTCAGGTCAAATTTCTCTATCTCAACCTGGGACATTTCCTGGACCACCTTTTCATGCTGGTTTTTGCATCGGTCGCCGCACTGCGTCTTACCGACGAATGGGGTATGAGTTATGCGGCCCTGATTCCCTACGCGACGCCTGGTTTTATCGCTTTCGGTGTATGCGCCTTGCTGGCCGGGTGGATCGCCGACAAGTGGAGCCGGGAGGGGATGATCGTAATTTTCTTTATTGGCATCGGCATCAGCTCGATACTGGCCGGGATGGCTGATACCCCGCTGCAGATTGCGCTGGGCCTGACCTTGATTGGAATATTCGCGGCTATCTATCACCCGGTCGGACTCGCCATGGTGGTGCATGGGCGCGCGCGAACGGGGATTCCAATTGCCGTGAACGGCGTGTTCGGCAATCTCGGCGTCGCCAGCGCTGCACTATTGACGGGGTTACTGATCGACAGTGCGGGCTGGCGCAGCGCCTTTTATGTGCCGGGAATTGTTTCGATACTGCTCGGCATCTCGTACTGGGTTTTTATCGTTAACGACAACCAGGGAGCGGCGGATCGTACCGAAACCAGTGGCTCCAATAACAAGATGGAGGCCCAGGTAATCCCGCGCCGGATCCTGATAAAAGTATTTGCCATTATTTTTTTCACCACGGCAGTCGGCGGCTTGATCTTTCAGAGTACTACCTTCGCATTGCCCAGGATATTTGCCGAGCGCCTGGGCGAGCTGGCCGGCACCGCTACCCTGGTGGGCTGGTATGCTTTCCTGGTATTTTCTCTCGCCGCGCTCGCTCAACTCATCATTGGCTATCTGGTCGATCATCACTCGCTGCGTCTCGTTTTTTCAGCGGTGGCGCTGTTACAGGCAATCTTCTTCTACCTGATGGCGCATCTCGAGGGAATGACTGCGCTGCTCGTGTCGATCGCCTTCATGTTTGTGGTGTTTGGCCAGATTCCGATCAACGATGTACTGGTCGGCCGAATGGCGCGCAGCGAATGGCGCAGCCGTGCCTATGCGCTGCGCTACGTGGTTACTTTTTCAGTAATGGCTTCAGCGGTTCCATTGATCGGCTGGATTCACGCAAACGGAGGATTTTCCAGGTTGTTCAACCTGCTAGCAATAACCGCATTGATGATCTTCAGCGCGGTACTGTTGCTGCCGAGGGTTAATCATTCCTTCGGGCGGCAGGTTTAAAGTGGTCTCTAAAAATGGAACGGGCGTTGTCGAGTTGAAGCTCAGGCCCTGCTATTTCGCCGGCACGATGTCCTGACCTGATCCATGCCGAGACTCGAGTCACTCTTCATTGCCTTCGTTATCCTGATACTTTGCTACCTGATCGCAAATGGATTATTCACGCGCTCGGTCTGGGTCAAGGGCAATCGCAAAGGCCTGGTGAGTTTTCGTGAGTGGGCGCACAAGCGCAATCGCGACGATGAGCCGCGCACCTACTGGTTTGCGATGATTTTCTACGGAGTCGCACTGCTTTGCCTGATCTGGCTTCTTGTGTCCAGCATCGGTGCCGGGCCCTGAACACCGTCCGCGTTTTTAGCGGTACCAGTGATGTCGATTTATCGATGACCCCACGCTTACGGGCTTTTTAAAATATCACCAGCATCAGAACGGCAAATAAACCAAGAACGAACAGTCCTTCGCCAATTCGCATTTCAAAGTGACGCTCCGGTAATGTTGATCTCGCAGTCGGCTGCGCTTTGTGATTCTGTTGCATTTTTGTCTCTCCTCGAGCACAACTATAACAACCACAAACCCACTGCGGCATCCCCCATTTAAGGTAAGCTTCAGGATTAATTTGGTTTAGCTCAACCGGAACAAGCTGCAATTTACCCGGGCGAGGGTTGGTATACCAGCAGCAGCTGCGGTGAAATTAGTCTTCGTCAATTTTCTGAATCAGGTAACCACCGGAACGTTCATCCAGCGACAGGCGAATCAGTCCGCGTCTCTCGGCCTCTTCCAGCAAGTCGCTGAAAGAGCGAACGCCATAGTAACGTTCGTTGAAGCCCGGACGCCGCCGTTTCAGGGCCTGCTTAACCATCGAACCCCATAACTTGTCCCGATCATCGCGTTCCGCGTAAAGCGCTTCCGCAGTCTCCATGACGAGGCTGATGGCATCATCGATTTTTTCCTCTTCGGGTTTTGCTGCTTCAGCCGCGGTGCCGCTGCTTTTCTTGCCCGCTGCTTTCTTCTTGGTCGGTGGCTTGCGCTTGCGTTGACGGCTCGACTCCTCGTCCCGGGCCAGGTCGTCATAAAAAATGAACTCGTCACAATTGCTCATCAGCAAGTCCGAGGTCGAACTTTTCACCCCGACTCCGATCACGGTTTTATTATTCTCCCTGAGCTTGCTGACCAGTGGTGAGAAATCGGAGTCTCCACTGACGATAACGAAGGTGTCTAGATGCTCCTTGGTGTAGCAGAGGTCGAGCGCATCGACCACCATGCGAATGTCGGCCGAATTTTTACCCGACTGGCGGGTGTGCGGAATCTCGATCAGCTCAAAGGCCGCGTCGTGCATTACCGACTTGAATTGCTTATATCGCTCCCAGTCGCAGTACGCCTTCTTGACAACTACGCTCCCCTTTACCAGCAGGCGCTCGAGTACCAGATTGATATTGAACTTTTCTATCCTCGCATCCCTGACGCCCAGCGCTACATTTTCAAAATCGCAAAAAATGGCGAGATTCTGATCTTCACTGACAGACGACATGTTTTATTGCTCCTGGTTCATAGGCTGGTTTCTGAATCGAACTATTGCCCGGCTGCGGGCAACGCTGACGGTCAGGATAAACCCTTGCGACTGGAAATAGAATCTGTTTCCAAAAAACCTGTATCTCGAGGAACTTTTTGAGCTAGAATATATCTTATTATTTTAACCGCCGAAGAGCGGCTTTTTTATCCAGCTTTCCCTGTCATCATTAGAGTTCCATTCGGGTTTCTCCTGTGCGCACCCTTGCTGAAGAGGGAAATATGTCCGCAATGCGGAGAGGTAACCCGTGTCATTTGAAGGTTTTTTAGTTTTACCAACCTGGGCCTACGTAGTTATTGCGTTAGTCCTGACCCACATCACCATCGCCAGCGTAACCATATTCCTGCATCGGCACCAGGCGCACAACGCGCTGGATCTCAAGCCGGTGGTCAGTCATTTCTTCCGTTTCTGGCTGTGGCTTACCACCGGAACCGTTACCCGCGAATGGGTCGCGATTCACCGCAAGCATCATGCTACCTGCGAGACTGCAGACGACCCACACAGTCCTCGTTACAAGGGGATTACGACCGTGTTGTTTGGTGGGCTCGTATTGTATCGGCGTGAAGCCCGTAACCAGGAAACGCTTGCAAAATTTGGCCAGGGCACACCAGACGACTGGCTCGAGCGCCATCTTTACGCGGCGTATCCCAGTCTGGGGATTGCCCTGATGGGATTAATCGATGTGCTTCTGTTTGGACTACCCGGACTGGTTATCTTTGGTGTGCAGATGATCTGGATTCCGTTCTGGGCAGCCGGTGTCATCAACGGCCTGGGTCATTACCTGGGTTACCGCAACTTTGAAACACCGGATGCATCGACGAACATCCTGCCCTGGGGAATCCTGGTCGGTGGCGAAGAACTGCATAACAACCACCACGCCTACATGGCATCGGCGCGTATGTCGAATAAATGGTGGGAGATCGATATCGGCTGGGCCTATATCCGGTTGCTGGCCATGTGCAAGTTGGCGAAGGTGAAACGCCTGGCCCCGCGCGCGATTAGTAAAATCGGCAAGCGCCTGGTCGATCGCGATACTGCGCAAGCAGTTGTTAGCCAGCGTTTTTTTATTCTGAAACGATATGGCCAGATGGTGGTGAGGCCGGCGTTGCGCGAGGCCAAACGTAATACCGATCGCATGGGTCGTCGACTCATCAGGCGGGCGCGTCGGCTAATGACGCGAGAGGGAATTCCTTCCGACCCGCGCTCGGTGCAAACCATCGACCGCGTATTGCTGCAGGACGAGACCCTGGCGACAATTTATCGCTTCAGGCAGCAGTTGAAGGAAGTTTGGACCCGGGGCTCAAAAGAGGAACCGGGTCGCGTCGAGCGCCTTCGTGCCTGGTGTGCGGCCTGTGAACAAAGCGGGATAGAAGCGTTGGAAGATTTCGCGGCTTATCTGCGCGGATACCAGTTGGTGAACACCTAGGTCGAGCTCACTGCGCAGTTTCGCCGCTAATGATCCCGGGGGCGGAGCACGGCGGCACCGGTGAGATTACCGCTGCGCAGGGCCTGCAGGGCTTGGTTAGCCTGTTCGAGTTTGAACTCCTCGATGTGGGTTTGAACCGGGACCTTCGGTGCCAGTGCGAGAAAATCGATTGCATCCTGGCGCGTCAGGTTGGCGACCGAGCGCAGCACGCGCTCGCCCCACAGGATATCGTAGGGGAAACTCGGAATATCCGACATGTGAATACCGCCGCAAACGACAATGCCACCCTTGCGTACTACGCGCAGTGCGGCCGGCACCAGTGAGCCGACCGGGGCAAAGATGATTGCTGCATCGAGCACGCATGGCGGCGCGATGTCGGAATCACCCACCCAGACCGCGCCCATGTCGATCGCAAATTCTTGTGCCGCTTCGTCCCCGGGACTGGTAAAGGCATAAACCTCACGTTTCTGGTAACGCGCTACCTGCGCGACGATATGGGCGGCTGCACCGAAACCGTAGATGCCGAGCCGCATCGAATCATCACCGGCCATCACCAGCGAACGATAACCGATCAGGCCCGCGCACAGCAGTGGCGCCGCCTCGGCATCACCGTATTCATCGGGCAAAGTAAAGCAAAACTGCGCGTCGGCGACGGTCATGTCGGCGTATCCGCCATCGATCTGGTATCCGGTGAAACCGGGCTCGTCGCAGAGGTTTTCATGTCCGGTTTTGCAGTAGCCACAGCATCCGCAGCTGTGCCCCAGCCAGGGAATACCGATGCGATCGCCAATCTTGAAATCTGCGACGCCTGCACCGAGAGCGCTCACGGTTCCGACGATTTCATGTCCGGGGATAATCGGCAGTTTGGGTTCGGTCAATTCGCCATCGACGACATGCAGATCGGTGCGACACACACCGCAGGCCGAAACCGTGACCTGCAGTTGGCCCGGGCCGGGCTCGGGATCGGGTCGCTGCACGAGTTTTAGTGGTACCCCGGGCTGTTCGAGAATCATTGCCTTCATGCGCTTTTTATCCGGGATTTTGGATCATCACTTTGGCTGGTAATCCCCGCGGTCAAAGCAAACCGCATGGCCTCTTCCATGTTCATCTGACAGGGCCTGACGTCGGCCTTTGGAATCAACAAGGTGAACCCGCCAATCATGTAACTCATCGGAATGTAGACCAGCACACTATCGGGTTTACGGAACGATTCGGGCAAACGATGCGGGTCTTCCTGGGTGATAAAACCAATCACCTCCATGTTATTGAAATTGACAATGACAACCCGGTCAAAATTCTCTTTTTTCGGAGAAAAGAAATCGAAGAGGTCGCGGATCGCACGATAAACGGTTTTAATGATCGGCAAGTGGTAAAGGATCTCTTCACTAAAAGCAAACAATTGCCTTACCAGCACCGCTTTCATCAGCAGCCCGACCATGAATACGAGCACCAGGCCCACGATGGTGCCGAGTCCAGGAAAATAAATAATTTCGGGTAAGGCCCAGCGCAATGCGGTGCCCATTACCTGTTCGGATGAAACCACCAGCCAGTACAGCAGGTAGACCGTCAGCACGATCGGAAGTACGGTGATTATCCCGGTAATTATGGTGGTGCCGATTGATTTGAACATGATCTGAATCCTGTGGTCCTGATAGCTGGATTCTAACAGCTTTTAGCAGATACCCGCTTGCGTGGGCATGGCAGGTTTGCGGGCGTCATGCCTGGCCAGATCGATGCGTCGGATCGCCGGGATCTTGTAACGGTGACGCAATCCAGCAGGCGCGGGATTGAGGTTCAGATCGTCTATCCCAGCAGAATGTCACGCACCTGCTGGTACTTTTGCTGGGTCTTGGCGATGATGTCAGCCGGAATCGGCGGCGCCGGCGGAGTCTTGTCCCAGTCCAGGGTTTCGAGGTAATCGCGTACGAACTGCTTGTCAAAACTCGGCGGACTGGCACCGACGCGATACTCGTCGGCAGGCCAGTAGCGCGATGAATCGGGGGTCAATATTTCATCGATCAGCACCAGTTCGTCGTTGGCATCGACGCCGAATTCGAACTTGGTGTCGGCGATAATGATGCCGCGTTCACGCGCATAGTCCGCGGCCAGCTGGTAGAGCTGAATGCTTTTGTCCCTGATCTGGTTGGCCTTGTCGGCGCCAATCCTGGCAATGACATCGTCGAAACTGACGTTGATATCATGATCTCCGACCTCGGCCTTGGTCGAGGGTGTGAAAATCGGCTCGGGTAACCGGGCCGCCTGTTGCAGTCCCGGCGGCAGTTTGATGCCGCAGATTTCGCCAGTTGCCTGGTAATCCTTCCAGCCGGAGCCGATGACATACCCGCGCACAATCGCTTCTACCGGTAGGGTTTTGAGGCGTTTGACAATGATCGAACGATCCCTTAGAAGCTGATAATCGTCCGTGCTGACGTGATCGCGCAAGTCGAGATCGGTCAAATGATTCGCTACCAGGTGCGACGTTTTGGCAAACCAGAAGTTCGACACCTCGGTCAGCAGTTCACCCTTGTGCGGAATCGGTTCGGCAAAGACGACATCGAATGCGGAAAGGCGGTCGGTTGTCACGATTAACATATGTGTATCGTCGATAGCATAGATATCACGCACCTTGCCGCGCGCGAGCAGTTCGAGATTGTCAATATGGGTCTCAAAGATTGTGTTACTGGTCATTGCCACGTCCGGGATTTATCCGCCGCGAATCATATCATGGGCTTTTGCGGGAATAGTTAATTCAGGATTAAGTTTTTAAGCCGTTTCGCGTTATAATCGCCCGCTTTTTTGGGATAACCCGGAGCAAGCCATGTCGAATCCTATTGTGGCAGTCGTTATGGGCAGCACCAGCGATTGGCCCGTCATGCAGCACGCGACCGAATACCTCGAAAAATTCGGTATCGAATACCAGGCGCGGGTTGTGTCCGCGCATCGCACCCCGGACCTGTTGGCCGAATTCGCGCAGACTGCCGCCGCCAGTGGTATTCACTGCATCATCGCTGGCGCAGGCGGGGCGGCTCACCTGCCGGGCATGCTCGCCGCCAACACCGTGGTGCCAGTGCTCGGTGTCCCGGTGCCGACCGATTATCTGCAGGGGCAGGATTCGCTGTACTCAATCGTACAAATGCCCAAGGGCGTGCCCGTGGCCACCTTTGCAATTGGCAAAGCAGGTGCGATTAATGCCGCACTGTTCGCGGTCTCGATGCTGGCACAGCACGATTCGACCCTCGCGCAAAAACTGGCGGATTTCCGTGCCAGCCAGCACGATTCAGTGCTTGCCATGACGCTACCACCAACCGCATAAATGGCGATCCTTCCGCCCAGCACACTCGGAATGCTCGGTGGCGGGCAACTGGGACGCATGTTCGTTATCGCGGCCCGCACCATGGGTTATGAAGTGATCGTCCTCGATCCTGACCCGAACAGTCCGGCCGGAGGTGTCGCCAGCCAGCATCTTTCCAGGGTTTACGATGATACCAGTGCGCTCGATTACCTGGCGCAGCATTGTGCGGTGGTGACTACCGAGTTCGAAAATATTCCGGCGCTCACTTTGGCTTATCTGGCAAAATTGGTAACCGTGCATCCTTCCGCCAACGTTTTGCATATCGCGCAGCATCGCAAACTGGAGAAGCAATTCTTTCGTGAGCAGGGTCTCGACACGGTGGATTTTATTGCGCTTGAAAACGAGGCCGACCTGGAGCTCGCGCGCGATTTCACCTTCCCGGCAATCCTTAAAACCGCAACCCTCGGCTACGACGGCAAGGGGCAGGTGAATTGCGAGCAGTTTGATAACCTGGAGCCTGCGTTCGAACAGGTCGGTCGTAAACATTGCGTGCTGGAACAGCGCATTGATCTTGCCTGTGAAGTTTCGGTGGTGCTTGGACGCTCGACGGCCGGTGACGTAACCTGCTTTCCGATTGCTGAAAACAGCCACGCCAACGGAATTCTGGACGTGACGATGGTACCGGCATCGATTTCGTCCACGCTGGCCGATAAGGTCATCGATGCAGCGACCCGGATAGCGAATGGACTCGATTATTGCGGGGTGCTCGCGGTCGAGTTCTTTATCTCGACAGATGATCGCGTGCTGGTCAATGAAATGGCGCCACGCCCGCACAATTCGGGGCACTACACCCTCGACGCCTGCGCGACCTCGCAGTTCGAACAACAGCTGCGCATGGTCTGCGGATTGCCTGCCGGCTCCTGCAAACTGCATGGCCCGGTAGCCATGTGGAATCTGCTTGGTGATATCTGGCCCGAGGGCGGGGCGCCCGAATGGAGCTCTATTTTAGAGTTTGAGCTGGCGAAACTGCATCTTTACGGTAAAGCCGAGGCCAGGCCAGGACGCAAGATGGGACATATTAATTGCCTTGGCGAGACGCTCGCCGATGCGCAAAAACTGCTGAAAAAAGTTCGTAAAACCCTGTCCTGATAGTCAAGCCTCGGAATAACAAGTTAAGGATAAGCGGCGCAAGCGGGTATGACGAGAATTCTCGCGCGGGAACGAGACTACTGTTTGATACCGCGCGCGACGGTGTAGGTTTTACCCTGCTTGATTTTTTCGTAATGGCCGAAGACCTCGTTGAAACCACGTTTGAAAAACTGGCGTAAACCCGTGATCGTGACGATGTAAAAGGACCCCCCGGGTTTCAGGTATTCAAGCGCGTCAAACAGGTAGATGTAAAGCATCTCCTTGCCGACCTTGGCAGGGATGTTCGACACGATGACATCGAATTGTTGTGCGGGGAGCTGGTTAAAACCGTTACTCAAAATGCAACTTGCGTTGTCGATGCCATTGTGTCGTCGATTTCTTTCAGCGTACTCGACCGCGACGAAATCCTTGTCGACCAGCAAGCTGTGTCCGCCAGGTGTCATCTTTGCCATACACAATCCCAGCACTCCGTAGCCGCAGCCCAGGTCGAGGCAATCGTCGTTGGTCGAGAGCTCAAGAAAGTCAAGTAACATGCGTGAACCATCATCGACCTGGCGTGGGGAAAACAATCCCCAGGTCGTGTAAAACTCGAGTCCACGGTGCTCGATCAACAGGTCCTGGCGGATTTTTTGATTGTACTGATTCAGTTCATTAAGCACGGATTCAGCCCCGGTTGCTATGCTTTACATCGACATTTGGCTTTGTAACAATGGCGCGGTTTTTAGGGCGCCATTATCCAATGGCGATTAAAAGATTACTACCTGGGAGCCCGGTTTAATGAAATTTGTTTTAGCGTTCTGCTTTTCAATGGCAATACTCTTTGCCGGTGCGGTACATGCAGATGCGGCTGCCGGGCAGTCAACTTATGCCGCCAAGGGCTGTATTGGCTGCCACGGTTCGGGTGGGGTTAGCGTCGTCAGCACCAATCCGTCACTTAAGGGCAAAGATGCTGCTTTTATCCGCAAGACTCTTACCGAATTCCGCAGCGGGGTCCGTAAAAATCCCATCATGAACGCAATGGCAGCCGGCTTGAAAGACGAGGATATCAACAATATCGCCGATTATATTAATAGCCTGAAATAAACGGGTTTAAACGCAGTTTATTCAGAGCCGGCAATTGCCGACTTTTTTATGGGGATTTGCGGGGTAGCACCATCTGGGTCGAAAGATTACGGGTTGCGCGGGCTGGCGTCAGCAGGATCGCCATTGTAATCAGCAGGCAGGCAAGCCATTGTGCGGTGCCGATTATCTCGCCCAGTGTATACCAGCCGATAAGGAACATCGTGGGCAACTCAACACTTCCGGCGACTGAAGAACGGGCGGCACCGATCATTGGCGCGAAGCTGGTATAAACCAGCTGCGGCAGTAATGCCGTACCCAGTGCAAGTCCCGCAATCAACTGCCATTCGCCGGCATTTTGTGGCAGCACGGTGTTCGATGCCGACAGGAGCAGCAATGGCAACAGGCTGATCGAGGCGCCGACCGAGAAGCATGCCACCCGTACAATCGGGCTGATCGAGGTGAGCTTGTGTATCAACACGTTAATTGCGAAACCGAAGCTGATGGGTGCAGACAGCGAGATCAGCATGGCGGGGAGATGACGGGGGTCGACCGCGGCAGGTGAACTGGCAATCAACGCGGCCATGATGACCATCAATGCCCCGGTTATGCCTCTTTTCGAAGGTGTGTCGCGAAACCAGATCCAGCCGATCAGTAATGTGAACACCGGGTAGGTCATGTACAGGACACCGACGGTCGAGACCGGTACGGTTTTCAATGCGCTGACAAAACCAATCCAGCCGAGCCCCACGGATACGCCCGAAATAACTCCCCAGATAGCCGTTTTCATTTGGGCTACGGGTAGTCGCAGCAGCAACGGAAATAAAACCAGTGCCGAGAGCCCGTAGCGATAAAATGCGATGGCGTAGGCCGCCATACCGGAGTCGGTCAGGGATTTGGCAAAATACGGAATCGTTCCAAAACAGAAGCAGGCCAGGACCACGAGGCAGGTCGGCAGCAAGGTGCCGCGCTCGAGGGTAGCGCCGTGGGTGTATCCGGTCATGGATGGTTCAGGTTGCCTCGCCGGGATGAATGTTTTAAGGATATTCGGTAACTACCACCGGAATCCAAGTATTTTTTCCGATTGGCAGCTTGATGAAATCCGATCGCTCGCGAACCATCGAGCCAGTGTCACCGTTTTAGTATCTCCAGGATATGGGCTTCGATATCGAACACGTGCTGATCGTGCTGGCCCAGTTCGCGCAACGCGTGGGCAAGATCGAGCAGGTAATCGCTGTTGGTACCGCTGGGGCCCTGGGCGCGACAGATATGACGTGCGATTTCATATTCGCTGGCTTCACCGAGGTAGGCATCGTTATCGGGGGTTGCGATATAAATCAGCCCGGTGGCATGCGAGCCGTCGTCAAATGTCATCTCGGTGGCGAAGCGCAGGTAACCATTTTTCTCACGTTCGTCGAGCTGTTCAAATACCGGTGCCTCGACCCGGTAGGCAACGCCGCCGCAGATCGCGCCTGCCTCTTCGATCAGGGTCACCACGCGCCCGGGATTGGCTTCGGTTCCCCGGTGATCATGCGATCCCTGCCAGAAGCGTCGACTCCAGCCGCGAATGCTTGCAGGCCTCGATTCGAGATGGGGGAAATCAACCAGGTAGATCAGCGAACCATAACCAAACAACCAGACCTGGGCATCGTCATCCAACGGGTGACGGCGCTGATTTTCGATAACCGTATTCTTGCTCATATCAGTAATTTAGCGTGCGCCAATTTCCACCATAACAGGCTAGCCCTGGCCACGCTTTGCGATAGGATAACTGAATAGTGCGACGGCATAACAGGTTAAGGCAACCAGGATCACCAGGTTGAAACCAAAGTGTATTGCAAGCAGCGAGGCGAGTATCGCGCTGACTACCGAGGCGCAACCATTGATGCCCCAGGCCCAGGGGGTCAGTATTGCCGGGCCGGTACCGATTGCCGATAGCCCGAGGGGAAATGGCATACCCATGCCAAATCCCAGCGGAGTGATCAGGGCAATGCTGACCAGGATTCGTGTGGACAACGACCAGGCACCGGCTAGCTGCATCAATGGCTCCAGCAGCATCAGGTAAGCACCGCCAAAGGTAATGATGATCAGTACCGCGTAGCCAGTAACGCGCCGCGCGCGAAGGGTTCCCGCATATCCCTGCGCAAAGGCGCTACCCATTCCTGCCGCAATCAAAAAGGACGCCAGTACCACCGCGGCAGCGTAAAGGGGGTGGTGCAACAACAAAATGAATTTCTGCAGGAATGCGATCTCGATTAACAGGAAACCCAGCCCGAGTGCTGTAAAATAAGTCAGCACCCGGTAATTGCTGAATCTGAGAACAGCTGATGATTTATCCTGCTTTGCAAACAACATCGGTACCAGTATCAACACCAGGCTAAGCACCAGGCAAACCGGCAGGGTAACCAGCAGCGTAAGGTACCCTGTTTCGAGTAAAGCGCTACCGCCCTGGTGGCGCAGTTTGAGCAACTCCGCGAGCGAGCGCCACTTGACGAAATGATGATGGAAGGGTTGATCGTCGCTGGCTGGCTCGAGCTTGAACTTGTAGTCCTGTAAAAATTGATCACGATCTGCCCCCAGTAATGCCTGTACGCCGTCAAAAAAATAGGCGGACTCGAGTCGATTGAAGCGATTAGCCTCGGTTGCGGGCATCCCTGGGTAATAGGCCAGGTCAAATGCGCGCGTTTTGCAAAAGGACTTGATCCGGTCAATATCATTGCTGTTGATCACCCCGTTCTTGATCAAGAGTGTGCTCGTTTGTAAGCCCCGGATCAAAGCCAGGCGCTGTCGGGCATTGGTCGCATTCGATTGTTCAAGTGCCTCGATCGCGGTGGCAAATAATTTCAGGCTGTCTCGCGGGGGTAACTTGATCCAGCGCGTAAGCGCGATAAATCCATTGGTCTCGAGTCGCGACAGGGCTTGTCGCAGGGCTTCGACCGTGTAAACAAAGTTTTCGTTGAGACCATGCACCCCACCGGCTGCGCTGCTAAATGAATCGAGCAAGGGCACCTGGATCAAATCGTAAACCCTGGCATCGCGCTGCAGAAAGCCGCGTGCTTCCGCGATGTGTACGCTGACGCGTTCCTGATCGTATAGCCCGCCACTGAATTCGGCAAAACGGTGGCGCACGAGGTCGACCACCTGCGGATTTATTTCGACAGCACCAATATGTTGGGCATCATGATAAATCGCCTGCAGTACCTCGGCGCCGCCGCCGGCTCCCAGAACCAGCACGCTGCGGACGCGTGCCAGGTGATAAGGCAGTGCGGAGGTCATATCGTCGAGGTAAACCAGGTCCTCGCGCACCCCGCGGTAACGTGTAATGGCAGTCATTGCGTCAGCGTCAGTGAACAGTCCCAGTTGTGCTGGCGGTTCGCTGCGCGCGTTAAGACTGAGCCCCGGTGCATGGCGTAAGGGTATCGACTTGCTCTCGACCACGGTAAGCCTGCCCAGCGGGCTGAAGCGTTCCTCGATAATACGGGTTCCCTGTATTCGCAGAGTCTGGCTTAGTTCCTTATATGGAGAAACCCGGGGTTCAATCCAGGGACCTGGCAGCAGATACAGGACGATTACCGCGACGGCGAAACCGACCAGTGCCGGCGCGGGTTTGCCCCCACATTCGATCCAAAGCGTTGCCGCAGCAGCAAAACCGAGTACTGAAATAACGACAAGGGCATGCGCTGCCGGCATCAGGTAAAGCAGCCCGATGATTCCCAGTGCGCCGATTCCTGCGCCAAGCAGATCGGCCGCGTAGATTCTCGCCAGGTGCTGGCGGTACCCGATTAAGGCCAGGCCGATCAGGTTAGCTGCAAAAATAAATGGTATGGTCAACAGCAAAATTACCAGTGCCAGTCGTAACCAGTGGTCGTTATCCCAGATGAGCTCTTCGGGATTGAATGAAAGCAGTTGTGCGAGCGCGAAACCCAGTAACGAGCTGACCGCAAACAGGCAGGCCTGGCTTACGGCAAAGCCACGAAAGTGGCGAACCAGCCGCTTACCCGTGAATACCAGCAGGCTGCCGCTGACACCGAATCCGAGCAGCGCGACACTGACGACCATGTAGGCGAAATGATGCCACTGGATTTGCGAAAACAGCGCCATCAGCAGAACCTCGTAGCCGAGCACCGCGGCGGAAATCAGCGCGATCGAGAACCGTGGTTGTTGGCTCGCACTCACCCCGGATGGTACTCCTTCATTGAGATATCTTGGGATGCAGAGCGCCCCAGAAAGGCCAATACCGCGTTGCAGTCCTTGTAAAGGGCATGCCATTCCCTGCGGACTGCGCCTTGCCTTGGCCTTTCTGGGGCGCTCCCTCCGGGCCAGCCAGGAAGCAGTCAGCTGCGTTGTTGTGCTCCCTTGAATTAGCAACGGCTAGTCCTGCAGTCGCACGCCTAGCGGCTAACTGCTTCCTGACTGGTCGAATCCTAAGATATCTCATTGAAGGAGTACTAGTGTCCACCGGTCAGTGGTACAAATCGAACTGGCAGTACCTGGCGCGTCAGCACTTCATCCTCGTTGACGCGGGTAATCAGAATCAGTTCCTGGGTTGAAAAACGGCTCCCCACCGGAATGATCATCTTGCCGCCAACCGCGAGTTGTTTTACCAGTGGCGGTGGAATGTGGTTCGCAGCGGCGGTGACGATGATAGCGTCGAATGGTGCGTACTCGGGCCAGCCGTAGTAACCATCACCAATGCGCACCTCGACGGCATCGTAGCCGAGGCGCTGCAGGCGTGTTTTTGCCTGCTGTCCGAGTGGCTCGATGATTTCGATGCTCCAGACCCTGGCATCGAGCGCGGCCAGTATGGCTGCCTGGTAGCCGGAGCCAGTACCGATTTCCAGCACCCTGTGTTGCGGCTTAAGTTCCAGCAGATCGGTCATGATGGCGACAATGTAGGGTTGTGAAATGGTCTGGCCATGCCCGATCGGCAGCGGACGATTATGGTAGGCCTGGTCAAGGCGGTCGCTCGGTACGAATTCATGTCGTGGTACCCTTGCCATCGCTTCCAGTACCCGGCTATCCAGGTTCGAGCGCTTCAGGTACGCACTGGTATCGCGAACGTCTCGCTCGATCAGGGCTATCATTTTGGCGCGACTCGCCTCAAATGAATCCCTGGCCCGCACTTGCTCAACATGAACGAGTATCGTAGCAACGATTAGCATTAGCCCGAATATTACGGAGACCGCTTTAAGATATGAGATAATTCCAGACATTGTTGTGATGATCGCCTGCGCCTCGATGAACGGGACTGAAATTATAAGCTTGAAACCATATCTCGCCAATTTTCGCTTTTACGAGGAACTCAATGAATTCCTGCCACCGGAGCAGCGCAAGCAAACCATCGAATACCGTTTTTGTGGCCAGCCCGCGATAAAGGATCCGATCGAGGTTCTCGGGGTACCCCACGGCGAGGTCGATTTGATCGTGGTTAATGATGAATCGGTTGGCTTTGACTACAAGCTAAGAAATACTGACAGGGTGGCCGTTTACCCGGTGTTCGAAAGCCTCGATATTACGCCCTTGCAGCGACTAAGGCCAAAACCGCTGCGTAAAACAGCTTTCATCGTCGACGTCAACCTCGGTAAGCTGGCGCGGCGTTTACGCATGATAGGACTCGATACGGCCTACGGAAATCGACTCGTCGATGACGAAATCGTTGACATCGCGGTGCGTGAAAAGCGTATCGTTCTGACACGCGATCGGCGGTTGCTGTTTCGCCGTGCGATTACCCATGGCTACTGGGTGCGCTCGGATGATCCTGACACCCAGCTCAGGGAAGTCATGCAACGACTCGATCTCTATAAACAGGTCAGGCCGTTACGACTTTGCCTGGATTGCAATGGAAAAATCGAACCTGTCGCCCGCGAGCAGGTATGGTCTGATCTCGAGCCGCTTACCCGTCGTTACTACCAGGAGTTTTATCGCTGCAGTCGTTGCCACAAGGTTTACTGGGAGGGCTCGCACGTGGCGCATATGAATGACGCTATCCGTCAGCTGGTCGTTCCTGAGTAGGGTCGGTTACCCGGTTCAAGTCCCGTTCGCATAGCGCGATACTGGCGCGCAACTGCTGTGCGCGTTGCTCCAGTTCACGCGTTCGATTGCGCTCGAGGCTGTCAGTGATGCGCCGCAATTCGTGGCGCAGGGCCGCGAGCTCCTGTTTTAGCTGTTGTTCGGCGGACATATCGATGAAACTTTAGCTTCGCAATTGCGACAGTTTAACAGCGTAGAGGCGGCAGATCTCATTTGGGCTAGGCACTGTTATCCATTTTGATCGGCTGAAATCGAGATTGAATTGGTGTAAATTGCCTGCCACTTGCAACCAGGAAATAACATGCCCGATTACCAGATAGCACCGTCCATCCTGTCGGCCGATTTTGCGCGGCTCGGCGAAGAAGTCGATAACGTTCTCGCCTCCGGCGCGGACATCGTCCATTTCGATGTCATGGACAATCACTATGTGCCAAACCTGACAATCGGTCCGCTGGTTTGCGAGGCCCTGCGTAAACACGGTGTCGAGGCACCAATCGATGTGCACCTGATGGTCAAGCCGGTGGACCGAATCATCCCTGACTTCGCCAGCGCAGGCGCCAGTTACATCACCTTTCACCCCGAGGCGTCCGAACATATCGATCGCAGTCTGTCGCTGATCAGGGATAGCGGTTGCAAGGCCGGCCTGGTATTTAATCCGGCGACCCCGTTAGGTTACCTGGACCACGTGCTCGATAAAATCGATATGATACTGCTGATGTCGGTCAATCCGGGTTTCGGCGGACAAAGTTTCATTCCGGCGACGCTTGACAAGTTGCGTGCTGCGCGTCGCAGGGTCGATGACTCCGGATTCAATATCCGCCTTGAAATCGATGGTGGCGTCAAGGTGGACAATGTAGCCGAGATCGCTGCTGCGGGTGCCGATACCTTCGTTTCCGGTTCCGGAATTTTCGGCTGTGCCGATCCCGATGATCCAAACCGTTATGACGGTATCCTTAAGCAGTTTCGCAGCCAGCTGGAGCGCGTCGGTTCGATCTGAAAACACCGGAAATAGTCATAGCCATGTCCGAAAGGCTATGTTAGATTCTGCCGTCTGACTGAAAAGTTAATCCGGATGACTCAACAACGTTTGCAGAAAAATGAAGGTACACAGGGCTGGCGATGGTGATCGCAAGCTATTGTTGTCTGTTACCTTTTTTCTGTTCATTCGTTTTAAGAGTCACCCATGAATCTCAAGCAATTCAATCAAATCAAGCGTGATTACAATCGTGTTCCGCTGGTACGCGAAGTCTTCGCCGACCTTGATACCCCGTTAAGCACTTACCTGAAACTGGCAGACAAGCCTTACACCTATTTATTCGAATCGGTGCAGGGTGGCGAGAAGTGGGGTCGCTACTCGATCATTGGTATGGCCTGCAATACGCGCATCAAGGTATTTTCCAAACGGGTGCTACTCGAGGTCGACGGTGAAATTGTCAGTGACGAAGAAACTGACGATCCACTGCGCTTTATCGAGAACTACCTGCATTCCTTCAAGGTTGCCGAGGCAGATTGCCTGCCCAAGTTTCATGGCGGCCTGGTCGGTTACTTCGGTTACGATACGATTCGCTACATTGAGCCCAAACTCGCGCACTGCCCCAATCCCGATCGACACCAGACTCCCGATATCCTGTTGATGCTGAGCGACAAGCTGGTGGTGTTCGATAATCTTTCATCGCGCATGTTTCTGATCGTGCATGTCGAGCCCACATCAGAAAAGGCGTGGCACCAGGGGCAACTTCAACTCGATGAGCTTGAAACCAGACTGGGCTCGATTCAGCTCGATACCAGCACCGATTCGCGGCCGCAAACGGTGCGGGAACAGGACTTTACGTCCGAGTTTACCCAGCAGGGCTTTGAAGATGCAGTGGAAAAGGCGCGCCAGTACATTATTGACGGCGATGCGATGCAGATCGTTTTATCGCAACGACTCTCGATACCTTACCGGTCCGCACCCATAGATTTGTATCGCGCACTGCGCGGCCTCAACCCGTCGCCTTACCTGTATTACCTGAATCTGGATGACCATCACGTGGTCGGATCTTCTCCCGAAATTCTGGTGCGCCTTGAAGACGAGGCGGTCACGGTACGTCCGATCGCCGGAACCCGGCCACGGGGCAGGACCGCGGAGCACGATCTGGAACTGGAGCGAGAATTACTCAATGACCCCAAGGAGCTGGCCGAGCACCTGATGCTAATCGATCTCGGGCGTAACGATGCCGGCAGGGTAAGTCAGGTGGGTAGCGTGCACCTGACCGAGCAGATGATCGTGGAACGTTATTCCCATGTTATGCATATCGTTTCCAACGTCGAGGGCCGGATCAGACCGGAATTGACGGCTTTCGACGTGTTACGTGCAACTTTCCCTGCGGGTACCGTTTCGGGGGCACCGAAAATCCGGGCCATGGAAATAATCGATGAACTGGAGCCGGTAAAACGGGGCATTTATTCAGGTGCGGTAGGCTATATTTCCTGGAGCGGTAACATGGATACCGCGATCGCGATTCGTACCGCGGTGATAAAAGATGAAACACTCTATATTCAGGCGGGTGCCGGAATCGTTTATGATTCAGTTCCGGCAAACGAATGGGCCGAAACCATGAACAAGGGGCGCGCCATTTTTCGTGCCGTGGCACTGGCCGAAGCAGGATTGCCGTCGCGTGATCCCTGTGACGGAGAAGCTGGCGGAGAAGAATCATGAAAGTCCTGATGATCGACAACTATGATTCGTTTACCTATAACCTGGTGCAGTATCTCGGTGAACTTGATGCCGATGTCGAAGTGGTGCGCAACGATCAGGTCGGCGTCGATGCCATTCTGAATTCGGGCTGCAGTCATATCATGATATCGCCCGGTCCGTGTACCCCGAACGAAGCCGGGATATCGATGGCCGCGATCGAGTCGCTGGCCGGGAAAAAACCGATTCTCGGTGTGTGTCTCGGTCATCAGAGTATCGGGCAGGTTTACGGGGGAAAAATCGTACATGCTCGACAAATCATGCACGGCAAGACATCGCGGATATTCCATACCGGCGCCGGAGTTTTTGGAGGTCTCGAAAACCCATTTATAGCAACGCGTTACCATTCGTTGGTGATTGACAAGGACAGTGTTCCGGATTGTCTCGAAGTCACGGCGTGGACCGAAAACGCGGACGGTAGTCTCGATGAAATCATGGGCCTGCGTCACCGTAAACTTGTAATCGAGGGCGTACAATTCCATCCGGAATCGATTCTGACCGAGCACGGTCACGCCCTGTTGCGAAATTTTCTTCAACAAGGCATCCATTAGGCAGGAGGAATAATGGAGATACAGGCGGCTATTAAGGCGGTGATCGCGCGCCAGGACTTGAGCAGCGATGAAATGAATTCGATCATGCAGCAAATCATGACCGGAGAATGCACGGCCTCCCAGATAGGCGGGTTCCTGGTGGGTCTGCACATGAAGGGTGAAACCGTCGACGAAATTTCTGCCGCCGCCCGTGTGATGCGAGATCTGTCGACGCGGGTCGAGGTAAGCAGCGATCGTCTTGTCGATACCGCGGGTACCGGTGGTGATTCTTCGGGCAGCTTTAATATCTCGACTGCGAGCGCCATCGTGGCGGCGGCAGCCGGTGCAAAAGTCGCCAAGCATGGTAATCGCTCCATGACCAGTAATTCAGGCAGTGCCGATGTGCTCGAGGCCGCGGGCGTAAAACTGGATATTTCGCCCGCACAGGTGGCTGGATGTATCGAGCAGGTTGGTGTCGGATTCATGTTCGCCCCTGCGCATCACGGTGCAATGAAACACGCGATCGGTCCGCGTAAGGAAATGGCGGTCAGGACCATATTCAACGTACTTGGTCCCCTGACCAACCCGGCGGGCGCACCCAACCAGATAATCGGCGTATTCGATGATGCGCTGGTAGAACTGATGGCAAACGTGTTAAAGCAGCTCAAAAGCCGTCATGTCATGGTTGTGCATGCCGAGGATGGACTGGACGAAATCAGCATTTCGGCGCCGACCCATGTCGCTGAACTTAAAGATGGCAAAGTTACCAGTTACACGATTACGCCATCCGATTTCGGGATGGCATTGGCGTCACTGGATGAGCTGCGAGTGAATTCTCCGGAGCAGAGCCTGGCCATGATCCGCTCGGTGCTGGCGGATAATCCGGGTCCCGCACATGATATTGTCTGTCTCAACGCCGGTGCCGCAATTTATGTATCGGGTTGTGCTGACACCCTGGCAGCCGGGGTTGAGGCCGCCAGGCAGGCAATCAGCAGTGGCAAGGCCGCCGAGGTGCTGCAAAACCTGGTGGTCCGATCGAACGCCTGATGAACGCTTCACGACCGGATATTCTTAATCGAATTCTGGCGCGCAAACAGCAGGAGATTGCGTCACGCCGGCAAACCACGTCTTTGGATGCCTTGCAGCAGCGGGCTCGCGAGGCATCGGCTCCCCGCGGATTTACCGCGGCGTTAAAGCAGCGTGTCGAGCGGGGCGAGTCGGCCGTAATCGCGGAAATAAAGAAAGCCTCGCCCAGCAAGGGCGTGATCCGCGAAAACTTCGACGCCGACGAGATTGCCCGGTCCTATGAAGCGGGTGGTGCCTGCTGCCTGTCGGTGCTGACCGATCAGGATTTTTTCCAGGGGCACGAGGATTTCCTGGTGGCCGCGCGTACCGCCTGCCAGCTGCCGGTTATTCGCAAGGATTTCATTGTCGATCCCTACCAGGTGGTCGAATCGCGGGCGATCGGCGCCGACTGCATCCTGTTAATCGTCGCCGCGCTCGATGATGCAGCCCTCGCAAGTCTGCATCGACAGGCACGCTCGCTGGGCATGGACGTACTGGTTGAGGTCCATGATCGTGACGAGCTCGAGCGTGCACTCGAACTCGAACTGGAACTGGTGGGGATTAACAATCGCGATTTACGTACCTTTGATACCAGCCTGGAGACCACGATTAACCTGCTTGACGAGGTCCCCACCGGTTGCCTGGTGGTTACCGAGAGCGGGATTCATGGACGCGACGACGTTGCCTTGATGCACCGGCACGATGTCCATGCTTTTCTGGTGGGTGAAGCCTTTATGCGGGCACCGGACCCGGGACAGGGCCTGCGCGAACTTTTTTACTAGCTGGAAAGCCAGTTTCGACAGCGATATCGATTAGGCCGGGAACGGGCTGCGGATGAATTCCGCCGGAACAGTTTTATCGGGTGCCGAAGACGACAATGGTCTTGCCGTGCGCCGAAATCAGACCGTCTTCCTCGAGTGTTTTCATGACCCGACCCGCCATTTCGCGTGAACAACCGACAATCTTGGCGATTTCCTGACGCGTAATCTTGATTTGCATGCCATCCGGATGGGTAATTGCATCGGGCTCGCGTGCCAGGTCAAGCAGGGTACGCGCGACGCGACCGGTAACGTCCATGAAGGCAAGATTGCTAACCTTGCGACTGGTATTGCGCAATCGGCTGGCCAGTTGCGAGGACAGTTGAAACAGGATTTCGGGCGTGTCCTTGGCCAGCTGCATGAACTGGTTGTAATGAATTTCGGCGACTTCACAGGCGGTGCGGGTGATGACCCAGGCACTGCGCCTGGTGTCCTCTATGAATAAACCCATTTCACCGAAAAAATCCCCCGGATTCAGGTAGGCGAGTACGATCTCGTTACAGTCCTCGTCCTCGATGACTACGCTCACGGAACCCTCGATGATATAGTACAGCGTCTCGGATTCGTCTCCCGCATGGATTATCGTGCTTCGCGCCGCGTACTTCTTGGTGTGGCAATGATGCAGGAAATTGTCCAGGGCGGCATTTTGCCGGGGTATTACTTTTGTGATCGGGTTAACTGACATGATTATAATTATCTGGTCCGCGTATGAGCGTAAAGATAGCACAAAAAGAGCAATTCGACAGCAATAGGAATTAACTATGAAGTGCAGAATCAAGTGGCTGGATCACATGTCTTTTGTGGGTGAATCGGGTAGCGGTCACTCGGTGGTGATGGACGGCGCGCCTGATGCCGGCGGGCGCAATCTCGGTGTGCGACCCATGGAAATGCTGTTGCTGGGTCTCGGGGGCTGTACCGCGTTTGACGTAGTTTCAATTTTACAAAAATCGCGCCAGCAACTGGACGACTGCGAGGTCGAAATCGAAGCCGAGCGCGCCGACACCATTCCCAAGGTGTTCACCAAAATCCATCTCCATTTTATCGTCGCCGGTCGTGACCTCGACCCAACTAAAGTTGCAAAGGCAGTGGATTTATCCGCCGACAAGTACTGTTCAGCCTCGCGCATGCTCGAAAAGGTCGCCACGATCACCCACGACTTCGAAGTCGTCAACCTCGACTAGCTTTACCACTAAGCGGCGCGACCCACGTCCACGCCTCGATAGTTGTAGGCCACCTCGGGAGAAAGTCTGCAAAAGTGTACCGAGGCATGGATGCCGCGATCCGACGTCTCGGGGTCCAAGCGATTCCATGGATGGACCTACCGGCGCTGGCGCCGGTAGGGAGCGCCTTTTGCAGACTTTCTCCCGAGGTGGCCCAGGAAGTTGCTATTGCATAGCTGGATGCAGCCTGGGTATCGCAATGATTGGGTTTTAGATGCGGTAGGCGGTGACGGTCATGACTTTGGCGACCAGGGTCATCGCGGCTTTGACCGGTTGCGGCAATTCAGCGGCGCCGGCCTCGGCCGCGTTCTCTGCGTGGCGCAGCTCGTCGTCGCGCATCGCCGCGACGATCGAGCGACTGCGCTGGTCTTGTTCAGGGAGCTGCTCCAGGTGCCGGTCGAGGTGCGAGCAGACCTGGTATTCGGTTTCCTTGACGAAGCCGAGGCTCCACTTGTCACCCGCTGCACCCGCGAGTGCGCCGATCGTGAATGAACCCCAGTACCAGACCCCGTCGAGCAGGCTACGACGCTCACCGAGTTCCGACAGGCGTCGCTGGCACCAGTTGAGATGTTCGTTTTCTTCCTCGGCAGCCTGTTTCATCGCTTTACTGAGCGCCTGTTTGCGGGCGCTGAATGCCTGGCCACGATAAAGCCCCTGGGCGGCAACTTCCCCGGCATTATTAACCCGCATCAAGCCGGCAACATGCGCCTTTTCCCCGGGGGATAGCTCAGCTTGCTCCGCATCATCGGCTGGATAAACACGTTTGGCCGCGCCGGGCTGCAGGTGACTGGTGCTCAGGCCGTGTTGCAGTTCGTCCAGCAGGCGATCGGTAAAGCTTAAATTGCGCATGTCGAGTCCAGGATACCGAGTTAAAGATCGGTCGAAAGAGCACATATTATCAGCGAAATCAGGATATTAATCCAAGACGCCAAATATCCCATGAAATCAACGGTGTTACATCTTGTCAAGCGGGGTTTAATTGGTTAGTATTCGCGCCCTTTGTGAAAGAAGACAACGGCGTAACGGCAACTTATCAGGATTGAATATGAAAACCTTCAGCGCAAAACCCGATTCGGTAAAACGCGATTGGTACGTAATCGATGCCAGCGACAAGGTATTGGGTCGGCTGTCGACTGAAATCGCGCGTCGTTTGCGTGGCAAACATAAGCCAGAATACACACCTCATGTCGATACCGGCGATTATATTATCGTCATCAATGCGGAAAAGGTACGGGTTACCGGCAACAAGGAAACCGACAAGATGTACCACCATCACACCGGCTATATCGGCAGTTTGAAATCGACTAACCTGGCGAAGTTACGCAAGGAGCACCCGGAAAGAATCATCCAGCATTCGGTCAAGGGCATGTTACCCAAGAACGCCCTGGGCCGGGCAATGTACAAGAAGCTGAAGGTATACGCGGGTGACGTGCATCATCATGCCGCGCAGCAACCCCAGCCTCTCGAAATATAACAGGTCAAATTATGGCAGTAGAACAATACTACGGTACCGGTCGTCGCAAGAGTTCATCGGCACGGGTTTACCTGAAGTCAGGTAAAGGCGCGATCACGATTAATAACAGAACCATCGACGAGTACTTTGGCCGCGAAACCTCGCGCATGGTGGTACGTCAGCCGTTGCAAAGTGTTGATTTGGTGGATAAATTCGATATCAACGTCAATGTATCGGGTGGCGGCCCCAGTGGCCAGGCTGGCGCGATTCGCCTCGGAATTACACGTGCATTGCTGCAATATGACGAAACTTTTCGCGAAACGCTGCGCAAGGAAGGTTTTGTGACGCGTGATGCACGCGAAGTCGAACGCAAGAAGGTTGGTTTGCGTAAAGCCCGCCGCGGCGTTCAGTTTTCCAAGCGTTAAACAACAGACCGCATACCGAAAAGCCCGCGTATGCGGGCTTTTTTATATCTGTATGGATCTGATCCCGTCCTCGGATCCGAGAATGAGGACGTCGGCCGGACGATGCGCGAACAGACCGACGCAAACCACACCGGTGATCTGGTTGATCCGGATTTCCATGTCGATAGGGTCGCTGATCTGCAGTCCATGGACATCGAGAATCTGGTTGCCATTATCGGTGATAAATCCCTCCCGCAATCGTGGCTCGCCGCCAAGTGCCTGCAGCGCTCCGGAGACCAGTCCGCGTGCCATTGGGATGACTTCCACCGGCAGCGGAAACGCGCCCAACCTGTCTACCAGCTTACTGTCGTCGGCGATGCAGACAAACACCGCGCTGGCTGCTGCAACAATTTTCTCACGCGTCAAGGCCCCTCCACCGCCCTTGATCAGGTGCAGCTGATGATTGGACTCATCGGCACCGTCGACATAAAGGTCGAGCCCGCCGACCTCGTTTAAATCGACAACCGCGATTCCATGATCTCGCAAACGCTCGCTGGAAGCATCGGAACTGGAAACCGCGGCGGCGATCTTGCCGCTCATTTTTTCGGCCAGCAAGTCGATAAAATAATTAACAGTCGAGCCAGTACCGACGCCGATCGTCGAACCGGGCTTGACGTAATCGATCGCGGCCTCTGCGGCATTACGTTTTTTATCATCGGGCGTCATGGATTTACCTGTTGCTTCGCGCGCAATCAATTATGATAATCACTTCCAGTCCACGCAAGTCATTGCGCGGTTTAGACAATAAATAGCAGATATAAACAATAAACGGGCTATGCGAAAGGAAAAATTTCTAGAAAAAGTGCTGACCGCGAGGGTATACGACGTTGCCCGCGAAACGCCGCTGGATTTTATGCCGCGAATTTCGAAGCGCTACGACAGCCAGGTATTTATCAAGCGCGAAGATTTGCAGCCCGTGTTCTCATTCAAATGTCGTGGTGCCTTCAACAAGATTTACCAGGAACTGCAGGCAAACCCCGGATTAAAGGGCGTTATTACCGCGTCGGCCGGTAACCATGCGCAGGGTGTGGCTTTAGCCGCCAGGAAGCTTCATCTGAAGGCAACCATCGTGATGCCCACCACGACCCCTGATATCAAGGTTACCGCGGTCAGGTCCTACGGCGCAAAAGCGGTGCTCTACGGTGAGAATTTTGATGCTGCCAAGGATTACTCGTTAAAACTCGCGAAGAAGGAACGACTGGCGTTTATTCATCCGTTCGATGATTTTGACGTCATGGCAGGTCAGGGCACCATCGCGCATGAAATTATCCGCCAGCATCCCGACAAGATAGATGCAATTTTCGTTGCGGTCGGTGGGGGCGGCCTGATTGGAGGGATTGCCGGATTCATCAAGGCAGTAAAGCCGGAAACCCGAATAATTGGCGTGGAACCCGACGATGCCGCCTGTTTTTACGAAGCGCGCAAAGCGGGCCGGCGCGTCAGTTTGAAGGAAGTCGGGATTTTCGCCGACGGTGTCGCGGTGAAGCAGGTCGGCAAGAACAACTGGTCAATAATCAGGGACCTGGTTGATGACGTGATCCTGGTTTCGACGGACCAGATTTGCGCGGCGATCAAGGACACTTACGAGGACACGCGCGCAATTTGTGAACCTGCGGGTGCATTATCGCTCGCCGGACTCAAAAAATACGTCGAAATCCACGGCATCAAGCAGCAAACGCTGGTAGCGATTAACTGCGGTGCGAACATGAACTTCGATCGCCTGCGACACGTGTCGGAACGCGCCGAACTCGGTGAAGATAGAGAGGCCTTGCTTGCGGTTGAAATCCCGGAACGTCCGGGCAGTTTCAAGAGGCTATGTCAGTTAATCGGTCATCGCTCGATTACCGAGTTCAACTACCGCTACGCGGACGACAAGACGGCGCGGGTTTTTGCAGGGATCCAGCTTACCCACGGAATTGCAGAGAAGAACAAGCTTATTGAAAAACTGGCTGCGAAGGGTTACAAGGTTGTCGACATGACCGGTAACGAGGTCGCCAAGCTGCATACCCGCTACATGATCGGTGGGCATCCTGGCAGCAGTGTCACCTCCGAACTGCTCTACCGTTTCCAGTTTCCGGAAAAACCGGGCGCCTTATTAGATTTTTTAATGAAAGTGGGTAATCGTTGGAATATCAGCCTGTTTCACTATCGCAATCACGGTTCAAATTTTGGCCGTATCCTGATGGGATTTCAGGTCGGTAAGGATGACAAACGGGCCTTTAATGCGTTTTTGAAGAGCCTCAAGATACCCTACTGGAACGAAACCGAAAACGAAGCTTACCAGTTATTTCTGAAGTAGAGGCTGGCGTTGAGGGTGTCCGGGAGCGGAGCCCTGGCAGTCAAAAAACCGGGAAAGTGAGCGCTGGTATAAGGATACCAACCACGGTGTCGTCGCAAATCTATCAACCTTGAACCGAAGGTTCAGGTGGGGATATTGGTAACCCATTAGGCTTCCTGACTCGTCAGGCATGCACATCAGTGTTACACGGAAGTCCCCGAGATTGATAAATAGGCTCAAGGATTATGATGGATGCTAACGATCACCGTAGTCAGTATCGAGATAACTATGGCTCTATTTCAGCGAAAAGTACAATTTAAAATACTAATAGGAACTAAATCTCTAATTGCCGCGCCTGTTCAAGCACGCGGGAGATCTTGTTTTCCAGGTCTTTCAGACGGGGTGGCAGGTCCTGGCCCAGTTCCTTGTCTACATTGCTGGTCCTTAGCAGGTCGTTAGCCATGTTTAACGCGGTGATGACCGCGATTCGTTCGGAGCCCATGATATTACCGCTGTCACGGATTTCGCGCATTTTATTATCGAGAAACTTGGCGGACTCAAGCAGTGCCGATTGTTCGCCCGGTGGGCAGGCGACCTTGTAATCCTTGTCCAGGATGGAAATGTTTATCGGTTGCACGTCTGTCATGAGCCTAGCTCGAGCGATCGCAGGCGGGAAATCATCGCCTCGACCCGGCTGCGGGCCATCTCGGTTTTTTCGATCAACTGAGAGCGTTCGGTCGCCAGCTTGTCTTTTTGCTGTCGCAAGCTGGTATTTTCGTTCTTCAGTAGTCCGACGGTATCGATAAGCTCGTCGATACGCTGTTCGAGCTGGCGCAGGTCATCTTCGGTATACTTGTCTTTATCTGAGTCCATAGTGCAATCATCGGGCCTTATGTGGCGCAGGTCAACATGCAGATGTTTTTGCAGCTGATTTCGGATGCTAGAATACAAAAATTATACGAATCTGTAGGTTTTCTACAATGCTCGATTTCGATCTGGTGCAATCCGCGCTGGAACGCCTGGGCGCAACGACTGATGCGGCTGAATCACACGGTACCCTCTGCGCCCTGTTGATTGACAATGCACCCTGTGCGACCTGGCTTGGGCATACACTGGATGACCTGCCCGAGCGAGGGAATGTATTGGCAACCGAGCAGCTTGGCCTGCTCGAGCAACTTTACGAGCAAACCTGGGCCCAGTTAAACGACCAGGAATTACACTTTGAGCTGCTGTTGCCGGATGACGCAGACGATTTCAGTCTACGCCTGCTGGGTCTGTCGGCATGGTGTCAGGGCTTTCTTTACGGAATTGGTGTCTTCAAGTCCGGTGTCGAAGGTACGCTCGACGACGAATCGCGCGAGTGTTTGTCAGATTTACTTGAAATTAGTAAGCTCAGCCACGAAGAAGAGACCAGCGAAGAGGCCGAGCTTCAGTATACCGAAATTGTCGAGCATGTGCGCATCGCGACATTGATGTTGAACGAGTCGCTAAATCCGCTCAAGTCTTCGACAACTATGCATTAACTTAATCATTGTCATCCCCACGCAAGCGGGGAAGACAGGCGGACTTAATTTACGAGCACCTGATGAAACCAACCGAGTTTAAACGCCGTCGCAGCCAGCTCATGAAGATGATGGGTAAGAATACGATCGCGATTCTATCTTCAGCTTCTGAAATCATCCGCAATCGCGATGCCCATTTTCCGTTCCGGCAGGATAGCGATTTCCTTTACCTGACCGGGTTTAATGAACCCGATGCGGTGATGGTCCTGATGCCGGGCCGCAAGCATGGTGAGTACATCCTGTTTTGTCGAGAAAAGGACCCGGAACAGGAAACCTGGAACGGACGCCGCGCGGGCCAGGAAGGCGCTATCGAATTCCATGGCGCTGATGATTCGTTTCCGATCGACGATATCGATGATATTCTGCCGGGCCTGCTCGAGGGAACCGACAGCATCTATAACGTCATGGGTCGTTACCCCGATTTCGACAAGCGCCTGATCGGCTGGGTAAACCACATCAAGGAGCAGTCGCGCGCGGGACTGCATGTGCCTTCCGAGTTTGTCTCTCTCGATTACATACTGCACGACATGCGGCTCTACAAGAGTCGTGAAGAATTGCGTTTGCTGCGCAAGGCGGCTGCAATCAACGTACGTGCACACAAGCGCGCGATGAAGCTGTGTGCGCCGGGCAAGTACGAATATCATGTTGCGGCCGAGTTTGATCACGAGTATCGCAGCAATAACGCCAATCATGCCTATTCGGCGATTGTCGGTGGCGGGGCCAATGGCTGTATCCTGCACTACACCGATAATTCAGACGAGTTAAACGATGGTGATTTGTTGTTGATCGACGCAGGCTGCGAAGTGGAAGGTTATGCATCCGATATCACCCGCACGTTTCCGGTTAACGGAAAATATACCCGGACCCAGCGCGAGGTTTACGATATTGTGCTTGCCGCCCACCAGGCGGCGGTCAGGAAAGTTAAACCGGGTAATCACTGGAACGATCCACATAACGCCGCGGTGCGCGTTATTACGCGAGGACTGGTTGAGCTGAAGCTGCTCAAGGGCAACGTCAACAAGCTCATCAAGGAACGGGCCTACCGGAAATTCTACATGCACCGCACCGGTCACTGGCTTGGGCTCGATGTCCACGATGTCGGTGACTACAAGGTCGGGGATCAATGGCGACTGCTGGAACCGGGCATGGTCATGACGATAGAACCAGGCATTTACATCCCGGCACGCAGTAAAGGCGTGCATCGTAAATGGTGGGATATCGGAATTCGAATCGAGGACGACGTGCTGGTCACGCGTCAGGGATATGAAATCCTGACCGATGCCTTGCCGCGTAAGCCGGTCGAGATCGAAGCCCTGATGGCAAGCTGAATGCGTGATATCGCGATAATCGGTGGTGGCCTGGTCGGTCTGTGTGCTGCACTGGTGCTACAACATCCGGGACGGCGCGTATCCATCATCGAAGCGGGTAACCTCGAACAATCGCGGGCTGACGGATTGAATGCACGTTCGATCGCACTCGCTGCCAGCAGCGTGCAGGTTTTCAGGGCGCTCGGCATCTGGTCGCAAATCGAAGCACAGGCAGCCCCGATCCGGCATATTCATGTGTCGTCACTCGGTCGCTGGGGTGTCACCAGGCTACGGGCTGAAGACTATCAGCTCGACGCTCTGGGGTATGTCATTGAAAACCAGGCGCTCGGCCGTTGCCTGCTCGACGCGATTAAAGATCAGGATAATATAAAACTCGAACAAAACGCCGAGTTCGAATCGATCGGCCAGGGCGCCGAGGTGACCATCGGCTATCGTAAAAATAAACGTAAACAGGTGCTGAAGGCCAGGCTTGCGCTGATTGCTGACGGTGCGCATTCGCCCGCCCGCTCGGCGCTCGGCATCGGGCATGAAAGCCACGATTACGGGCAGGCTGCCGTGATCTGCAACGTCGAGTTCGGAAAACCGAAAATGGACACAGCCTATGAGCGTTTCACACCACAGGGACCACTGGCAATGCTGCCGCTGGGTGGCAAGCGTTACGCCTGCGTATGGACGCTTGCGCTGGACCGGGCGAGCGTGGTTTGTAATCATGATGACACTGAATTCAGCGCAGTCCTGCAGGACCGTTTCGGATTTCGACTGGGATTGATCGAGCGTGTCGGCGAACGCTTCTCGATCCCGATTCAGCGCACCCGCGCCGAGGCGTTGAATGCAGGTCGTTGCCTGTTAATCGGCAATGCTGCGAATGCCTTGCACCCGGTTGCAGGGCAAAGTTTTAACCTGTCGTTACGAGATATCGCATGCCTCCACGAGTTGCTTTATGACCGGCCCCTGGCAGATCTTGACAACGAACTCAGTCAACTGGTAACTGACTATGGAATGCTGCGGGCCGACGAGCACCGTCGAATCATCCGTTACGGCGATGGCCTGGTCACAATGTTTTCGAACGAGTTACCACTGCTGGATGTAGTGCGCGCTGCGGGTCTCGGCCTGCTGGATCTGGTACCACCGCTGAAAACCCAGGCCGCATTAACCGGTATGGGCATGACCTTCGGTGGCAATCGCCTGCTGCGAGGGCACTTGTGAGTTCCGGCTCTTACGATATTGTTATCGTCGGCGCCGGAATGGTCGGTGCCTGCGCGGCGCTTGCATTGGCAGGTAGAGGATACCGGGTTGCGATTGTCGAGGCAGCGCGGCCGATTGAAAGCCATGAGGTAACCGATGATCAATATGATTTGCGCGTGTCCGCGATTAGTCCGCGTTCACGCGGCATCCTGGAACAGCTAGGAATCTGGCAGCAGCTCGATGACAAGCGGATTTGCTACTACGAGCAAATGTATATCTGGCACCAGCACGGCGAGGCCAGTGTTGCTTTTGATGCAGTCGACCTGGCGCGTGACAATCTCGGCGCAATCGTTGAAAATCGGCAGCTTCAACACACGTTCTACCGAGCCTGCGAGCGTGAGACCCGGATCGAATGGTTCATGCCGGACAGCGTTGAGGCGGTGCTTGAGAATGATGCACAGGGCGTTGAGCTGCGCCTGGGCTCCGGGCGTTGCCTCACGGCCGGCTTGTTGCTGGCCGCCGACGGTCGCAACTCGCCGACGCGCAACCTCGCCGGTATCATCGCGCGGTCCGGACAATACCGGCAAACCGCATTTGTCGCCAACGTCGATACGGAATATTCGCATCGCTTTACCGCCTGGCAGCGTTTCCTGAGTACCGGCCCGTTGGCGTTTTTGCCGCTGGCGAACGGTCAGTGCGCGGTGGTCTGGTCCTGCGACGATGATCTTGCCAGCCAGCTCCTGGCCTTCAATGATGATGAATTTTGTGATGCACTGGGCGAGGCATTCGAGTTCAAGCTTGGTCGGGTGAAAGCCAGCAGCTCCCGCCTGAGTTTTCCGCTTGGCTGGCATCACTGCGAGCACTGGCTGAAAGGCCGGGTACTGCTGATCGGTGACGCCGCTCATAGTGTGCATCCGCTCGCCGGCCAGGGGGTAAACCTCGGTTTCAGCGATGTCGAGACCCTGACGCAGTTGATCGGCGAGCGTAGCGAAAACATTCCACAAAAAAAACTGCGTCGTTACGAACGTCAGCGTAAAAGCGAAACCTGGCTCGCGGGTACCAGCTTCGGTGCGCTTAAATGGGTTTACGGACTGGACCAGAAAGGGCTTACTGCCGTTCGTGACCTGGGCATGCGCATTGTCGATGAAACGCCATGGTTCAAGCGCGCGATTATGGAAAAAGCGATTCAGAACATCACCTGAGCAGGCCGGTGGTGTAGATAACGCTTTAATTAGAACCGGACAGGCTCTATTCTCTATGCCCAACGCTTGACGTGGCGACCGATCTGGGAGGTAATTCATCGATGGGAAATAAAACACCACTTTACCAGTGCCACCTCGATGCTGGCGCTAAAATCGTCGATTTTGCGGGCTGGGACATGCCCATCAATTACGGTTCACAAATCTCGGAACATGAAGCAGTGCGTCACGATGCCGGGATGTTCGATGTCTCGCATATGACCGTCGTCGATATCAGCGGGGCAGATGCCAAAGCCTACTTGCTACATCTGCTCGCGAATGATGTTGCCAGGCTAACGCTGACGGGCAAGGCGCTCTACAGCTGTATGCTTAACGAACAGGGCGGTGTGATCGATGACCTGATTGTTTATTACCTGCGGGACAATTTTTACCGCGTGGTGATTAATTCGGCCACGCGCGAAAAAGACCTCGCCTGGCTCGAGTTGCAGGGGCAATCCTATACCGATCTCAACATAAAATTCCGCGAAGATGTGGCGATGCTGGCGGTTCAGGGACCCAGCGCGAGAGATAAGGCCACGCAACTGTTTGCTGAATATCAGCAGACGCCGCTGCAGCAATTGGCGCGTTTCCAGGGCGTGGAATTCGACGACTGTTTCGTCGCACGTACCGGCTATACCGGGGAAGACGGCTTCGAAATCCTGATGTTGAGTGAACAGATTGCCGATCTCTGGAATCGCCTGCTGGAGGCCGGCATTGCACCTTGCGGGCTTGGCGCACGCGATACCCTGCGTCTCGAGGCGGGTATGAATTTATACGGAACCGACATGGATGAAAATACCAGCCCGCTGGTGTCTGGGTTGAGCTGGACCGTGGCGATGTCCGAGCCGCGCGATTTTATCGGCAGGCAGGCGCTCGAGGCGGAACTGTCGGCGGGAGTTCAGCAAAGCTTCGTCGGTCTGTTACTATTGGACAAGGGCGTTTTGCGTAATCATTTAAAGGTGTTGACCGCGCAAGGTGAGGGCGAGATTACTTCGGGTAGTTATTCGCCCACGTTGCAGCAATCCATCGCAATGGCGAGGGTGCCTGTCGGCGCAAGCGGGCAGGTGGAAGTCGAAGTTCGCAACCGGTTACTGAAAGCTGAGATTGTTAAACTTCCCTTTGTGCGCGAGGGGAAATCAATGTTAACTAATGGGGGGTAATTATAAATGAGTGAAGTACCAGTTGAATTGAAGTTTTTATCTTCGCATGAATGGGTGCTGGTGGAAGACAATGTCGCGACTATAGGCGTGTCAGATCATGCCCAGGAGCTGTTGGGCGATCTTGTCTATGTTGAATTACCCGAGCAGGGCAGCTCGATCGCGGCGGGCGACTCGGTCGGCGTCATCGAATCGGTCAAGGCTGCCTCCGACATATATGCGCCGATATCCGGAGAAGTCATCGAAGTTAACGATGTGCTTGAGGGGGCACCGGAGAAAATCAATAACGATCCTTACGGGGACGGCTGGATGTACAAGGTAGCAATGGAAGACCCGGAAGAAGTCGAATCTTTACTCGATGCAGAAGCCTACACGGATGTCATAGCTGAAGAAGAATAGCCGTCAGGATTTTGCCATGAACATTGCTGCGCGATATCCTCTGTGCCGGCATCAAATCCTCTGGTTTAGGCGACCACATGGCCGATAGCGGTAACAAGGGACTCACGCGAATTATAAAAGCGACAGGTTACTCGTGGCAGGGGATGTGTGCCGCGTATCGTCACGAGGCAGCGTTTCGCCAGGAAATCTGGCTCTGTATCGTTATGATTCCGCTCGGGCTTTTTCTCGGTGATAGCGGTATTGAGAAGGCGTTGCTGGTATCAAGCGTATTGCTGCTGCCGTTGGTTGAAATCCTTAATTCCGCGGTCGAAGCAGTTGTCGATCGTTTCGGTGACGAGCAGCATGAACTCTCTGGACGCGCCAAGGATATGGGCTCCGCCGCGGTGGCGCTGGCAATAATTTTAATGGCTGTCGTCTGGTTGCTGGTTTTATTTGTCTAGTGAATGCAGCAATGTGTCAAGCTCATGCAGGGGTTGACGACAAACAAAGCCTTCACAAATCCAAGCACTAACCGCACGGTCGCTGGTTTTTTGTGTGATCTCCGCGGGTAAATCCTGCGCATCGTTCGGAATGAAATATGCGGATTGATCGGGTTTCAATCGCGGTAATATCTCGTCACGCCACTGTGCCAACGGCGTGGGCTCACCGCGCAGGATAATCTGGAAGGGTGGACTGTTAAGCGCCTCGAGTAACGCGATAAAACCGGCAGCGTGGAAAGGCGTCTGGTTCACATTGTCAGCCACTGATTGCAATGCTCTTTCCGCGCTTTGGGTATAGGCCTGTCGCCCGATTAGCAGGCCCAGTCGATGCAGGGCAAGTGCGGCGACAGCGTTACCACTGGGCATCGCCTCGTCCTGCCAGGACTTGGGACGCTGGATGAGTTTTTCATGATCGGCTGCGGTAAAGAAAAAGCCCCCGTGGTCAGGATCGGCGAATCGATCGAGCAGTTGATCGGCAAGCTTAACCGCGAAAGCCAGATCTTCGTCGTTCCACTGGTACTGCAGGCAGTCAAGGATCGCCTGTAGCAGATGGGCGTAATCATCAAGATAGGCGGGTAATTGTTTACCGGCGGTTATGCTGAGCGCAAGTAAGCGGTCTTCCCGCCAGCAATCATTCTTCAGCGCCTGCAGGCAGCGCTGCGCGATGTCGAAATAGTCCTGGCGCATGAAAATCCGAGCTGCGCTAGCGAGCCCGCGTATCACCAATGCGTTCCAACCGGTCAATATCTTGTCATCGAGTCCGGGGCGGATGCGGGTTGCGCGTTGCGCGAGCAAGAGCTGTCGTGCCCGCTCCTGTTGGGATCGGAATTCCTTTGCTTCGAGTCTGAACTCGTCGAGCAACTCCGGTTCGCCGAAGTAGGCGTGCAGATGCCATTTGCCTTCGAAATTTGCGGCCTGGTCGAGCCCGTACTGATGAGCGAATACCGGGTAGAATTGGCTGTCTATTAACTGCTGTGCCTGTTCGGGCGTCCACAGGTAGAATTTGCCTTCGACGCCTTCGGAATCAGCGTCCAGAGCAGCATAAAATGCGCCCGAGTCGGTAACCATTTCGCGCTCAAGCCAGTTCACGATGCCGTCGACGGCATCTGCAAACAGGTGATCCCCGGTTAATCGCCAGGCTTTCGCAAATACCTCCAATAGCTGACCGTTGTCATACAGCATCTTTTCGAAATGCGGGATCATCCATTTATCATCTACCGAGTAACGAAAGAAGCCACCCCCGACGTGATCCCGGATTCCACCGCGCGCGATTTGCTGCAGGCTGAAGTCGATTGCGCCGTAGACAGGATCAGCAGATGATTTTTGAAACGCCCGACCCAGTGCCTGCAGCAAAATGGCGGGCTGGGGAAATTTCGGTGCCTGACCAAAACCGCCAAACTGGGGATCATGGACCTTGATCAGCTGGGTATCGAAAGTATCCAGCGCGCTGATCTTTGCGTCGTGCAGGTTCTGGTTTTCACGCATTTCGATATCAATCAGGGCCTGCTGGATCGCTTCACCCTGTTGCCTGATCTTGTCGGGCTCCTGCTGATATATAGCTGCTATGCGCTCAAGTAAATCGCTAAACGCAATCATGCCGTATTTCGGTTGGCTCGGGAAATAGGTGCCACCGAAGAATGGCACGCAATCCTGCGGTGATAAAAACATGGTTAGTGGCCAGCCGCCGGGGCGCTGTGCGATTAAATGATGCGCGGTCTGATAGATTCGGTCGATATCCGGTCGCTCCTCCCGATCTATCTTGATGTTGATGAAATGCTGGTTCATCAGCGCTGCCGTGGCCTCGTCTTCGAACGATTCGTGCGCCATGACATGACACCAGTGACAGGCCGAGTAACCGATCGACAGCAGTATGGGTTTATTCTGTTCGCGGGCCAGGTCCAGGGCCTGCTGCGACCAGGGCAACCAATTCACCGGATTATCTGCATGTTGGCGCAAGTAGGGACTTGATTCGCCAGCGAGGGCATTCGACATGTTTGTGCCATCCGTATTGTTTCCGTGCGATAATAACACCCTGATCAGGCATACTCATGAGTTTGAATCAGAAATTTCCGCAATGATTGCTTTTCCGTCGATCGATCCCGTCGCGATTTCCCTGGGCCCCGTCAAGATTCACTGGTACGGGCTCATGTACCTGCTCGCATTTGGCAGCGCCTGGTGGCTCGGCAAGTATCGAGCCCGCCAGGATAATTCGTTGGTCAAGCCTGACCAAATCGATGACCTGATATTCTATGGCGCGCTGGGAGCAGTGTTGGGCGGGCGCATAGGTTCGGTAATTTTCTACAACTTCGACAGTTTCATACAAAACCCGCTGTATCTATTCAAGATCTGGGAAGGCGGCATGTCTTTTCATGGGGGGTTTCTCGGCGTGCTGGTTGCGATGGAGATATACCGACGTAAGTTGGGATGCCGGTTCTGGGAGTTAACCGACTTTATTGCACCGCTGGTGCCGCTGGGACTCGCAGCCGGCCGGTTTGGAAATTTTATCAATGCCGAACTCTGGGGTGCACCCGGCAATGTACCCTGGGCGATGAAACTGTCCTGCGAGCAATTTCCGCCCGACCGCTATGTCGATTTCGCAGGACCCTTATGTTTCAGTGCGCGCCATCCCACGCAGCTTTATGAGATGTTGCTCGAAGGAATCCTGTTGTTTGCGGCACTGTGGCTATTGTCGATAAGACCGCGCCCGGTGATGGTGATTTCAGGTTATTTCCTTTTGTTATATGGCCTTGCTCGCACCAGCGTTGAATTCATTCGCTTGCCGGATGCTCACATCGGTTACCTGTTTAATACCGACTGGCTCACCAGGGGCATTGTATTATCGATTCCAATGATTATAGTTGGCTTAATTCTGCTGACACTCGCAAAAAGGCAAGGCAACCATGCGTCAATATCTTGAACTGATGCAGCACGTGCTCGAAAACGGTAGCGATAAAACGGATCGCACCGGCACCGGTACCCGCTCGGTATTTGGTTACCAGATGCGCTTCGACCTGGGCCAGGGATTCCCGCTGATTACCACCAAGAAGCTTCACCTGCACTCGATCATCCATGAATTATTATGGTTTTTGCAGGGTGATACGAATATTCGCTATCTCGCGCAGAACAAGGTTCGGATCTGGGACGAATGGGCCGATGAAAATGGCGACCTGGGCCCGGTTTACGGCGCGCAATGGCGTTCCTGGAGGTCTGCGGATGGTCGTGCAATCGATCAGATTCAACAGCTGGTCGACAATATTAAAACGAGTCCGGACTCGCGCCGTCTGATTGTCAGTGCCTGGAACGTGGGGGAAATCGAGAATATGGCGTTGCCGCCCTGCCATGCCTTTTTCCAGTTTTATGTTGCCGACGGGCGCCTCTCCTGCCAGCTCTACCAGCGCAGCGCCGATGTTTTTCTGGGGGTACCGTTCAATATTGCGTCCTATGCGCTATTGTTAATGATGGTAGCTCAGGTAACCGATCTGGAAGTGGGAGATTTTGTGCATACGCTCGGCGATGCGCACCTTTATACCAACCACTTCGCACAGGCAGGCTTGCAGCTTCAGCGCAAGCCCTTCGCTTTGCCCCGGATGAAGCTGAACCCAGAAGTGAAGGACCTGTTTGCGTTTCGTTTCGAGGATTTCGAACTTGAGAACTACCAGTGCCACGAGCATATAAAAGCAGCTGTCGCGGTATAAACCAGCGGCATATGATAAACGGGATACCAGATTAGATGAACCAGCCAGATACACACAAAATCAAGGTTGACGTAAAAACCCAGTATATCGAGGATCAGTCGAATCCTGAGCAGAACCACTATGTTTTTGCCTACACGATTACGATACAGAACGAGGGTCAGCAAGCCGCCCAACTTCTAACCCGTCACTGGGTCATAACCGATTCCAATCAGAAGGTACAGGAGGTACGGGGCGATGGCGTAGTTGGTGAGCAACCCTTGCTGAAGCCCGGTGAGCAATTTGTCTACACCTCGGGGACCATGCTGGAAACCGCGGTTGGCACCATGAGAGGCAGCTACCAGATGCTGGCCGATGATGGCTCGCATTTCGATGCCCCCATCGACGAGTTTGTGCTGTCCACTCCCCGGGTATTGCATTAATTAGCCGGTGGCTATATACGCGATAGGTGATGTACAGGGCTGCTATAGCGAGCTCTGCCGACTTCTCGAGAAAATCGATTTCGATGAGTCCAAGGATACGCTCTGGTTTTGTGGCGATCTCGTGAATCGCGGTCCGGAATCATTGCAGACCTTGCGTTTCGTAAAATCCCTGGGCGACAGCGCACTCACCGTACTTGGCAATCACGACTTGCATTTGCTCGCGCTACATCACGGAACCAGGAAAGTTCGTGTCTCGAGGGATTTGCAAAAGATACTCAACAGCCCCGATCGGGATGAACTGCTCGACTGGTTACAGTCGCAACCTTTACTGCACTATGACAAAAAGCATGAGACCGTGGTGGTGCATGCCGGGATTCATCCTGCCTGGGGGCTCAGCAAGGCCAGGAAACTCGCCCGGGAGGTCGAGACGACGCTGCGTGGTGACCAGGCAGCCTGGTTTTTCAGAAAGATGTACGGCAACAAGCCGGTTGAGTGGTCGGAAGATCTCGAGGGTGGCAAGCGTTTGCGCTTTATTACGAATGTTTTTACGCGCATGCGATATTTCAACCATTTGCAGCAGCTCGACTTTACCGTCAACCGTAGTCTGCGTCGATATCTCCGCTCTGGACTGACGCCCTGGTTTCAAATGAAAGCCACGCTCCGGGACGATGTACGGGTTTTGTTCGGACACTGGTCAACGCTCCCGGTGGGATGTTATGGGCGCTATTTTGCGCTGGACGGGGGCTGTGTCTGGGGCGGGCACCTGGTGGCACTGCGGGTCGACGATCATGCCGAAGACTGGTTTTTCGTAGATTCATACATTAAAAGGCCGATAAAATTGGCAAAAAGTAGTTAATTGTCGCTAAAATCGTCGAAATAGGCCCTTTTTGGCGCATCTATACAGTGGCTTCGAAAGTGTTTGGCCGAAAAATCGCAAATTCAATCCCGGGTAATTAGTCACCCCCCTTTAATCCGGCTCTAACCCAGCCCTGGCGACGTAAACGTAATAATTACGGTTTTCATGGCGTTAATTAGTTCACTTTTTAGATACCAGTTAACGTTTTAAAGCGACGTTTGTCGGTATCTTTAATCGGTTTTGCCTAATTTTACCTATACTTGACCTTGTAACCATGGGCATAAACCGTCGCGATATCCTGGAGATGCTGAGACGTGAGAACGAGTTACTAAAGGCTCGTATTCAGAAGCTCGATACACGCATCGTCAAGCACCAGCAAGCGTTTCGCGCACTTGATCGCATGGATGAAACAATGCGTGCAATGCGGTCAGGTTTTGACCTCAGGAGGTTGATCAATGACTTGCTTGTACTTGCATTACATGCCTGTGATTCGGAAAACGGCTCGCTTATTCTGGTTGACGACGAGACCAATGAACTGGTGTTCGCGGAAGTCATTGGCGATGCCAGGCCGCAGTTGCTCAATCTTCGTATCAGCATCGAAACCGGTGTTGCTGGTTACGTGGTAAGGACGCACGAGGCAATGCTGGTGACCGACGTACACGGTTCATCGAAATGGTCTGCGGAAATCGACCAGGTCATCGGTTTTAATACCAACGCGCTCATGTGTGCGCCATTGTATAGCAGCGAGAAAACTTACGGGGCTATCGAGGTAGTCAACAACATGTCCAGTGACCAGTTTGACGAAAACGATCTTGCAATTTTACGGGTTACCGCCCGTTTTGTAAGCCAGGCGCTGCAACAGGCTGAAGATTTTACTTTGATGGAGGGTGACGAATCTTGAACAGGCATATTCTATACACCCTGTTGTTGACACTGTTACCGTATGCATTTTTTCAACCGGTGGTAAATGCGGCTGGCATAGAACTGGTTCCATCGTCCCGGGTAATTCTGAAGATCTCGGACGAAATGACGATCGACGATATCATTCGTCGAATATATCCCAATGAAAAGGATTTATGGCCACAGATCAAGGCCAGGCTGATTGAAACAAATCCCAACTCGTTCGTGCAGTATTCCGAGCGGTTGATTCCCGGCATGCGGTTGAAGCTGGTGGACATCAAACGAATCGCAGAGCAGGAGGAGCTTGAACCCAAAATCAAGGTTGGCTATGTCGCACAACTGGATGGGCAGGCAACCGCCAGGGATATCAATGGCAAGGTTAAGCAACTTGAAACCAACACCCAGATTTTCGAAGGTGACCGTCTCGAAACAGCGATGGATTCCAGCCTTCAGCTGTTAATGGACGACGGTGCCGAGGTACACCTGAAGGCGGACTCGGTACTGAAAATCAGCAAGTACACGATTACGGCCGGTTACGGCAAGGACAGCAGCAGCATTATGGATTTGATCCGTGGCGGTCTGCGCAAGATAACCGGCGCTATCGGTGCCAGTGCGTCTGCCAATTACCAGGTCCAGACGGGTTTTGCGACGATTGGCATACGCGGCACCGATTACGTAGTCAAGCTATGTAAACAGGATGACTGCACCCGGACCGCCAGTCGCAATGACACGGACGCAAAGTTGCACGCGGTGGTAATCGACGGGGCGATTACGCTGACTGGCGATGACGAGACCCGGGTCTTGATGGCGACGGGAGAGTATGCAACGTCAACGACGGAGAGCCTGGTGCTAGAGGAGAAAGCGCCGCTACCCGTTGGTCTGCTGGACAGCGGTGAGGCACAGATCTACAATCAAAAGATCCTGCAACAAGAGTCACAGGAAGATCAGTCATCAAGCTCTACCTGGATTTGGGTGATGGGCCTGCTATTGCTGGCCGTGGGACTATAGCCGGGCATGACCCCGGGTAAAATGGCTATCGCCTGGCTGACTTGCCGCCGGCGATAACTTCTGGGCGGAATTACGAGGTTTAAGAGTCGTCGTAATGCGCGGCAAAGGCGCCCGCAATTTCCAGCAAACTTTGAACCGTATATTGACGATTACCCAGCACGATCGGCTGATGCGCCTGCACATAGCCCTCGTGAAAAGGTACCAGCCTGTTATTTTTTATCAGATAAGTGCCATTCGTCGAATCGAGGTCGCGAAGATACACCTCACCATTCGTGATCCTTATTTCAGCGTGTTGTTTGCTAACGGTAGGGTCATTGATGTAAATATGGCCCTCTCTACCGATAATATAACTTCGGCTTTCGATCAGGCTTAAATCCTGTATCGGATCCTTATCCATTTAGGTTGTCCCTCCTACATCCGGGCGCAACAGTCTACCCCAATTTAAGTCAAATTTCCCGCACATATTTAATAAAGGAATACGCGTAAAGATTACTGTGATCTGCTTCAAAGTCTTCCCGATGCTCTTCTTTCCAATCGCTCAAATCAAACTCCGGGAACCAGGTATCGCCGTTGAAAGACTGGTGGATTCGAGTGATATAGAGTTTTGTCGCCCGCTCGATGGTTTGCTGGTACAGGCTTGCGCCCCCGATCAGCATGACCTCGTCATCGTCATGGGCCAGTGACATTGCAGCCTCGATACTGTCGGCGATCTCACAACCCGGGGCATTAAAATCTGCATTTCGTGTAATAACAATATTGCGTCGCCCGGGGAGTGGTTTACCGATTGATTCAAAAGTCTTGCGCCCCATGACAACAGGTTTCCCCATTGTGGTGCGCTTGAAATATGCGAGATCGGCTGGCAGGTGCCAGGGCAAGCTGTTGTTACGGCCGATCAGGTGGTTCTCGTCCATCGCGACGATCAGGGAAAGAATCTTCATGGTGTGCAGGCTCTACTGAGTTTGGCAAAATCGGAAAGTGCAAGATTCTCGGCCCGCAACCCCGGATCGATGCCACAAGCTATAATGGTTTCACGATCCAGTGTCATTTTCAGTGAATTTGAAATGGTTTTCCTGCGCTGGCCAAAAGCCGACTGCACGATTCCTGAGAAAGTCGCGTAGTCGCCAACATCATGTCGCGGGTGGCTGAGGGGTAGCAGGCGAATCAGGGCCGAATTCACTTTCGGGGGTGGCTTGAAGCAGCCTGGCGCAACATCTAGCAGGTGCTGGCAATCACATTGGTACTGCAACATTACTGAAAGACGGCCGTAGTTCGAGTCACCGGGACTGGCAACGATTCGCGACGCAACTTCCTTTTGCACCATAAAATGCATGTCTCGAATGGCATTGGCCGACTCGAGTAGATGAAACATCAGCGGGGTAGATATGTTGTAGGGTAGATTGCCCACCAGGCGCAAACCAGCTTCGTGCGGGATCGTTAACAGGTCGAATTCAAGGATATCCTCGTTAATGATTTCGAGCTTGCCGAAAGCTGACGCCTGTTTCTCTAACAGGGGCACCAGGTCGCGATCGAGTTCGATCGCAATCAGGGTTTTACAACGCTGCAACAATGGGTAAGTGAGCGCGCCGCGCCCGGGACCTATCTCTACTATGGTTTCGCCCGGCTGCGGGTCGATCGCATGCAGAATGGATTCGATGACGTTCTGATCATGCAGAAAATGTTGTCCGAAGCGTTTACGCGCCCGGGGCATGCTGCTGCTTGCAATGTGCTTGTAAAATTGCCGAATCAATTGCGGCAATGAGGCTGTCGGGTTTTGCCTCGGTTGTACCAGCTAGATCGAGCGCGGTCCCGTGGTCAACCGAGGTTCGTATAATCGGCAATCCCAGTGTGGTGTTAACGGCGTTATGGAAGCCAATATGCTTCAGAACCGGTAGACCCTGGTCATGATACATTGCCACGATCGCATCTGCATCGATCAGCATATGAGGAGTAAACAGTGTATCAGCGGGGAAGGGTCCGCTCAGGTTTATCCCTTCCGACTTTAGCCTTTCCAGTGCAGGGATAATAATTTCGATTTCCTCGCGCCCGAGGAACCCGTTTTCTCCGGCATGGGGATTGAGGCCCGCTACCTTGATGTGCGGTTGCTGAATACCGAAGCGATGCTGTAAATCATGATCGAGAATTTCGATAACCTGCCTGATCGCGGCCTCGTCGATTGCATCGGCGACCTGGCGCAACGGCAAATGTGTTGTCACCAGGGCTACTTTCAGGTCTTCGGCAACCAGCAGCATCACCGGTCTCGGTGAACTGCAGATCTCGGCGAGATACTCGGTATGTCCGGAAAAGGGGATTCCGGCGCGGTTAATGATTTCCTTTTGAACCGGCGCCGTTACCATGGCGTCAAATCGATTGTCGAGGCATGCCTTGCTGGCCGTGTCCAGGAGATGCAGCACGTAAGCTACGTTGGCGGTATCAAGTCGTCCTGGTTGGCAGGGTTGCGCCAGGGGTTGATCAATAACCGCGATCGCGTCAGCGGGAAAAGTACCGGTATCATAATCGACAAACTTGATTTTTGATCCCAGTGCGGCAGCCCGCATTTGCATCATTTCGGAATCACCGATAACCACCAGTTGCGCGTCAAAATTCGCGGGGTCAATTTTTGCAATGATATCCGGGCCGATTCCCGCAGGTTCGCCAGAACTGATTATAATCCGCGTCTCATGCATCGGGTTTCTTGGGATAGACGATATAGGCTTCATCCTTTAAGCGACGTTTCCAGAGATCAAATACTTCGCGCTGTTTCTGTTCGAGTAACTGCGTATATATCTTACGACGTTTGTTTTGTGCAGTTTCATCAACCTCGCGGCGGCCGGTAACTTCGATCAGGTGCCAGCCAAATTGACTGCGGGTCGGTTGACTGATTTCACCCTCTTTGAGTTGTTTGGTTACCGCTTCATATTCCCTGACCGTGGCACCCGGGTCCATCCACCCGATATCGCCTCCATTGGCACCCGAGCCGTAATCAACCGAGTAGAGTTTGGCGAGTCTTGCAAAATCTTCCCCGGCCAGGATCCTGTCGCGGAACTCGAGCAGGCGATTACGTGCCTCATCCTCTGAAACCAGTTCATTGGGCTTGATTAAAATGTGTCGACTGCGTGTCTGCTGGGTTATGGTTTGCTCAAGGTTGCGCCGTTCGTTGAGATGAACTATGTGAAATCCGCTGGCGCTTCGAATCGGCCCCGCGTGGCCGCCGGGCTCCATCGCCAGCACCTGGATTGTAAACAGGCTTGGAATTTCGGCCTTCCTACGCCAGCCCAGGTCGCCCCCTTGCAGGGCAGTGTCCCCGGAAGAGTAAGTATTAGCGAGATGATCGAACCGGGCTCCACGATCGAGTTCCGACAGGATATCCTGGGCGATTTTCTGCGCATCGATAACTTCCTCCGGGGAGGCCGCATCAGGCAACGCGATAAGAATATGGGATATTCGATACTCGTAACTAGCACCTTCTTCCCCGCTCAGTTTCATGAAATCGTCGACTTCGGCATCACTGATCGTTGCATTGCGCTGGCTGTATTGGCGTCTCAATGTCGACAGGGTCAGTTCTCGGCGAACGGTTTCGCGATACTTGTCATAATCCAGTCCATCCGCGATAACCGCGTCCCGAAAGTCGGACAGGCTCATATTGTTCTGGCGTGCTACGCGTTGCATTGCCTGGTTGAGCTGGCCGTCGGTGATCTTGATCCCGCGACGACTGGCTTCCTGTAACAACAGCGAGTCGTTGATCAGGGCTTCGAGAACCTGTCGCTCCAGCACGTCGGACCTGGGGAGGCTTCGATTGGCTCGCTCGAAGTCGTCTTTTACCAGGTCGATCCGGTCCCTCAGCTCACGCTCGGTAATAACGCTTTCATCGACGATGGCGACAATCGAATCCAGGGATACCTGTGCTGCTGTGGCGGTTTGCATAAGCAACAAGATGCCGATGGCCAGTATCATGCGAAAAATGTTCATTTCTTACCTACCTTCATCAGAAGCCCGGGCGATAACCGGGAATCGCTTCAGTTAGCTGCAGGTCAATATCCCGGCCCACCTGGCTCAAACCTTTGAGCGTGAGCTCGAAGTAAATACTGTTATCCGGTTCTGCAAAATCCTCGTCTACATCCGCGGTCTGGCCGGCGAGTATTTTAAGGCCCCAGCAGCAGGATTCATAGTTTATCCCTAACAATTTCTCTACCGGCCGGTCAAATAGCATTGATTGATGATATTTAGCCACCAGGGTCCAGCGTTCATTAACTGGATAGACTATCGAGACCAGGGATTGTTCGAGTTCTTCGTTATCAAAGTAGTAACCAAAATTTGCGACCAGCCCATCGTGACTATAGTTAATCGACAAGTCTCTCTCGGTAAGCTCGCTCTGGTCCTGGTCATAAACCGTACGCGCCGAAACTTTAATCCTGGGATTGGGCCAGATATCCAGTTCACCGATCGCATCGGACTTGGTATCCTCGTCGCGACTGCCATCAAGACTGACGCGGCGATCCTCGGAGTAGAAAATCTGCCCGATGCGCGCATGCAACAGTTCGACGCCGCTGTCAGTGTCGTAAATATGGCTCGCCAGACCAAAGGTTACCTGGGTGGTGTCCCCGATTCGATCCGCGCCAGTGAAGCGGTTGTTTTTAAAAAGGTTGCTATAGGTGCTGCTGCTTAAAGAAGTATCGAAATCAGGAATATCGTTCTGGTCTTCGAAAGGGGTATGGACAACATAGAACCTCGGTTCGAGCGTTTGCAGCCACTGGTTCGAAGAGCCTGCAAGCCGCTCAAAAACCAGACCCGTGTCAATGCTCAAGGTCGGTATGGCACGGTATATCGCGTCATCACCAGGATTATCGTCGAGTTGATAATCGGTGAACGCGAGCTGTAACTCGGGCTTAAAGAAATACCAGCTTTGTGAGGAGTCCCAGATAAGTGAAGTGACGATATGGCTACGGGTACCGATAACGTTTTCATCTCGATCGAAGCGCGTGATTTCGATATCGATGGGCGTTTGCAGGTCCTCGATCCAAAGTTCAGGTTGCGCGCTAAGGGTGAGGCTCGGCAAGCGACGATAAGGGCGACTCACGATCGCGGTAGTTTCGTCGATCGTCTGGTAATCCTGCCACAGTAATTTGGTGTTCCAGACCTCGCCGGCGCGCGCGAAGCTAACGTGGCGTTCCAGGTGCAGGACGTCTTTGTACTCGGGCGCGATACTCGCGAAATCATCGAAAAAGTCTTTATCTGAAACCTCGGCCAGCAGTAACTCTGCGTTGACGTCATAACCAAATTTCGATTGATGTTGCCATTTTTGGAACCAGCGTGACCTGTCGAGTTCTTCATCATCGAGATAGGACAAATCCAGCTCCCCCCAATTGGATTCAAACAGGTAACGGTTTTCCGTATTGAGCTGCAACCCGAGTTTTCCCCACGAGGCAGGGGTAATGGTCATGTCGTAATTCGGCGCGATATTCCAGTAAATGGGAACGACAAGGTTGGTACCATTGGTTTCGTCGTAGCCGATTGTTGGAGCGAGAATGCCCGACATACGGCGATCGTCAATTGGGAACTGGAAGTATGGCAAATACAGAAAGGGAACCTCTTGAAAATAGATCAAGGTGTGTGTCGCACTGCCGCGACCGCTTTCGTCGTCGATCTCCAATTCAGTCGCGCGCAGGTGCCAGTCGCGGTCATTTGGGTCACAGGAAGTGTAGGTAAGTTTGGTGAATCGGCTGCGATAGCGGTCTAGCTTCTCTATTTTGTGAGCTTCTCCGCGCGCGTGGCGACCCGTTAACTCGAATTCCGGCTGGGCAAACGTAGCGCGATCATTCTGATTATCGATTTGAACACTTGAGCTTCGCAGGCGATAGTTTGGGTCTGCAAATTCCACTTCTCCAGTGGCGCTGATTTGCTCGGTTGCCTTGTTGAACAGCATTTCATTTGCGCTTATTTTCTGTTGTGCGCGGGTGATGCTGACATCGCCCGTGAGCCGGATCAAATCGCTGTCTTCGCCGACGACACTTTGCGCCTCAATCAGGGTTTCATCGGATGATGTGGTTTCGGCAGGTAGATAACTGAACGACGGAATATGACAAAGATCCCAGTCTTCTGCCGATAAGCCGGGCCGGGTGAAAAGCGCGGGTAGCAAACCTGCGATAAGTAGGTAATGTGGGCGCAGCAAGTTGAACCAGAAAATAATTACATTCTGTCACATTATCCGGTCCCGGTTAATCCCAGCTTAACAAATTTGCGGGAATCGACTGACAGGTCTCACCGAGGTGGCTATCTTCTAAAGAAGATAATTTTGGTTTTACGAGCCTGCGGCCTTGAAGATCTCGGTATCGGGATGAAACGCGAACCAGGCGAACCAGAAGCCCTGGATACTTGCGATCGCCTGGCCATCGGCATTGGTGACAGTGATACTGCGATTTGCCGTATCCCAGTCGAAGTTGAAGCGCTTGCCATTGACGGTATCGCTGAACTGGGATTTACCCTGCTTGTCGAGTTCAACGAATGGATAGGCCTTGTAGACCCCGTCGACACCGAGTCCAACCACGATTTCCTTGGGATGGTAGTAATCCGGTGCCTCGTTGTTGACTGCAAAGTAAGTGTACCTGGACTCCTCGTAGCCGGCGTAGGGATCGCGCTGATAATCACGGGAGAATCCGGTGTCGTCGGACAGCACCATCGTCTCCGGATGCTGTTCGAGCCAGTCTCGCCAGGTCGTGTGGCTGATGGGTATGGCGGTGAGCGATTTGCCAACCCGTTTACCCGATACGGATTTTCCCAGTATCTGGGACCACAGCGATTCGGTATCGCGGTCGTATAACAGGACGTCACTGTTGTAGAGTAATCCTGAAACCCCGAAATCGGTTGGTTGGCCGTCGATGGTTGCATCGAACGCAACCGCGGTTCCACATAGCGGACAGTAAGTGATCGCGAATCGTTGACCATCAATTTCATCGTTGACAATTTCGTGCCAGTTCAGAATGGCGATCGGGTAAGCACGTGACTGGTTTTTCAGGGTAATTCCGACAACCCGGTCGGTGGGTTCAAGGTATTCCGCATCCAGCGCCGCGATCAGCTTCGGATCGGATAATGCAGGGATGCCATCGCGTGGCGGTCCACCGTGCAAGATCTCGTCTCGTGGCAACGTGGCATTTGACAAATCAAAACCGTTCGAGGGACCGGCGGAAATGGCAAACTTATACACCACGACTCCCAGTAATATTCCGACGAGTGCCAGTATCCTGGTCTTCTTTGACGGCATTAAGCGCATGTCAGTCTCCTGGTCTTGGCCGATAGATATTCGAGTCGGAATTACGCGAATAATTCAGTTATTTTACCCGTCATGGTCGAAATTGCAGTATCTTGACTAGCCCGGGCATTCTAAATTAGGCTGCGATTGGTATATAACCTTAATAAAACCTGAGGAGCAACCATGAAATCGAGAGCCGCGGTCGCGTGGGAACCGAAAAAACCACTTGAATTAGAAGAAGTTGAAGTCGAAGGCCCGCGCGAGGGCGAAGTCCTGCTCAAGGTGCACGCGAGCGGTGTCTGTCATACTGACGCGTTCACACTCTCGGGTGAGGATCCGGAAGGCGCATTTCCGGCAATTCTGGGCCATGAGGGTGGCTGCGAGGTCATGGAGTGCGGTCCCGGAGTTAAGAATTTGAAAGCAGGCGATCATGTTATCCCGCTTTACATTCCCGAATGCGGTGAGCCGGGTTGCACCTACTGCAGCTCGGATAAAACCAACCTGTGCCAGTCGATTGCCGGCACCGTATGGACCGGTTTCATGCCAGACGGTACCCGCCGTTTTTCACAAAATGGCAAAGACCTTTACCACTACATGGGGTGTTCAACTTTTTCCGAGTATACCGTGGTGCCCGAAATAGCACTCGCCAGGATCAACAAGGCAGCACCGCTCGACAAGGCCTGCCTGCTGGGTTGTGGCGTCACGACCGGCATCGGTGCGGTACTGAATACGGCAAAGGTGCAACCCGGCTCGTCGGTAGCGGTGTTTGGTCTCGGTACGGTCGGCCTGTCGGCGGTACAGGGTGCAATGATGGCAAAGGCCGAGCGCATCATTGCGGTTGATATCAATCCTGAAAAATGGGAAATGGCAAAGTCGCTCGGCGCTACTGATTTTATCAATCCAAAAGAGGTGGATGGTTCTTTACCCGAGTACATCCAGGAAATAACCGGTGGCGGCGTCGATTATTCCTTCGAGTGTATCGGTAACGTCAACGTCATGCGCGATGCGCTCGAATGCACGCATATGGGCTGGGGGACTTCAACCATTATTGGCGTTGCCGGTGCCGGCGAAGAAATCAGGACGCGGCCCTTTAACCTGGTTGTCGGACGGCGCTGGATTGGAACTGCATTCGGCGGTGTCAAGGGACGCACCGAGTTGCCGGGTATGGTCGATCAGTACATGGACGGCACCATCGAGCTCGACAGCCTGGTGACCCATACCATGCCATTGGAGGAAATCAATACCGCTTTCGATCTGATGCATGAAGGTAAAAGCATTAAATCCGTAATCCTGTTTTGATGCTCGCTCGACATGAAAGAAATTGAAAGTATTAAGGAGAGCGGCGGTTACCTGAACCGCTATACCCACTCATCGAGCAGCTGCCAGTGCGAGATGATATTCTCGGTTTACCTGCCGCCGAAATCGCGGGACGAAAAAGTACCGGCGCTTTACTGGCTTTCGGGACTAACCTGCACCGATGACAATGCACGCACCAAGGGAGGATTCCAGCGTTTTGCCGCACAACACGGCATTGCTATCGTGTTCCCCGACACCAGTCCGCGCGGCGATGATGTTGCCGACGAACCCGAACGCTACGATCTTGGGCAGGGCGCCGGTTTTTATGTCAACGCAACGCAAGGCCCCTGGTCGCCGCACTACCAGATGTATGCTTATGTGACGCATGAATTACCGGCCCTGATCGAAGCCAATTTGCCATTGATACCCGGTGTCAAGTCAGTCACCGGGCATTCCATGGGTGGACACGGTGCCCTGATATGCGCACTAAAAAACCCGGCCGAGTTTCGCTCGGTGTCAGCCTTTGCACCGATCGCAAATCCGGTTTACTGCGGCTGGGGAAAGGGTTGTTTCGGGGCTTACCTGGGCGACGATACCTCGGCCTGGGAAAATTACGACGCAACCTGCCTGGTGCAAAGTGGAGCGCGGGTTAGCGATATCCTGATTGACCAGGGGGATGCCGATGAATTCCTGCACGAGGGGCAGCTGTTACCCGATAATTTCCAGGCAGCTTGCGACGCCGTGGGACAGCCGGTAAATATACGTATGCAGCCCGGCTATGATCACAGCTATCACTTTATCGCCAGCTTCATCGAAGAACATTTCGACTACCACGCAAAGTTCCTGAAGTAACCATCGTCCCGTATACTGGGCGCTCGTTTCACGCGCAATTGTTTGGACTGGATTCGGACTTTCGCCGTAATGACGCAGATACCTGTCATCCCGCGGCTCGACCCGATGCGTCGGTCCGGTGGGATCCAGGTCATCAACTGCCTCGACGCGTAATTGCGATGCCGAGCATAATCAACGACAGTGAAATCACGGTTTGTAGATTGATTGTGTCGGCAAAATACAGCCCACTCCAGATAACGCCAAACAGGGGCACCAGGTAGCCTACCAATGACATGAAGACGGCACCGTTGGCACGAATGATGAAAAAGCGCACCGTGAATGCGAGTGCAGTCGCGATGACGCCCAGGTAGACCAGTGCGATAACAGATGAACTGGCGACTTCAGCGGGTAATGGATCTTCTAGCAGAAATGCCAGCGGTACCAGGTAAAGGCTGGCACCGGTCATGGTTACGGCCGAGGTTGAAATCATCGGTAGATGCGTCAGGCGTCGAGCAATTACCGCCGAAGTCGCGTAACTGCAGCCTGCTGTCATGACTGCGATCTGTCCCCACAGGTTTCCCGCGCCCGATTCGATCAGGTCCCAGAACACCAGTACCAGAACCCCGACGAAACCTACGGCAACACCCATCACGCGGGATATATTGATGCGTTCGTCCTGGCTGGTGAAATGCGACAGTAGCAGGGACACAAAAGTGCCCATCGCTACCAGGATGGCGGACTCGGCACTGCTGATAAATTGCTGCCCCCAGCTGATCAAAAAGAATGGCACCGCGCTGTTGAGGAATCCAACCACAAAAATAAGACGCCAGATGTGCAATCCACGCGGAAACTGCTGGCCGATTACAGCTGCGATAACCAGTAACACGAGGGCGCCCAGCGAAACGCGCCAGGCCGCAATGCTGACCGGCTCAAAATCATTCAGCGCAATCGACACGAACAGGAATGCACCACCCCAGATTGCCCCGACGAACAGGAGTTTCGAGACATCGAAAGGTGTAGGGCGACGTATGGTTGTCAGCACGAACCGGATCTGGAGGTGAAAAATAGCTGGCGAGTGTAACCGAGCCATTCTCCCGGGGACAGTGGTGATGCTGTTTAATCCAACCGAGTCGAATGCATGTCAGCACTACCGGCTCGATTCAACGGCATCGCGATTCCGTTTGCATCGATTGATGCGATCGCAAGAGACCACCGGCAGATGAACCTGGTACTCAAAATTCACTCCGAGATACAGTAAACTGTCGTAATGACAGATTTTGATGCCAGCAAAGTAGCGGAAATCCACCAGCACCTGCATAGTCATCTGCCTTCCGAATCGGCGCTGCGCGTCAAGGCGCTGGAGACGCTGCTGGTGGACAAGGGCCTGGTCAATCCGCAAACCATCGACGCCTGGGTCGAAGCCTATACCGAGGAAATCGGTCCCAGGCGCGGCGCCCGGGTTGTGGCAAAAGCCTGGTGCGACCCGGAATACAAGGCCCGGCTGCTGCGCGATGCGCCCGCCGCGATCGATGAGCTTGGATTTCTCGGTAAAGCGACCGCGCATTTGAAAGTGGTTGAAAATACCGATGAGGTTCACAACCTGGTGGTGTGCACGCTGTGCTCCTGTTATCCATTCTCGATACTGGGCATCGCGCCCCCGTGGTACAAGGTGGCGGCTTATCGCTCCCGGGCGGTGCGGGATCCGCGCGGAGTGCTGCTAGAGTTTGGTGTCGATATCGACGTCGATGTCGAGATTCACGTCTGGGACAGCACCGCGGAGCTGCGCTACCTGGTATTACCGCAGCGCCCCCCGGGTACCGAGGATATGAGCGAGGATGAACTGGCTGCGCTGGTATCGCGCAATTCGATGATTGGCACTGACCGGGAATTGGGTGTAAAGATCGAGGGTGGCAGCTAATGGATGGCATTCATGATCTGGGCGGTAAGCAGGGCTATGGCCCAATCGATGTCGATGATGATGAAAGACCTTTTCACGAAGACTGGGAAGGTCGAGAGTGGGGAATTGCACAATGTGCGCGAACCCCGGGTATTACCATTGACTGGTGGCGGCATTGCCGTGAACTGATTATGCCCGACGACTACCTCGGCCGGCCGTATTTCGATTCCTGGGCGCAGACCGATTTCTCGACTTATATCGAGGCGGGATGGATTTCGCTGGAGGAAATAAATGCTGGCAAATCAATCACCAAAGAATCTGATTACAGCGAGCCGGCAGCGGCGATGACGCTACAGCAGGTACTGCAGGAAGATCATGCCCATGCCGTTCGCTTCGATGACGAAATCGAAACTCCGCCTTTGTTTGCCGTCGGGCAGCAGGTGATGACTTCCCGCCATGGAAACAGCGGTCACACCCGCTTGCCACAGTATGCGAGGGACCGGCGGGGAACGGTGCACGCTTACCACGGTGCGCACGTGTTTCCGGACCTGTCAGCGCAAGGCGAGGAAATTCACCAGCACTGCTATAGCGTCATGTTCGAGGCGTCGGAGCTCTGGCCGGAAGCGAAGTGGAGCCAGGATAAAGTCTTCCTCGATCTCTGGGAAAATTATCTGGTCGAGGCCTGACGATGGGTGATTCGAAATCGACATTACTGAAACCTCTCGCCAGCGTCGACGGGCAACCGGCGTTCGATGAACCGTGGCAGGCTGAAGCCCTGGCGATTGCCGATACCCTGGTGCAATACGGGATGTTCAGTGCAAGCGCCTGGTCTGACGCCCTTGGGGCGGCTTTAACGCAGGCTCAATCCGGCGCCGCTACCGATGACCAGTCAACCTACTATCAGTGTGTTTTGATCGCGCTCGAGCGGCTGGTGGCAGAGCATAGTGAAATCGATCAGCAGGCAATGTCGGGTAAACGCGAAGACTGGGAACAGGCCTACCTGTCGACCCCTCACGGGCAACCGGTAAAACTCAAAACTGACCCACGGGCCTAACTCGAAATAACGCGTATTAACGAATCCTCGAAATGTTCCAGCGTCAGGTAGAGGCCGATCCCGGCCACCATGGCGCCTGCCAGGCGCGGCTGCAGTGCTCGTGGGTGCGAGACCTTCCATAGCATCATGCAAAACAGGCCCGTGGCAACCGCAACTGCAAGCTGGGTGAGACCGAGACCCAGCAGGTAGCCCGTTAACACCTGGAGGCCAAATCCCGCTTCCTGGGTCGCAAGTGATTCCCCGAAAGCAGCGCCGTGAAATAGCCCGAAACCGGCAAAGGCGATCAGAACCGTCGATAGACCAAATCGATGTCCGCTCAGCAACATTGAGCCGAGCACCAGCAGCGATAATGCTATCATCAATTCCGTCGCCGGCACCGGGGCCCATAGCGCGGTCACCACGCAACCGACGAGCATGGTAAGGATGTAGGCCAGCGGGGCGAGCAATCGTCGGCCTGTAAGTATCGCTGCGATCCCGACCAGCATGACAAAGAATAAATGGTCAAATCCGAGTAGGGGATGTCCGACACCGGACAGAAATCCATCTGTGAAGGATTCCATCGGCATGCCGGCAAGCGGGTGGTGGGCCAGCGCTTGTGTGGCAAGCAGCAACAGGCTCCCCGTGACGATCATTTTTTGCATTGAAGTTCCTCCCCGGCTCAATTATTGCAAATTTTAGGCCGTTTATTGTTGGGTGCGCAGCGGCGAGTGCTGAACCAACAGCACCGTCAGCAACGGAGCAATGACGCCGATCGATGCCACGACGATCAGGAGCCACCCGAGTTCGCTATAGTCGGCCGTGGTCTGAATCGCATCAGTCACGCGGTCGCGAACCTCGCGCGTGATGGTATAAATTTCGTTCATGTACCGGGTTCCAAGGCTTGCCGCCGAAAGCGCCAGGTTGGTGAATGATGCCATGACCGCGAAAAATGTGGCTTTCAGGTGTGCGGGTGCGTTCTTGGCAATCCAGGCCAGCATCGGGATCATGGCTATCTGGCCGAGCGGTGATTCGATTGCAGTATCGATAATGGCGATAAAGCGAGCATCGACCACACCTCCGGTTCGTGCAGCGGTCCATTCGTGTACGCCATAGTAAAGTCCGATATTCGGAAGCGACAGGATGCCCGCGGCGATGGTCAGCAGGACGACAACATAGGCGATCGAACGCTTTGCCATCATTGGGCGCAACACTACCATTCCGACCAGCGTGAGCATGGACGCGATCAGCGACAGTACCGAGAAAAATTGCTGGTCAAAATCGAGTACATCGATTTCAAACCATCCGGCTCCTGGGCCGGGAAGAGGGACCGCGCGAAATACGAAAATAATCACCGCGGTGCCGATCAGCATGTTGCGCTGCTCGGGTTTGAGTTCAAGCAGCAATCGATACATCAGGAACAGGACGATTGTCATCGAACCGATGAATATTATCTCCTGTGCGAACGGGATTTCGCTGACGCCCATGCTGACTGTGAACACGGCAAAAACCAGGCTGCCGCCGAGAATCCACCAGTTGGGCCGGGTCTCACCGGCAGGGGCGAACAGTAATTTATCGATGCTGGTATGGTCGTGGCCTTGTGCTTCCAACTGTCGTGCGCGCTGGCGCAACAGTATCCTGCCGAGGATAACACCCATAATCGATATGATGGGAATGATCAAAGCCAGTAGGTAGATATCCGCGTAGATCTCGACCTTCATTTCTTCTGACATGTTCTCCACGCCCTCGAACATCGTGATGTTCAATGCGGCGACCGCAATCAGACCGCCGATGATCGCGACCCGGCCGAGGGTCTGCATCGTGGTGTGCATGGTCTTGATATCGCTTTCCGGGTAAGCGTTACCGTCTTCGTCTATCGTCGGCACGGCTTCCACCGTCATCGCGTCCGCGACCACGTCCTGCACCACGTAACCGGTCGGCGCCAGGATGGTTGCAATGACGAACCAGGCTTCGACTTTGATGAACTCGGCCATCGTCGCCGTATGCGCGATGATGCCATACATGATTAAAATACTGAGCGCAATCAGGCTGGCGCCGATGTAAACCAGCAAGGCCTTGCGTCGCCAGATCAGGTCAACCAGGTGACCGATTGGCATTTTTAAAGTCCATGGAATACCCGCCCAGAACGCCAGTCCGGCGAGAAAGGCCGCGGACAGGTCGAGATACTCCTTGATGAAAAATGTCCCGACGATCGAGGTCAGGCCCGAAACGCCAGCCGCCAGGTATACCATCAATGGGGGCAGGTAAGACCAGCGGAACTGCCGCCCAAGATCAAGAAAGGTGTTGTCGAACCAGCGCCAAACCGGATTATCGGTCATAAATTCCACGCGTTGAATGAAGCCGAAACCTATTATCACATGCTAAAAATCCGACGCAAATCAACTAAACAGGCTGAAACCGGCTTAAAGTTAAGCAAAATAGGGTACAGGTTGAATCAATGTCAGGTCCCTTCATTCACGATATCGACCCGATATTTGCCGAGGTTGGAGGATTTTACCTCTGGTGGTACGGCGCCAGTTACAGTCTTGGATTCCTGGTCGGTTTTATCTGGCTGCGCGCCAATCGAACAGTCCTCGCGTTTGACATGGATGATGTCTTCAGGCTGATCATATATATTGCCTTCGGCGTGCTGCTTGGCGGCCGTGCGGTCGAAGTCATTTTTTACGAATGGGCTTATTACGGTTCGCATCTTGCGCACATACCCGCAATCTGGCTGGGCGGGATGTCGACCCACGGTATCCTGCTCGGCGCAACCATCGCCGTGATTTTATTCTGCAAACTGCATCGTCGAAATTTTCTCGAGGTTGCCGATGTGCTGGCGATTGCGGCGGCATTCATCATGGCGTTTGGTCGCATCGGAAACTTCATCGATGGACAAATCGTAGGCAGCCTCACCGACATGCCATGGGGAGTCAAGTTTCCCGATCTAAACGGCTTTCGACATCCGGTGGTACTCTATGACGGGCTAAAAAACCTGCTGCTGGTGCCCTTGTTGCTGCTCATCAAAAAAACGAATCCTCCGCGCGGGGTATTGGTCGGTCACTTTATTTTATGGTATGGCTTTCTGCGTATTTTTATCGATTTCTTTCGCGAGTATCGCTCCAGTTTGTACGGTCTTCCGCCGGGACAGGAATTCAATATCCTGATGACCATAATAGGAATCGGACTGTTAGTCTGGTGTTACCGCCGGGAAAAAGAGCCGTCACAAGCGAACGCACCTCATGTCGATCGGCGGGCGCCGGGTGCTGAATCCATGAGTGGGCTTTTGATAAAAAAGCTGATGTTCGTCGTACTGTTAATACTGCCGACCATAATTCCAAGCGACTGGACCCAGGATGTACCGGCACGATACGGCGATCGTCACCCTGGAATGGCCCATTCGAAGATCTATCCGGAAATACCCGCAGGTTCGACAGACTAGCGGCAGGATCTGGTCTGAGGTTGGCGAGCTGTCTACCGCAAATCCAGGCGTTGTCAGATCGAACAGGGCAGGCGCATCTGCGGACATTGAATCGGGCGCTGCGCCTGCTTCCACCACAGCGGGTTGCTGGCCTGGGCGATGATTTCGTTATGATCGCGGTATTCCTGCTGCTGGATAAAACCCCAGGCCTTGGCTTTGGGCGCGTGGATAAACAGGCTCCAGCACTCGGAATTCTCGGGGATATTGACGCGATGAAAAACTTCACCCGAGATTAAATTGAAACATCCAGCATGCAGCCAGCGGCTCTGCAAGGCATTGCCTGCTTTCGCGTCGAGCATGCGTGTCTCCTCGTAGCCACCACTCAGGACAAGTGAGATCGCGCGTTTCCAGGGGTGATTATGTAGCCCCCGGCCTGGATCACTGGCAACGAAGCGATGCAGATATACCTGGTATCCCAGCGGCAGTCGCAGCAAGTGGTAGCGCTCGAGGTAGGGTTGGTCGTCGGGTCCGTTTATGACGCGGCAACGACAATAGGCCGACAGTCGATACAGTAAAAATTTTAACCAGGGCATTTCGTTTTCCTTTTTCCGATCGTGGTATTATCCAGAAGCATGTGGCTCATAAGGTGAGCCAGCAAGAAAAAGGGTATTATCTATGGACCGAACCGAACGTTTTCACCTGATTGACCAGATGTTGTGCAACCAGCGCGTGGTCACTCGCAGCCAGTTTCTCGATGCGCTCGAGGTATCGCCCGCAACTTTCAAACGTGACCTCGAGTACCTGCGCGACCGGCTTGCGGCACCCATCGTCTGGGATCGCGAGCGACGCGGCTATTGCTATGAACAGGGTGACGGAGATGCCCAGTTTCAACTGCCCGGTTTATGGTTCAATACCAGCGAGATCCAGGCATTGCTGACCATGGATGCATTGCTCGAAAACCTGCAGCCCGGGGTGTTGTCAAATCACATCGAGCCCTTGCGCTCACGTATTCGCATGCTGCTCGATGACGGTGATCACAGTGTCGACGAAATCTCGCACCGTATCCGCATTATCCCGCTGGCCGCGAAAGCGTATCGCAGCGAGAATTTCCAGGTTCTGTGCCAGGCGTTGCTGTCGAGAAAATGCGTCGATATGACCTACTATAGCCGGCCTGCTGACAGCAGCAGCGAGCGACGTGTGTCACCGCAACGACTGATCTACTATCGTGACAACTGGTATCTCGATGCCTGGTGTCATTTACGGAGCGGTTTACGCAGTTTTTCGATCGATGCCATCCAGGTGCTGCAGATTACCGGCGAGCCGTCAATCGAGGTCGACGAGACTGAGCTCAACCGCGAACTGGAGAGTGGTTACGGCATTTTCTCCGGTGCCAGAACCCGCGAGGCAGTGCTGCGCTTCAGCCCGCAGTTGGCGCGCTGGGTCTCACGTGAAACCTGGCACCCGGACCAGCAGAGCGAATTCGATGGTGAAGGGTATTATATTTTGCGCCTGCCCTATAGCCAGGATACCGAACTGGTGATGGATATTTTAAAACACGGGGCCGAGGTCGAGGTGCTGGCACCGCCCGAATTGAAGGCGCGGGTAAAACAGCGCATCGTTGCGATGCAGGCGCTCTACGCCGAAGCCTGAGACGGCTACCAGAGCGAGAGTTCGATATTGTCGAGCAGACGCGTTTGACCCAGAGCCGCGGTCACGAGGATTACCAGGTCCCGATCCTCCGGCGTTGCCGGTAGCAGGGTTTCGGCGTTACAGATGGTAAAGTAATCGATTTTGAAACCGGCCTTGTCGAGAATGGAAATCGCCGTCTCCTGCAGTTTTACGAAATCGCGTTCACCCGCGTCGATCTGCTGCGCGGTCTGCTGCAGGGTCTTGAAAATCAGCGCGGCTTTTTCAATTTGCGCCTCGTCCAGGTACTGGTTGCGCGAGCTGGTCGCAAGCCCCGAGGCCTCGCGCGTGGTTTCCTGACCGATAATCTGCACGTCAATGTTGAAATCATCGACCATCTTGCTGATAACGCGGTATTGCTGGAAATCTTTCTTGCCGAACACCGACACATCGGGCTTGACAATGTTGAACAGCTTCAGCACCACGGTCGCAACCCCGGTAAAATGCCCCGGCCGGTGCGCACCCTCGTAGTGATCGGTCAGGTCGGTAACCTGGACCTGGCTGATCTTGTCGAGCCCGTCGGGGTAGAGTTCCGACGCGGTTGGCAGGTAAACCAGGTCGCAACCGATCGCCTTGAGCAATTCAAGGTCCTGGTCGAGGCTTCGCGGATAGTGGTCCCAGTCCTCGTTTGGTCCGAATTGCATCGGGTTGACGAAAATGCTGCAGATGCTGCGATCGCAGAGTGACTGGCCTTTTTCGATCAGGGACATGTGCCCGGCATGCAGGTTGCCCATGGTCGGAATGAAAGCGATCGACTGGTCGTGATCTTTCCAGTGCTGTACATATTGCTGCAATTCGGTGACGCTGGTGGCCTGGTACATGCGCGTATCTCAGGTGAAGCTGTGGGACTCGTCCGGGAACTTGCCGTTTTTGACCTCGCCGACATAACACGCGATCGCCTCCTGGATGCTGGACTGATCCTGCATGAAATTCTTGGAGAAGCGGGGCTTTTTACCCGCGGTTACGTTGAGCACATCCTGCAGTACCAGGATTTGTCCATCGACATCGGTGCCAGCGCCGATCCCGATCACCGGGATTTCGAGCGTAGCAGTAATTTCGGCTGCAAGGGTGGCAGGAACGCATTCGAGCAGCAGGATATCGGCACCTGCGCCCTGCAGATCGACCGCGGTGGCAAGCATTTGTGCCGCCGCACCCTCGGCCTTGCCCTGCACGCGATAACCACCCATCTTGTGCACCATTTGCGGCTGCAGCCCGAGGTGTGCACAGGTGGCGATCCCGAAGTGGGCCAGGTTTTCGACGATCGGGAGTTGCGATTCCCAGCCCTCGAGCTTGACCACCTGGGCCTCGGTTTGCTTGATCAATTCGCTGGCGTGATCGAGCGCCTGTTGCGGCGAGTTGAGCGAGCCGAACGGCATGTCGAGCATCAGCATCGCGTTCTGTAACCCGGCGGCGACCGCCTTGCCGTGATACTTGATATCATCCAGCGTTACCGGAATGGTCGTCTCGTGGCCCTGGATCACCATCCCCAGTGAATCCCCCACCAGCACGACCTCGACTCCACATTCCTCGAGCAGGCGCGCAAAACTGTAGTCATAAGCGGTCAGGCAGGCAAACTTCTCACCTTGTTGTTTGAGCTGTTTCAGGTGCGGTATCGTGATCCTGTCTTCGAGTGGTTTAGGGGTATACATGATGCCCGGGCTCGCTAGAGGGCGAATGATGACTGATTGAAATAGTGACGTCCAGAATGGATATTACTAATTTTTTCGAGTATTGCCGCGTAGTCATCGGGATTATTGATCAGATCTGTAGACTCGGTATTAACGGTGAGTAGTGCACTGTCATCGTAGTCATAAAAAAAGCGGGTGTAGGATTCTGACAGGCGCATCAGATAGTCATCGCGAATCTGCTGTTCGTAATCGATTCCGCGTCGCGCGATGCGTTGGCGCAGCGTCTCCACGGGTGCCTGCAGGTAAATCACCAGGTCGGGCTTTGGTGCATCAAGCGTCAGGTGCGTATAGATTTTCTGGTAAAGCGCAAGCTCGTCGCTACTGAGCGTCATCTGCGCAAACAGTCTGTCCTTGTCGACCATGAAATCGGCAATGTAGGATCCATGAAACATGTCGGCCTGGCGGAAATCCTGTACCTGTTGTGCGCGCTGTAACAGGAAATGTAGCTGTGCCGATAACGCATATTGACGGGGATTGTGATAAAAGTTGGCGAGGAACGGGTTCTCCTCGGGTTTCTCCAGCAGTAACTCGCTTTCAAATTCATCGGCCAGCTTGCTGGCAAGACTGGTCTTGCCAACCCCGATCGGGCCCTCGACCACAATGTAGCGAAACCGTTCAGTCACGCGAATTTACCAGCTTTTCGAGCGAGATTGCAGGGGCATTATCGATAAGATAACTCAAACTACCGTATCCCGGAATAAATCGGTCGCCATCGATCTCAAACATCGGTTCGAGGACGAATAATCGCTGCGCAAACTGTGGATGCGGAATAACCAGGTGACTGTCGTCGATACTGCGATCGCCGAACAGGATTATATCCAGGTCGAGGGTGCGCGGCGCCCAGCGTTCTTCCTGCTCGCGGCGGCGATAATAGGCGTATTCAATGGCCTGCATTTCGAGCAGTAATTCGATCGGCTCGAGGCTGGTATCGAGCAGCACAACGGCGTTGATATAGTCATCCTGCGGAATATCGCCGATCGCTTCGCTGCGATACAGCGACGAACTCGCGCGCAGACTGCAATGGCTGATATTACCCAGCGCGATCATGGCCTGCTCAACGATGGTCGATGAATCGCCGATGTTGCTCCCCAACCCAATGAAAACTTCTTCAGCCGGCATTGCGTCTTTGCCGTCTTCGTGGTTGCTGTGTTTTTTTTCGTGACGGCTCGGCGACAACCTCGTGTTTGCTTTGGAAATCAGTCCACCAGTGACTGAGCCGATGCGGGAACAATCCGACCATCGCCTGTATGCACATGAAATCATAGGCCGCACGAAACACCGGATAGGCCAGCAGGCGCATTGGTTGTTTGCCCTGGGTGCGATGAAAACGCGGCTGCGAAGTCCAGATATCGCGCGCCATCTGGCTAAAGCGTCGCGGTATCGAAACGTGGCGCACCTGGCGTTTCATAACGGTTTCGCCGACCTGGGCCAGTGCGCCTATCATTTTCTGTCGGTCCGGCTGCATCCGGATTGCCTGTTGCTGTACTACCGGCCATAGCAGGATCGCGAAAATAAAACCGGGTGATACCGATTGACCGGTGTTAACACGGTTATCGGTATTAACCAGCGCCTGGTCGATAAAGTCGAGCATCGATTCGCTGGGTTCTTCCTGCAACCACTCGTCCAGGGCGGGCACCAGGTATTTTAGCAGTCGGTACTCGCGCAGCAGCTCAAACACACGCACAGCCTTACCCGAGTGAAACAGCTTGATCACTTCATCGAACATCCGTGCCGGTGGAATGACCGCGAGCAGGTGGCCGTATTCGTAAATTTCACTCGCAGCTGATTCTTCAATCGAAAAATCGAGCTTGGCCGCAAATCTCACCGCGCGCAGCATGCGCACCGGATCTTCCTGGTAACGCGTTGCCGCGTCACCGATCAGGCGCAATTGCCGGTCTTCGATATCCTGTAATCCACCGACGTAATCGAGCACCGAGTAATCATGGATATCGTAGTAGAGGGCATTGACGGTAAAGTCCCGACGCAGCGCATCTTCCTCGATATCGCCGAAGGTATTATCACGTAAAATGCGCCCGTGACGATCGAGTTCAGTTTTGGGTGAATCCTCGTCATGGGCTCGAAACGTTGCGACTTCGATGATGTCTCTGCCGAAGCGGATGTGGACCAGTCGGAAACGACGCCCGATGATGCGGCTATTTTTAAACAGTGCACGCACTTCCTCCGGCGTGGCATCGGTGGCCACGTCAAAATCCTTGGGCTGCATCTTGAGCAGCAGGTCGCGTACACCCCCGCCCACCAGGCAGGCTCTATGGCCTGACTTGGACAACCGATAAAGCACCTTGAGTGCGGAATCGGATATCGATTTTCTTGAAATAGCGTGCTGGTTCCGGGATATAACGACTAACTTGTCTGAACTCGCCTCTCTGTGCTTCACTCGGTTTTTCGATCCTGTAGAATGTCGGCATCATAGCATTTCAGATCGCGAAAGTAGCGTTAGTTTCGGTGAAACCCGCCAACCTCAAAGTGAAGAACTGTCTCGAACGGGCAGGATACGAATGCGAGATCAGGATTTTGTCGGACGCGGTGCGAACCGCACAACTGGCCGCCGATGCGCTCGGTTGCGAGGTTGGTCAGATTGCGAATTCATTGATCTTCAGGGACCAGGCCAATAACGAAGCAGTGCTGATTATGTGCGCCGGCGATCGTTGCGTCGACCTGCAAAAAGTGAGACTTGAAACCGGAATCGAGCTCGGCAAGGCCGACGCGGAATTTGTGCGGCAACAGACCGGATTTGCGATCGGCGGAGTGCCGCCAGTGGGCCATGCCAAATCGCTGCGTACCCTGCTCGATGATTCGCTGTGGCGTCACGCCGTAATCTGGGTAGCCGCCGGTACCCCGGAATCGGTATTTCGCATGAACCCGCAACAGTTGCAGCAGATTACCCAAGGCGCCTGGCTCGACATTGCCCAGGATTGAAGCTATCCCGCTTCGAGTTCTTCCCAGCGATGGTACAGATCCTGCAGCTCGGACTCGAGCTGCTGTAACCGCTGCTGTTCGTCGCGAATGACTTTGGCGTCCTGTTGGTAATAATCCGGTGTACTGGCTTTCAGCTGCAGGATCTCGATCCGGGCTTCCAGTTTTTCAATCTTGCCGGGCAGGGCGCGTAACTCATTTTGATCGGGTTGGCGCCTGGGCGCTGTTGTTACCGGATTTTGTGCGACCGATGATTTCGAGGTGACGGTTTTGTCCTGCGGACGCTGGCGCAACCAGTCCTCGTAACCACCGACATATTCCCTGACCAGGCCGGGACCTTCGAATACCAGCGTGCTGGTGACCGTGTTGTCGATAAAGACGCGGTCGTGGCTGACCAGCAACAGCGTGCCGCTGTAGTCGATGATGAGTGCCTCGAGTAATTCCAGGGTTTCGATATCTAGATCATTGGTCGGTTCATCCATGACCAGCAGGTTGAAGGGGCGCGTAAACAGGCGCGCCAGCAGCAGCCGATTGCGTTCTCCACCCGACAGCGCCTTAACCGGCATGTGGATTGATTTCTCGTTGAACAGGAAGTCCTTCAGGTAACCGACCACGTGCCGTGACTGTCCGTTGATCGTGACCTGGTCGCCCGCCGCGCCGAGATTGTCGCGTACCGATATCTCTGGATCGAGTGTTTCACGATGTTGATCGAAATAGGCAATCTCGAGCCGGGTGCCGGTTCTGATCCAGCCCGTCTGCGGCTTCAGCTGACCAAGCAACAGCTGAATCAGCGTCGATTTTCCGCAACCGTTTGGACCCAGGATTCCGATTTTTTCACCGCGCAGTATCTTGCAGCTGAAATTGCTGACGATCGGTTTGTCCTCCCAGCTGAAGCCGAGGTTTTCAGCTTCGATAACGATCTTGCCCGAGGTCTCTGCCTGTTGCGTGATTAACGTCGCGCTTGCGCTGCGTTCGCGCCGCATTGCCCGTTCCCTGCGCATCTTCTCCAGGGCACGCACACGACCCTCGTTGCGCGTACGCCGTGCCTTGATGCCCTGCCTGATCCAGTTTTCTTCCTGCGCCAGTTTTTTGTCAAACAGCGCGTTATGTCGAGCCTCGGTTTCCAGTTGCGCGGCCCGCGCCTCCAGGTACCTCTCGTAGTCGCCGGGCCAGCTAGTCAACTGTCCGCGGTCAAGATCGATGATGCGGGTTGCGAGTCGCTGCAGGAAGCTGCGATCGTGGGTGATAAATACCAGTGTACCGTTGAATCCCAGCAACAGGTTTTCGAGCCACAGAATCGAATCGATATCGAGATGATTGGTAGGCTCGTCGAGTAACAGTAAATCCGGTTCCGCTACCAGCGCCTGGCCGAGCAGGACCCGTCGCTTCATACCGCCGGAAAGTCCGTCGAAAAGCTGGTCGGCCGGCAGCGACAGACGCGAAATCGTGCTCGAAATCCGGGTTTCAAGATTCCAGGCGTCGTGTGCTTCGATTTGATCCTGGTAGGACTGCATGCGATCGAGAGCGCCAGGATTCGTCGTCGATTCAAGCGCCGCGTGATGCCATTTGGTGATGATCCCGGCGAGTTCACCGATGCCCAGGGCGATACAGTCGTAAACGCTGCCATCGAATTTCTTGGGAACATCCTGCTGAAGGGCTGCAACGCGCATCTCGGCAGCGTGAGTGATTTCGCCCTCGTCTGCCTTTATATTACCCGCGATAATTTTCAACAGGGTCGATTTACCGCTACCGTTGCGTCCGACCAGGCACACCCGTTCACCCGCTTCGAGCGTCAGGTTGACGTTATCAAGCAACGGTTGGTCACCAAAGCTGTGGTGAAGATTCCTGGCCTGTAGCAGTGGCATCTGTCTAGCGCGAGTGAAACTGCGTTATTATGCGGTATTCACGTCGATTTGAAAGTTGATTCGGGGGTCGTAATGTGTGGACGGTTTTTTCTGGATGCCCAGGCTGGCGATATTATAGAGCATTACAATGTGCCCCCACCCGACCTTTTCACGGCGCGTTATAACATCGCACCGACAACCGCGGTGCTGGCACTCAGCGACTCAAAATTCAGCCTCTATCGCTGGGGACTGATTCCCTCCTGGTCGAAGGATGTTACGATGGGGAACCGAATGTTTAATGCGCGCGCCGAAACCGTCGCCGAGAAACCTTCATTCCGCAACGCCTATAAACGTCGCCGTTGCCTGGTGCCGGCCAACGGATTCTACGAATGGCGGCTCGAAAACGGACATAAGCAACCCTACTGCTGCCATATCGATCATCAACTTTTTTCAATGGCCGGTATCTGGGAACACTGGCAGGATGCCGAGGGCAATGAAATTCAATCCTGCGCGGTGCTGACGACCGAGGCCAGGGGTACAATGCAGGAATTACATCAACGCATGCCGGTTTATATCGCGCCGCAGGATTATACGGCCTGGCTTGACTGTAGCTCGGATCAAACCGACGCCGCTGACCAACTGTTACTTGAAACTGCTCCCGATTACCAGTATTACGCCGTCAGTAGCGCCGTCAGCAATTCGCGTAACGAGGGCCCTGATTTGATCAAGCCGTTGGAATGACAGTTAGTTATGTCATCCCGCGGTTTAACCGCGGGATCCAGGAGGAGGCGCATTGCGTGCGGGATAGCTGGACTGGATTCCGGCTTGCGCCGGAATGACATACTTCATAAGGCCATCCTGATACTGGTCACAGCGCGCGGAATACTTTTTTGCCTGTCAAAAAAGTTTTCCGCTCGCCCCTGCAGCATCATCGATTCAGCTGTTGTTGCCCCCGTTACTGATCAATGCCTCGAGACGTGCGTCATCGTAGTCATGTTCGAGCTTTTTGGCAGCATCATCGACCGCGGCCTGCAAATCCTTGCCGCAATTGACAACCTCGCGCCGCCACTGCTCGAGGTAAGCATCCGTTCCTGCCATCCTGGCACGCATTGCGGCCTTGTCGATGGCTTCGGCAAAGCGCTCAGTGAGCACGATCTTGGCCGTGTCGCGGCGTTCCTTGGCGATAACCTGGGCCGGGATGTCGCGCCAGTATACGGTTGTGAGTTTAGCCATCAGTCAAGTCTCGAGTAGTGATATAGGGTTGCAAGGCAGCGCGAGTATAAAGATGCGCGGGATCCAAATCCAGCATCAAGTTGATCGATCGGGCATGAACAAAAATATTGTTTACCCGGGCGGGAAATGAAGCGTAGAATTCGGCGCAGTTTTGATTCGGTCTCGGGGTGGATTCAAATGCTTAAAGTGGGTTTTATCGGTCTTGGAAATGTGGGTGGCAAGCTTGCCGGCAGCCTGCTGCGAAACGGTGTCAACCTGACAGTCAGGGATCTGGATGCAGGGATCGCACAGCCGTTTCTCGATGGCGGCGCCGCATGGGCTGATAGTCCGCGAGAGATGGCGCAAAACGTCGACGTCCTGATAACCTGCCTGCCGAGTCCGGCCGCCAGCGCAATGGTCATGGAAGCCGAAGACGGCGCGCTGGCGGGCCTGGGTCCAGGCAAGGTCTGGGCGGAGATGAGCACAACCGACAAGGATGAAGTGCTGCGTCTGGGTGAAAAGGTCAGGGCGGTAGGTGCCGAACCGGTCGATTGCCCGGTTTCCGGCGGTTGTCACCGTGCGGCAACCGGTAACATCGCCATCTTTGCCGGTTGTGAGCGCGCGACTTTCGAAACCATGTTGCCGCTGTTGACCACGATGGGACGGCGCATCCTGCACACCGGGGAACTCGGTTCAGCCTCGGTGCTGAAAGTCGTCACCAATTATCTCGCGACCGCGAACTTGTTAAGCCTGTGCGAGGCGCTGGTTACTTCCAAGGTCGCCGGTATGGATATGAACACGACCTACGAGGCAATCAGAATCTCATCCGGCAACTCCTTCGTGCACGAAACCGAAAGCCAGGTCATATTAAACGGTAGTCGCGATATCAGCTTTACCATGGACCTGGTCTGCAAGGACATCGGGCTGTTCAACGATGTTGCGAAACGGGGTGGGCTCGAACTCGAGTTGGCGCCGCTGATGGAGCAGATATTTCAGCAGGGTCAGGAACGTTACGGGCCGCGCGAGTTATCTCCCAATATCATCAAGCGTCTGGAGGAAAAAGCGCAGGTCGAGATTCTCGCCCCCGGCTTCCCGCCGGAAATGGTCGACGACGAACCCGAGGAATCGGGCCACGAAGTCCAGGTAAGAGGCCGTTAGCTTTAATCTCACTCACACTGATCTGGCTATTTTCGATACGCTAGGCCTCTTCGAAGCAGGGGATCGTGCAGGGGCGGGTGAAAAACATTTTTGACGAGCAAAAATGTATTTCACCCACTGTGACCACCGAGGCAGCATTGAGAGGGTCAGGAATGCCGGTCAAGTTCACGTAAATAGTTTGTCATACTCATCGACTCGGCTGTTTTTAGTTCTGGTGATAGCCCGTACTAACTTAAAGTTTTGAGAAGGTGGCGACTGGTTTTCCCGATTCTTTTAACGCCATCTAGATAGTTCCAGCGCGCGGAATACATTTTTGCCCGTCAAAAATGTTTTCCGCGAGCCCTGGCAGTATCTTTTTGCGTAAGGACCGGAAGGTTAGCTGGCTTTCATGCCGCGACAGCAGCAGGAAGACTTGATCTCGATATCGGATTGTCGCATCGCTTCATCGAGGCGCGGTTTGATCGCCTCAGCCTCGTCAAGCCGTCCGAGTCGGGTCAGGCATTCATGATAACCGTGCAGACCCCAGATATTGCCGGGATGCTGGGCGCAGCGCGGTAGACGATTGTAGATGCCGAGGTCATCCTGGTAATGGATAAGGGCTTCATCGACACGACCTTGCTCGAGTAACAGCGCACCGAGCGCATGACGCGGTGGGTGCATCCAGGGCCAGGGCTCCGAGTACTCGAGGTTATCGCAAAGTACGGTTGCCTCACGCAGGTAACGAAACCCGAGCTCGTGATTACCGGCGTGATACTCGACTTCACCATTCATCATGGCCTGCGCAACCGCAAGAATGTCGCGACTCGGATTATTTGCCATGATGTGCCATTCGGGCACCTGTCGATAGCGTTTGTAAAATTCCTGCTGGTAGGTACGTGCCGAATCGAGATCACCGAGGGCCGCATGCGCGATTGCCTTGGCGTACACCAGCAGAATCGTCGTAATCGGCACTGCGTCGGGCTTATAGGGCATGTCTTCATCACAGATCTGTTGCCAGCGCCCGAAACGCACCAGTACGTGGGCGCGCCCGGCATAGTAGCCGTCGAGGGTCGAGGCCAGGTACCACTTGTCGCCGAGTCGCCTCTTGTCGCGTACCAGGTCGCAGATTTCATCGGCGCTTTGCAAGGCTTCGTCAAACTGACCGAGAAACATCGACGCCCAGATGTTGAAGTCGTGATTGTGCACGATCGAGATCATGTAAAACTCGTCACGACCGCGCAGTTTGACATATTCGCGATCGACCTTGATCGCGCGGCGATTGGCATCGGCGGCATTCTGCCAATGCCCACAGAGGCTGTCGATGTGGCTCGCCATGTGAACCAGGTGCCCGGCCTCGGGGCATAGATTGCGCAATTGATCGGCACAGGGTAATGCTTTCTCGGGCGTGGGCGACATTTCGTAAACGTGGATGTAAAAATGCAGGATGCCTGGATGGGGTTCGAGATTTTCCCGTGCCACAATTCCCAGGCCATGCTCGAGAATTGCGATTGCCTCTTCGGTACAGGCATCTTGCGCCGGGACGCCATGATGTAAATCCCACAGCTTCCACGGCGTCAGGTTCATGACCGCTTCCGCGCACAGGCAAATGACATCGAGATCTTCGGCAAATTCATCGTAAACACGCCGCATTGCATCGGCGTAGTCCTGCGCCCAGTTATCCAGTGCCGCCTGGTCTTTTGCCTCTGCGGCCGGATGTTTCGCGCATAGTGCGTTGATCAGTGCCTGCTCAACCGGGCTGGCATTTTGCTTTAATGCTGCTGCCCTGGACGCGTATTCGTGGCAGTAGGCGATCGCCTCGTCACGTTCCTGGAATCCGAACCATGCCCAGGGCTTGTTATAAAAAGGACCGGCCGCGTAAGCGATGCCCCAGTAGCCCATCGCGCACTTTGGATCGAGCTCGATAACTTTGTCAAAACAGCGCACGGCTTCCTCCTGGTTGAAGCCATAACACCAGATCAAACCACGCGTAAACCAGGTTTGTGCCGCTTCGACGGAAGTGGTTATTGGTCGCTGGTAATTGCCGAGATTGAAATAGTCGTGCATATAATTATTTTAATAAATCCCCAACGATTATAGTGATTTGTTGGCTAAACAGTACAGGATTTGTATCACAGAATCCTGTTTTAAACCGGTAGGAATACAGGGAGTCATTCGACAAATTTGGTTGCGACGATTATGCTGCCGGTCATCGATACAGGGAAAAGAAAATGCCCGATCTCAGTTATTTAACCCGTAGCAAACCCAATCGGTTCGATCTTAATCCCGGCCAGGAAAGCATGAAAGCGGTAGTAACAACCGGCAATGGAGACTATGACAAGCTCGACTATCGCGACGTGCCGATCCCCAGGCTTGAATCCGGCGAACTATTACTAAAGGTGCTCGCCGCGGGGATTAATAACACCGAGATCAATACGCGCCTGGGCTGGTATTCGTCGTCGGTAACCAGCGGCACCGAGCAGTTCGCCGATAACGATCGAGATCCCGGCGAACTCGCCGATGGTGGCTGGAACCGGGCCACGCCGTTCCCGTTCATCCAGGGAACCGATTGCTGTGGTGAGGTGGTAGCGCGGGCCGAGGATGTCGACGCCTCGTGGACAGGTCAGCGCGTGCTGGTGCGTGCCTGCATGCGTGTCGACGGATTCGATTCGCTCGACAATATCTGGATGGCCTCGGATTTTGACGGCGCCTTCGCGCAGTACGTTAAAGTACCGGCGAGCGAAGTATTCAGTGTAGATTGTGACTGGAGCGATGTAGAACTGGCGACCATTCCCTGCGCCTACGGCACGGCAGAGAACATGGTTCATCGAGCCGGCGTTGGCGCGAGTGACCATGTGCTGGTGCCCGGGGCCTCGGGTGGCGTCGGTTCGGCCGTGGTGCAGCTGGCAAAACGCAGGGGTGCACGGGTAACCGCGATCGTCGGAAAGTCTAAAATTGACTCGGTTGCGCACCTTAATATCGATCGCATCGTCGAACGCGGCACTGATCTGATCGCAGAACTGGGAGAGTCCAGTGTTGATGTGGTGATCGATAATGTTGCCGGTGCCGGATTTACCCCCCTGCTCAAACTGCTCAGCCGGGGCGGGCGTTACGCATCATCTGGTGCCATCGCCGGGCCGATGGTGAACATGGATATGCGAGATTTCTATCTCAAGGATTTAAGGTTGATCGGCTGTACCGCCTGGGATGAACCGGTGTTTCCGAACCTGGTCGGCTATATCGAGCGTGGTGAAATCATTCCGCTGGTCGCAAAAATTTTCCCGCTAGAAGATATCGCAATCGCGCAACAGGAATTCCTCAAGAAACAGCATTTTGGTAACTTTGTCCTGATCCCCCCACAATCTTGAGGACTTACCACGCTCCAGAAAACTGTCATCCCGCGGCTCGATCGCGGTAGCCGTTAGATTTTATTAGCTTGCAGGTAATCGAGTACTGGAACCCGCGGTCAAGCCGCGGGATGACAGGGCTCTGTTGAGGTCCAGCTGTGGTATGACAGGTTTTCCTGACTCCTTTTAGGTAACTATGCTGGTCACCGTGGGCGGAATACTTTTTTGCTCGTCAAAAAAGTTTTCCGCCCACCTTATTGTTACATCGATAAAATTAGCAACAAAGCCAGGCTCGAAGTGATGACGTCCTCTAGGGCTGTTCGGCGATATAGATAAATAACGGCAGCGTAAAGAAAGCGACGATGACCTGGAAGGTCACGATACTCGACATCAGCTCTGCATTGCCCCCATTTTGCGCGCCATGACATAAGCCGACGCCGCGGTCGGGACCGCGCCGGCGATGATCGCAACTGTACGCGCAAGCCCGTCGAGCCCGACCAGCCACGACATTGCGATGACGATCGCGGGCATGCCGATCAGGCGGGTCAGGACACCGATCGTGAGCAGCATTTTGTGCTGTGCCGCCTGGCCCAGGTTCATACCCGCACCAACCGCGAGCAATGCCAGTCCGAGACCACCGGCACCGATGATGTCGATCGCGTCGAACAGTATGTCAGGCATGCCCAGCCAGTTGAACAACAAGCCCACGATACAGGCGATAATCAACGGGTTGGTCGCTATTTTTTTGCCTATCACCACCACTTGCGGCCGGGTCTCGCTGTGTCCGTAAATCGATAACACGACGACCGAAATGACATTCAGTAGCGGCACCATGACAGCGAGCGCCAGCGCCGCCAGGGTTACTCCGGCATCACCGTAAAGAGGGCCGATGACGGCGATTGCGACGAAACCATGGAATCGGGTCGCACCCTGAAATATGCTGCTGAAACTCGGCCCGCTTTGCGGAAAACGCCGCCACACCAGCACCTGTGTCAGGATCAGCAATACCGACATGCCAATAATGGCAACGATGATTACGATCATGAAATCGATTACCGGCACGCTGCCAAGATCGGCGCGGCTGAGCGTGCGTATGATTAGAAACGGAAACAGCAGGTAGAAACAGATATGCTCGATCGCCGACCATACCGACTCGTCGACAATCCGGGTTTTGAACAACAGGTAACCGGTGGCGATGATCAGGAAGATTGGCGCGATGGCATTGAGGGTTGTGATCAAGGACGGTTACGCCTTTTCCTGCAGTTCATCTTCATAGCTACAGGGTATGCTACGTGGCTGCAACGATGCTTCCGAAACGACCGATTCAAAGGTCGATACTTCTTTGCTGTGCACATCGTAACGTCCGACGCGAATCAGGATACCGTCCGCCTCGAGCCCCAGCACGATGGCGGCGAATTTTATCGGGGTGCCGTTTTTATCGATGTACAGGTAGTACACCCTGTCACCCGTATTCATATCGATACGGCTAACATTTTTTCAAATACAAGATGTAGGCTTTTCGGTAGGATCTGAGGTCTCATGACGGTAGCGACAAAAAGTATCGATCCGAATAGTACCCGGGGTTTACAAGGTTGTCATTGTTGTTAGAGCGAGCTAATCCAGGCTGTGTAACGCTCATCCACGGATCCGCCATAGTCGGCCCACCATTCGGGATCGGCAACAATTGTGCGAGGCATAACTTCTGGGCAGATCGGTATGTGTTCGAAAACGTCTTTACCGTTATGAATCCATGGTTCTCCGTCGCGGATAATGTCAATTGCAGATGCCCGCATCGGACCGTAATTGATGTACCTGGTCAGAGCTGCTTGCTGCGCCGGTGATGATGCATGAACCAGGAACTCCCTGGCCTCATCTTTATTTGGTACGCCTGTGAGTAATACCGGCCATTCTTCTTCGAGTACCTGGCCGTCCCAGACGGTAATGTATGGCTCCCATTCACTTCAAATCGCTGTAGTATAAACGACTGGAACCCGGACTGGTGATTATATGGTCGGACCATCTACGTCCTGAATTTGTGGGCTTTAGTGAAAACTTATTTATTAGATTACATAAAGAAACATTGGCAGGGTAGGGTCTCGTTAACCCAGGCCTTTTGGGTTAATTTTGTGCTGTTGTTTTTATTACTTGGCCTGCTGGAGCGATTACTATTCCCACCCTTTATCGTCGATGAAATTGCCGTCACGATCGCTGTAATCGTTTACTTTATCGTCGTAAAGTTGGTCATTTATCCCTGGCAGGTGGTTGGCGTTTTACGCTCCTGTGCTACGCGTATCAGATTGAACACCGGCCGGATGCGGGCGCTTGCAGCACAATTTGCCGTGGCCGTGAGTTTGGCGGTAATTTTGATTTCGACATTAGAGACCTATCAGTCTCTGCAAATTTATAAACAAAAGCTGGCGCTCGAACGAATCAAGCCACCAATCCCTGAATACTCACTGGATTTGATCAAACAAGATACCCTCATTCACTTGCGCGGCCCGCTCGAAATCGGCATCACGAATAATGTCTCGGATTTAATTGACCGGCATCCACGAGTCACGGGGATAATTCTCGATAGTGAGGGTGGTCAGATATACGAAGGTAGGGGGTTAGCAAGATTAATCAGGGAAAACAAGTTGCAAACTTTTTCTCTGGAACAATGCCTGTCGTCTTGCACCACAGCGTTTGTTGCCGGCACTACCCGCTCACTGGGAACGAACGCGAGACTGGGATTTCATCAGTACAAGACCTACAGCCTTATTCCCTCGATCAATGTTGACAACGAACAAGCCAAAGACATGGCGATATTTGTAAATCAGGGAGTAGCACCGGAGTTTATCGACAAAATATTTATGCACCCCCCGGAGAGTATGTGGTGGCCTGAAATCGATGAGTTAATAGCCGCCGGTGTTGTTCACCAGACAGGATTTTCTGTTGCCGATTAGTGGGGCGTAATGCCGCGTAGGCGTTCAGTTCGCCGGCGCATCAGTTCCAAAAATACCAATAATGCGACTGATATCATAATCAATATGGTAGCAACTGCCATAATGGTGGGGCTTATCTGCTCCCTGATTCCCGAAAACATTTGCCAGGGTATGGTTCTCTGGTTGTAACTGCCAACGAATAACACCACCACGACTTCATCGAAAGAGGTAATAAACGCAAACAGCGCCCCGGAAATGACGCCGGGTATGATCAGCGGCACGGTGACATGGAAGAAAGTATGGGTGGGGTTAGATCCCAGGCTGGCAGCTGCCCGAGTCAGACTGTGATCGAAACCGGTGAGCGTGGCGGTAACTGTAATCACCACAAACGGAGTTGCCAGGGCCGCGTGTGCCAATATGACACCGACATGCGTACCCTGCAATCCGATTCTCGAATAGAAGAAAAACATCCCCGCGGCGGAAATGATCAGCGGCACCACCATAGGCGAAATCAGTAGCCCCATTATCGTGGTTTTAAACGGGAAATCGGGCCGACTCAGTCCCAGTGCGGCCAGGGTGCCCAGGAAAGTTGATATGATCGTTGAAAAGAAAGCGATGATGAAACTGTTTCTAACGGCACCTTGCCAGTTACGGCTATTTAAAAATTCCTCGTACCACTTGGTGGTAAATGCTTCTGGCTGGAGCTGGAGCATTTCCGAAGTAAAAGAGAAAAATGGCTGCGCGTTGAACGATAGCGGCAAAATAATCAGTATCGGAAATATCAGGAATAAGAATATTAATACGCAGATGGTTAAAAAGCAGTAGTGCCAGATGCGTTCGCCTAGTGTGGCGTGAATCGGTAAGGCCATCGTCTACCCCAGTTTCATATTATTGATGCCGACAACTTTGTCGTACAGAATATACAAGGCCAATACCAGCAGCAGCAGTATGGTTCCAAGCGCGGCGGCCAGGCCCCAGTTCAGAGATGTTGAAATATGATAGGCGATAAAGTTGCTGATCAAGGTGCCCTTGGTACCGCCAACCAGCGCCGGAGTGATGTAATAACCAATGGCTAATATAAAAACCAGGATACCGCCCGCTCCGATACCTGGGATGGTATTGGGCAGGTAAATGCGCCAAAACGCTGTAAACGGGGTTGCCCCCATCGATCGTGCCGCTCGCACCCAACTTGGCGGAATGGTTTTCATCACGCTGAATAGCGGCAAAACCATGAACGGCAGCAGGATATGGGTCATCGCGATAACGGTGCCGGTTTCGTTATGAATCATCGCCAGCCGATTATCGTCACCCAGTATTCCGATACCAACCAGGATATCGTTTAACACGCCTTCTTTTTGTAACAGCGCTATCCAGGACGAGGTTCTGACCAGAAGTGAGGTCCAAAATGGCAGTAACACCAGGATAATTAACATATTACTGGTCTTGGTTTTTACGGTCGATAACAGGTAGGCGATCGGGTAACCCAAAATTATGGTAAGAAAGGTTATCGTGAAACTTAGCCTGATAGTTCGCCAAAATAAGGCTATATAGACTTTTTGGTCCTCGGCTTTCATCGCAATCGAGCCATCGCTATTCTTTTGGGCATCGAATGCAGCGAGGTAGTAGGAACTGGAGTATTTACCACTTTCCCGTTTGATCAGCCTCCAGGTTTCGATGTCGCCCCAATCCTTGTCGATGGCAATCATTGCTGCTTTTGCAGATTCCCAGCTTTCCAGTTTTTTGATCTTGCGCGCGGTTTTTCTAAACAGGCCGGACATGCCCGACTGTTCATAGTTCAGGCGCCTGCCCAGGCGGCTAATGGTTTTTTCCTTGGCACCAACTTTGAAATCTTCTATCAGCGCCTGAAACGTTGCCTCATCGGGTAACTCAGTGGAATCGAGGTCCCAGTTCCTTATTTCTACGACGACATTTGGAAATTGTTCGCCAGCAATAGAGTTGTCAACGCTGCGAATGAGCATATCGAAAATAGGAATAAGGAAGGTAATCAGGACGAAGAGAAAGAGTGGCGCCACCAGCAGCAATGCTGTTTTTTTGCGTTGCCAAAGCGCCTTCTTCAGGCTTTCCTTCAACGGAACGCCATCGGCGGTCGTAATCAATTCATTTTCAGCTTCAGCAGTAGCCATTTTATGTTGTTCCGTTTCGTTAGTTTAATCCGGGGCCCTCATCGGAACCCCGGATTAATTTTTACTAGAGTCTCTCTAACAGCCTCTATCTAACAGCCTTTATTTAGCCAGCCATGCTTCAAAACGTTCGGCCAAATCGTCCTTGTTATCCGCCCACCATTCGAAATCATAGAAAATGGCTCCTTTCATATTCTCGGGTGCCGTTGGCATATGCGGGGCCATATCTATGCCGAGGTCTGCATGTTTACCAACCATCGGTGCGGAAGAGGCGCGCAGGGGGCCATAGGAAATATACTTCGCCTGGTCTGCAAGCCGTTGAGTGTCGGTTGCAAAACGCAGGTATTTCATGACTTCATCCTTATTAGGCGCACCTTTGGGAACCACCCAGCCGTCTAACTGAATTGCTTGTGCATCCCAGAGCATCTTAATCGGCTGCTTGTTGACCTCGATTGCCTCGAACAACCGGCCGTTATACGCGGAACCAAACGCCACCTCTCCATCGGCGAGTAACTGCATCGGCTGGGAACCCTTGGTCCACCAGACAACGTGGTCCTTGATGGTGTCCAGTTTTGCGAAGGCTCTGGCGACTCCTTCCTCGGTATCCAGCACTTTATAAACATCTTCAGGCGCGACGCCGTCGGCAATCAGGGCCCATTCCAGATTCGGATCGGGACGTTTCTCGAGGGAACGCTTGCCGGGGAATTTTTTCAGATCGAAGACATCCGCCATTTTGGTGGGCGCGACATCAAAAATATCGGAACGATAGCCAAGTGTGGTCGAATAGGCGATCTGCGGAATAAAGCAGTCTGATACTAGTGCCTTGCCGAAATCTACACTGGCCGGGGTTCCATCGGGTGCCGGAGCGAGATCCTTGTCGAAATCAATTTCTTCGACCAGGCCTTCGTCGCATAACGTTATTGCATTTGGCGCTTCAGCGTCGAGTAAGTCCCAGGTAACATTGCCTGCTTCCACTTGTGCCCTAAGTTTTGAGGCTCCTTCCGAAGCGGAATCGTCGTTAACTATGGTAATGCCCGGATTCAATTTCATGTAAGGCTCGTGATAAGCACGCTGCTGGCTTTTAGTGTAGGCACCACCCCAGGAAACCACGACCATCGTAGTATCCGCGTGGGCGATTGAGACCACTCCAGCTGCTACTGTTGCCAGCAGGGTCTTTGTTAAAATCTTGTTCATCAAAAATGCTCCTCTTTGCTTGTATCTAGTTATAAATAAACGAAAAATTTGTCGAATGACCTATTACCCCGGAAACTAATCCGATGGGTCCAGTGCTCGACAGTCTTCCGCAGTCCAGCCGATATTAGCCGTGCCACCTTCTTCAAGTTGCGCGTGATTGGCTGAATTTGGAATCTTTACAATAAAATCGTCATGCCCCAATACCGTGAAACGGGTACGGATGTGGTCCCCGAGGTAAATCAATTCTTCGGCAACGCCGTTGAAAATATTGGGTAATGAGCCCGGTTCCGGATTAACCGTGACGCGCTCGGGCCTGAGTGATAATGTACTTCTATCACCCACTCCACCAACGTTAACTTTCTTGGCAATGACGGTACCGGCGTTGTTGTCGATCTCAACCTTGACCGT